>Ga0255334_1000676_pt1 | contig 22998 bp, 22 predicted proteins | sample EtOH5_35cm_T3_12_FD_202080 | JGI IMG/M metagenome (GOLD analysis project Ga0255334, IMG submission 202080) | Sandy soil microbial communities from University of British Columbia, Vancouver, Canada - EtOH5_35cm_T3_129 | ecosystem: Engineered > Artificial ecosystem > Sand microcosm > Unclassified ... | reverse complement strand
CGTCCGCGAGCGCGTGGCCTTTACCCCTGAGCAGCTGGTGGAGGCTTTGCAGCAGCTCTGCCGACTGACCGACAGCCGCGAAGCTGCGATCCTCTCCACCTGCAATCGCAGTGAACTCTATATAGAACAGGATCACCTTTCGGCGGACGTCATCCTGAGCTGGCTGGCCGATTATCACCATTTGAGCCTCGAAGAGCTGCGCGCGAGCGCTTATGTGCACGAAGATGATGCGGCAGTTCGTCACATGATGCGGGTGGCCTCCGGGCTCGATTCGCTGGTGTTGGGCGAACCGCAGATTCTCGGCCAGATGAAATCGGCCTACGCCGTGGCCCGCGAGGCCGGCACCATCGGTCCGTTGCTCGGGCGGCTGTTCCAGGCCACGTTCAATGCGGCCAAACAGGTGCGCACCGACACCGCCATCGGCGAGAACCCGGTGTCCGTGGCGTTTGCCGCGGTCAGTCTGGCGAAACAGATTTTCAGCGACCTGCAACGTAGCCAGGCCTTGCTGATCGGCGCTGGCGAGACCATCACTCTGGTCGCCCGCCACCTGCATGAATTGGGTGTAAAGCGCATCGTCGTCGCCAACCGCACCCTGGAGCGCGCGAGCATTCTGGCCGAGCAGTTCGGCGCCCACGCGGTGTTGCTCTCGGACATCCCGGCGGAACTGGTGCGCAGCGACATCGTTATCAGCTCCACCGCCAGCCAGTTGCCGATCCTGGGCAAGGGCGCGGTGGAAAGCGCCTTGAAACTGCGCAAGCACAAGCCGATCTTCATGGTAGACATCGCCGTCCCCCGGGATATCGAGCCGGAAGTCGGCGAACTGGACGACGTTTACCTGTATAGCGTCGACGATCTCCACGAAGTGGTCGCCGAGAACCTCAAGAGCCGCCAGGGCGCAGCCCAGGCGGCGGAAGAGATGGTCTCGATCGGTGCCGAAGATTTCATGGTTCGCCTGCGTGAACTGGCGGCGGTGGATGTGCTCAAGGCCTATCGCCAACAAAGCGAGCGCATGCGCGACGAAGAATTGCAGAAGGCCCAGCGCATGCTGGCCAACGGCAGCAGCGCCGAAGACGTGCTGGTGCAGCTGGCGCGGGGCCTGACCAACAAACTCTTGCACGCACCGAGCGTGCAGTTGAAAAAGCTCTCTGCCGAAGGCCGCCTCGATGCGCTGGCCATGGCCCAGGAACTCTTTGCCCTGAATGAGGGCTCATCGGATAGCTTTTCGGATAAAAAACCGCAATGAAAGCGTCACTGCTCAATAAGCTGGACATCCTCCAGGACCGTTTCGAGGAATTGACCGCCTTGCTTGGCGACGGCGAAGTCATTTCCGATCAGGCCAAATTCCGCACCTATTCCAAGGAATACGCGGAAGTCGAACCGATTGTCGAAACCTATAAACAGTTGCTCAAGGTACAAAGCGATCTCGAGGGCGCCCAGGCGCTGCTCAAGGACAGCGACCCGGACATGCGCGAAATGGCCGTGGAAGAAGTCCGCGAAGCCAAAGAGCAACTGATCGACATCGAAGCCAGCCTGCAACGCATGCTGCTGCCCAAGGATCCGAACGATGGTCGTAACGTGTTCCTCGAAATCCGCGCCGGCACCGGCGGTGACGAGGCGGCGATTTTCTCCGGCGACCTGTTCCGCATGTATTCGCGTTACGCCGAGCGTCGCGGCTGGCGGGTGGAAATCCTCTCGGAGAACATCGGTGAACACGGCGGCTTTAAAGAAGTCATCGCCCGCGTCGAAGGCGACAACGTCTATGGCAAGCTGAAATTCGAATCCGGTGCCCACCGCGTACAACGGGTTCCCGCTACTGAATCCCAGGGTCGCATCCACACCTCGGCCTGCACCGTAGCCGTGTTGCCCGAGCCGGACGAGCAGGAAGCAATCGAGATCAACCCCTCGGATTTGCGCATCGATACCTACAAATCCTCCGGTGCCGGTGGTCAGCACGTTAACAAGACGGACTCGGCGATCCGCATCACGCACTTGCCGTCCGGTATTGTCGTCGAGTGCCAGGAAGAACGTTCCCAGCACAAGAACCGCGCCCGGGCGATGTCCTGGCTGTCGGCCAAGCTCAACGATCAGCAAACCAGTGCCGCCGCGAACGCTATCGCCAGCGAGCGTAAGTTGCTGGTCGGTTCGGGCGATCGCTCGGAGCGGATCCGCACGTACAACTTTGCCCAGGGGCGGGTCACTGACCACCGGGTCAACCTGACGCTGTATTCCCTCGACGAAATCCTCGCGGGTGGCGTCGATGCGGTGATCGAGCCGTTGCTGGCCGAGTACCAGGCCGACCAATTGGCAGCGATAGGTGAGTAAATGACGATCATTGCCAGTTTGTTACGCGCCGCCGACCTACCGGATTCGCCCTCCGCGCGCCTGGATGCCGAACTGTTGCTGGCCGCTGCGTTGGGCAAGTCCCGCAGTTTTCTGCACACCTGGCCCGAGCGCATCGTTCCAAGCGAAGCGGCACTTAAATTTGCCGAGTATTTGCAGCGCCGCCGTGGCGGTGAGCCGGTGGCCTACATCCTCGGTCAGCAAGGTTTCTGGAAACTTGATCTGGAAGTGGCGCCGCACACGCTGATCCCGCGCCCGGACACCGAGCTGTTAGTGGAAGCGGCGCTTGAACTCCTGCCAGCCACACCTGCCAAGGTCCTCGACCTCGGCACCGGCAGCGGCGCCATTGCGTTGGCCCTGGCCAGCGAGCGTCCGGCCTGGAAGGTGACCGCCGTGGATCGCGTGCTCGAAGCCGTGGCTTTGGCCGAGCGCAATCGCCAGCGCTTGCATCTGAACAACGCCACCGTGCTGAGCAGTCATTGGTTCAGTGCGCTGGAAGGTCAGCGTTTTCAGCTGATCATCAGCAACCCGCCTTACATTGCCTCCGCCGACCCGCATCTGGTGGAAGGCGATGTGCGCTTCGAACCGGCCAGTGCCCTGGTGGCTGGCGTCGATGGGCTCGACGATCTGCGTCTGATCGTCGCCCAGGCGCCGGATTATCTGGAAGCGGGCGGTTGGCTGATGCTTGAACACGGTTACGATCAAGCCACTGCGGTACGCGATTTGCTGCTGACCCGCGGCTTTGAAGAAGTCCACAGCCGCACCGATCTGGGCGGTCACGAACGTATCAGCCTGGGGCGCCTGCCGTGCTGAATGATCAGGAATTGTTGCGCTACAGTCGGCAGATTCTGTTGCAACACGTCGACATCGACGGCCAGTTGCGACTGAAAGAAAGCCGCGTGTTGATCGTCGGTCTTGGCGGCCTCGGCTCGCCGGTTGCGCTATATCTGGCCGCCGCCGGCGTCGGTGAGTTGCATCTGGCGGACTTCGACACTGTCGACCTGACCAACCTGCAACGCCAGATCGTCCATGACACCGACAGCGTTGGCCTGAGCAAGGTCGACTCGGCGATCCGCCGACTGACTGCAATCAATCCCGAAATTCAGTTGATCGCCCATCGCACCGCGCTGGACGAAGATTCCCTGGCCGCCGCCGTGGCCGCGGTGGATCTGGTGCTGGACTGTTCCGACAACTTCTCCACCCGCGAAGCGGTCAACGCTGCGTGTGTCGCTGCCGGCAAACCTCTGGTCAGCGGCGCAGCGATTCGGCTCGAAGGTCAGTTGTCAGTGTTTGACCCGCGTCGTCCGGAAAGCCCGTGCTACCACTGCTTATATGGTCACGGCAGCGAAGCCGAACTGACCTGCAGCGAAGCCGGCGTCGTAGGGCCATTGGTTGGCCTGGTGGGCAGCCTTCAGGCACTGGAAGCCATGAAGTTGCTGGTGGGTTTCGGCGAGCCGCTGGTGGGGCGCCTGTTGTTGATCGATGCCTTGGGCTCGCGCTTCCGCGAATTGCGGGTCAAGCGTGATCCGGGCTGCAGCGTTTGTGGTTCGAAGCATGCGTGAAGCGCCGATTGGCGTGTTCGACTCCGGCGTCGGTGGGCTTTCGGTGCTGGCCGAGATCCAGCGTTTGCTGCCCAACGAGTCACTGTTGTACGTCGCCGATTGCGGGAATATTCCCTACGGCGAGAAAACCCCGGAATTCATCCGTCATCGCTGCAGCGTGATGGCCGTTTTTTTTCAGCAGCAGGGCGCCAAGGCCTTGGTGTTGGCCTGTAACACGGCGACGGTCGCTGGCGTTGCCGACTTGCGACGCGATTATCCCGAGTGGCCCATCGTCGGCATGGAGCCGGCGGTCAAACCGGCCGCTGCCGCCACCCGCAGCGGTGTGGTCGGTGTGCTCGCTACCACCGGCACCTTGCAGAGTGCCAAGTTCGCCGCGTTGCTCGACCGATTCGCCACCGATGTGCGCGTCATCACTCAGCCGTGCCCCGGCCTGGTGGAGCTGATTGAAAACGGCGATCTGCACAGCGAGGCATTGCGCCAGTTGCTGGCCAGGTATGTCGAACCACTGCTCGGCGCCGGGTGCGACACGATAATTCTGGGCTGCACGCATTATCCTTTCCTAAAGCCGTTGCTGAAGCAGATGATCCCCGATGACATCAGCTTGATTGATACCGGGGCCGCTGTAGCGCGGCAACTTCAGCGATTGTTGGCCGAGCGGGAATTGCTTGCCGAGGGGCCTGCACGTGCGGCACAGTTCTGGACGAGTGCCGATCCAGAGCATTTCAGAAATATCTTGCCGATACTGTGGAATACCGCTGGCGTTGTGCGAAGCTTCAAGGAGTAAACAAAACTCGGGGCAAGCGAGTAATTGGGGTGAACTTCTGATTAATCGTCGACTTCTATAGCGTCAAGCAACAAAAAAACCTTACGAAATCGTTCGGAAAAGGATGTTTCTAATGAAGCGACTATTCTGCTTGGCCGCGATTGCGGCTGCACTGATGGGGCACAGTTTTACCGCACAAGCGGCAGGCGTGGAGTTCGCGGTCGGAGAGACCAGCGACTCGACCATGACCTATCGACTGGGCATGCAATTCGATTGGGACAAGAGCTGGTTGCAGAGTGATATCGGTCGTGTGACCGGTTACTGGAGCGGTGCCTACACCTATTGGGAAGGCGACACGACCTCCAGCAACCACAGCCTGTCGTTCTCGCCTGTGTTTGTTTACGAGTTTGCCGGTCAGAACGTCAAGCCGTACCTGGAGGCCGGGATTGGCGTGGCGTTGTTCGCTCATAGCGAACTTGAAGACAACAACCTCGGTGGTGCTTTTCAGTTCGAAGACCGATTCGGCTTTGGTCTGCGCTTTGCGGGCGGACATGAAGTCGGGATTCGTGCGACGCACTACTCCAATGCCGGTCTTAACAGTTACAACGACGGCGTAGAAAGCTACTCGCTGCACTACACGATGCCGTTGTAGGCGCTTTGAATGTGGGAGCAAGTCATGTGGCGAGGGGATTTATCCCCGTTGGGCTGCGTAGCAGCCCCAGCATTTCAAAGTTAAACCGCGTCTACGACTGCTTCGCAGTCGAACGGGGCGGTGCGACGTTTCGCTAAATCCCCTCGCCACACAGGCTTGCTCCCACATTTGTATTCGGTTGACTTCGACTTCAGCGATACGCCGTGGTAATCCCTTGGCGTTCGTCGATGCATTCTGGTGCGCCCATCTCGAACTCCCGGCAGATCAACGGGCGTTTTTCATAGATGGTGCACATCATCGTGTTGCGATCCAGCGCGGCGCACCAGCCGTCATCCAGACGCAGCATGACTTCCCCACCCCAGTCATCGGTATCGATAAAACGTTCGGGCACGCCCGTGTCTGTGATCAGCATGACTTCGAGCTGACAGCAGCAAGCTGCGCAGGTCGAGCATGTGACCGCAGGCTCGGCGATTTGCGTATGGGGAATGGTTTTCATGGCGCCCAGTGTAAGGCACTGAGCCGGTGCTGTGTGAAAGGCCTGACGGACGCTTGGTTACCGGTTCGAACAGGGTGATCTTATGGCTGCGATTCAGCAGCCAGGTGCGATCAGCCTTGAGAGGCAGGTGATTTCACGGCTGGTCCTTGATCGGCGGATTGCTGCGCACCATGCGTTTGCCGATTGCCAGTTTTCCTCGGTTGGGTCTTGTCGACAATGGCCAGTGGTCGGCCATGAACAACGCCGGAAAGGCTATCTCCAGTGGACGATTCTTGAGTTCGGCGAAGATGTAGCGTGCGGACTTGTCCACCGGCCAGTTGAGTGGCATGGAGACGTTGTGCGCCGTCAGCGGCGTCTCGACAAACCCCGGGCTGACCACGGTGACTTCGATGCCTTGCGGTGCAAGATCAATTCGCGACGATTCAAACAGGTAACGCAGCCCGGGCTTTGAGGCACCATGCGCCTCGGACCGTGGCAGCGGCAGGTAGGTGACCGAGCTGGCGACGCCCACCAGATACGGCGCGGTGCCGGCGCGCAAGAGCGGCTGGGCAGCCTGGATGCAATAGCTGCTGGCAAGCAGGTTGGTGCGCACTACGTGCTCGACGATCGATGAATCGAACTGCTGAACGTCGACATATTCGCAAGTGCCGGCGTTGATAATCACTGTGTCCAGAGCTCCCCACGCCTCGGCGATCTGTTCGCCGATTTCTCGCACGGTCTGGCTGTTGGTCAGGTCACCGGCCACCACCAGCACTTGTCCCGGATAACGCTGGGACAAGACTTTGAGTGGCGCCACCGAGCGAGCGCTCACCGCGAGGTGAGCACCGGTTTTCAGTATTTCTTCGGCCAGCGAGGCACCAATGCCGTTACTGGCACCTGTCAGCCAGTAGCGCCGTGGAGGTGTAAAACTCATCCCATTCTCCTTTTCAGTCAGGCAATCGCCCGGCAGGTTGTCGTGATGGCAGGTTCTTGAACGCGGCCAGCGCCCGTTGGCGAGAGCTGCTCAGATTGACGATCGGTGACGGATAATCCGCTACGCCGAACAGGCCGCCGAGGTTCGCCGGGTTGTGCACATCCTTCTTGTTCAGCCCGGCCAGTTCCGGCAGCCAGTACTTGATGAACAGCCCCTCGCTGTCGAATTTCTCCGACTGGCTCAGCGGGTTGAAAATCCGGAAGTAGGGCGCTGAATCGGTGCCAGTGGACGAACTCCACTGCCAGCCACCGTTGTTCGCCGCCAGGTCGCCATCGATCAGATGCCGCATGAAAAAACGCTCGCCTTCACGCCAGTCAATCAGCAGGTTCTTGGTCAGGAACATTGCCACCACCATGCGCAGACGGTTGTGCATCCAGCCGGTTTCAAGCAATTGACGCATGGCCGCGTCGATAATCGGCAGGCCGGTACGGGCTTCTTGCCAGGCCAGGAGTTCATTCGGGGCATCGCGCCAGGCGAGGGCTTCGGTTTCCGGGCGGAAGGCGCGATGACGCGAGACCCGTGGGTAGCCCACCAGAATGTGTTTGTAGAATTCGCGCCACAGCAATTCGTTGATCCAGGTGACGGCGCCGACCTTGCCACTTTCGAACTCGCCCTGATTGCTTTGCAGCGCGGCGTGCAGACATTGGCGGGGGGAAATCACCCCGGCGGCGAGATAGGCCGACAGCTGACTGGTGCCCGGTTTGGACGGGAAATCGCGTTCGTTTTTGTAGTCGTCGATCTGGGCATCGGCGAAGGTGTCGAGGCGACGGTGGGCTTCGGCTTCACCGGCAGGCCATAGACTGCGCAAGTTGTCGCTGGGCGTTGCGAAACCTTCAACGTTTGATGGGATCTTGTCGCTGCTGATCGCCAGCGGCGCCTGCACGGCAGGTGCTGGGACGCGCTTCGGCAACGACCCGCGCAGACGGTCGTAACACGCCTTGCGGAACTGGCTGAACACCTGAAAGTAAGTGCCCGTTTTGGTCAGTACAGTGCCCGGTTTTAACAGCAGTTGATCAAGGTAGCTAAAAAAGTCGATGGCATTGGCTTTCAGTGTTTCGGCCACAGCTGCGTCACGACGGCTTTCATGAATGCCGTACTCCTCGTTGACGTGCACCGCGCCAATCTTCAATTGTTGGCAAAGATCGAGTAGCACCCTGGGTGCCTCATCCCAGCGAGATGCCTTGCGGATCAACAAGGGAATGTTCAGCTCATCCAGCGCGCCACGTAACTCGCTCAGGTTGCGTAACCAGAAATCCACTTTGCATGGCGCATCATCGTGCTCCAGCCATTGCTCCGGGCTCAGCAGGTACACCGCCACAGTCGGGCCGCGGGCTGCGGCGGCCGAGAGGGCGGTGTTGTCCTGTAGGCGCAAGTCGCTGCGCAGCCAGATCAGTTGCACAGAGGTGTCCGCACGATTCATTAAAAATTCGCCATTAAATGAGCCCACGCTGAATCAGGTCCTGATGCGCTGCTAACGGATCTTCAGCCAGGAACAAATCAGTAATCTTGAACGTTCGTGCGGACAACTCGGTGTGATGGATGCATACCGTTGGTCCGGCAATCATTTTTGGGCAACTGACACCATTCAAAAGTTTCGGCAGCTGCGAAAGATTCATCGCTTTGCTGGAATACAGCAGTACGCCGCGGGCTTGCAGATGATCGACCGCCAGCGAGAGTTCGCCAGCGGGGAGCGGCCAGTCAAACACTTCCACCGGGCAATCGGCGCTGCTGATCAGCCAGGCGGTCAGCCACAGGTGAGGTTCCAGTGGCAGGTCCGAGTGATTGATCAACAACAGTGGCGCGGTGCGTAACTGACGGTTGTTATGGTAGATGCGTGCGCCAAATTTGCTGCGTAACCAGGAGTAAAAAAACACTTGCTCCATCTGCGCGCCGAACTGGCCTTGCCAGCGTTGCTCCAGTTCAGCCAGCAATGGCATCAGCAGTTGTGCGCACAAGGTCCGTGGTGGATACAGCGCCATGGCCTGATTGACCGTGTCATCGACGGTGCGTTCGTTCAGTTGAGTGACCGCTTGCAGCAGCGTATGGCGCAGCACGTGCCAATCGCTTTCGACGGATTCGGTAAAGGCCTGCGGGGTGTCGAGCAGTGGCTTGACCTGGCTGACGGCCACGCCACGGTTGAGCCAGGTGAGGATCGTCAGGATGCGTTGAACGTGTTCGGCAGAGAACAGTCGATGACCCTTGGGCGTGCGTTGCGGCACGATAAGGCCATAACGCCGTTCCCAGGCTCGCAGGGTGACGGCGTTGACACCAGTCTGCCGCGCGACCTCACGGATCGGCAGCCAGCCTTCGTCGAGGGCTTTCTTGAAGTCGGCGCCGAGGTCTTCGCTGGCGCTGGTGTCGAGTGGGCTTTTCATTGGATTGGCATTAGATCGCGTTTCGCAGGCTGAGATTTTCCGGATGCGGTTGCAGGTAAACCTGTTGCGCAATGTAGGGATCCGGGTGTTGACGGAAGTAGTGTTTGAGCAGCGTCAACGGCACCACCAACGGCACGATGCCGTGGCGGTACTGGCCGATGACGTGTTGCACTTCCTGTTTGTCTTCAGGGCTGATGGTCTGTTTGAGATAGCCACTGATGTGTTGCAGGACGTTGGTGTGGGTGCGGCGGGTGGCGCATTTTCTCAAGGCCGCCATCAGCTCGCTGAAGTAGCGTGGGCCGAGTTCGTTCGGGTCGGTCTGGCCCATGTTGCCCAGCAGGTTACCCAGGGTTTTGTAGTGCACCGGGTTGTGGGCCATCAGCAGGTATTTGTAGCGCGAGTGGAAGTCTGTGAGGCCACGGCGAGTCAGGCCGTCGCGCAGCAACTGCTGCCAGGCACTGTAGGCGAACACGCGGGTGAGGAAGTTTTCTCGCAGTACCGGGTCGTTGAGTCGGCCGTCTTCTTCCACCGGTAAATCCGGATGCCGCGCGCAGAACGCCTGGGCGTAGATGCCACGGCCACCACCGTCCACCGGCGCACCGTTGGCGTGGTAGACCTTGACCCGATCCAGGCCGCATGACGGGGATTTCTGCATGAAGATGTAGCCGCAGATGTCGCCTAGTTCCGCGGCCATTTTCTGACCGTATTCGGCGAGCGGCCGGGTGACATTGAGTGTTGTGTTAACGGTACCGATGGCTTCTGGATGTTGTGGATCGCCCACCAGACGGATCGGTTCACGGGGAATGCCGAGACCGATGGCGACTTCCGGACAGACCGGAACAAAATCGAAATAGTCGGTGAGGGTGCGACTGCACAACTGCGAGGCCTTGTGCCCGCCGTTGAAGCGCACTTCTGCCCCCATCAGGCAGGCGCTGATGGCGATCTTCGGTTTCACGGTGACGTGGGGCATCGGAGCACCTCGAATCTAAACCTGTACAGACTGTTCGGTCTGTACAACATAACTTCATCATAGATTCAAAGGTGTACAAGTCAAATTATTTGTATAAGTTTTTCCTTCGGCCTCCTCCCGGATTAATGCGGTTCACTGCAAATGTGCATGCAAGCGGCGGGCGGCTTCCTGGCCGCTGAGCCAGGCGCCTTCGACACGACCGGACAAGCACCAGTCGCCACACACATAGAGGCCCAGATCGGCATCGGCCAGGGCTCCCCATTCATGGCTGCTGGCGGGCCGGGCGTAGAGCCAGCGGTGCGCAAGGCTGAAGGTCGGGGCGGGCATGGAGTCGTGCAGCAGCTCGGCAAATGCGCCGTGCAATTGCTCGATCACCGCTTCCTTGGACAGGTCGATATGTTGCCGGCTCCAGGCACTGGTCGCATGCAGCACCCATGTATCGAGGGTGTTATCGCGCCCGGGTTTGCTGCGGTTGCGAGCCAGCCAGTCGAGTGGACTGTCCTGTACGAAGCAGCCTTCCATGGGCGTATCCAGCGGTGTCTCGAATGCCAGCGCGACAGCCCAGGTCGGGTCCATTTTCACCCCGGCGGCGGCACCGGCGAGTTTCGGCGCGGTGGCCAGCAGTGCAGTCGCCTGAGGCGCCGGCGTGGCGATAATCACATGACTGAACGGGCCGTGGGTGAAGCCTTCGGCGTCCTGCAGATGCCAGTGCTCCTCGCCACGATAGACCTCGGTAATGCGGCAGGCGAAATGCACTTCCAGGTCGCCGAGCAGACCGCGAGTGATGGCGCTCATGCGCGGCGTGCCGACCCAGCGAGTCTGTTCGTCCGGCGACAGGTTGAGCTGGCCACCATGGTAGGTGTAGAGCTGCGGCATCCATTCAGCGACCCAGCCGTTGCCTTGCCAGCGCTGGACTTCAGTGACGAAGCGGCGATCGCGGGCGGTGAAATATTGCGCGCCCATGTCCAGAGCCCCCGCATCGCTGCGCTTGCTTGACATGCGTCCGCCACTGCCGCGGCTTTTATCGAAAAGTTGAACGACATGCCCGACCTCTGTCAGGGCCTGGGCGGCGGAGAGTCCGGCGATGCCGGTGCCGATGATTGCGATAGGTACAGTCATAGGGGCCTCGTTTACCTTTCTGTACAGACTACGCCGTGGATGAAACCTGTACAATATTGTTTTTTGGTATAACTTTTAGCGTTCTCGTTCTGACAGCTTGGCCTATTGTTAAACACAGAGCCTGCCCGATACCAAAGATCCCTGCATATAAAAATAGACTAGTGATCAAGGTAAAACGCCACGCGAGGAAGAAGTCATGCACATATTGCTGACCGGCGGTACTGGTTTGATAGGACGTCAGCTCTGCCGACACTGGTTGAGTCAGGGACATCGTTTGACTGTCTTGAGTCGCACACCTGAAAAAGTCGCAAAAATTTGCGGTGCGCAGGTGCGGGGAATCGCACAGTTCGAGGATATTGGACAAGAAACGGTTGATGCCATTATCAATCTGGCGGGCGCACCGATTGCCGACCGGCCATGGACCTCCAAACGCAAAGCGCTGCTCTGGAGCAGCCGGATCACGCTGACCGAAACCCTGCTGGCCTGGCTCGAAAGCCGCGAGCACAAACCTCAGGTATTAATCTCGGGCTCCGCCATTGGTTGGTACGGCGATGGGGGCGAGCGGGAGTTGACTGAAAAATCCCCGCCCGTCATCGATGATTTCGCCAGCCAGTTGTGCATTGCCTGGGAGGAAACGGCCCAGCGCGCCGAGGCGTTGGGCATTCGCGTAATTCTCATCCGCACCGGGCTGGTGTTGTCGGCAGAGGGCGGCTTTTTGTCGCGGCTGTTGCTGCCGTTCAAAGTGGGGCTGGGCGGGCCTATCGGCAGTGGCCGGCAGTGGATGCCGTGGATTCATATCAACGATCAAATCGCCCTGATTGATTTTCTTCTGCATCAGGAAGACACCAGTGGTCCTTATAATGCCTGCGCGCCCAAGCCGGTGCGCAACCGCGAATTCGCCGATACGTTGGGCCGCGTGTTGCACCGCCCGACGTTCATGCCCATGCCGGCCCTGGCGTTGAAGGTGTGTCTGGGCGAGTTGTCATTGCTGTTGCTGGGCGGCCAGAAGGCCGTACCGGCTCGCTTGCTGGAAGCGGGTTTCACTTTCCAGTTCACTGATTTGCGCGCGGCTCTGGACGACCTTTCCAGCCGCCTTTGAAATAGGACGTTGCATGACCGATCACGCATTGCTTCTGGTCAATCTGGGCTCACCGGTTTCCACCTCGGTGGCGGATGTGCGCAGTTACCTCAATCAATTTCTGATGGACCCGTATGTGATCGACCTGCCATGGCCGGTGCGACGTTTGCTGGTGTCGCTGATCCTGTTCAAGCGCCCGGAGCAGTCGGCCCACGCCTACGCCTCGATCTGGTGGGAGGAGGGCTCGCCGTTGGTGGTGCTCAGCCGTCGCCTGCAACAGGCCATGACTGCCCAGTGGCACCACGGGCCGGTGGAACTGGCGATGCGTTACGGTGAGCCGTCGATGGAGTCGGTGCTGGTGCGCATGGCAGCCCAGGGCCACAAGCGGGTCACGCTCGCACCGCTCTATCCACAGTTCGCCGACAGCACGGTGACCACGGTGATCGAGGAGGCCAAGCGGGTAGTCCGCGAGAAGCAGCTGGACGTGCAGTTGTCGATTCTCCAGCCGTTCTACGATCAACCGGAATACCTCGATGCGCTGGTCGCCAGCGCCAAGCCGTATTTGCAGCAGGATTACGATCACCTGCTGTTGAGTTTCCACGGTTTGCCGGAGCGGCACCTGACCAAAATCGACCCTACCGGTCACCATTGCTTCAAAAGCGACAATTGCTGCCAGAACGCTTCGCCGGAAGTCTTGGCGACCTGCTACCGCGCCCAATGCCTGCGCACGGCGTCCGAGTTTGCCAAGCGGCTGGGGCTGCCGGACGGCAAGTGGTCGGTGTCGTTCCAGTCGCGTCTGGGGCGGGCCAAATGGATCGAACCCTACACCGAAGCGCGCCTTGATGAGTTGGCTGGAATGGGCGTGAAGAAAGTGCTGGTGATGTGCCCGGCGTTTGTCGCCGATTGCATCGAGACGCTGGAAGAGATCGGGGATCGCGGCAAGGAGCTGTTCCGCGAGGCGGGGGGAGAGGAGTTGGTGCTGGTGCCGTGTCTTAACGACGATCCGCAGTGGGCGCGGGCGTTGAGCACGTTGTGCGAGCGAGCGCCGTTGGCGCTTTAAAAGCATCGCGGGCAAGCCTTGCTCCTACAGGATCGTTCCCACGCTCTGCGTGGGAATGCCTCTAGGGACGCTCCGCGTCCAGTGGCGCGGAGCGTCACGGGCTGCATTCCCACGCAGAGCGTGGGAACGATCAGTTCACTCAAAGCAGCGATTCACTCGCCTTCTTGTGCTTCCAGCTGTCATTACCCGGCAGCAACAGGTTCAGCGCAATTGCCGTCACCGCGCACAGCGCGATGCCTTTGAGGCCGAAGTCGTCCGGCCCTGTGCCGGTGCCGACCAGTACGCCGCCAATCCCGAACACCAGGGTCACCGAGACAATCACCAGATTTCGTGCTTCGCCCAGGTCGATCTTGTGGCGAATCAGCGTGTTCATGCCCACCGCCGCGATCGAACCGAACAACAGGCACAGAATCCCGCCCATCACCGGCACCGGAATGCTTTGCAGCAGCGCGCCGAACTTGCCGATGAACGCCAGGCTGATGGCAAATATCGCCGCCCAGGTCATGATCTTGGGGTTGTAGTTCTTGGTCAGCATCACCGCGCCCGTCACTTCGGCATAGGTGGTGTTGGGTGGACCGCCAAACAGGCCGGCTGCGGTGGTGGCAATGCCATCGCCGAGCAGGGTGCGGTGCAGGCCGGGCTTCTTCAGGTAATCGCGACCGGTCACGCTACCGACAGCGATCACGCCGCCGATGTGCTCGATGGCCGGAGCCAGGGCCACCGGAACGATGAACAGAATCGCCTGCCAGTTGAATTCCGGCGCGGTGAAGTGCGGGATTGCAAACCACGGTGCAGCAGCAATTTTCGCGGTATCAACGACGCCGAAATAAAACGCCATCGCAAAACCCACCAGCACGCCCGAGATGATCGGCACCAGGCGGAAGATGCCTTTACCGAACACCGCGACGATCAGGGTGGTCAGCAGCGCTGGCATCGAGATCAGCATCGCCGTCTGATAATGGATCAGTTCGGTGCCATCGCCAGCCTTGCCCATCGCCATGTTGGCGGCGATCGGCGCCATGGCCAGGCCGATGGAGATGATCACCGGGCCAATCACCACCGGTGGCAGCAGGCGGTCAATGAACCCGGTGCCTTTGATCTTCACCGCAAGGCCGAGGAAGGTGTAGACGAAACCGGCCGCCATTACGCCACCCATGGTCGCCGCGAGACCGAATTGGCCCTTGGCGAGAATGATCGGGGTGATGAAGGCAAAGCTCGACGCCAGGAATACCGGCACCTGACGCCCGGTGACGATCTGGAACAGAATCGTCCCCAGGCCTGCAGTGAACAGCGCCACGTTCGGGTCGAGACCGGTAATCAACGGCATTAACACCAGAGCGCCGAAGGCCACGAACAGCATCTGCGCACCCGACAGCACCGTGCGCCAGAGCGGATCGTTGAACTCTTGCTGCATGCTCAAGCGTCCTTCTGCTTGGTGCCGAAGATCTTGTCACCGGCATCGCCCAAGCCTGGGATGATGTAACCGTGTTCGTTGAGTTTTTCGTCAATGGACGCGGTATAGATGGTCACGTCCGGGTGAGCTTTCTCTACCGCGGCAATGCCTTCAGGGGCCGCCACCAGCACCATCGCGCGGATATCCCGGCAACCGGCCTTTTTCAGCAGGTCGATGGTCGCGACCATGGAACTGCCGGTGGCGAGCATCGGGTCGATGATCATCGCCAGGCGTTCGTTGATTTCCGGAACCAGTTTTTCCAGGTAGGTATGAGCCTGTAGCGTTTGTTCATTGCGAGCCACGCCCACCGCGCTGACTTTGGCGCCCGGGATCAGGCTCAGCACGCCTTCAAGCATGCCGATACCGGCGCGCAGGATCGGTACTACAGTAATTTTCTTGCCAGCGATTTTCTCGACCGACACCGTGCCGCACCAGCCTTCGATGTCGTAGCTTTCCAGCGGCAGGTCTTTGGTGGCTTCATAGGTCAGCAGGGCACCGACTTCCTGAGCGAGCTCACGGAAATTCTTCGTGCTGATGTCGGCGCGGCGCATAAGGCCGAGTTTATGGCGGATCAGCGGATGGCGGATCTCGAGGATGGGCATGGGAAAGGCTCCGGCGGCGGGCAAAAAAACCGGCCTAGATTAATCTATCCGAGGGTGTTGTCCTATAGACATTCAGAACGTTAGTCCACAAACGCTTGATCTGGCCTCGCTTGATGCGTACCTTTGCCCGCTTTTCCTGAACCGCCACCCCCTGGAGAACGCCATGTCCGCTGATCTCGAGCATATCCGTCAAATCATGCGAGAGGCTGACTGCCTGTACACCGAAGCAGAAGTCGAGGCGGCCATCGCCCGCGTCGGTGCACAAATCAACGACCAGCTGGCTGAAAGCAATCCGGTGGTGTTCTGCGTGATGAACGGCGGGCTGATTTTCTCCGGCAAGCTGCTGACCCATCTGAACTTCCCGCTGGAAGCGTCCTACCTGCACGCCACTCGTTATCGCAATGAAACCAGCGGCGGCGATCTGTTCTGGAAAGCCAAGCCGGAAGTGTCGTTCCTCGACCGCGACGTGCTGATCATCGACGACATCCTCGATGAAGGTCACACCCTGGGCGCGATCATCGACTATTGCAAACACGCCGGTGCCCGCGCTGTGCACACCGCCGTGCTGATCGACAAGGACCACGACCGCAAGGCTCGCCCGGACCTGAAAGCCGATTTCGTCGGCCTGCCATGTATCGACCGTTACATCTTCGGTTACGGCATGGATTACAAAGGCTACTGGCGTAACGCCAACGGGATTTTTGCTGTTAAAGGCATGTAAGAAAATGAGCGCTCCGAGCTTTCTCGATCAAACCCTGTTCGCTGAATTGGCCGAGAAAGCAGCAGCCAATCCTCGTGGGCGTCAGCATCACAACCTCCATCAGATGGAAGATGCCTGTCATCGCATGGTGGTTGGCTTGCAGCCCGACACCTATATCCCGCCTCACCGGCACTTGGGGGAAAACAAGGCTGAAACCTTGTTGGTCCTCAAAGGGCGACTGGGTGTGTTGATCTTCGATGAGTCAGGCGCGGTGGTGAACAAACAGATCCTGCAGGCCGGTGGCGACTGTCTCGGCGTGGACCTGCCAGCCGGCGTGTTCCATGGCCTGGTGGTACTGGAAGCGGACAGCCTGATGTTCGAGTGCAAGGCGGGCCCGTATCGCCCGGTCGGTGACGGTGAGCTTGCTCACTGGGCGCCGCGCGAAGGCGAGCCTGGTGTGGCTGAGTATCAGGCGTGGATGCGCGCACAGTTCACCTGAAGCGCGCTCAATTTTCCCCGGCCAGCCAGCGCTCGCTTTTGCGACGAGCCTGTTCCAGGTTGTTCACGTAGGCCAACTGACGCTGCTCCCGATGGATGCCCGCGCGCCTGAGCTTCAGGCGCACCCGTGGGGCGGTCGCCACTAGAATCAGGCCAATGCCGTCTTTGCGGTAATCCCTCAGGATATTGTCGAAGGCTGCCAGCGCGGTCATGTCCAGCATCGGCACGGCGCTCATCTCGACGATCACCACTTTGACCTCCGGACTGAATTTGCGTAGCACCCCCAGGGCTTTTTCGGCAGCACCGAAGAACAGCGGCCCGCGTATCGCATAGCAACGAACATGCGCCGGCATGTCCTTCAAGGCTTGATGGAAGCCGCGGGGCAGTTCGGCGGTGTCCGTGAGATCGCTCATGCGCTTGATAAATAACCCGGCGGCCAGCAGCAGGCCGACGGCGACGGCCATCACCATGTCAAACAACACGGTCAGGCTCAGGCAGGTCAACAAGACCAGCACATCGCTGCGGGGCGCGATGCGTAAGGTATGCAGCACGTGCCGGGCCTCGCTCATGTTCCACGCCACCATCACCAGCAACGCGGCCAGTGCAGCCATCGGCAGGTAGCTGAAAAGCGGTGCGAAAACGAGTATCGCCATCAGTACCACCGCGCTGTGAATAATGGCGGCCAATGGCGAAAAGGCCCCACTGCGCACATTGGTGGCGCTACGGGCGATCGCCGCCGTGGCGGTAATGCCGCCGAACAGCGGTGCGATCAGGTTGCCCAGGCCCTGGCCCAGCAGTTCTGCATTCGGGTCGTGTTTGCTGCCGGTCATGCCATCCGCCACCACCGCACACAACAAGGATTCGATGGCCCCGAGCATGGCAATGGCGAACGCCGGCGCCAGTAGCTGACGGATCAAGTCGTAAGACAGGTGCAGAGGCTGGCCGTCGGGGCCGGAAAGGTTCCACGGCCAATCGAAGCTCGGCAGAAATGGCGGAATCCCGGGATGGCTGACGCCTTCGACCATATAGCTGAAACGCTCGCCCAATGTCGCCACCGACAGCCCGCCATGCTCCAGCGCCAACCCCAGCAGCGCGCCGATGGTCAGCGCCACCAGATGCCCCGGAATCCTCGGTACCCACCGTGGCCAGACAATCAGAACGGCCAGGCAGGTGATGCCGATGATCCCGTCCCCCAACCGGGCGCTGGGCAACGCCAGAATCAGTACACCCAGCTGTTCGATGTAGTGTTCTGCCTGGCCGGCGGTGTTCAGGCCCAGCAAGTCCTTCAATTGCAGGGTTGCGATGACAATGCCGATCCCGGCGGTAAAGCCCAGAGTGACCGGATACGGAATGTACTGGATCAACCGCCCGGCTCTGATCAGCCCCAAGGCAATGAGGATGACGCCGGCCAGCATGGTGCACAACAGCAGGCCGCCCAGGCCATATTGTTGGGTGATGGGCAACAGAATGACCACGAACGCAGCGGTCGGCCCACTGACATTGAAACGCGAACCTCCTGTCAGGGCGATCAGGGGCGCGGCGATCAGCACCGTATACAACCCATGCTGAGGCGGCACCCCCACGGCAATCGCCAGGGCCATGGCCAGCGGGATGGCGATAATCCCTACCGTTACGCCGGCACTGATGTCGCCGCGTAAGCGTCTGAGGGTGTAGCCGGCGCGCCAAGTCTGACGCCAGGCGGCAAACAACGGGGGAACGGAGAACGACATGAGCACTCCACGGTAGACGGCGCACTGTTGAACGAAGGCTGAAAGCTCTTCCAGTTTGGTCAGCTTCGTACTGCGAAGTATTGACCCATATCGCTAATTCGCGCGGTTGATCCTCATGCTAGAGTGCTCGGCTTCGCCTTGGGAGCCCGTCATGAGCCTTTTGATCCGTAGCTGCGCCGCCCTGTTGCTGACCGTCAGCTTGCCTCTGGCGGCCGCCCCGGCGCCGATGCACGCGCAGTTCCTGCCCCCCGATGACCTGACCCTGCGTGACGCCGAACCCGAGCAGCAACAGCTGTTGCAGGTCACCGAGTACTCGGTGGTGATCGGCAGCCAGCGCCAGTCCAACCAGCAGCCGATTCCGGTGACCTCACCGTTGCTGATCCGCCTCAAGGGCAAATCCTTGAACAAGGGCGCGACCATCAATCAGGTGCTGGTCAATTTCGATGGCGAAAGCAAAAGCCTGAAAAAGCCGATCTACGACGACAAAAGCAAAACCCTGACGCTGTTTTACCCGATGGCTCAGTACCGGGTGGTGATCGACCTGTTGCGCAATGACACGGTGTATTGCCAGTTCCTCAGCTACGCCAACGGTCATGTCTGGGCTGATCTGCACACGGGCGCTGTTCGTCCGCGTTGAGCCCGGTGGCAAGGGAGGGGTAAACTGCCCGCCCCGTGAAATGTCTGCGAGCTGGAGTCGGCAATGCGTAAAGATAAGAAGCAAGTGATTGGTGACGAGATCGGCGATGAGCAGATCAAGCTGTTCCTCGATTTCGAACCGGTCGACGCCACGTCGCCGTCGCTGCACAAACTGATCAAGGCCTACCGCGGCCTGCGCATCGATGACTTCGGGCGTTTTCTGACGTTCTTCGTCGAAGCCGGCCTGGATCTGGACGGCAAGGATGAGCACGGCAATGACTTCGTCACCCTGATCAAGGATCAGCGTAATGCGGCCGAGTACATCGAACTGATCGAAAAGGCTCGCGGCTAACGTCAACACACCGGCATTTGTGGCGAGGGAGCTTGCTCCCGCTGGGCTGCGGAGCGGCCCCAAAATTCTGCGAACGACGCAGATTTTTGTGAGCGCTGCGCACTCAAGCGGGAGCAAGCTCCCTCGCCACAATGATTGTTTCACCGCATAAAAAAACGCCCCGCTCTCAAAGAGAACGGGGCGTTTTTATGCGGCCGAATCAAGCGTAGCTTTCGGTCTCATTGCTGGCTTCAACCAGTTCCAGCGCGACGTTGTTCTGCACATTGATCTTGCGATACAGCGCAGCGTCGGTTTCCAGGACTTTTTCCCGAGCCGGGAAGATTTCCGCCAGTTTGGCAGCCCACTCACCGGACGCTTTGTTCGGGAAGCATTTCTCGATCAGTTCCAGCATGATCGAAACGGTCACCGACGCACCTGGCGAAGCGCCGAGCAGGGCAGCAAGGCTACCGTCCTTGGCCGCGACCAGTTCGGTACCGAACTGCAGAACGCCGCCCTTTTTCGGGTCTTTCTTGATGATCTGCACCCGTTGGCCGGCCACTTCCAGGCGCCAGTCTTCGGCTTTCGCCAGTGGATAGAAGCGACGCAAGGATTCCAGGCGCTGTTCCATCGACTGCATCACTTCGCTGACCAGGTACTTGGTCAGGTCCATGTTGTTTTTCGCCACGGCCAGCATCGGGCCGATGTTGCCGGCGCGAACCGACATCGGCAGGTCCATGAAGGAACCGTGCTTGAGGAACTTGGTGGTGAAACCGGCGTAAGGTCCGAACAGCAGGGACTTCTTGCCATCGACTACGCGGGTGTCCAGGTGCGGCACCGACATCGGAGGCGAACCCACCGCCGCCTGGCTGTAAACCTTGGCCTGGTGGTGTTTGACCACTTCCGGGTTGTCGCAACGCAGCCACTGGCCGCTGATCGGGAAGCCGCCGAAGCCTTTGCTTTCTTCGATGCCCGAAGCTTGCAGCAGCGGCAGTGCCGCGCCGCCAGCGCCGAGGAACACGAATTTCGCGTCGACGTCACGGGAGTTACCGCTGTTGACGTCCTTGATGCTGACAGTCCAGCCGCCGTTGTTGCGCTTCAGGCCGGTCACGCGCTTGCAGTACTTGACCTGGGCATCGGGTGCGCTGGTCAGGTGCTTGAGCAGTTGATTGGTCAGGGCGCCGAAGTTGACGTCGGTGCCGTTCATGACACGGGTGGCGGCGACGACTTCGTCGGCCGGCCGGCCAGGCATCATCAGCGGCATCCACTCGGCCATGGTGGCCTTGTCTTCGGTGTATTCCATGTCCGAGAAGGCGTGGTGCTTGCTCAGCGTCTTGAAGCGTTCCTTGAGGAAGGAAACGCCATCTTCGTTCTGGACAAAGCTCAGGTGCGGCACCGGGCTGATGAACGTCTTGCACGAGCCGAAGGTGCTTTTCCTGGTCAGGTAGGACCAGAACTGCTTCGACACCTCGAACTGGGTGTTGATGTGCACGGCTTTCTTGATGTCGACGGTGCCGTCGGCGGCCTGCGGCGTGTAGTTGAGCTCACACAGCCCGGCGTGACCGGTACCGGCGTTGTTCCACGGGTTCGAACTCTCCGCGGCACCGGAATCCATCAGCTCGACGACTTCCAGCTTGATCGCGGGGTCGAGCTCTTTGAGCAGTACAGCGAGGGTGGCACTCATGATGCCGGCCCCAACCAGTACTACGTCGACTGCTTCGTTATGCGCCATTTAACGCGTCTCCAAAATCTGCAGCACCAAATTGTCGGCATGGCTGCCAGGTGTTCAGGGGCGTGTCAGTGATGCCCCAAGTACTCATGGCAGTATCGCCATGTCCGAATCTTCGCAATTTTTTGCAACTTCGACGGACGCTACCGGCCGGGTCTAAAAGAGTTACATGAACTCACTTCAACGCGCGGCTGGCAATTCGACTTATGGTCGATACATCCGTTTGTGCAACCAAATCCGTAGAGGACAGGCTTCAGGATCCGGTGTTCGAGGCGTACTCGGTCCTGTGTCGTTGGGCTGTTTCAGACGCTAATGGTGCATATTCAGACGCAAAACTATTCATTTGCTCGCCACACTCTTGTGAAGTTGTGAAAACCCGTTTTTTTCACGCTCTTTTGAAGACGTGAACCTCAAAAAAGGGCTGCCCCAGCCTGGCACCGTGCCCGGATGGATTGCCGCCATGGGATACATGACAGGCAAAACGGGCAAACAGCTCAGTGACCGAGCGTAATGACAGCTCTGCAGATTCGCGAAAAGTGGGGTTTTTGCTCAAGGAACAGCAAGCGCGCCAGCTTCACTCGATCTGTGTGGGCGGCTCTCTGTAGGGCGGTGCGGGGTGTCAATACAAGCGCATTGACGATGCTGCGAGGCCCGATCAGGAGACGTCCTTATAATCGGGGGGAGATTGTAGCGAAGAAACGCAGGGAAATGGTCGTGTTTAATGACTTTTATTAGGTGTTCGGTCAGGTGGTCAACCCTTGCTGAGCCCGCGCACGCGGCTGGCGCTGGCTTACACAGGCGCTAGGGGGCAGGGGGTGGTGTAACCAATTGAGACGGATTTCTTCGATTTCGACCCAGTCATCGCCCATGGGCTGAAGGCTGCACTGTTTGAACGCCTGACAGTGGCCGTTGTGGTCGAGCAGGGCGAAGCAGCGATGCAGAGGACGTGGATTGAACAGCGAGATGAGATAGCGCATGGCGAAGTACCCTGTAGGTGGCTCCTATGAAGATAGCCAGCAAACCGTGACGTGCAAGTGTATGGGCGGTGACATATCTGTGACAGGAACCCGCTTCCCAAGGGTTTGTCAGACATTTCAGTAATCACTGAAGGGCTCTAGTTAGCCGCAGTGGCGCACCGCTATACTGCGGGCCTTAGTGCCTGATTCTGGAGAGAAGCGCATGTTGCAACGCCTGTTGTTCGGTTTGATCACTGTGACCAGTTTGACCCTGGTCGGCTGCGCCCACAGCCCGCAACAACTGAATCCGGAGCCCAAGCTGACGACTCAGCTGGCACCGGTCGGCCATGGTCAGCCGGTGGTGGTGCGTGTGGTGGACGGTCGTCCGTCGCCGACTCTGGGCACCCGTGGTGGCCTGTACCCTGAGACCAGCGCGATCACCGTGCAGGGCGCGCAAATTCTGCCGAAGTTGCAGGCTCAGGCCGAAGCGGCCGTGCGGTTGTTGGGCTTCACCCCAACCTCCAATGCGCTGAATGCTCCGCAGTTGACCGTGACCTTGGCCGAGCTGAAGTATCAGTCGCCTAAAGAAGGCATGTATGTGACTGAAGCCACCATTGGCGCGACGTTCCGCTCCGATGTGCAGAATGCCAACCGTCGCTACAGTGGTCGTTATGGTGCGTCCCTGGATCAGCGTTTTGGTATGGCGCCAAATCAGGAAACCAACACCAAGCTGGTCAGCGATGTGTTGAGCGATGCATTGACGCGTCTGTTCAAGGATCCGACGATTGGTCAGATTCTCGGCGAATAAACGTTCGCCGGACTCAAAAAAGCCCGGAGCCAGCAATGGCCCCGGGCTTAATGAGATGGTCAGCCTGACCGAGAAGCCCTGCAGGTTTACGCTTGCAGGGCTTTTCTCGTTTTCGGCGGAGGATCTCTCATGAACACGATGACGCTTCTCGGTATCGACATTGGCAAACA
>Ga0255334_1000674_pt1 | contig 23000 bp, 22 predicted proteins | sample EtOH5_35cm_T3_12_FD_202080 | JGI IMG/M metagenome (GOLD analysis project Ga0255334, IMG submission 202080) | Sandy soil microbial communities from University of British Columbia, Vancouver, Canada - EtOH5_35cm_T3_129 | ecosystem: Engineered > Artificial ecosystem > Sand microcosm > Unclassified ... | reverse complement strand
CCTGGCCGGCTATTTCCTGCCCCTGATCGAACGTGGCGCCGCCCGCGACCCCGCTCGCGCTGCCGACCCCGAGGCTGCCGACCCCGAGGCTGCCGGCTCCGAGGCTGCCGACTCCGAGGTCCTGGCCGCGTGATCGCCGCGACCTTCCGTTCGGCGACCCTGCCGGACAGCGTCGCGGTGCTGTCCGCGCTGCCGCTGGCCGTCGTGGTGCTGGATGCCGAGGACCGCTTCCGCTTCGCCAACCCCGCCGCCGAACAATTCTTCCAGCTCTCCTCGGTCAGCCTCGGCCAATTGGCGCTGAGCGACCTGATCCGCCCCGACAGCCGGCTGTTCGGCCTGCTTTCCCAGGTGCGGACCCTGGATGCGCCGGTCTCGGACCACGACCTCACGCTCGAAAGCCCCAGGCTGCAGCGCCATGACGTCGCGGCCCATGCCGCCCCGCTGCCGGAAATGCCGGGCTGCATCGTGCTGACGCTGCAGGATGGCAGTACCGCCCACAAGCTCGACCGCCAGCTCAATTTCCGCGGCGCCGCGCGCGGCGCCTCGGCCATGGCGGCGATGCTGGCGCATGAGGTGAAGAACCCGCTTTCCGGCATCCGCGGCGCGGCCCAGCTGCTGGAAGCCGGGGTCGCGGAGAATGACCGCGAACTCTGCACCCTGATCCAGGAGGAGGTGGACCGCATCCGCATCCTGGTCGAACGCATGGACATGTTCTCCGAACGCCCGATCGAGCGCATGGCGGTGAACATCCATGAGGTGCTGGACCATGTCCGCCGCGTCGCCCAGCGCGGTTTTGCCAGCCACATCCGCATCATCGAGGAATACGACCCTTCGCTGCCGCTGGTCTGGGCCAATCGCGACCAGCTGGTGCAGATCCTGCTGAATCTCGTGAAGAACGCCGCCGAGGCGGTGCCGAGCACCGGCGGTGAGATCCTGCTCGCCACCGCCTATCGCCATGGCGTGCGCATCGCCGTGCCGGGATCGCGCGAAAGGATGCATTTGCCGCTGGAGGTCGCGGTCGGCGACAATGGCCCCGGCATCGCGGATTCGGTGAAGGCCACGCTGTTCGAACCCTTCGTCACCACCAAACGGGGCGGGCAGGGGCTGGGCCTGGCCCTGGTCGCCAAGCTTGTCACCGACCAGGGCGGGCTGATCGAATGCGACAGCCGCCCCGGCAAGACCGTCTTCCGCCTTTCCCTGGGCAAGCCGCCCCCACCCGATCGCCGTCCGAGGTTGCCGCCCCTTGCCTGACATCGCCCCCGACCAAGACAGGATGATGGATCCCACCATGACCGAAGCCCGGACGATCCTGATCGCCGACGACGATCGGGCGATCCGCACGGTACTGTCCCAGGCGCTGGGCCGGGCGGGCTACAATGTCCGCGCCACCTCCTCCGCCGCCACGCTCTGGCGCTGGGTCGAGGAAGGCGCGGGCGACCTCGTCGTCACCGATGTGGTGATGCCGGACGAGAACGGGCTCGACCTGCTGCCGCGGATCAAGCGCATCCGTCCGGATCTGCGGGTGGTGGTGATGTCGGCGCAATCGACCTTCACCACCGCGGTGAAGGCGGCCCAGCGCGGCGCCTTCGAATATTTGCCCAAGCCCTTCGACCTGAAGGAGCTGCTGCAGGTGGTCGGCCGCGCGCTCGCCGCCCCCCCCGCCCCGGCCAATGAGGATGAGGCGCCGGAGGAGCGCCTGCCCCTGGTCGGCCGCAGCCCGGCGATGCAGGAGATCTACCGCACCGTCGCCCGACTCACGACCACCGACCTCACGGTGATGATCACCGGCGAGTCGGGCACCGGCAAGGAGCTGGTCGCCCGCGCGCTGCATGACTACGGGCGCCGGCGCAACGGCGCCTTCGTCGCCATCAACATGGCCGCGATCCCGCGCGAGCTGATCGAGAGCGAGCTCTTCGGCCATGAGCGCGGCGCCTTCACCGGCGCGCTGGCGCGTGGCGTCGGCCGTTTCGAACAGGCCGCCGGCGGCACGCTGTTCCTGGACGAGATCGGCGACATGCCGGCCGAGGCCCAGACCCGCCTGCTGCGCGTGCTGCAGGAAGGCGAGTTCACCACCGTCGGCGGCCGCGCGCCGATCAAGGCCAATGTCCGCATCGTTGCCGCCACCCATCGCGACCTGCGCCAGGCGATCCGCACCGGGCTGTTCCGCGAGGATCTGTTCTACCGCCTCAATGTCGTGCCGCTGCGCCTGCCCCCCTTGCGCGAACGCGCCGAGGATGTGGCCCTGCTCGCCCGCCATTTCCTCGATCGCGCCAAGGCGGCGGGGCTGCCGTTCAAGCAGCTCGACCAATCGGCGATCGACCGGCTGCGCGCGCATTCCTGGCCGGGCAATGCGCGGGAGCTTGAAAACCTGATGCGGCGCCTCGCCGCGCTTTATCCGCAGGAGGTGATCGGCGCCGAGGCCGTCGCCGCCGAACTCGCCGATGCCGGCCCCGACCAGGCCGAGGAGCCCGGCCGTGGCCCCGAGACCCTGGAACAGGCGGTGGAGCGCCATATCGGCGGCTTCATGTCGGCCCAGAAGGACGGGCTGCCGGTCCGCGACCTCTATGAACGGGTGCTGGCCGAGGTGGAGCGGCCGCTGCTTCGCCTGGCGCTTTCCGCCACGCGCGGCAACCAGATCAAGGCCGCGGCGATGCTCGGGCTGAACCGCAACACGCTGCGCAAGAAGATCCGCGAGCTGGACCTGCCCGTGGTGCGCGGCCTGACCTGATCGGCATGGCGGTCGCCCCCCCCGAACGCTGGCTGCGCCGCGCCGTCGATGCGTTGCTCGGGCGGGGGGTGACGCTGGCGCTGGCGGTCGCGGCCCTGGCCGCCGGGCTCGCGACCTTCGCGCTGCTGTCGGGCGGCAGCCCGCTGGGGCCCACCTCGCCGGGCCAGGTCGTGGCCATGGTGCTGGCCAATGCCGCGATGCTGCTGCTGCTCGGCGCCTCGCTCGCCGGGCGCCTCGTGCGGGTCTGGGCGGAACGGCGGCGGGGCGGGGCGGGGTCGCGGCTGCATGTCCGCCTCGTGCTGCTGTTCGGCGGCGTCGCGGTGGTGCCGGCCCTGCTGGTCGCGGGCTTTGCCGCGGTCTTCTTCAACCTCGGCATCCAGGCCTGGTTCAGCGACCGGGTGCGGGAGACGCTGGAAGCTTCCCTGATCGCCTCGCGCGCCTATCTCGCCGAACATGTGAACACGGTGCGCGGCGATGCCCAGGGGATGGCCAATGACCTCAACCGCGCCGCCCAGCTGTTCCTGCCGGATCAGGAGGTCAATTACGCCCGCGTGCTCGCGACCCAGGCCGCCCTGCGCGGGCTGACCGAGGCAGTGGTCTTCGACCCCTCGCTCGGCCGGGTGATCGCAACGGCCGGCCTCGGCACCAATTTGCTGCTGGACCCGCCAAGCCAGGATGCGCTGGACCAGGTCCGCAGCGGCGACATCGCGGTGCTGCCCGATGAGCAGGCAGGGCGGGTGCGGGCGCTGATCGCGCTGGAACTGCCGGCAGGCGCCATGCTGCAGATCGGCCGCCCGGTCGATCCCGGGGTGCTGGAGCACATGCGCCGCACCGAACTCTCCTTCGCGCAATACGACCAGCTGGACCGCCGCCGCGGTCCTTTGCAGATCACCTTCGCGCTGATCTTCGCGGTGACCGCGCTGCTGCTGCTGTTCGGCGCGGTGCTGGTCGGGCTGGTCCTCGCCAACCAGATCGCCCGGCCGATCGCGCGGCTGATCCTGGCCGCCGACCGGGTCCGCGGCGGCGACCTCTCGGTGAAGGTGACCGAAGGCAGCGCGGATGACGAGGTCGCGAGCCTGTCCCGCGCCTTCAATCGCATGACCGGGCAATTGGCCGCCCAGCGTGGCGAGCTGATGGCGGCCTATAGCCAGCTCGATGACCGCCGCCGCTTCACCGAAAGCGTGCTGGCCGGGGTTTCCGCAGGGGTGATCGGGCTGGATGCCGAGGCCCGGATCAACCTGCCGAACCGCAGCGCCTCCGACCTGCTGAGCCGGGACCTGGACGATGCCTATGGCCGCCCGCTCGCCGATGTGGTCCCGGAATTCGGCCCCTTGCTGGCCGCCGCGACGCAGGACCCGTTGCGCCCCCGTACCGCCGAGGTCCTGATCGGCCCGGTCGCCCGGCGCCGCACCCTGCTGGTGCGCATCGGCGCCGAGGTCCAGGGCCGCCGAGTCGCGGGCTATGTATTGACCTTCGACGACATCACCGAGCTGCTGTCGGCCCAGCGCACCGCCGCCTGGGCCGATGTCGCCCGCCGCATCGCCCATGAGATCAAGAATCCGTTGACGCCGATTTCCCTCTCGGCAGAAAGGCTGCGGCGGCGCTACCTCAAACAGATCCAGGAGGATCCGGAGACGTTCCGTCAATTGACCGACACCATCGTCCGCCAGGTCGAGGACATCGGCCGCATGGTCGATGAATTTTCCGCCTTCGCCCGGATGCCGCAGCCGCAGATCGGGCCGGAGGATTTCGCCGCCATCGCGCGCGACAGCCTGGTGCTGCAGCGCGCCGCGCATCCCACCATCCGCTACAGCCTGACGCTGCCGGCCGAACCCGCGATCGGGCAGGGCGACCGCCGGCTGATCGCCCAGGCGCTGACCAACCTGCTGCAGAACGCCGCCGATGCCGTGGCCATGCGGCCCGGCGCGGGGGAGATTGCGTTGCGTCTTGAAACGATGTCGGGCGCCTGGGCGTTCATCGTCGAGGATGACGGCATCGGTCTGCCGGAAGGCGAGAGCAGCGACCGTCTCACGGAGCCCTATGTCACGCACAAGGTCAAAGGAACCGGTCTCGGGCTTGCCATCGTGAAGAAGATCATGGAGGACCATGGCGGACAGGTCTCGCTGGAGGCGCGCGTGACCGGACCCGGTACGCGCGCGACCCTTTTCCTCCCGGCCCCGCCCGCTTCGGCGGATGGGCCGCAACCCACCGGGCTGGAGGCGGAGACGGCACATCATGGCGCATGAGATTCTGATCGTCGACGACGAGCCGGACATCCGCGCGCTCATCGAAGGCATATTGGGCGACGAGGGCTACGAGGTCCGCAGCGCGCATAATTCCGACACCGCGCTGGCCGCCTTCCGCGCCCGGCGTCCGGCGCTGGTGGTGCTGGACATCTGGCTGCAGGGCTCGCGCCTGGACGGGCTCGGCATCCTCAAGGCGCTGCTGTCGGAAGAACCCCACGTCCCGGTGGTGATGATCTCCGGCCATGGCACGATCGAGACCGCGGTCCAGGCAATCCAGGACGGCGCCTATGATTTCGTGGAAAAGCCCTTCAAGACCGACCGGCTGCTGCTGGTCATCTCCCGCGCGCTGGAATCGGCGCGGCTGCGGCGGGAGAACAGCGAGCTGCGCCTGCGCGCCGGCGCCGAGACGGAGCTGGTCGGGGTTTCCGCCGCCATCGCCGGGCTGCGCGCGGCGATCGAGAAGGTCGCCCCCACCGGCAGCCGGGTGCTGCTGAGCGGCCCCGCCGGTTCGGGCAAGGAGGTCGCGGCGCGGATGATCCATGCCCGTTCCCGACGCGCCGATGCGCCTTTCGTCGCGATCAACTGCGCGACGCTGGCGCCTGCCCGCTTCGAGGAGGAGCTGTTCGGCGTCGAGGCCGGCGCCGATGCCCTGGGCGCGCCGCGCCGCGCCGGGGTGCTGGAACGCGCCCATGGCGGCACGCTGCTGCTCGACGAGGTCGCCGACATGCCGCTGGAGACCCAGGGCAAGATCGTGCGCGCCTTGCAGGAGGCGGGGTTCGAGCGCGTCGGCGGCGGCACGCGGGTGAAGGTCGATCTGCGCGTCATCGCCACCACCAGCCGCGACCTGGCCGCCGAGATCGCCGCCGGCCGCTTCCGCGAAGACCTGTTCTATCGCCTGGCCGTGGTGCCGCTGAAGATCGGCCCCTTGCGCGACCGTCGCGACGACGTCCCGGCGCTAGTGCGTCATTTCATGTCCCGCAGTGCCGAGACCACCGGCATGCCGCCGCGCGAGGTCTCCGAGGATGCGCTGGCCGTCCTGCAGGCTTATGACTGGCCGGGCAATGTCCGCCAGCTGCGCAACCTCGTGGACTGGCTGCTGATCATGGCCCCGGGCGGGCCTTCGGAGCCGATCCGGCCGGAAATGCTGCCGCCCGAGGTGGGGTCGGCGGCGCCTGCGGTGTTGAAGCTCGACCGCAGCAGCGAGATCATGACCTTGCCGCTGCGCGATGCCCGGGAATTGTTCGAACGCCAGTATCTGGAAGCGCAGCTTTTGCGTTTCGGCGGCAACATCAGCCGCACCGCCGGCTTCGTCGGCATGGAGCGCAGCGCACTGCACCGCAAGCTGAAGTTCCTGGGCGTCCAATCCGAGGACCGGGCCGCCAACGTCCCCTGACGGGAAGTGCTGCAACACCCTGTTTCTGCTGGGGTGCCGGCCGGGGTAGTCGAGGGGGCTGCCCCCTCGAAGAGGCCCGGCATCTGGCCGCCGGCCGCCGGTTGTTCTACCTCTGCCCGGCCTGTTCTCTCCGGGGTCACCGCATGTCGCGCATCGCCTATGTCAATGGTTTCTACCGTCCCCAGCGCGATGCCGCGGTGAACATCGAGGATCGCGGCTATCAGTTCGGCGATGGCATCTATGAGGTGCTGCACCTCCACGCCGGCCGTTTCATCGACACCGACCTGCATCTGTCGCGCCTGGAACGCTCGCTGCGCGAGATCCGCCTGCCGATGCCCATGACCCGCGCCGCGCTTGCGCATGTCCTGGCCGAGGTCGCCCGGCGCAACCGGCTGACCGAGGGGCTGGTCTATATGCAGATCACCCGCGGGGTGTCCCGTCGCGACCATGTCTTCCCGAAAACCCCGGTGCCGCCGGCGCTGGTGATCACCGCCAAGCGCATCCCGCCCTATCCCCGCGATGTCGACACCTGGACCGGGGCCGCGATCACCACCCCCGACCTGCGCTGGGCGCGCTGCGACATCAAGAGCGTGAACTTGCTGCCCAATGTCCTGGCCCGCCAGTCCGCCCGCGAGCAGGGCGCCATCGAGGCCATCCTGTATGACGAGGCGACCGGCGAGGTCACTGAGGGCGCCGCCACCTCCTTCTGGATCGTCGACGAGCACGGCACCCTCCGCGTCCGTCACCTCGACCAGGCGATCCTGCCCGGCTGCACCCGCGCAGCTTTGCTGGCCGAATTGGCCGAGGAGGGGCTGCCGATCGAGACCCGCGGCTTCACCCTGGCGGAGATGCGCCGCGCGCGGGAGGCCTTCCTGACCTCGGCGACCTCCTTCGTGAAGCCGATCACCCGGATCGATGGCGCCCCGGTCGGCGATGGCGCGGTCGGCCCGGTGGTCCGCCGGCTGTTTGCGATCTTCGCCCGCCATGTGCAGGGCGCGGCCCACAACCTCGCGGCATGACGCCGCCGGCCGCGATCCTGTTCGACTGGGACAATACCCTGGTCGATGGCTGGGATGCGATCCAGTCGGGGCTCAACGCCACCTTCGCCGCCTTCGGCCGGCCGCTGTGGTCGCGCGAGGATGTGCTGCGCGGCGTACGGCATTCGCTGAAGGACAGCTTTCCACCGATCTTCGGCACCGAATGGGAAAGGGCGCGAGACATCTTCTACGCCGAGGTCCGGCGCTGCCACCTGGAGGTGCTGCGCCCGCTGCCGGGCATTGCGGCGATGCTGGCGGTCGCGGCCAGGATCGCCCCGCTCGGTGTCGTTTCCAACAAGCAGGGGCCCCTGCTGCGGGCCGAGGCCGCGCATCTCGGCTGGCTGCCGCATTTCGGCGCGCTGGTCGGGGCAGGGGATGCCAGCGACGACAAGCCCGCCGCCGCGCCGCTGCTGCTGGCGCTGGAACGGCTGGCGATCCCGCCGGGGCCGGAGGTCTGGTATGTCGGGGATACCGGGCTCGACATGCAGGCGGCGCGGGCGGCCGGTTGTCGCGCTGTGCTCTTTGGTGATGCATCCCATGATGGCGGCCTGCCCAAAGCCGCGCCGGATGAGCGCTTTGGTAACGCGGATGCGCTCTGCGCAGGGCTGCTTTCGCTGGACAAAGCCTGAATCGCACGCCAATGCTGCACTGCCGCATAGACGCCTCGCGAAAAGGGTCGCGCGGCAGCCGCGCCCGGTCGGAAGCCGGGGCACACAAACAAGAAGGACCGGTCCCATGGCCGCCGAGAAGTCCCAGAACGTGCAGGATGTGTTCCTGAACCACGTACGCAAGAGCAAGACCCCCGTGACCATCTTCCTGGTCAATGGCGTGAAGCTCCAGGGTATCATCACCTGGTTCGACAATTTCAGCGTGTTGCTGCGCCGTGACGGCCACACGCAGTTGGTGTACAAGCATGCGATCAGCACGGTGATGCCGGGCGCTCCGATCATGCTGTTCGACGGTGCCGCCGCTACGGGGGCCGCAACGACGACGGCCGGGGCGACCAGCGCTGCGCCGCGCGAGGGCACCATGACATTGCGGCGTGAGGTTGATCCTGTCGGTTCCAACGAACTCTGAAGACAAGGCCGGCGAAGCCGGCAACGCCTGGGCCGGGGTGGGGGAGGCGCGTGGCGCGCCGGCCTCGGCCCAGTTCGGGTCCACCCAGGCCGGCTCCACCCAGGCCGGCCCCACCCAGGCCGGCCCGACCCTCCCCGGGCCAACCCGGGCCGCGGTCATTCTGCCTTACGAAAAACCCGCCCGGGATCTCTTGCGGGAGGCCGGGTCGGTGCGTCTGGCCGAAGCCCGGCTGGCCGAGGCGGTGGGGCTTGCCGCCTCGATCGGCGTCGCCATCGTCCATTCCGCCATCCACCCGCTGCGTCAGCGCCGCCCCTCGACCCTGTTGGGGGAGGGCCAGGTCGAGATCATCCACAAGGCGATCGAGGCGCAGGATGTCGGCGTGGTGGTGGTGGATGCCGCCCTGACCCCGGTGCAGCAGCGCAATCTGGAACGCGCCTGGGGCTGCAAGGTCATCGACCGCACCGGGCTGATCCTGGAAATCTTCGGCGAGCGTGCCCGGACCCGGGAAGGCAGCCTGCAGGTCGAACTCGCGCATCTGGACTACCAGCGCACCCGGCTGGTGCGATCCTGGACCCATCTTGAACGCCAGCGCGGCGGCTTCGGCTTCCTGGGCGGGCCGGGTGAAAGCCAGATCGAGATCGACCGCCGCCTGATCGCCGAGCGCATGGTCCGCATCAGGAAGGAACTGGAACAGGTCCGCCGCACCCGCGGCCTGCACCGCCGCCAGCGCGAAAAGGTGCCGCATCCGGTGGTCGCCCTGGTCGGCTACACCAATGCCGGCAAATCGACGCTGTTCAACGCCTTGACCGGCGCCGATGTCTTCGCCGAGGACCAGCTTTTCGCGACGCTGGACCCGACCATGCGGGCGATCCGGCTGCCTTCGGGCAAGACCGTCATCCTGTCCGACACCGTCGGCTTCATCTCCGAACTGCCGACCCAGCTGGTCGAGGCCTTCCGCGCGACGCTGGAGGAGGTGGCGGCCGCCGACATCATCCTGCATGTCCGCGACATCGCCCATCCGGACAGCGCCGCCCAGCGCGCCGATGTCATCGGTGTGCTGACCGAGATGTCCGAAGGCCCCGACGCGCCCTTGGACGCCGATTGGCAGCAGCGGGTGATCGAGGTGCTGAACAAGGCCGATCTGCTCGGCGGCACCCAGGAGGTGACCCCGCGCGACGCCGATACCGTGGCGGTGAGCGCGCTGACGGGGGAGGGGCTGGACAGGCTGCGCGCCCTGCTCGACGCCCGGCTGACCGCGGGGCTGGAGACGGCGAGCTACAGCCTGCTGCCCTCCAATGGCGCGGCCCTGGCCTGGCTCTACCAGAACGGCGATGTGGTGACGCGCGAGGATTGCGAGGAAGGCATACGCATCACCGTCCGCCTGTCGCCGGCCGATCGGGCGCGCTTCGAGAGCACGCGCTGAAGCTGCAACCCCGGGCGGCTTGCGAGGCGGCCGCGAACGTGCTGCCCCTGGCGGCATGACCCAATCCTTCGACCTTGCCGCCGCCCAGGACCTCGACGCGATCTTGCGGGAGGCGGCGCGGACCGAGATCCTGCCGCGCTTCCGCCGCCTGGCCAGCGGCGCCGTCCGCACGAAATCCGGCCCCCAGGATCTGGTGACCGATGCCGATGAGGCCGCCGAGCGCCGGATCACCGCTGCCTTGTCGGCCCGTTTCCCCGGCTGCCTCGTGATCGGCGAGGAGGCGACCGCGGCCGACCCCAGCCTGTTGGATGCGCTGGAGGCGGCCCCGCTCGCCTTCGTGGTCGATCCGGTCGATGGGACCTCCAACTTCGCGGCCGGCCTGCCGCTGTTCGGGGTGATGGCCGCGGTGGTCAGCCATGGCGAGGTCATCGCCGGGCTGATCCACGACCCCTTGGGCGATGACACCGCCATGGCGCTGCGCGGGCAGGGCGCCTGGATCAGCGATGCCGCCGGGCGCCGCACCGCCGAACTGCGGGTGGCTGCACCGAAGCCGATCGCGGAGATCGCCTGCGCCATCTCCTGGCGCTACCTCGCCCCCGCGTTGCAGGCGGCGGTGGTGCCGCGGATGACGAGCTTCGCCTCGGTTGTCAGCTTCCGCTGCGCCGCGCATGAATATCGTGCCGCGTCGGGCGGGCATCTTGATATGCTCTTCTACAATCGCCTCATGCCCTGGGACCACGCGCCCGGTTGGCTGCTGCACCAGGAGGCGGGGGGCTATTCCGCGCATTTCGATGGAAGCCCCTATCGCCCCGCCAATCGCAGCGGCGGGCTGATCCTCGCCGCCGACCGGGCGAGCTGGGAGGCGGTGTGTGAGGCCCTTCTGGGAAGCGATGCGCCATGACCGAAACCGCCCCGCCACTGGTCATCATCCCCCGCGCGCATGACATCGGCGGCTTCGAGGTGCGGCGCGCGCTGCCCTCGGCGCAGAAGCAGATGGTCGGCCCCTTCGTCTTCTTCGACGAGATCGGTCCCGGCGAATTTCTGGGGGGCCAGAAGGGCGTCGATGTGCGGCCGCATCCGCATATCGGCCTCTCCACCGTGACCTATCTGTTCGAGGGCGCGATCAGGCACCGCGATTCCCTGGGCACCTTGCAGGACATCCAGCCGGGTGCGGTGAACTGGATGACGGCCGGGCAGGGGATCGTGCATAGCGAACGCACCGCGCCCGAGGTCATGGCCGTACCGCGCCGCCTGGCCGGGATCCAGTCCTGGGTCGCCTTGCCGAAATCGGCCGAGGACTCCGCCCCCGGCTTCTTCCACCACCCGGCCGAGGCGCAGCCCCTGGTCGCCGATGCCGGGCTGACCCTGCGTCTGGTCGCCGGCGAGGGCTGGGGGATGAAGGCGCCGGTCGCCGTCTCCAGCCCGCTGTTCTATGCCGATGCAACGCTCGCCCCGGGTACCTCGGTGCCGCTGCCGATGGAGCATGAGGAACGCGCCGCCTATGTCGTCCAGGGCGAGGTTCTGGTCGCCGGCGACAGTTTTTCGGCCGGGCGGATGCTGGTGTTCCGCGCCGGCGATGCGCTGGCGCTGACCGCCGGGCCGCAAGGTGCGCGGTTGCTGCTGCTGGGCGGGGCGGTGATGGATGGGCCGCGCTACCTGTTCTGGAACTTCGTCTCCAGCAGCCGCGAGCGGATCGAACAGGCCAAGCTGGATTGGGAAGCCCAGCGCTTCGCCCTTGTGCCGGGCGACGAGGCGGAGTTCATCCCGCTGCCGCCGCGCGTGCGGGTCTGATTAGCCAGCCTCGGCGCGTTTGGCCGCGGCCCAGCCCTCCTCCATCTCCTCCAGGCTGCTGTCGTCCGGCGTTTTTCCCTCACAAGCAAGGTGCTGCTCGACGTAGTTGAAGCGTCGAGAAAACTTGTCATTGGCCCCGCGCAGGCAGGCTTCCGGGTCCAGCTTCAGTTTTCGGGCGAGGTTGGCGACCACGAACAGGATGTCGCCGAGCTCATCGGCCATGCGAACCGGGTCCGCGGCGGGCAGTTCGGCGCGCAATTCGGCGACTTCCTCGGCCAGCTTGTCCAGCACCGCCTCGGCATCCGGCCAGTCGAAACCGACGCGGGCGGCGCGCTTGGTGATCTTTTCGGCGCGGATCAGCGCGGGCAGGGCGAGGGGGATCCCCGCCAATGTGCCGGTCTCGGCCCGGGTCGCGCGCTCGGCGGCCTTCTGGGCCTCCCAACGGGCGGGATCGGCCTCGATCGCCTCGCCAAAGACATGAGGATGCCGGCGGATCATCTTGTCCGATATGGCATTGGCGACATCGGCGAAGGCGAACCAGCCACGCTCCTCTGCCATGCGGGCGTGGTAGACGGTCTGCAGCAGCAGGTCGCCCAGCTCATCCACCAGGGCCGCGCGATCATCGCGGGCGATGGCATCGGCGACCTCGAAGGCTTCCTCGATGGTGTAGGGGGCGATGGAGGCGAAACCTGGTCCCAGGGGCAGCCATCGGGCGCCCGCAGCCGCGCCATGATCTCCAGCAGACGCAGAAGGGCGGCATCGGGGGCAATCGGCTCGGCCATGGCTGGCTCCTCTAAAGACCGCACCAAATGATGCTTTGACCCGGGACAACTGTATTGCGTCGTGCGGGCGCGTCATATCCGGCAAGGGCGGAAATCCGGAAGCGGGCGCGGAGTTGGGCGAGAATGGCGGGTGGCTTCTTTCTGGCAGCCGAGTCACCATGCCTTATGTCGACGGAATACCTGATCCCTGAAGAGTTGCGAAAGCTCTACCATGTTCGGGAGTGGCGCAATGCAACGGGCGTCCTTCAAACAGCGTGCCCGAACGAATGGGCTGAGATTCTTGATATTCTTCGGAATTTTCGCCTCCTCAAATCGGAAATTCTGACTGCCGGCGGCGGGCTGTCGCCGATCTCAAAGGGCATCAACGCTGCTTTCGATACACGCGGCTGGAAGGAGAAGAAGTTCGAGACAAAGATTGTCGTGGACAATGATGTGTACGCCAGCCCGACTCATCTGGTGGACTGCTTCAAGGGACGGGTCGCGCTCGAACTCGAGTGGAACAATAAAGACCCCTTCTTCGATCGAGATCTTAACAATTTCCGTCTTTTATTCGACCTCCGTGCCATCGATGTCGGCATCGTCTTAACGCGCTCTACCGAATTGCAGGGCGTTTTCGACGGGCTGGGCAAAGGCAAGAGCTACGGCCCCAGCACGACTCATCACACCAAGCTCTGGCCGCGCTTGGAGGGCGGAGGCGGGGGCGGTTGCCCGATCCTGACCTTCGCCATCACGCCAGCGCTTTTCGTCGACGATGGACCCGAAGCCCTCGCTGCTGCCTTGGCCGCGAAAGCCGAGCGGGACGCGAAGCGCCCCTCCCGCCGGGAAAAACCTCGAGAAGACGGCGTCTCCCCCACTGCAGGCAGCGAAGACGCGGAACTGAACGAGTAGGGCTACTCGGCAGCGATCAAGCGTCGCTGAGACGCCGAGTTATGGGAATAAGTTGACCACGTCGGTTCGTAGTTTTGGTCTGCCTGGTTTCCCCACGATGTCCAGCCTGGAAGGACACCACGGGCAAACAATTCGATCCGCGGAGCCGGGCTACAGGCATCAATGATATCGTAGACCTCATCCGGCTTGCGTGAGTGCTCGCGCTTGCGGGTTTCAAGATAATTGACCTGTGTCCGGCCCGGCTGAAGGGTGCGGGCATTCCTCCCGCGGGTACCAAACAGAAGAATTTCCGTTACATTGCGAAAGTAAAAACCAACTCCGCGCCCGTCGCTCCCGCCGTCTTTGCGAATTTTACGCCAGACGATGTTCGCCTTGTAGGTGAAGCCCCATGCCTTCATGACCTCGAGGCCGTCAGGCAAGAGCGCATTGGGAACCCAGAGGTAGAGGTGCGAAGTGGGCGCTGCGATCTTCTGGACGGGGAGGGCGCAGATCGCCCTGAGACCCATCGTCCCGTATCGTGCAAGGCGGCGGTGCTCGGGGGCCACCTTTCCCGTTCGATTGATGAACTGCCACGGCGGATCAGCGAGGATGGTGCTGAAGCTCTGGCCACCAACACTCGCGAGGAGATCCGCCGCGGCATCGGCGTTTTCCGGCATCGTCATCTAGCGGCCCTCTCGCGGGGCATCCTCGCCACCGGTGCGCTCATAGTGTTCCCAGATTTTGACGAAGAGTTCGTTAGGCTCGAGGCCACGCAGCGCGGCGGCTGCCTTGAAGCGGCGCTTGACGCCAGAGGGGATGCGCACCTGGAGGGGCTCCTTCGGATCAGCAAATAGAAGGCCTTCAGATGCGGGGACGAATCGACGAACCATGAACGCATGCTCCCATGCTTGCATGCATGGGAGCAAGGGCGGCTCTCTAAAGACCGCATAATGTATATTATGGAAACTATGATGGTGAGTCAGACGGTGATCCGAAGACCGTCGAAGCCTGCTTCGATGCCGGGCGGCAGGTTCTCTTGCAGCCAGGCCCAGTCCATGTCCGGGCCCATATGGGTCAGGATGGTACGTCGCGGCCGCAGCCTTTCGACCCAGCCCAGCACCGTCGGCAGATCGGCATGCACCCAATGCGGCCCGCGCTGGAAGCAGCCGACCACCCAGCAATCCAGCTCGGTCAGCTGGTCCAGGCTGCTCTCCGGCAGCCGCACCACATCGGTGGAATAGGCAAAGCCGCCGATCCGCAGCCCCAGGGTTTCCATGACCTGGTGGTCCTGGCGGAACAGCCGCACCGGCAGCCCGGCCAAAGTGACCTCGGTCTCGGCGTAGACCTCCCGCGCCTCCAGCGCCGGGCGGAAGAAGCCGGGCGGCGCCGGCGGGCGGAAGGCATAATCGAAGCGCCGCGACACATCCGCCAGCGTCGCCGCGGTGCCATAGGCCGGGATGGCGGTGCCGATCGCCCGGTTCACCGCCCGCAGCTCATCCACCCCGAGCACGTGATCGGCATGGGCATGGGTGAAGACCAGCTCGTCGATCCAGGCGATCCCCTGGGCCAGGAACTGCGTCCGCAGATCCGGCCCGGCGTCCACCAGCAGGCGCTTGCCGGATGGCGCTTCCACCAGCAGGGAGCTGCGGCTGCGGCGGTTGCGCGGCTCGGCGGGGTCGCAAGCGCCCCAGGCGCCCTGCCCGTTCTCGCCGCCGATCAACGGCACGCCGCCGGAGCCACCGCAGCCAAGCATGGTGATGTTCAACAACGTGTTAAGAGGCTTTCTTGAACAAGGTCAGGAAGTTTCCCGTGGTCAGTTCGGCGATCTCGGCCGATCCAATCCCGCGCGCCTTGGCCAGCACTGCGGCGGTCTGGGCGACATAGGCGGGTTCGCAGCGCTTTCCCCGGAACGGCACCGGCGCGAGGTAGGGCGCATCCGTCTCCACCAGCAGCCGTTCCGCCGGCAGCCTTGCCGCCAGCGCCCGGAAATTCTCCGATTTCGGAAAGGTCAGGATGCCGGAGAAGGAAATGTAGCCGCCCATTTCCACCGCCTTTTCCGCGAGTTCGTCGCCGCTGCTGAAGCAATGCAGCAGGAAGGGGAAATCGCCCCCTGCCCGCTCCTCGGCCAGGATGCGGGCGATATCCGCATCCGCCTGCCTGGCATGGATCACCAGCGGCAGCCCGGTTTCCCGCGCGGCGCGGATGTGGCGGCGAAAGCCTTCCTGCTGCACCTCCCGCGGCGCGGTGCCGTGGAAGTAATCCAGCCCGGATTCCCCGATGCCGATCACCTTGGGATGGTCGGCCAGGGCCACGAGATCGGCGGTGCTCGGCATCTCGCCTTCGCCGGCGTGTTCGGGGTGCACGCCCACGGTCGCCCAGATGTTCGGCGCGCGTTCGGCCAGCGCCTTGCCCATGGCGGCCTGCGCCACGCTGGTGCCGATGGTCACCAGCCGCTCCACCCCGGCCTCGGCGGCGCGGGCCAGGACGCCCTCGAACTCCTCCCCGGCAAAATAGTCCAGATGGCAGTGGCTGTCGGTCAGCCCGGTCATGCCGGCATCTCCACCTTGCGAAAGATCGGGCTGGGCGGCGCCAGAACCGTGCCATCGGCCAGCGGCGTGCCGAGGTCGGCGAGACCCCGCCGGTCCTCGGGCACGCCGCATTGGTCCAGCATCGCGCCCATGCTGCCGGGCATGAAGGGCAGCAGCACGGTGGCCAACCCGCGCAGCGCGGTGTGCAGATGCCGCAGCACCGCGAGGCCCCGCTCCGGATCGGTCTTGCGCAGGCTCCAGGGTTTCTGGGCGTCGATCCAGGAATTGCCCAGCCGGACAACCTCCCAGACCCGTTCCAGCGCCTCGTGGAAGGCCTGGCGGTCGATCGCCTCCGCCACCCGGTCGGGCAAGGCCGCGACCGGGCCGAGCAGCAGCAGATCCGCCTCGGTCGGTGCCACCAGCGCCGGCAGGCGGCCTTCGGCATTGCGCTGGATCAGCGACAGGCTGCGTTGCGCCAGATTGCCGAGATCATTCGCCAGGTCGCTGTTCAGACGGCCATTCAGCGCCCGCCGCGAAAAATCGCCATCCTGCCCGAAGGAGATTTCGCGCAGCAGGAAATACCGCACCGGATCCAGCCCGTATTCCTCGATCAGCGCCAGCGGGTCGATCACATTGCCCAGCGACTTGCTGATCTTCTGGCCTTCGTTCGTCCACCAGCCATGCGCGAAGATGCGTTTGGGCAGCGGCAGCCCGGCGGCCATTAGAAACGCCGGCCAGATCACCGCATGGAAGCGCAGGATGTCCTTGCCGACGAAATGCACATCCGCCGGCCAGTACCGAAATTCCGGAGCAGTTTCATCGGGGTAGCCAACGGCCGTAAGGTAGTTTGTGAGCGCATCCAGCCAGACATACATCACATGCTTCGGGTCGTTCGGCACCGGCACGCCCCAGCGGAAGGAGGTGCGCGAGATCGACAGATCCTGCAGCTCCGACCTCACGAAAGCCACCACCTCGTTGCGGCGGCTCGGGGGGGCGATGAAATCCGGATTGGCCTCGAAATGCGCCAGCAGCCGATCGCCCCAGGCCGAGAGGCGGAAGAACCACGACGGCTCCCGCACCCATTCGACCGGTGCGCCGGTGGGGGCGAATTTCTGGCCGTCGTTCTCGATCAACTCGTCGGGGCCGTAATAGGCCTCGTCGCGAACGGCGTACCAGCCTTCGTAATGACCCTCGTAGATCTCGCCGGCCGCGTGCAGCCGGGTCCACAGCGCCTGGCAGGCGGCGTAGTGCCGCGGCTCCGTGGTGCGGATGAAGCCGTCATTGGAAAACCCCATGGCCAGCGCCAGGTCCCGAAACGTCTGGCTGACGCGGTCGACGAAGGCCTGGGGCTCCTCGCCGGCATCCTGGGCCGCCTTCTCCACCTTCTGGCCGTGCTCATCGGTGCCGGTCAGGAAGAAGACGTCGAAGCCCTGCATCCGCTTCCACCGCGCCAGCACATCCGCCGCGAGGCTGGTGTAGGCGTGGCCGATATGCGGCTTGTCGTTGACGTAATAGATCGGGGTCGTGAGGTAGAAAGGGCGCATGTGCGGCTTCTACGCCGCGGGTCAGCGCCCCGCCAGCCAGCCCAGCATCGCGAGGCTGGACTGCTTGCGATCCAGCGCCAGCGCCTCGGTGCGTCTGGCCTGGGCCCCGATGCGCGACCAGGCCTCGGACCATTCCGCCAGCGGGCGGCCTTCCAGCCAGGGTTCGGCATTGCCCCGCGCGGCCTCGGCCAGGGCGGAGGCCAGACGCGCCCGCAGCAGCGCCCAGAATAGAGTGAAGGCGCTGCCGTCGCGCACGGCGGCCAGGCGGTCGGCCAGGGCGAACCAGGCGCGCTCATCCGGCCGCGGCATGGCGGCCAGCAGCCGCACGGCCTCGGTGGCCAAAGACAGCCCCTCGCCTTCCGCCAGCGCCAGCGCGCGGCCCGGCGATCCGGCCGCGACCCTGCCCAGCTGGGCGCGATCCGCCGCCGGCATCTCGGGCAGCCAGCGGCCGAGCAGCCCCTGCATCGCCGGTTCGGCCAGCGGCGCCAGATCCAGCCGCCGCATCCGGCTGCGCAGGGTCGGCAGCAGCGAGGCCGCGACATGGGAGACCACCAGCAGCACCGTGCTATTCGACGGTTCCTCGATGGTCTTCAGCAGGGCATTGGCGGCGCCGGGATGCATGGTCTCCGCCTCATCCAGCAGCACGATGCGAAACCCGCCCTCGGCCGAGGTCAGGGAGAGGAAGCGCGGCACTTTTCGCGCTTCATCGACCGGGATCTGGCGGCGGACGCGGCCGGCGCCGATCTCGGGCGCCAGCACCATCAGATCGGCATGGCCGCCGGCGGTGATGCGGCGGAAGACCGGGTCGGTCTCCGGCACGAACAGCGGCGGCTTGCCCGCGACATCCGGCGGCATCCCGGCCAGCAGCCAGCGGGCAAACCGGAAGGCCAAAGTCGCCTTGCCGATCCCGGCGGGGCCGGCCAGCAGCCAGGCGTGGTGCAGCCTGCCGGAACGCGCGGCCTCGGCCAGGCGGGCGGCGGCGGCGTCATGCCCGACCAGCTCTGGATTGGCCCGGGGTTCCGGTGGCAATCTCACGCAAGCCGCTCCGCCACCGCCGCATCGATCGCCGCCGCCACCGCCTGCTCCGGCTGGCCCGCGTCCAGCAGGGCGCAGCGATCGGGTTCGGCCGCCGCGATCTGCCGAAACGCCGCGCGGATCGCGGCGTGGAACGCGGGCCCCAGCCGCTCGTAGCGGTTCAGCGGCCCGCGCGCCCCGGCCCGCGCCATGCCGGCCTCGGGCGGCAGATCCAGCACCAGGGTCAGATCCGGCACCACCGGCCCCAGCGCCAGCGCCGAAAGCGTGACAAAATCCTCCCGCCGCAGCCCCTGGCTGCCCTGATAGGCCCAGGTGCTATCGGCAAAACGGTCGCAGACCACCCAGATACCGGCGGCCAGGGCCGGGCCGATCAGGGTCGCGACATGTTCGCGGCGGGCGGCGAAATGCAGCATGGCCTCGGCCAGCGGGTCCCAGGCATGGTCGCCGCCGAGCAGCAGCCGCCGCACCGCCTCCGCCCCCGGCGAGCCGCCGGGTTCGCGGGTCAGCAGCACCGGCAGGCCGGAGGCCGCGAGCCGCCGGGCCAGGCCTCTGGCCTGGGTGGATTTGCCCGCGCCCTCGCCGCCTTCCAGGGTGATGAAACGCCCCCTCAAGCGCCCAGCCATCTCCCGATCACCGCCGGGATGCGCGGCAGCAGCCCCAGCCGCGCGACATCGGCCCCGGCGATCAGCGGCACCACCATGGGCGGCACGCCCGGGCCGCCGACCTCCAGCCGCCCGACCTCCTGGCCGCGCAGCACCGGGGCCGGGATCGGCGCGTCGTAGCGAACCTTCACATCCAGCCGGTTCCGCCAGGCGCGCGGCAAAGTGATCACCAGATCCCGCCCTCCCACCAGCGGCACCGTCGGCCGCTCCCCGAGGTAGACCGGCGCTTCCTCGACCGTATCGGCGGCGCGGAACAGCACGACATTGTCGAATTCGCGGAAGCCCCATTCGATCAGCCGTTCGCTCTCATCCTGACGGGCCCGCATCGAGGCCAGGCCGTTCACCACCAGGATCAGCCGCCGCTCGCCCCGCTTGGCGGTGCCGGTCAGCCCATAGCCCGCTTCCTCGGTATGGCCGGTCTTCATGCCATCCGCCCCGGCGACGCGGCCGAGCAGCGGGTTGCGGTTCTCCTGGGTAATGTCACTCCAGCGGAACGACCTCTCGCTGTAGAGCCGGAAATGGTCCGGAAAATCATTGATGATCCGCCGCGCCAGGATGGCGAGGTCGCGGCAGGTCATGCGGTGCTCGGGGTCGGGCCAGCCGGTGGCGTTGCGGAAATGGCTGTGGCGCAGCCCGATCCGCGCCGCCGCTTCGTTCATCATGTCGGCGAACTGCTGTTCGCTGCCGGCGATGCCTTCGGCCAGCACGATGCAGGCGTCATTGCCCGATTGCACGATCACGCCGCGGGCGAGGTTTTCCAGGCTGATTTCCGAGCCCAGCTCGACGAACATCTTCGACCCGCCCATCCGCCAGGCGCGTTCGGAGACGGTGAAGGTCTGGTCGGGCCGCAGCCTTCCCTGCTTCAGCAGGTCGAAGACGACATACATCGTCATCAGCTTGGACATGGAGGAGGGCGGCATCAGCTCGTCGGCATTCTTTTCCAGCAGCACCGCGCCGGTGTCGGAATCCACGATCAGCGCCTGCCGCGCCAGCGTGTCGAAGGGGCCGAGCGGGGTGCTGGCGGGCGATCCGGCCGGCACCGCCGGGGCGGGCGTGCGCGGCGCGGCGCGCTGCGTCCCGGGCTGGCGGCCCTGGGCCTGGGCCGGGGCCGGGGCGAGCAGGCCGCGGCCCGGCAGCAGGCTGGCGCTGGCGAGCAGCAGGACCCGGCGCGAGGCCGGGCGCGGAGGAGAGGCAGGGGCTTCGGTCACCCCGCTGCTATAGCACCGGCTGGCGCCGCGGGGATCAGTCCACGATGATTCGGGCGCCAGAAATCCCTGCCCGGAGGACGCGATCCAGCCCCGCATCGGCCTCCGCCGGGCTCTGCAGCGGGCCGAGCCGCACCCGGTATTCCGCCGCCCGGCCCGAGCCGAAGCGGACCACCCGCGCCCCGCCGATTCGCGCCGCCTGGCCTTCGGCGGCATTGCGCCCGGTGAAGCGCCCCGCCTCGACCCAGAGCTGGCCGGGATTGGCGGGCACCGGCCGCGCCTGTTGCGGCAGCTCCAGATTGGCCGGTGCCGCGGCCACCGGCCCGGCCACGGCCACCGGCGGCGGGCGGCCCTGGCGCAGACGCTCCGATTGCCGCGCCCCGGCCGGCAGCGCCAGCGTCTCGCGCTGGACCGCCCCGGCGGGCGCCGCCTCGATCGGCAGCAGCACCGCCTCGGGCTGCGGCAGGCCGGCGGCCAGGGCGCGCGACGGGCCGGGTTCGACCGCGATCCGCAGCCGCGTGCCCTCCCCCGCGCGCAGCAGCAAGGCGGCGCGCGGCGACAGGCCAAGCACGCGCCCGGCATGGACCGGGCCGCGGTCATTGACCCGCACCAGCAGTTCCAGCCCGGCCTCGAGGTTGGTCACCCGCAGGATCACCGGCATTTGCAGGGTGCGATGCGCGGCCATCAGCGCGGCGGGGTCGTAGCGCTCGCCATTGGCGGTGATGCGGCCGGCGCGGGTATCGGGGATGATGCTGGCCAGCCCGGTCTCGACCAAGGCGAAATCCTCGGCCGGATAGGACCAGACGCCGCCGGCGCTATAGGGCTGGCCGATCAGGTAGCGCGGGGCCGGCGGGGGCGGGCCGGCCCGCCTGGCGCAGCCGGCCAGCAGCAGCACCGCGGCCAGCGCGGCGAGCCCCCCGGCCTGGCGCCGGGTCACGCCACGCGGTCCGACAGCAGCCCGACGCCGAGCGCATAGAAGGTCGACGGATTGTAGCGCCGGATGGCGCCGAAATTCGGATAGACGACGAAGGCCTGGCCATCGCCATCGGCCCCGCCCGGCACCAGGATGCTGGACGGCACCTCGACATTCGGCAGTTCGGTACCGTCGCTGTTGCGCACCCCTGCCCTGGCCCAGTCCGGCAGGCGGCGCGGACGTTCGAGCCCGGCCTGGGCAAGGTCGAAGCCCGCCGGCAGCAGCACCTCCCGCCCCCAGCGGAAATCCTCCTGCCAGCCGCTGCTGGCGAGGTAATTGGCGATCGAGCCCAGCGCATCGCCGCGGTCGTCCCAGATGTCGCGGCGGCCGTCGTCGTCGAAATCCACCGCCAGGCGCTCGAAGGAGGTCGGCATGAACTGCGGCTGGCCCATGGCCCCGGCCCAGGAGCCGCGCATGCGTTCCGGCGTGACATGCCCGGCGTCCAGGATGCGCAGCGCGGCCAGCAGCTCCTTGCGGAAGTAGTCGGCGCGGCGGCCTTCCCAGGCCAGGGTGGCGAGGGCCTCCACCACGCTGAAATTGCCGGTATAGCCGCCGTAGTTGGTCTCCATCCCCCAGATCGCGACGACAACGCGCGGGTTGACGCGGTATCGCGCCCCGATCGCCTCCAGCAGCCCGCGATTGTCGGCGAAGACCTGGCGGCCGCGGTCGATGCGCGCGGCGCTGATCTGCCGGTCGCGGTATTGCACCCACGTCAACGTGAATTCCGGCTGGCGCTTGTCCAGCTCCAGTACCCGGGCATTGGGCCGCAACCCGGCCAGCGCGCGCGACAGCATGGCCTGCGACAGCCCGGCGCGCCGGGCCTCGGCGCGCACGCCTTCCAGGAACTGGGTGAAGCTCGCCGGGCTCTGGGCCGAGCTTGGGCCGGAGGCCAGCACCGGAAGCAGCCCCACGACTCGGCGGATCAACTGGCGTCGCGCGATCATGCGCCGATGCGTGCCATGGCGGGGGGGCAGGCCGCAACCGCTGCTTTGCAACGCCGCATGGCACAGGCCGCGTCCCGGCCCGGCCCGGCGGGTCGCAGCCGATGTCGAGGGCCTGCAAAGATGCTGGCAGGATGCTACATCCGACGGGAACGAACCTGTGGAGATCTTGCCCGCCATGGCCGCCGTCACCGCCGATCTCGCCGCCTTCACCGCCGCCATCCGCTGGCCCGCCCTGCCCGCCGAGGTCCAGGACCGCACCCGTCTGCTGGTGCTCGACCTTGTCGGCAACATGCTGCGCGGCCGCACCGAGGCCGAGAGCACCCCGCCGCTGATCGCCGCCATGGCCGCGCTGGGCCTCGGCCAGGGCAAGGCCACGGTGTTCGGCGACCGCGTCGGCGTCGGGCCGGCCGGGGCGGCGCTGCTGAACGGTGCCAATGCCCATAGTCTGGATTTCGACGACACCCATGCCGCCGGCAGCCTGCATCCCGGCGCCCCGGTGATCCCCGCGGCCCTGGCCGCGGCGGAGATGACCGGCGCCGATGGCGCGACCACCTTGGCCGCCATCGTCGCGGGCTATGAGGTCACCAACCGCCTGGCCGTGGCGCTGCCGGCCGGCGCGCATTACGACCGCGGCTACCACCCGACCGCGACCTGCGGCGTGTTCGGCGCCGCGGCGGCGGCCGGCCGGATCATGGGGCTGGATGCGGCGGCGATCGCTTCCGCCTTCGGGATCGCGCTGTCGCAATCGGCGGGGTCGTTGCAGTT
>Ga0255334_1000673_pt1 | contig 23039 bp, 28 predicted proteins | sample EtOH5_35cm_T3_12_FD_202080 | JGI IMG/M metagenome (GOLD analysis project Ga0255334, IMG submission 202080) | Sandy soil microbial communities from University of British Columbia, Vancouver, Canada - EtOH5_35cm_T3_129 | ecosystem: Engineered > Artificial ecosystem > Sand microcosm > Unclassified ... | reverse complement strand
CACCGGAAAATCTTCTTCGCCGCAGCAAAATTAAATATTTTGCATATTCATAGGGTTAGCTCGAAAAAAGGTGTTGACACCCTCCCGGAATTCCGTAGAATGCCGCCTCACAGCAGGCACGTAGCTCAGTTGGTTAGAGCACCACCTTGACATGGTGGGGGTCGTTGGTTCGAGTCCAATCGCGCCTACCAAACAAAATCCGCTCTGCTGGGCGGTCTAGAAGGGCTCACCGAAAGGTGAGCCCTTTTTTGTGCTTCGGATTTCTTGCATGGCGTTCACAAAATATTGGGTTCGTTCACGCTGGGCAATGTGAACGCCGAAAAAGATGTTGTTCAACAGGATTGATGCCCACCCGAACCTTAGCGAAAACCTGCGGGTGAAGTTCCTGCTCAAACGCTTTGGAAACCCCGCGACCAGGCCTCTACTGGCCCGCAGGTATAGGTACAAACAGGTGGTGGCCGCCACATGAAAACTGTAAACCCGGCGCGAGGGCCGGGTTTGGATAATCGTTAGCAGTTACGCTTGCAGCGGATATCGCCCAGGCTCTTCTCCCTTTTCGGGGGGCTTCCCGTTACCAGGGAGAGCTTGGCCTAACCAAGCGGGGGCAGGGGACGCTTAACTAGCGTAGCGAACTTCTTGATTGGTCAAATCCTAAGCCTTACTGCTGAGTTGGCATGCAGCGGTCTGTGTCGTAACGGCCATGACTCAGGTCGTATTTGGACGCACTACAATCTTACCGGTCAGTATAGTCAGCTCCGTCCCGATGCCGGAGTGCCTTAATATGGACAATACCCGCGAGCGCTTGATTGACTCAGCGCTGAAGCTGTTTCTGTCACAAGGTATATACATTACGGGTGTGATGGCCATCGCCGCGATGGCGGGTGTTACCAAGATGACGCTCTACAGCCATTTCCCCTCCAAGGATGCGCTGATAGTGGCTTGCCTTGAGGAGCGTGACCGACGCTGGCGTGAAGAGGTGGCGCGCACCTTGGCAGGGTATCCTGACCCGGTCAGCGGCATGCTCGCGTTTTTCGATTTGTATCAACGCTTTCTTTTGCAAGATAGCGAGCGCGGGTGCCTGTTCGTCAACAGTGCGGCTGAATTCCCCCAGTTTAGCCACCCTGTGCATTTGGCAGTGAGCAGGCATAAGCAAGGGATACGCGAAAACCTTGCCGCCTTGGCCATGAGCGCCGGTATAAGCGACCCTGACGCAGTTGCTGAGGGGCTGTTTATCTTGCTGGAGGGCAGTTTTGTCAGCGGCGCCTTGGGACAGGATGTAAGGGTATTTGACACTGCCCGCCACGTAGCTCATTGCTGGATCCGCAAACAGGCCCAACAGGAGCAGAGCGTATGACGCTGGGCCTATTAGCGGCCATTGCCGCCACTTTTTCTTGGTCACTGCTCTACATCTTTCCGGGGTTGGTCGGCGACTACAGCCTTTTTGATCTGGCTGTGGTGAGTTATACCTTTGCCGGTTTAGGTAGCCTGCTTGTGCTGTTCGTTTACCGTAGCGAAGTGCGGCAATTGCGACTCAGCGACTGGGCCAGCGCCGCATTGCTGGGTTTCTTAGGTTACATCGGCTACTTCTTCCTGATCACCACTGCGGTCTTGGCAGCTGGGCCGGTGATTCCTCCGGTAATGATGGGGTCAGTACCGATCGTGCTCGCGATTGCCGGCAACATGCGAAGCTCCAGCGTGCCCTGGCGCGCCATTGCCGGGCCGCTGTTGGTCGCGGCTTTGGGCATAAGTCTGGTCAACCTGAGTGTGTTTGATTTTAGCAGCGCAACGGTGGAGCTCCCGACCCATTCGATACTGCTTGGGCTGCTCGCATCGTTAATGGCAATTGGGTTTTGGACTGGTTTTGGATTGTTAAATGAAAGTGCTTTGGCTCAACGCCCAAGCATGTCTCCCATGTTGTGGTCAGCCATGCTGATCTTCATGTGCAGCGTGGAAATGCTGGCTTTCATCCCCGTTGGTCTGTACTTGAACCTGTCCCACTTCGCTAGCCATCCGAGCGGGTTGGCAGGTACTCAGGCGCTAATAGTCTGTGGGTTGATTCAGGGGTTAGGGGCCACCCTTGCAGGTGCCTGGGCATGGTCAATCGCAACTCGACGTCTACCTCTGGCTCTAAGCGGGCAATTGATCGCCAGCGGAACCATTTATGCAACTACGATGGGCCTGCTCATCAATCAACGCTGGCCCTCTCCTATGGAAGCGCTTGGGACAGGGTTGCTATTCGTCGGCGTGGTATGGGCTATTCACGCCTTTTATCGCAGGCAACCACGCCTCGTGACACGTGGTGGGATAACAGGCCTTGGCCAAAACTAATTCGACTGCGCCCGTATGGGCATTTGAGGTGTCCACTTTGGATTGATTTGGCATCATTGTGCTAAGTGCTGGGATCGGGAAGGTGTGTTTGGCGGACGGTTACGTTTATCCAATGTTTTGTAGCTATAAGGCACCGTGCCAAACGACCTGAATTCGAGGTTTATAAGCGTGCAGCACTTAGTCTTATATCTGGCATAAATACTCGGTTTTCAATGCGTCTGTGCCGCCGGCAACGCTCCGAGCAGTAGCGCACCTCGGCCCAGCAGCGCGCCCATTTTTTGCGCCAGGCGAAGGGCAATCCGCAGATCGCACAGGTTTTGATCGGGAGTTCACTCTTCTTCAAAATGACTCCCCGGCATCCAGTTTGGCGAGCAGTTTCTGGCCGCGATCCCATAGCGCTTGCTGCTTTGATTCAGTCATACGATCGAGGTTTTTGTAGACCATGCCCATGCGCTGATTGCCGCGCAAAAGGTCGCCGTGACGCATCAGAAAATGCCAGTAAAGCGAATTGAAAGGGCAGGCGTCGTCCGTCGTGCTTTCACCGACTTTGTACGCGCAATTACGGCAGTAGTCGGACATGCGCTTTATGTATTGGCCACTGGCGCAGTAAGGCTTGGAGCCCAGGTAACCACCATCGGCGTGCATGACCATGCCCAATGTATTGGGTAGTTCGACCCAGTCGAATGCGTCCATATAGATCGCCAGGTACCAGTCGCAAATCTGGGTCGGCGCGATGCCGGCCAGCAGTGCAAAGTTTCCGGTTACCATCAGCCGCTGGATATGGTGGGCATAGGCATGTTTCAAGCTTTGCCCGATCGCTTGGCTCATGCAATTCATCCTGGTATCGCCCGTCCAATAGAACTCTGGAAGCGGTCTGTCGTTGCCAAACAGATTGCCGTCGGCGTAGTCGGGCATCTTCAGCCAGTAGACCCCCCGAACGTATTCACGCCAGCCGATGAGTTGGCGGATAAAGCCTTCGGCTGCATTCAGCGCAATGCTGCCTGAGCAATAGGCGCCCTCCACATCGCTGCACAGCTGACGCAGATCCAGCAGGCCAATATTCAGCGCGGCGCTGATCCGCGCATGAAACAGGAAGGGTTCATCACTGGCCATCGCATCTTGGTAGTCGCCGAAGGCTGCCAGACCCCAGTCGAGGAAGTAGTCCCAAAGCGCTTGGGCATCGGCGTGGGTTACCGGGTAGTCAAAGGTGTCAACGGCACCGTAGTGGCCGGAGAAGTTTTTTGCGACCAGCGCCAGCACGTCCTGGGTTATCGCATCGGCCGAAAAGCGCATGGGCGAGGGGGCTCTTAAGCCTTTGGGAAGTGCCTTTCGGTTTTCAGCATCAAAGTTCCAGGCACCGCCGACCGGGCTACTGTCACCATTGAGCAATAAGCCACTCTTGCGTCGCATCTCTCGGTAGAAGAACTCCCTACGCAGCTGCTTTTTGCCTTCGGCCCAGGACGCAAATTCTAGTCGGGTGCAGAGAAAACGAGTATCGGTATGCCACTGGATTGCCAAGCCACAATCTTTGAGCGACTGCTCCAGGCGCCAGTCACCACATTCTGTAAGGTGTAACTCATCCGGCGCTAGCAATGCGTGCCAGCGCCTCAACTCACCCGACACTGAACCGCTGTTCTGCGGATCATCGAGAGTCACGTACTGCACGCGAATGCCGCGCTGCTGCAACGCATCGGCAAAGTGGCGCATGGCGCTGAAGATGAATGTGATTTTTTGTGGGTGATGGGGCACATGGCTGGCTTCCTCCATCACCTCGACCAGCAACACCGTATCGTGCTCGGCGTCCAGGCCCTGCAAAGAGGCAAGGTCAAACGATAACTGGTCGCCCAGAACCAGACGAAGGCGGTGGGTGTTTTTCATGCGCGATGGTCCAGATGCATACGACTCACAACGGCGCCGTAAGTGAAAAGGGAATGCGCAACGAATCTATGGGGCCTTCACGTACGCCGCACATTTCATCGTGCACGCACTGCTGCACCAGCACGCAGGGAAAGGGTGGAGCCAGTTGCAGTAATTCACGCAGGTGACTGACGGAACGAAGGTGCAGTGGTTTCGCGGCATCGTTGAGCAGCGTGAACTGACCGTGATCCTGCGTGACGCGCGCGACATAAAAACCACCCTCCAGCGACAGCAACTCCAGCTCACGGATTTCGCCCTTCGAAGCTAACTCGATCAACGCTTGCAGATTCAAGGTGTACTCCTTGCCTACCAGGGTAGGCGTTCTCCGGTGTAAGCAAAGAAATGGCCGCTGTCGGCTGGCGCCAAGCGGTCAATCAGTGACAACAATTCTCGGGCCGCAATGCTTGCAGGCCTGGCAGCAGAGGCGCCCCGAAAGGGCTGTGACAGGCTTGAAATAACAGTGCCAGGATGAAGGCTCAGCAAGCGGGTCTGAGGGTGGGTGCGTGCCAGTTCGATTGCCGCTGTTTTAATCAGCATGTTCAACGCTGCCTTGGAGGCGCGATAGGCATACCATCCGCCCAGCCGGTTATCGCCAATGCTGCCGACCTTGGCGGAGAGCACCGCCATCGCGCCTTGTGTATCAAGCAAGGGAAGGAAGTGGCGCAACACAAGAGCAGGCCCGAATGTGTTGACTTGGAAGACAGCCTGAAACGCATCCACTTCAATCGCGCAATAACTTTTTTCAGGCTTGATTTCGTCGCGGTGGAGCAGGCCAGCGGCGTGCACAATCAACTGATAGGGTGCTTCGGTCGCTAATTCGATAGCGGCTCTGGCGATACTTTCAGGCTCTTCCAGATCCAATCCAGGAACACTTTTGCGCCCCAGCTCACGAACGCCTGCACAGCTTGGATCTGCCTTTAGCCATTCACAAAAAGCGGCGCCGAGTGCTCCGCTGGCGCCGATCACCAAGGCTCGGTAGCCATCGCCAAGCGAGTTCATCGTGAAAGAATTGTTCATTAGCCTCTCCCACAGAAAAGCGCGATTGCGTTGCTAGCGGCGCCCGATCAATTGCAGAAATTCCTGACGCGTGGTGGATGACTCTCGAAAGGCGCCCAGCATCACCGAGGAGGTCATCACCGAGTTTTGCTTCTCTATGCCGCGCATCATCATGCACATGTGCTGTGCTTCGATGACCACAGCCACCCCGGCGGAATCGGTGATGTGCTGGATGGCGTCGGCAATCTGCTTTGTCAGGTTTTCCTGAATCTGTAAGCGGCGGGCGAACATTTCGACCACTCGCGCAACCTTCGACAGGCCCAGGACACGTCCGGTGGGGATGTATGCCACATGCGCCTTGCCGATGAAGGGCAGCATTTGGTGCTCGCACAATGAATACAGTTCTATGTCGCGCACGATGACCATTTCATCGTTTTGTGACTCGAACAGTGCGCCGTTGATCAGCTCTTCCAGATTCATCGTGTAGCCATTGCACAGGTACTGCATGGCTTTGGCTGCGCGTTTTGGCGTGTCCAGCAGTCCTTCTCGCTCAGGGTTCTCGCCGACGCCGACGAGAATTTCACGGTAATGCTCGGATAGAGATGGGTCCACGTTGATGTTCTCAGTGATGCTGCATTTCATGAAAGGGAAATCCCTGGCAGCAGGGGCGTGCAGGTCACTTCAGTTTTTTTTCACAGCCGGCGGTTCGTGGGCTCTGGTGCTGGCGGCTTCACCGCACAGCGGTAATCGCGACAGCGGCGGCTGCCATCCGGATGAGGCAACCATGCCAAATACGGGCGTACGCGGCAGAACAGGCGATATCCGACGGTAAGTAGCGGCCGGATCGCAGGCCAGGTCAGCGGTGTGGCCCAAAAGCCCAGACCGGCTGCTCGCCAGCTCCACAGCGTGGCGTCCAGGCCCTTCATCCAGCGACCATCCGCGAATCGGGCATGCAGGGATGACTGCATTTGCTCGAACGTGAACCCTAAGGCCGTTGAGTCGAAATCAGCCTCGTTGATGTCAACAAATCGCAGGCGGGTGTCTAAGGCTCGGTGGTTGAGGAATTTGATTTCCCGGGCGCAGAGTGGGCATTCGCCGTCAAAGTAAAGCATGAGTGGCCACTGATTTTTATTGTACATGTATGTCAGAATTGTATAGGTTTTGTATAAGATAGGCCGAAAAACCCCGACTGACAATGGCCGTCATTTAGGCGCTTATTGGACACTGACTCACCCTGCCAATTGAATTGACCCAGAGTGGATTGTTGATTTATGCATCAGAAATTTTGGATAGGCACAGAAGCGGTGCCCCGGCGACAGATGCGATAAGCCTTGCCGTATACAGGCGGCAGAGGATGATCAAATCAAGGATGTGTCTTGAGTCGAGCATCCTTGCGCAGCTAGTGAAGCATCTGGAAAGCGCCAGCGTGATTAACCGTTGCCGAGATCCGAAAGATGAGCGCCAGTGCGAGTGAAGCTGTCGGATAAGGGCAGGGCGTTTAAGTCTCTAGTGCTTGATGATGGTTTGATTACGGTGGATTTTTCTGCCCATCGCGTCGACTGCAGTGAGCAACTGCGCGACGAGTGTGCGCAGCTCGTCAGGTGTCAGTTCGTCGGGATTGGGCGAGGGGTTCATGCCGCTGATTGTGCCAGAGCAGTCGGTTATCGCTTGGTGAGGAGTTTTTAGGTGCTTGGCAATTGCGTTATTTGAACGGGGCGTTGGTGTACGTTTTTGTGGGGCAGTCCCATTTGAGGCATTAGCTGTACAAGATTTGTATTTGGTATAGCTTTTAACGGCATCCTTTGAGTCTTACCGAGGTCTTTGTGTGACTATGCAGACGGACCGCTTAATCCGCCACGCAATCTGTCTTCTTCTGATGCTCCAGAGTGCAGAACTATTGGCTGATTGGCGCGAGGCGGTACCCGATGCTCGTCGGTTGGGCAGTGGGGAGATGCGCGTCCTTGGTTTTTCCATCTACAGCGCGCAGTTCTGGAGCCCACGCCTGATTGCCGGTGGGCCGCTGGATGCGGATGTTCCTTTTGCGCTGGAGTTGACTTATAGCCGCGCTGTAAGTCGCGATGATCTGGTTGAGGCCAGCATCAAAGAAATCCGTCGCCTATCGCCCAACTCCGTGAACTCAGAGCTGATGGCCCGCTGGGAGTGGGAGATGCAGCAGGCATTTGTTGATGTGCGCGCCGGTGACCGCATCACCGGAGTCTATATCCCTAAAGAGGGCGCTCGTTTTTACGTCGGCGAGAAACTGCGGCATGTAGTGAAAGGTGATGCGTTCGCCAAAGCCTTTTTCGCCATTTGGCTTGACCCCCGAACACGCAACCCGGAGCTGCGCGCTCAATTGCTGGGTGCAGCTAAACCCTGAGACCGTTGAGGAAATGCACATGTTGAGGATAGGGATATTGCTACTTTGCATTGGCCTTGCAAGTTGCAGCCGGGTGGATGTGCAGACCTACAGCCAGGAGACGCCCACGCTTGAGTTGCGCGAATTCTTCGAGGGCCGCGTCGAAGCCTGGGGTATGTTTCAAAAACGTTCAGGCGAGGTCACCAAGCGCTTTCACGTGGAGATCAATGGCCATTCCGAAGGTAGCAGGCTGATCCTCGACGAGTCATTTACGTACAGCGACGGTACTAAGCAAAAACGGGTGTGGACGCTCACCCCAGTTGGTTCTAGTCAATGGCGCGGAACCGCCGGCGACGTGGTGGGCGAGGCGCGTGGTGAGGTGGCGGGCAATGCACTGCGTTGGCGATATGTGCTGAGCCTCCCGGTGGATGGCAAAGAGTATGAGGTCGAGTTAGACGACTGGATGTACCTGATGGACAAGAACACCCTGATCAATCGCTCGTTCATGACCAAATTCGGGGTGGAAGTCGGCCAGATTACCTTGTTCTTCCGCAAGCAGCCTTGAGTCAACGTGCAGGCTGTCCGGCACATCCAGTGCAATGCCTGGCTTCAACATCGCCCATATCAATGTGTGGAGTGACAACGAAGAGCAGGTTATTGGGGGTGGACGCTTGACGGTGGCCCATAACTGGGCGGGCTCAAGAGTTTCAACGGCACGGTAGGTGAGGGGAATGGATCGTGTGCCATTCTTTCCGTCGATCACGTCTTGAGGTGCAGGCAGTCTTTTGTCAGCTTCAGGATTTCAGCGCCGTATGGCCGTCTCATACGCCAGCTCGACCACGATTTTCAGTGCATGGGCGTTCTGTGAAATCCAGGAGCAGCAGGGCTAGGCTTGACAGGTGGGGGTCGTTGGTTCGAGTCCAATCGCGCCTACCCAACAAAATCCGCTCTGCTGGGCGGTCTGGAAGGGCTCACCGAAAGGTGAGCCCTTTTTTGTTGCTTGCGATTTGGGCGTCCTCCGGAACGGGATACGATTTCATAGATGATGGCAGTTTGGCATTGCCCGGATTTACGGGTATCGTAGCGCCCAATCTTTTACAAGCAATGGACGGCGGTAATGACAACAGGGACTTCAATCGTTACGAAGCAAGAGACGTTCTCTGGTTACGAAATCCTGGTGGCTACCGTCGGGCCAATCAAAACAAAACCAGACGAACCTGAAAATCTGCAAACGCATCACAAGGCAAAGATTTCGATTTGGTTCGACGGCAAAGAAGAGGCCAGTGAAGCACTTTCGATGTTTTTTGTGTCGCGCGAAGATGCCGCTGAGTTTGGTTTCGAAGTAGGCCGAATGATTGTCTCGCAGCGTCGCAAATCAATTGCTTTCCAGCTGATTGATCGTGCGTTCGAACTCTTCAAGTTGCCGCGACTGCTGTTGCGTGATCAAGATTTCAGGTCGCGACAGCGTCGCGAAGCGGGTGGGCTCTGATCCTTTTGGCTGAGACTTCCGTGCGCGTTGAGTGCCGTAACGCTGTGAAGTAATCATTCAACTGCCGGGATGACACGCCCCATGAAGTCCCGTATAGCGCGGGCGGACACCATCGGAGATGCCTGAAGCAGGCAATGCGGTGCGTCCAGAACGACTTCCGTAACCTTGAAATTTGCCTTCAATACTTGCATTGAGGCGCTTTCCGGTACCACCCAATCCTGGCGGGCGCGAAGGTACAGCGTCGTGATGTCGACACGGGCAAGTTGTGCCAACACATCCACTTCCACTACTGATCGAAGCCGTGAGCGCATCACCGAGGGCGTGACTTGGGTGATTGCCTCATTCAGTGCTGCGCGCAAGCTTGCGGTAGAAAATCGACCCAGCAAGATTTTACTGAGCCATTGGGTGGGGAAAAGTTCGATGGGCAGCAGGGGGATCAAGTGTTTGAGTGACTTGAATGCCGGTCGCGGGTTTTGGATAAAGGTGCTGCACAGGATCAAGCCAATCTGTTGAGGCAAATGCAGGGCCGTCAGTGAAATGGCAATGGGGCCGGAAAAGGACTCTCCGAGCAAGATAAAGGGGCGATCCGTGGGCAATGACTTTCGCGCTATCGCTTCCAGCTCTTCGTAGCTCAATGAAACGTCGTACGGGTAGTGGACAACAATCGTTTCGACATCTGGCCCTAGAGCGGAGACCAAGGGGCTGAAAAGTTGGCCGCTACCATCCATTCCTGGTAGCAGTACGAGCGTTGGCAGTTCTGAGCGATTCACGTCTTCCATCCTTGGGCGCAGGCAGACTCCTGCTTTTTGGGCTACTACTTCAGGCCACTCTGAATGTTGGCCTGACGGGAGTATATCGATGCTTGTGCACTGGTTTCTTGCTGCGATCCATCTCTTGGCGTTTGCCTTGGGTTTCTGGGCAGTCCTGTCCCGCGGTACGGCTTTTCGGCGCCTGGCCAAGGGCGTAGGGGATGCTCGCAGCGTATTGAGCGCGGATAACCTGTGGGGGATTTCTGCAGTCGTCCTGCTGGTGACTGGTGGGATGCGAGCCTTTGGCGGGTACGAAAAGGGCACTGACTACTATCTGCATCAGCCGCTGTTTCACCTCAAGATGACGCTTTTCGTCCTTATCCTGCTGCTTGAAGTTGCACCGATGGTGACGCTGATCAAATGGCGGATTGCGCAGGCGCGGGGCGCAGCCATCAATACCGGCCGTGCAACGCTGTTCGCACGGATCAGTCATGTCGAAGCGCTGCTGGTGCTGCTGATGGTCATCGCGGCTACGGGCATGGCGCGGGGTGTGACGTTTGGTTAGGCGAGTGCGATTGCGCACTTCCCCAGGATTTATCCGAAACGTCCGACAGCCATGACGTGAGACATGCCGCTAGTATCGGCTTCACGTTCTGGGAGGGGCACTGCGCTGGTGGTAGCGACACAAGAATCTTAGCCAGCCGTGGTTCCGGGGCGAACGGGCTGGCTACTGACTGCAGCAGGATTCAGGATTGTGGCTTGTCCGGAGCTGTCAGGCCGGCCTGAATGCGCTGATAAATTTCTTCGCGGTGCACCGCAACGTCTTTCGGGGCGTTGATGCCGATTCTGACTTGCTGGCCGCTTACGCCCAGAATAGTGATCGTAATGTCATCGCCAATGTTTATGCTTTCACCGACTTTGCGGGTGAGTATCAGCATGGTCTTCTCCTTGATTGCTTTATGGGGCACCTGATTCGGACAGTGCAGAGGTCGGTGGTATGTATAGATTAGTGCTAAGTCTCACGGTTTGGGTGCCTCTTTCTGACGCGCAGATGCTGCATTAATTCCCAAGGCGTAACTATACAGAGGCCGCATCCATCATTCTCGTTGTTTTGAGCCCATTTTGCGGCACTCGGGAAGTATTCATGGGTGTTAAAATCCCCGTTTTCAGCATTCAGAGGGAAGCGTTGTGCGCAAAATGGCCTTGGTAATCGCAGTACTGGCATTGGCGGGATGTGGTGAAGGCAAGCGCGTAGATGCGCAAAAGCCGCAGCCGGCTGCGACTGCCGCGCCGGTGGTGGCCTCCGCACCTCAGTGGGATCTGGAGGTGCGAGGTGAAATAACCCAGGCTGTCAGCGACCTCAGCGGCTGGCTGATCGAGCACAGTTTCGTTTCCAGCGTGGTCAAGGACAATGGCAAGACCCGCATCCTGATGGGGCCCTACCATTCGAAAGCCGAGGCTGAAGCCAAGCAGGCAGAGGTGCGTGCGGCGCTGACCCGCGCGAAAAAACAGAACATCGAATTGCTGGTCATCGAGCATCCGGTGACTCAGTAACGACGGTTGACCGCCCTGGTAAAATGAGCGCGGTTAAAACAAAAAAGGCCTTGGGCATTCAACCCAAGGCCTTTTTTGCATTCGGTCAGCGTTTAGCCGCACGCTTTCATGTCAATCGGCCCGACAAACTCGTTACCGCGTCCCATCACGCACGCCACACTTTGGTTGCGTTGGCGTTCCCAGGCTTGCACCGGGTAGGTTTTGTCCCAGGCTTCGTACAGTTGCCGATCCTGCTTCGACAGGCGCAAACCGTACTGCTTGCTCATGTAGAAGTAAGTCCGGGCGATCATGCCGCGAATGGAAGGGCGGGGCATGACCTTCTTCGCCTTGAAATCAACCTGGGTCAGGCACGAGCCGTATTGTCCGGATTGCTCCGGCAGCCAGCCAAAACTGAAGTTGCTGCGATCACCGTTTACCTCGCCGATGCTCGGCACCAGGTTATGTAAATCGGCCTCGGCTTTCTGATAGGTCGGGTCGTAACGCGTGCAGTTCTTGCGTCCGCCTTCCTGCCAGCACTGACGCTGGTGGCCGATCTGCCAGGCAGGGACGATGTGTTCCCATTCGATGCGGGAAGCGCGCTTGGCATTTTTGCGCGGTACATAACCGCAGGCGGAGAGGTTCACCTTATTGCCGGTGTACTTGCACCCGCAGTAGAACTCGGTGGATTGCGGCGCATACAACTTCCAGGCGACTTTCTTGGCTTCGCTGAAGGTGCGCGGGGCGTCAGCCTGGGCACCCATCGCAAAGAGCAGAAACAGCAAAGCAAAACAACGGACACTCATTGACTCAATCTTCCTTCGGCACAACCCAGAAAATCTGCACACCGCCATCGTCGCGATAGGCGAGGGTAACGTTGTCGTTCTCGTCGATTTCTTCGAGCAACTGTTCCCACTTGTCCACGGGCTCGTCCGGAAGACGAAAGATCAGCGCAGCTTTGGCTTTCTGGGCGGTGGGAGAATTGATGATTTTCTGAACGCGCATGCCCATGCGTTCATAGGCGTCAGGAGAGGAGGAGGTGGTGGCCACGGAATTATCCTTATTAAGCTGTACGTGCATACAGTATTTAACTGTAGGCATTTTCGCAACTGCTTAAAATTCAAGAAAATCCTCTGACAGCGATATTTTCCGTTTGGTGTAGGAAGAGAGAATTTTTTTTATCGGATATGAGACCACTCGCCAGGGATGGCGAGTGGCGACAGCGGTGCCCGACCGGAACCGGTCGGGCGAGGGCGAATCAGTATTCCCAGAACATCCGCTGCAGCTCTTTGCTGTCATTGGTCTTGGTCAGCGCGACCATGGCCAGGATGCGTGCTTTCTGTGGATTCAAGTCATGCGCAACGACCCAGTCGTACTTGTCGTCAGGTTGTTCAGCGTTACGCAGAACGAAACCACCGGCGTTGACGTGGGAGGACCGGATGATTTGCACGCCGTCCTTGCGCAGGGCCTGCAAAGCTGGAACCACACGCGAAGACACCGAGCCATTGCCGGTACCGGCGTGGATGATGGCTTTGGCGCCGGATTGAGCCAGCGCTTTGTAGGCGGTATCACTCACGTTGCCGTAGGAGTAGGCGATTTCGACGTCAGGCAGACTCTTGATGTTCTTGATGTCGAATTCCGAATCCATGGTGTGGCGCTTGGCTGGCAGGCGGAACCAGTAGGATTTGCCTTCGACCACCATGCCGAGTGGACCCCAGGCACTTTTAAACGCCTCGGTCTTGATGTTGATCATCTTGCTGACGTCGCGACCGGACTGGATTTCATCGTTCATGGTCACCAGCACGCCTTTGCCGCGAGCGTCTTTGCTACTGGCTACGGCGACGGCGTTGTACAGGTTCAGCATGCCGTCGGCGGACATCGCGGTGCCCGGGCGCATGGAGCCTACGACGATGATCGGCTTGTCGGTTTTTTCCACCAGGTTCAGGAAGTAGGCAGTCTCTTCCAGGGTGTCGGTGCCGTGGGTGATGACGATGCCATCGACGTCCTTGCTGTCGGCCAGTTCGGCAACGCGACGGCCCAGTTGCAGCAGGTTGTCGTTGGTGATGCTTTCTGAAGCGATTTGCATGACTTGTTCGCCGCGAACGTTAGCCAGTTGGCTCAGTTCCGGAACCCCGGCGATCAATTGTTCGATGCCGACTTTCGCCGCTTGGTACGTCGCGCTGTTGGCGGCGCTGGCGCCCGCGCCGGCAATGGTGCCGCCCGTGGCGAGGATCACCACGTTCGCCAGTTTTTGTTGGGTTTCGGCTTCTTTTGCCTGTAGGGCTGTCGGAAGGAGCAGCAAGAGGGCCAAAGCGCCCGGAACGAAAGTCTTGAAAGCAGATGTCATTATTTTTCTCTCTAGTAGTGTGCTGATGCAGGTTCATCTAGATGCGCCACAGGCTGATCTGAACGCCTGGGGTGGAGTAGAGGGAGCAGGATCTGTACCAGTCATATCCAGAATTGAAAAAATGCCTTTAACCTCATGATTTGTATCAATTATGTGGTTTTTGTCAGATGGGCCTTCAACAGCTTGTTGTCCGGGTTTCCGAATATGTTTGGCATTTACGTTCGGCTCTCCGAAAAGGACTACGGCTCCTGTCGAGCAAGTCGTCTTGCCAGATGGCAAATAGGTACTAAAGAAAATCGTTCGCAGGTCGATGGCCTTCAAAGGATCTTTTTCTCCAGGAGTTCACATGTCATTTTCGGTTGGCTTTCCCAATGCAGGCGCAATCACCATTGGTGGCAAGTCCACGGCGACGATCAACGCTTTGAGCGATTCGACTTCCGAAGCGTCGGCGCTGGCGTTGGGTAACAAGGAATCGGCTGACAAAACCAAGGTTCGCACCGGTGGCGGCACCCCGGCCGAAGCCAAAGCAGAAAGCGGCAGCGACCAAAGCATCGCAGTAAAGATGTTGCTCAAACGCATGCAGGAGCTGCAGCAGCAACTGCGCGAGCAACAGCAGCAATTGGCGGCAGCCCAGGCTGCGACCTACCCGACACCGGAAGCCAAGGCCGCAGTGGTCATGTCGATTCAGGGACAGGTCGCCGACACCAACGGGGCACTGTTGGAAGTAACCGGCAATCTGGTCAAGGAGCTGGCCAAGGGTTCCAGCGCGGGTGGTATTGTCAGTACCACGGCGTAAAAAGAGACACCCGCCGAAGTACAAAACGGTTTTTTCGGTCGTTGACAAATGACGACAGGGTTCGCATAGTTCGGTCTACGCAAACGTTTGCGCGGCTCCGCCGATGGCTTGTTCCTCGGCGAATCCGGTGAAGCTTATGCCCGCGCAAGCATTGCTCAGAATAATCATAAGATCGGAGTGAACCCATGAAGCTGCCATTCGCTGGACGTCTTCTCGCTGTCGCTATGCTGGCTGCCGCATCCGCCGCGTTGCCTGTCTCCTCGGCTTTCGCCGAATCCCCTGAAAAACCTAAAGTCGCGCTGGTCATGAAATCCCTGGCCAACGAATTCTTCCTGACCATGGAAGACGGCGCCAAGGCCTACCAGAAAGACCACTCCGGCGATTTCGAACTGATCTCCAACGGCATCAAGGACGAAACGGACACGGCCAACCAGATCCGCATCGTCGAGCAGATGATCGTCTCCAAGGTCAATGCGCTGGTCATCGCGCCAGCTGACTCCAAGGCCATGGTGCCAGTGATCAAGAAAGCGGTGGATGCTGGCATCACCGTGATCAACATCGATAACCAGCTGGATCCAGCTGTCGTCAAAAGCAAGAACATCACCGTTCCGTTTGTAGGTCCGGACAACCGTAAAGGCGCGAGGCTGGTGGGCGAATACCTGGCCAAGCAACTGAAGGCCGGTGACGAAGTCGGTATCATCGAAGGCGTGTCCACCACCACCAACGCCCAGGCCCGCACTGCAGGCTTCAAGGATGCGATGGAAGCGGCCCAGATCAAGGTCGTATCCCTGCAATCCGGCGATTGGGAAATCAACAAGGGCAACCAGGTTGCCTCTTCCATGCTCAGCGAATACCCGAACATCAAAGCCCTGCTGGCCGGCAACGACAGCATGGCCGTCGGCGCCGTGTCCGCCGTGCGTGCCGCGGGCAAGGCCGGCAAGGTGCAAGTGGTCGGCTACGACAACATCAACGCCATCAAGCCGATGCTCAAGGACGGCCGTGTCCTGGCCACCGCTGACCAGTTCGCCGCCAGGCAAGCCGTGTTCGGTATCGAGACGGCGCTGAAAATCATCAAGGGCGAGAAGGTCGACAGCGGCACCAACGGCGTCATCGAAACTCCGGTTGAGCTGGTTACCAAGTAGTCCTTCTGGCGACACAACGGTGCTCGTCCGTCCGGGCGAGCACATGGAGATTTTTATGTCAGTTTCCGCTCCGATCGCTGTCCTCTCGGTCAGCGGTATCGGTAAGACCTATGCGCAGCCTGTTCTTGCCGGCATCGACCTGACGTTGATGCGCGGTGAAGTGCTGGCGCTGACCGGCGAGAACGGCGCCGGCAAAAGCACGCTGTCGAAAATCATCGGCGGGCTGGTCACGCCGACCACCGGGCAGATGCAATTCCAGGGTCAGGATTATCGCCCCGGCAGCCGTACCCAGGCTGAAGATCTGGGCATTCGCATGGTCATGCAAGAGCTTAATCTGCTGCCGACCCTGTCGGTGGCGGAAAACCTGTTTCTCGACAACCTGCCCAGCAACGCGGGCTGGATCAGTCGCAAGAAACTTCGAAAGGCCGCGATCGAGGCCATGGCCCAGGTCGGGCTCGACGCGATCGACCCGGACACCCTGGTCGGCGAGCTGGGTATCGGTCACCAGCAAATGGTCGAAATCGCCCGCAACCTGATCGGCGATTGTCATGTGCTGATCCTCGATGAACCGACCGCGATGCTGACGGCCCGTGAAGTCGAAATGCTGTTCGAGCAGATCACGCGCCTGCAGGCTCGCGGTGTGTCGATCATCTATATCTCGCACCGCCTCGAAGAGTTGGCCCGTGTCGCCCAGCGCATTGCGGTGTTGCGCGACGGCAATCTGGTCTGCGTCGAGCCGATGGCCAATTACAACAGCGAGCAACTGGTGACCCTGATGGTCGGCCGTGAACTCGGTGAACACATCGACATGGGCCCGCGCAAGATTGGCGCTCCGGCGTTGACGGTAAAGGGGCTGACCCGCTCGGACAAGGTGCGCGAAGTGTCCTTCGAAGTGCGCGCCGGTGAGATTTTCGGGATTTCCGGTTTGATCGGGGCAGGGCGTACCGAGTTGCTGCGCCTGATCTTCGGCGCCGACACGGCGGACAGCGGCACGGTTGCACTGGGTTCGCCAGCACAGGTCGTGAGTATTCGTTCACCGGTTGACGCCGTCGGGCACGGCATTGCCCTGATTACTGAAGACCGCAAGGGTGAAGGTTTGCTGCTGACCCAATCGATCAGCGCGAACATTGCCCTGGGCAACATGCCGGAGATCTCCAGTGGCGGTTTCGTCAACACGGGTGACGAGATGTCCCTGGCCCAGCGTCAGATCGACGCCATGCGCATCCGCAGTTCCAGCCCGACACAACGGGTGTCGGAATTGTCCGGCGGCAATCAGCAGAAAGTCGTGATCGGCCGTTGGCTGGAACGCGATTGTTCAGTGTTGCTGTTCGACGAGCCGACTCGCGGCATCGACGTCGGCGCCAAATTCGACATCTATGCACTGCTCGGCGAGCTGACCCGTCAGGGCAAGGCGCTGGTGGTGGTGTCCAGCGACCTGCGCGAGCTGATGCTGATCTGCGACCGCATCGGCGTGCTGTCGGCGGGGCGTCTGATCGAGACGTTCGAACGCGATAGCTGGACCCAGGATGACTTGCTTGCCGCCGCTTTTGCCGGCTACCAAAAACGTGATGCGTTGCTCAATGAAGCAGCGCCTAGGGATCCTCAATGAAAACTGCAACGTCTGCCGGTAAACGTAGTGGCAATTTTTACGGCCTCGGCACCTATCTGGGTCTGGCCGGTGCCTTGCTGGCGATGGTCGTGCTGTTCTCGGTCCTGAGCAGCCATTTCCTGTCTTACGACACCTTCAGCACCCTGGCCAACCAGATTCCGGATTTGATGGTGCTCGCGGTCGGTATGACGTTCGTGCTGATCATCGGCGGCATCGACCTGTCGGTTGGCTCGGTGCTGGCACTCGCAGCGTCGACGGTCAGCGTGGCGATTCTCGGCTGGGGCTGGAGCGTATTGCCGGCGGCACTGCTCGGCATGGCGGCAGCAGCGCTGGCCGGGACCATCACCGGTTCGATCACCGTGGCCTGGCGAATTCCGTCGTTCATCGTGTCCCTCGGTGTGCTGGAAATGGCGCGCGGCGTGGCGTATCAGATGACCGGTTCGCGCACGGCCTACATCGGTGATGCCTTTGCCTGGCTGTCCAACCCGATCGCCTTCGGCATCTCGCCATCGTTCATCATTGCCTTGCTGATCATCTTCATTGCTCAGGCGGTGTTGACCCGCACGGTGTTCGGTCGTTACCTGATCGGCATCGGCACCAACGAAGAGGCGGTACGTCTGGCAGGGATCAATCCAAAGCCCTACAAGATCCTGGTGTTCAGTCTGATGGGGCTGCTGGCCGGTATCGCCGCGCTGTTCCAGATTTCTCGTCTGGAGGCGGCGGACCCGAACGCCGGGTCGGGCCTGGAACTGCAAGTGATCGCCGCCGTGGTGATCGGCGGAACCAGCCTGATGGGCGGTCGCGGTTCGGTCATCAGCACCTTTTTCGGGGTCCTGATCATTTCCGTGCTGGCGGCCGGTCTGGCGCAGATCGGTGCAACCGAGCCGACCAAACGCATCATCACCGGCGCAGTCATCGTGGTGGCGGTGGTGCTTGATACCTATCGCAGTCAGCGCGCAAGCCGGCGGACCTGAGTCATGGCAACAATCAAGGATGTGGCAGCGCTCGCGGGGATTTCCTACACCACGGTGTCCCACGTGGTGAACAAGACCCGGCCGGTCAGTGAGGAAGTGCGGATCAAGGTCGAGGCCGCGATCAAAAGTCTCGACTACGTGCCCAGCGCCGTGGCCCGCTCATTGAAGGCCAAGACCACGGCGACCATCGGTCTGCTGGTGCCCAACAGTCTGAACCCGTACTTCGCCGAACTGGCTCGCGGCATCGAGGATTACTGCGAGCGTAATGGCTATTGCGTGATCCTCTGCAACTCCGACGACAACCCGGAAAAACAGCGCAGCTACCTGCGCGTGTTGCTGGAAAAACGCATCGACGGGCTGATCGTGGCCTCGGCCGGTGGTGATGCGGGACTGGCTGAAGGCCTGGCGGGCGTGCGCACGCCGATGGTCATCGTCGACCGCGGGCTGGAAGGCGTGAATGCCGATCTGGTGCGCATCGATCATGAGTACGGCGCTTATCTGGCGACCCGGCACCTTCTGGAGCTGGGGCATCGCGACATCGCCACCATTGGCGGGCCGGCAAGTACCAGCGTGGCGCAGATGCGTATGGCCGGTTATTGCCGTGCGCTGAAAGAGGCGGGCGTCGAAGTGCCTCGCGAGCGCATGCTGGAAAGCGATTTCACCAGCACCGGTGGTTACAGCGCCGCCGCGATCCTGTTGGAGAAAAACCCGCCGAGCGCGATTTTTGCCGGCAACGACATGATCGGCATCGGCGTGCTGCGAGCCGCCGCCGAGCGCAATATTCGAGTGCCGAGCGAGCTGTCGGTGATCGGCTTCGACGATATCCAGATGAGCCGTTATGTCTATCCGGCGCTGACCACCGTGGGCCAGTCGATCCTGCAACTCGGCGAGATGGCGGCCGGCGTGCTTTTACGCAGGATCGCCACACCGGACTTGGCCACCGATCAACGGATCGTGACGCCCAGTATTGTCCTGCGGGAATCGACTGCGCCGTTGGCCGGTGTGTTTGACCACTTCCGTTGAAGATGGATACCCGTTAAATCAAAAGCACCACTGAAACAGAATTGATGAGTAGCAATGTATGTCAGCAAAAGTAGTGGTGATAGGCAGCCTCAACATGGACCTGGTGACCCGCGCATCGCGGTTGCCCCGTGGCGGTGAAACGCTGATCGGCGAGTCGTTTGCCACGGTCTCCGGTGGCAAGGGCGCCAATCAGGCGGTTGCTGCGGCGCGGCTGGGTGCGCAGGTGTCGATGGTCGGTTGCGTAGGTAGCGACGCCTATGGCGAGGAGCTGCGCGGGGCGTTGTTGGCCGACCGTATCGATTGTCAGGCGGTCAGCACTGTCGACGGTGCCAGCGGCGTGGCATTGATCGTGGTGGATGACAACAGCCAGAACTCGATCATCATCGTCGCCGGTGCCAATGGCGCACTGACGCCAGAAGTGATCGATCGTTTCGACGCGGTATTGCAGGCGGCAGATGTGATCATCTGTCAGTTGGAAGTGCCAGATGCCACGGTTGGACATGCGCTCAAGCGCGGTCGTGAACTGGGCAAAACCGTGATTCTCAACCCGGCGCCAGCCAGTCGTCCGTTGCCGGCAGACTGGTATGCCGCCATTGATTACCTGATCCCGAACGAAAGCGAAGCCTCGGCATTGAGCGGTTTACCGGTGGACTCCCTGGCAACCGCCGAAACCGCAGCGACCCGGCTGATTGCCATGGGGGCGGGCAAGGTCATCATCACCCTGGGTGCCCAAGGCTCGCTGTTTGCCAATGGCAAAAGCTTCGAACACTTTCCGGCGCCGAAGGTAAAAGCGGTCGATACCACGGCGGCTGGCGACACCTTTGTCGGTGGTTTCGCCGCTGCATTGGCGACCGGCAAAAACGAGGGCGACGCGATCCGTTTCGGCCAGGTGGCCGCCGCGCTGTCAGTGACCCGTGCTGGCGCGCAACCCTCGATTCCCGATTTGTCCGATGTACAGGCCTTTAAAGCACCATGAAGAAAACACCACTGCTCAACGTCGCGTTGTCGCGACTGATCGCTTCCCTGGGCCACGGCGACATGGTCGTGATTGGCGATGCCGGTTTGCCGGTGCCTCCGGGCGTTGAACTGATCGATCTGGCCCTGACCCACGGCATTCCGGATTTCATCAGCACATTGAAAGTCGTGCTCAGCGAAATGCAGGTCGAAAGCCATGTGTTGGCGCGGGAGATCCTGGACAAGCAACCGTCGTCGCTGGCGACGCTCGACGAACTGAATGCCGAAGGTTCGCTGGGGCAGCGTGAGTTGCTCGGTCATGATCAATTCAAGGTCTTGAGCCGACAGGCACGGGCGATTGTTCGTACCGGCGAATGTCAGCCGTACTGCAACATCGTGCTGGTGGCCGGGGTTACGTTTTGATTCGCCATTGTCATTCTGCTTTCCCACGCACAAGGAGTGCGCTATGCACCGCTATGCCCAGAAACTGCACCACCTGCTTCGGAGTCTGCTGCTTTTGTCTCTGATTACCGCAACAAGCGCCCAAGCGGCGGAAAAGATCGACTTGATCATCGACACTGATCCGGGGGCCGATGACGTGGTGGCCTTGCTGTTTGCCCTGGCATCGCCGGAAGAATTGAACATCCGCGCGCTGACCACCGTCGCCGGTAACGTGCGTCTGGACAAGACTTCGCGTAATGCGCGGCTGGCCCGCGAGTGGGCAGGGCGCGAAGAGGTGCCGGTGTATGCCGGTGCGCCGAAGCCACTGATGCGCACGCCGATCTATGCCGAGAACATTCATGGCAAGGAGGGCCTGTCGGGCGTTGCCGTACATGAACCGAAGAAAGGCCTGGCCAGCGGCAATGCGGTCAATTACCTGATAGATACCTTGAAAACCGCCAAGCCTCACAGCATCACCATCGCCATGCTCGGTCCACAGACCAACCTGGCCCTGGCGCTGATCCAGGAACCTGAAATCGTTCAGGGCATCAAGGAAGTGGTGATCATGGGGGGGGCGCACTTCAATGGCGGCAACATCACTCCGGTGGCGGAGTTCAACCTGTTCGCTGACCCGCAAGCGGCGAAAGTGGTGTTGAACAGTGGCGTCAAACTGACCTATCTACCATTGGACGTGACCCATAAAATCCTTACCAGCGAGGCGCGTCTGAAGCAGATCGCCGCGCTGGACAACAACGCCAGCAAGCTGGTGGGCGACATTCTCAACGAATACGTCAAAGGTGACATGGAGCACTACGGTCTTCCGGGAGGTCCGGTGCATGACGCTACGGTCATTGCCTACCTGCTCAAGCCGGAGCTGTTCACCGGCCGTTCGGTCAATGTGGTGGTTGATAGCCGCGAGGGCCCGACGTTCGGTCAAACCATCGTCGACTGGTATGACGGCCTGAAAGCGCCGAAGAACGCTTTCTGGGTTGAAAGCGGCGACGCTCAGGGGTTCTTCGACCTGCTGACCCAGCGCCTGGCGCGTCTGAAGTAAGTTTCACCCCCGCAGGTGCCAGCCTGCGGGTTTCACTCCCTTTCGTTGTATTCGGCGCCCTTGTAATCGGCCGGGTATTTCTCGAACACCTGCGCGATGAACGATTGCGCCGCTTCAGTCCCCAGCTCCTTGACCAATAGATCGATACCAATGATCGCCAACTCTTCCGGGCTGCCCGGGCTGTAAGAGCTATGACCTTGCGGCCATTTTGCTTTGATGTCGGCGTCGATGCTTACGGTGGTCATGATGGGGCTCGTGAATTCGGGAAAGTCTGGGTGTGAGTTAACCATTTTGCCGGACGTTTGGCACTCCGACTTAGGCATGAGAGGAGGGCTATGCGACACTGGGTCTTTGATGAATTTTTCAAGGATAGCGCTGTGCAGATCGATTTGAGCACTCCTGACGGCTTGACCCTTGAAGCGGTGCGTCAATTGCTGGCCAGTGCCAGCGATGATGAGCACACTCAGTTGCGGGTCACCAAGGGCGGCATCGCTTACATTTCATCAGGCGTCGTGGGCGGTACCGACATCGACGGTTTGCTGTTTCGTCTGGAAACGTGGGCCAAGGGCTCAGGGTATGTGGGATTGGTCGCGGCGAGTGACGAGGTTTGGGTCATGCAGATCTTTAATGCGCTGAAGGAGAATTGGCCTACACCACCGTTCGACTACATCGACATTTATTGAGTGCTGTTCATATTCAGTCACGATTGAGGGATGAACGGCCGGGAATGCTCAGGCAAACTCGCCGATTGTCCGGATCGAGGGTAGTGTGAGAGCGCTGCCTGTGAAACCAAATGCCAGATTGGCGGTCGCACGATCTCAGCTCAACTATTGAAAAAAGGAGGCTTCATGCCTTGGAAGCGCGCGTCATTGGGTACTTTGTTGGCCGCTAGCCTGCTGGCGGGTTGCAGCAGTACGTCCACCGAATCGGCAACAGACCCCGTCACGACGACTGATACCGGTCACAGCCGTTGCGAAGCAAAGGCTGCCGAATTCACCATTGGCAAAAAGGCTTCGCCTGAACTGCTGGAGCAGGCACGCATTCGCGCTGGCGCGCAAAATGCCCGTATCCTCAAGCCCAACGATATGGTGACCCTGGAGTACCGCTCCGATCGCCTGAACCTGAACACCGATAACAACCTGGTGATCACGCGCATCAACTGCGGCTGACACCGTCAGGCTTTTTCTTCACCCATAAAAAACCCCGTCACATGGACGGGGTTTTTTTAGTGCGCCTGGAAATTACTCTGGGCGAACTTGAGCAGCTTGCATACCCTTTTGGCCTTTCTCAGCCACGAAGGAAACGGTCTGGCCTTCTTTCAGGCTTTTGAAACC
>Ga0255334_1000672_pt1 | contig 23058 bp, 30 predicted proteins | sample EtOH5_35cm_T3_12_FD_202080 | JGI IMG/M metagenome (GOLD analysis project Ga0255334, IMG submission 202080) | Sandy soil microbial communities from University of British Columbia, Vancouver, Canada - EtOH5_35cm_T3_129 | ecosystem: Engineered > Artificial ecosystem > Sand microcosm > Unclassified ... | reverse complement strand
CAACGCGTGGAGCTGACGAATACTAATCGGTCGAGGACTTATCCACACCCTCTTGGCCCACATGCAGATCCAGTTTTCAAGGAAGGATCGAAAGAAAGCTGCATTCCCGATTACTTGCAAAAGTAATCGGGAATGCAGCTTTTTTTGTCCCTAAAACTCCGTATACGCTAGCGGTAGCCTGTACGAGAGGGAGGGAGGATCATGTCTGTACATCCACTGCGGCTGTTGGCACTGTTGCTGCTGGCGTCCTGTGTCGGACTGGGTGCGTATTTGATCGTAAAACCCCAGACCGAGACCTACATACAATTACGGCCAAGTGTGGATAAGGAAAGCGGACAGCTGCTGGAGGCACAAGATATCGAACCATTGGCAGTGAACATGGGCGGCCTGTTTCAGGAGCAATCCGTTCCGATTCCTGGTTTGCTGCGTTGGAGTCAGGCTTCGGACCTAGTGGGAAAATCATTTACACGAAAGGTACAGGGCGGACGACCGCTGCTCGCAACTGACTTGGAACAAACTTCTTACTTGCAAGGAGATTCCCGGCTGAATGCGTCGATTACGGGAATGAGCATCCCGGTTGACAACGTAGCAGGCGTGTCGCCGCATTTATCGACGGGAGAACGCGTTCATGTCTACGCATCCTTTGAAGATGATGTCGGAGCCCATTCTGGCCTGCTGTTGCAAAACATGCCCATCATAGGCGTGCAAAGAGAAATGGAGGGTGATCAGCCGAATTTGGTGGCCGTCACGCTCACGCTGTCGCGAAAGGAAGCTGTTCTCCTCACGCATGCGCTCCATTACGGGAAAATCCGGTTAGGCTTGGCTGCAGTAGCGGATGGGGAAGCCCCAGGAATAGGGGATGCCGGCTTTGCGGCAGATCTCATGAAAACAAAGAAACGTTGGGGCACACAAGAGGAGGAAAGAGAGTGAAAAAACGCTTGCTCATCGTGGACGACGATATGGAATCCGTACAACAGCTGCAAAAGCAATTGGCCGCGAGCCAGTGGCTGGAGGTAGGCGGTTATGCGACTCGCATTGAGGACGCCTGGCACATGCTGCAGTCGATACAGCCGGATATGGTGCTGCTCGGAGGAATCAGAGAGACGGAGAGAGGCGTTCTCTGCCAGCAATTTCGGTTGGCATACCCACATCTGTCCTTCATTGCTGCGTGTTCGCCACAAGATCTCATGTGGGAACCCTTTTTCCGCAACCTGGGGATCTGGGTAGTGGCCAAGCCAGTACAAGCAGGTCAAGTGGAGGCGCTTGCCCTGATGTCAGCAAGCATGACGGGTGCTGAGCCGGTCAAGGCCACTCCGTTGCATAATCCGCCGACAAGCCCCCCTATGCCAAATCAGCTCCCGCTGCAGCACGCTTTTTCAGAGCTTGCGCCACAGCCTGCATTCCCCCCGCAACAGGCATCCAAGCACCTGATTACCGTGTATGGTCCCAAAGGCGGCGTAGGCAAAACCTTCATCTCAAGAGAACTCGCCATCTTCTTCTCCCTACAGAAAAAGGAAGGCCGTTCTCTGCGAGTATTGGCCGTAGACTTTAATCTGGACCTTGGCACGTTTGCTACAGCTCTAAACTTGCCTCGAACTCCGAATCTCTTTACATGGGTGCAGGAAATAGACGCCCAGCTTCAGGCAACGGCGCTGCGCCAGGGACGAGACCCGCTCGCCATCCGCAGCGAAGAGTGGCAGGAGTATGTTCCAGCATTACCGCTTTCCCCTCAAGACATACGAAAATACGTTGTACGCCATACCGAGACGGGTCTGGATGTACTTACCTCCCCGCGAGATATCCGGCACAGTTTTGAAATCAAGGATTACCACCTATACCTCATTCTCGAGACGCTAAAGCAAAGCGATTATGATGTGATTCTCATCGACACTGCGCCTGATACCACCGATGCGACCATACAAGCCTTGTTTTTTGCCGAGCAAGTAGTCATGGTGGGCAACCCCGTTGTGGACGCCATCGAAAATATTCAGCGATTGTTAAAACTGCTAAGGGAAGCGGATTATCCGGAAGAACGAATCCAGATGTGCATGAACCGCCTGCAAAGAAGAGAAATGTTTACGCTGGAAGAAATCCGCGCTTATTTTCAGCTGCATCCGAGCAAGAAAATTTTCTCCATACCAGATGATGCAGAAGTGAAAAAATCAATCAACAGCGGCATTCCGGTCATGCTCCATCCGGGACGTTCAGCTGCCAGAGACGCGATTGAAACATTGGGGAAAGCGCTGCTGCCTGTTGACGCAGGAAGACCGGAACCCGTCCCCAGCGCAAAGCCCAAGGAGCGATCATCACTGTTTCGGTGGCTATGGGGATAAGGAGGAACAGTCATGTTTGATAAAAAGCAATTGCTTGGCATTCAAAATCAGGGACGTACCGTACAGGATTTGCGTTCCCTGGGGAGAGAGGCGACGCGGATACCGCAGACGCTGCATGAAAAAATGCAAGCCAACGTGGCGCAGCCTTCCGGAGAAGCTCGGATCGGCAGCGAGGCGGAAGTTTCGATCCGCACTCAGATCGTTGAGAAGCACGGGAAGCGTCTGTGGGAAGAGAAAAACTCCCAGGCTTTTCTCATGGAGCTGACGGCTGATATCCAAATGCTGCTCGAAGCGCAAACGCCGCTGTCCTCCCTGCACATGGAAGCAGAGACCAGGCGCATTCTTCATTCCCTGACAGGCTGGGGGCCACTGGATCATTTGCTGGATGACCCGGATATTACCGAGATCTTGTTTCATCGGTATGACTATCTGGTCGTAGAGAGAAAAAGTACGGGACGCCTGGAGGCGCCAGACATCCCCGTATTCCGGGACGAAGAAGAGATGCTGCGGCTGCTGGAGAGAATCGCGGCAGCGATGGGACGGGAGTTCAACGAAACAAAGGCGGAGCTGCACACACAACTGCCAGATGGATCCCGGGTGGCGGCAACGCACCGGTCCATCTCGCCTGATGGCCACATGCTCACCATTCGCAAGCACAGGGAGCTTTTGAGTGAAGCCGATTATTTGCGCTCTGGCTCGATTTGTGAACCGATGCTTTTGTTTTTGCAGAGGGCAGTCGGCCTTTCCCGCGCATCCGGCATCGTGAGCGGCGGGACGGGATCCGGCAAAACGCACTTGCTCAATTTGATCTCCCAGTATGTCCCGGACTCGCTAAGCATCATTACCATCGAGGATGTTCTGGAGCTGAAGCTGCAGCATCCGTTTGTGCGTCGCTTTTTGGCCAAGCCGGCGAATTACGAAGGGAAAGGCGGTTTTTCCATCAAGGATTGCGTCCGCTTATCCTTGCGCAAGCGGCCAGATGTCATCATGGTTGGAGAGACCCGGGGCGGAGAAATCGTGGACATGCTCTGGGCGATGAACACGGACCATCCAGGCAGCTGGAGCACGGCGCACGCCAACTCCCCGCGCGCATTGGTCGACTCGACGCTGCCGATCTTGTTTGGAAAAGCGGATGAGGTGTACAGCGCCGAGGAGCGAAATTTGATGATCGGATCAGCGTTGGACCTGATCGTGCAAGTGAAGCGGTTTGAAGAAGACGGGAGCCGCAAAGTGGTGGCGATTACGGAGGTGGTCGGTACGGGCCAATCGCATGAGGAGTGGATTAAACGGGCGTGCAATGTCAAACAGGTGCTGCCCGATCGCGTCTATTTGCAGGACATTTACGTGTATGAACCAACGGGAGTCCGCGATGGAAAAGTAACCGGCCACTTCAAGTGGACTGGCTATCGCCCCGAAAGGTTGATCAAGCAGTGGGTGGAAAAGGGATTGCCACGGGAGGAAATGGATCGGGTCTTTTTTATGGAGCCCATCTCAAACTAGGGGGAGAAGTATGGGAGATTTGAGCATTCCCATCGCGACGGGTATCGGTATCGGTCTGTTCCTCCTGCTCGCTCCCCGCGCATGGTTCACACGGGAGCCGACAGGGAAGCACGCCATCATCGATCAGCTTCAACGCGAAAGAAAAACAGTCTGGAACCGGCTGGAGGACAGGCTGGTTCAATCTCGCTCCGGTTGGGGAGTCAACCAGTATATCGCCTTTGCTTTTTTGGCCGGTCTCGTCTCGTTTGCACTCACGGCGCAAATCTTGCAGTCATGGCTGCTCGCTTTGCCTGCGTGGCTGGCAGGGATTCTGTTTACAGAGCGAATCGTGATGATCTGGGGAGCCAAAAGAAAAGATCAGTTCGAGGCAGGGAATGTGAAAGCGATCCGGCTCATGGCCAGTTCATTGCGCACCTCCCCGTCCTATTTGCATGCGTTTGAGCAGGCAGCCGCAAGTTCATACCTGGACGCGGGCGTGACAGATGAGTATCGCCGAATCGTCGAGCTGTTGCGGGCACAAGTGCCTTTGGAGCGCGTCATGAAGTCGTTCTATGAGCGGACAGGCTCTGCAGACGTGAAGTACTTGGCGAACATCGTCCAGATTCAGCGGGAAATGGGCGGAGATATGGCCAAAACGCTCGATTTGGCGGCTTCGACCATCTTGCGGCGCAGACAGTCTCTGCGCAGGCAGAAGGCGGCCATGGCGCAGATCATCGCACAGGTAAACTTGCTCAGCGTCATGCCTTTTGTCTTCGTCATTGCGCTCTACGTGAACAGCCCGCATCATTTCGATTCACTCACGGCTGCGCTGGGAGGACGGCTGCTGATCCTGGCGTCTTTGGCGTGCATTCTGCTCGGTGGAGAGGCCATCCGCTATGTGGCGCAAAAAAGCGCATACGGAGGAGGGTAAGGAATGGGGCTGTTATGTGCGCTGATTGGTTTGGCGCTTTTCTTGTACGGGCTGCCCGCTTGTCTGGGAAGGGAAGGCGGCGGGTTTATCCTGTCCCTCTTCGGCAGGATTGAGCGGGAACAGCAAGCCCAGCTGGAGCACTCCTTCCGGCAGGTGCGGAGCAGATGGACGCTCGTGCGGTTGTTGGAAAAGCATGATGATGTTTTGCATCGATTGTGTGGATGGCTCGGGATTGACCGGAAAAAGACGGAGGAGACGCTGCAAAGACTCCGCCTGAAAGTGAGCGTGCCCGAAATCGCGCTCGTTCGGGTCGTCTGCCTGATCCTGATTGCTTCCGCGCTGCTGCATCTGATTGCCAGCACATACGCCGAGCACTCGCTGCATCTGGCGAACAGCTTGCCGCTGGTGGCCAGCCTGATTTTGTATTTGCTCCCTTCCTGGCTTTTGGATTGGGCGGATAAGCGAGTCAAGGGGGAGATCCGGGAGCAGGTTCCCGTCTTTTTTAGTATCGTGCTCGCTCTGGTGGAGGCAGGCATGCCGCTTCAATCGGCGGTTAAGGAGACGGCACGGCGCTTTGATGCAAGACTGGGCTATGAAATGGCGCGTCTGGAAGTCGAGGAAAAGCGGCTCGGCAACTGGAGAAAGGCTTTGGAAGAGCTGGCCTTTCGCTGGGAGGTGGACGCATTGACCACGATCGCCTTGGAAATGAACGAAGCGGTCAGCAAGGGCGTGAGTATTGCCAGTATGCTCGCCGCCCAAGTCGAAGAACAGGTACGGCAGCTCGAGGACGAGGCAGCGACTCGGATGAACCGATTGAATATCCGGCTGTTGCCGTTTGTCATCATTTTGATGGGGGTTCCGTTGTTGTTCCTGGTGATTGGGCCAGTCCTGATCGGGATCGAGGATCGCTTGTGAAATATTTTTGCGGAGGGCGCTGTCTTTTGACAAAGTGTAAGAAGAAGCCTGAAACCAAAAAGGAGTGAGTGCAAATGACCTTGGTCAAAGATTATGCCCAGCGGTTTTGGAGGGAAGAGGATGGGGTCACGATTGTGGAGATGGTCATCATTGTGGCCGTGATCTTGATTTTGATTATCCCTACCTTGGCAAGCCTCGGGGAAGCGGAAGACGCAAAGCTGTCAGAGCTGCAGGAAAAAATCAGCAAATGAACGGCGTGGTCTTGGCCGGTTTGCTGGTGGCAGCAGCGTTCTGTGACTGGCGCCGCCGAAAGATTCCCGATTGGCTGACTCTTCCGCTGATCGCCGCCGGATTGTGGCAGCAATGGCAGGCAGGCTCGGCATGGACGGCATGGGGCGGGGTTGCCGGTGCGTTTTTGCTCACCGTCGGACCTGTCGCATGCAGAGGAATGGGAATGGGAGATCAGAAGCTGCTGATGGCGGTGGGAGCATGGAGCAGCTGGACTGAAGTCTACCTGCTGTTCACATCCGCGATCTTGCTGTGCCTCCTTTCGATAGCGCTGCTGCCCCGTGCCTGGTCACGCCTGCGGTACAATTTGCAAAAAATCGCGATCGGCTGGAGCGCTCATCGACAACTGTGGCTGCCTGGCAAAGGAGAGGCTGCGATATCATTTCCGTTTGCCGTTTTTCTGCTGGGCGCGTATGGGATTCGCCAGCTGTCGCCGCTTGCGGGTGTTGCTGCATGAGGTACAGGGGGCGAAGCTTGCTGCGTGCGTTTTTCCTCGACGAGCGAGGCAGCCAGATGCTGGAGTTTATTTTAGTTTTCCCGCTGGTGTGGCTGTTGATTGTGTTTGCCTTTGATCAATTCAGCATCCTGTACAACAAGCAAAAAGCGCTCGCTGCTGCATACGAGGCGGGACGGATTGCGGCTGTTCAGCCCAATTACGGACTGGCTGCCTATTATGCAAGAGAACGCGGGGAGGCAGAGCTGAGAGAGGGAGTAGGCGTCGCGGATCATGGCGTTCGGCTGGAGCTGACAGACGGAGGCTGGAAAAAGGGCAGCCACCTCCGCGCCGAAGCCTCCCTGTCCTTTACCTTGCTGGCATCCGGGCAAAAGTATGAGCTGACCGAAAGCTACTACATGATGATCGAAAATGCGGAGGAAAAGAAATGATTCGTCTTCCCGGCAGATTCAGGGCCAAGCTGCAGGATGAGCGCGGCGCCATCATGCTGACCATGATCTTTTTTCTCTTTTGCCTGGGCGGGCTTCTCTCCTTGCTGTTGTATCTTGAGCAGACACACTTGTTGAAAATGAAGGTCCAGCATACGGCAGACCTCATCACAAAAGGGGCGAGGGCAGCGGGAAAATGGGAGTATATCGACTCGGAGGGGGAACCGCAGACTCGGCTGTACGCCACGACGGAAGAAGCCGTCCAATCCGAAGCCGACATTATTCGGGGAGCCAGGGAGGAGGCGGAAATTCTCTGGAGTCAGAACCGGGCTGCGTTGGAGAAAGGCCCGGATCAGGCCCGCATCGTTCATCAACAGGGCGAGCGACAGCATTTGTACAGACAAGGGATTTACTATGTATGGATTGGCGTGAAGAACACCATCTCCTTGTTTTGGGGAGATGACGATGTGAGGCTGGAGCGCGTTTCTCAATCCGGCACGTATGACTAAAGACATATCTGTCAATGGCAAGTCATTATTTTTGTCCTAATTCTCATGGTAGTTTAGAAGTATCTACCAAATATGGGGATAGGAGTGAGTGGCTATGCCTTCCAGAATAGTGGAGCGGTACAAGCGAATTCTCAGCGGAGAGCAAAAGCGGTTCTCCCCGTACGAATTTGAAGATGTGCAGTACCGCAAACAAAAGATCCAATTGGTTGTTCGCTACGCGATCGAAAATGTGAAAAAGTGGACGCCGGAGCAAGCGCGCCGTCATCTGAGCATGCAGGATGTCAAGGAACTGAAGCTCCACCTGGTGCGGGAGTATATCGATCCGCCGATCGAGGCCAAGTCTGATGACGTTTACTACATCGTGGAATTTGCTTATCCTTATTTGCCCCGCCCATCGGAAAAACAGCGGGTATTGTGGGTGTACCAGGAAGTGCTGTCGGGCATCCGCCGCCATTTTCCGCCATTGTACTTTCAGAGCATCAAAGGAGAAGAACGCGCGAAGATTTGCGTCGATTACATGTGCAGCCACCTAATGAAGCTGCCCGATGTCAGCCAGTTGCCCAGAATATTTGGGAAAACGGAGAGGGCGTACAGCATTCTGAAAAAATATAAGCTGAAAATTCTCGTGGATACGCTGTATTTTTCCCCCTTTGACATGGTAACGGAAATGTATCCGCAGCTGAAAGATCCTGCTCTCTGGCAGGAGTATTAAAAATATTTGCGCGAGGCCTCTGTCTTTTTTTATGGTAGAGATAGTTTCATAGGCTTATAAGCACATGAAACGGCCGTACTCTACAGGTGAGAGAAGGAGGCGTTGCGAATGGCAACAGTAGAGGCTCACCACGATTGCTCTGCTGCAAAGGTAGAGCAGCTTCTCGGGCGGAAGGTCCGCTACCAGAAGCACAAGCCTGGCAGGCATCTTTCCGTGGAAAGACTGCCGAGGGAATGCATCCAGATCGAGACCGTACATCGATTTGGATGCAGAGTCGTTTTCAATGACGGGATGATTGTGATGGAGAATGCTCCGACCGTCATGGAGCGGGGGGGAAGGATCGCCCTTCTCCTCTCGACCGGGGAAGAACTCTACCTGATGGCAGAGTGATTCCGGACAGTCGCCTTGCACGGATGCGTGCGGGGCGATTTCCTCCAAAATATCGCAACCAATACTAAAAAAAGATTTGACGAGTGGCGAAAGATGTAGCAAAATATCTATTAAAAATACAAAATTGTAAAAATTTGGAGGTATTTTGTCGTGTTGGCAAAGAGCGCAATCGAATTGGTCAACCGCTGCTTTGAAGAGACAAACGCTTTAGTGTCGTTGGAAGAATTGAAGGAATCGTTTATCGTCTACGTCTTCGGAGATTACCAGGATGAGTTTTTGACGGAGTACAGCCTTGAGGATTTTTACGAGCATCTGAATTTCCTGCAACTGACGAATTGCCGGAGAGACTTTGACAAGGCAGTGGAGGAATGGTTTGTCGTTCAGTACGGTACTGTGGCAAAAGATGCGAACTACCACGATATTTTGTTTACCCTCGTAAAGGAAGCTGTCGTCCAGTACCAGCCGCAGAACCGAGATGAGCTGATTCGTGGCGTAACCAAACTGCTGACGATCCCGAGCGAATTCATCGCGCGATGGAAAAACGGCTTGATGCGCCAGCGGTCGCTGCCCGCTTACTTCAAATATTTGATGAAGCTGGGCGTACGCTCTCACGAAGACATCGAGGCGCTGGTAGACATGTGGTTGCTCGAATATCCAAATGCCTTCGACAAAAAGCAGCAGCAGTTATTTGCGAATCCGCCTCGGCGGGGAAGACCGAACAATGTGGAGCTGGCTTTGCTCATCGAGCTGGCATGCGAGTTCAAGCCGGAGATGACTGCACAGGAACGCGAAAGATTGCGCAAAATCTACTACTACCATCGCAAGTCGCTAACGATACGAGAAATGGTCGGGAAATTTAAAAAATATATAAACAGTAAAACAAAGCCTAACGACTCTCAGGTTGGATAATGAATTTTCACCAAATGAACCGTTTCATTACCCGATTTCGTGACTTGGAACAGCGTGGACTACAGCAAACTCCCGAGGAAGAGCGGCAATGGAACACGTTAAGGGACAAGCTCGCAACCCCCCAGGGAGAAGAAGACCATCACGCTGTCATCCACCGGCGTTGTATTGCTGTCACGAGTTTGTACGCGCAGGCAGGTGCGAGCTTCATCGCCTCCAATGTCGCGTATGCATGGGCCGGAAAAAACATTCCTGTGACCCTTGGCGAACTGCCTGGTCCCACTTCCTACTTTTACTTTGCACTGGACTACGAACGCAGGGTCAACCGACAGACCAATCCATATACATCCGCACCCTTGCTCCTCATTCAAAACAACCGTCTACGCATCCAGATCGACCCCCCATTGCAGCCAAATAAACCCTCCCACTTCGACGCAGCCCATTGGTTACTACGAACATGCAAAGAAAGCCCTCTAGTCGTGATTGATGTATCCTCCCATTGGAGAGAAGCAGAGGCAGAGCAAATATTTGAGCTGGCAGATGAAATCTGGGTCGTGCTTGACACCGATCTTGCCCGGCTGACACGGATGCTTTTGGTAGAGTCCGCTCCCGCCTGGTGGATCACTGAGAGACGAAAAATCAAATGGATCGCAAACAAATGGAACCAGCAGCTCTCGCGTTCCAGTGTGATGAAGAAGATCAGCGGGACCTTATCGCTTTGGAATCCGGAAAGCGGTCCGGTAGAGGTCGAGTACATTGTCCCGCTGATAAATGGCGAAAAGGTCGGGGACGCACATGTGAAGGCGAGCCTGCTGCTGGAGCAATTCCCGGAAGAAGAGCTTGAGTTTCAATCCTTGATTCACTCCTATAAAGGAAGGATCCCATGAAAAAGCAAACCTTGTTTCTAATCTGCCTGATTTCCTTTGTATTGGCGGGTTCGTCTTTCTACGCAGCGACTCAATATATCGATGCGATGGCAGCGGAGCGTTTATTTGCTCCCGTTGTCAAAGTAGCACATGGCAAAGAAATCTCTGCGTTTGAGCCCATTACCCGGGAAGACGTCGTTCTCGTATCAGAAGAAGTAGACGAAATCTTGCCGGATTCCGCCCGAGACCTTGAGAGCGTCATCGGAAAAAGAAGCGTCCAGAGCATCTACGAAGGAGAGCAGCTGCTTGTAAGCAAGCTGACGGATAGCCAGCTGCTTCCCGAAAAAGGGCAAGCCAGATATGAGTTTCCCCTCACGGAGATTCAGCCGCTGACGGAATTGCGCAAGGGAGACCACGTGAAGATCTGGGTGAAATATAAACCGACAACGGAATTGCAGGGCTTGCCTGATCCAGTCCAGTTTGCGAAAACGAACGACACGGCAGACTTATTGTTCGAAAGTCAGCTGGTCAGCGTAAGGGATAGCAACGGAATTGAAATCTACACCTTAAAACCGAGTGCGTTGCCTTCACCTGATCACATGGATGCCGTGTTTAACGGATCGCGGGAGAAGCCGCTTCAAAATGGAGAAAAGCGATACCGGGATTATCGTGTGCAGCCCACTGCATTGCCCGCCTTTGTCGGATTCAATCTGACCGACCGGCAGTACGTCATGCTCTCGGAGGCGATGTCATACGGAATGCTGCAGGTTGGCCATATCATGGTTACGAAGGAGCCAGCATCATGAAAATTATCGTTTGCTATCCCATGAAGTCGTTGGCAAGGACGTATATGCCGGAAGACAGCGAAGTGCTGGTAGCAGAGTCTGCAGAGGAATATTCCCGCTACGTCCAATTGTATCAGCCTGATGCGGCTGTACTGTTCACGGAAATGTTTGCAACACCAGCCTGGGAGTGGCTTCCAGCCGCCAAGGCAGCATTGCCGCAGGAAGTTCCCCTCATCATAGTCCCCCTCTATCGCGACGAGGTTTTAGTGGAGAAGGTGACGGAGGAGCTGGGCTTGCCCGGAGTCTACACGCTGTCGGCACAGCTGTCGCAGGAGGAAATTCGTGAGCAGATCAGTCTTATTCTCGGGCTGATAAAAGGCGCACAGACGGTCAAACGAGGAGAAAGCAGCGGGTTCGTCTACGCGCTGATGAGCTATGGGTCATCTGGGATCACTACGTTTTGCATTAATTATCCGATTATTTTGGCCAGACGAGATCCCCAGAAGCGGATTGCTGTGCTCGACATGAATGAGGCGAAACCTGATTTGACCCGTTTTTTCAAACTGCAAAAGCATCAATTGGCACTTTTCCGTCCTGATTTTTTGGACGGGAGCACGGCACAGAGAAGAAACTGGGTTCAGGTATGCAAGCAAAGTGCGCATGTGCCCAACCTGTATTACGCCCATGCGGCAAACAAATGGAAGAGTTCAGAAATCACCAACTTGATCGCTGCATTCCGTCAACAGTTCGACTACGTTTACGTGGACTGGGGGTACTGCTTCCCTGAGTCGGAAGCCATGCATCGCATACTGTATTCGGCAGACCGCAACCTGCTGTTTGTCCGCGCAGATCCGTTCAGTATGGAAAACGCCAAGGAGTGGATTCGCGGGTGGAGGGAAAGAGGAGTGTCCTGCGAGGTGCTGCTTAGTCATTTAGACAAAGGACAGCCGTTTCGGATCGGTGAGGGAATTTCCTTGTATGGTGTCGTACCGCGCATTCCCGAAGGCCGACTCATGCAGTCTCACCGCAGCAACAGTGTGCTGGTGGAGGAATTTTTCCCGCCAAAGCCGTATGTCGTCAGCCTCCGGCAAATCGCCGAGGCAGAATACACTGAGAAAAGTGCGGTGTTGATCTGATGCGTACAAGGGAACTACCGTGGGCGGCATCACGCTTGCGAGAGGTGGAGGATCTCAAGCAGGCCGCCAGGGATTACCTGAATCATTTTGGCGTCACGCGAGAAGAAAAGCTGGAGATGCAACAAATACTGTCTTCCGCCGAGCAGGGAAACAGGGACAGCCATAATCGGATCATCCTTCATTTGCAGCACTATTTTGAGGAAATCGTGAAACGCCCTGTCACGGAAGAAATATTGCCCCACGTCAACGGCTACGAAGGTCTTGCCTTCGCTACTTACGGATGGGGAATACTCGATGCGGTGCTGCATTTGTCGCCGTGGGTGGAAGAAGTCCGCATTTCGGCGAACAGAAAAGTAGCCTATATCGAATCTGGCGTGAAAAAGTCAATCGCGTACGTGCCCACATGGCGGGAGGTGGAAACGCTCCAACAGAAGCTGACCAACGCTGCAGGGCTTACCTTTAACGAGAAGAAACCCCGTCTGAGCGGGTATCTCGATGCATTGAAGGCAAGGCTCACCATGTTTACGTTTCCGTATTCCCGCGTCCCGACGATTCTGGTCAGGCGGTTTACGACACCCGTATTTTCGCTGGATCGTCTCCGCACTCAGGCCCTGCCTGCCTTCGATGAAAGAGTACAGCTGTTGATCGAGCAGCAGGTTTACGGACGTGGCAATGTGCTGGTGATCGGGCCGATGGCTTCGGGGAAGACGACGTTGATGCTGTGCATGCTCAAGCTGAAAGACCCGGGCACCGAATACGTGACGATATTTGAGAGCGAGCACGAGATGAGGTTCGGGGACGTCTGGACAGGTGAAGTGATCGAGCTGCAAAACGTCGAGGAAATCGGAATCGAGCTGGCGCATTGCTTCAAGGACATGTACCGCTCTACTGCCAATACGATTCTCATCGGTGAAATCAGGGAGCCGATCGAAGCCTATCATTTCATAAACGCGGGTGTCAGAGGAACGGACGCCACGATTGGGGCCATGCACGAGAGGTTCCCGCACAAAGCGCTGCAGGACCTGACCGATCTAGTCTATCAATACGGAGGCAGAAGCATTGAGCTGACGCAGGAGCGAATCAGCAGAGCAGTCAACTTTGTCAATTCTCTTACCTATCGCAACAACGGTCATCGGTTTATCGATGCCATACACGTCACGGAGTGGAATGAAACCTTTGGACGAGTCGAATCCGTCCCGCTCGTCAGCCGGAATGTCCTGACAGGAGAGTACGAGTGGACGGGAAAACAGATATCGCCGCACTTGATTGAATACATGTGTTACGTAGGGAAGGCGGATATGGACGTGTTAAAAGAGTTGAATCTGACGGATATAGGCAGGCAGCTATGAAATATGCACTGCTCATCCCCATGCTGCTGTGCATGTTCTGCGGTTTCCTGTTTCTCGGGCTGCATTTGTATAAAAGCTGGTCCGCACCAAAGGTGTTTTTTCCCCGTACGATCGAAGTATGGCGCGAAAAATTTCTGAATCATGTGACTCGCCGAAAGCTCTACCATCGTTACGACAGATGGTGCCAATTAGGTGGAGGTACTCCGGAGGCGCACCTGCTGGTTTCCTTGATCGGTGGGGTTTCCGGTTTTGTATCCGGAATTCTGCTAGAGAATATGATCGTTTCCCTGTCTTTGTTCTTGTTGTTTCTCTTGCTGCCGACCTTATTGCTCTACGCGCGTTATACCGTTCGCATCAACAAGAAAATTCATTCGTTTTGCCGCTTCGTGGAGCTGTTTTCCCGCTACTACAACAGCCGCAAAAACATCATCCTGACCTTTCGGGAAATCATCGGGGAATGCCCCAAAGAGCTCTTGCCGGATCTGTTGCTCGTAAACAACAGTTTGGCAGACGGCGGCGATCCGGTTTTGGCTGTGGAGCAATTTGCCGAGAGACTGGACCATCCGTGGGCGTATGATTTTGCGATGTATGTCACGAGCGGGCTGGAAGGGGAGACGGAAGACATCCAGGCACCTCTCAACCGGCTCACCAATGAGATGTATGTGCAGCAAGACGAGAAGGAAGAGCGTGACAGCGAGATTTATTCGATCTGGATCAGTCTGCTGATTGTCATCGCCATTTGTATATGTCTGATTCCCTACAACCAGGGATTGCTAAAAGACTCCTATCGACTCTACTTTTATACACCGGATGGACAAGCCATTCTTGCGCTTGCGGTGACGGTGTGGGCTTTTTCAATATTGCTGGCTTTTATCTGGGGAAGGAGATATCGCTGATGCCGATGGTTGTGATGTACACCTACCTTGGCCTGGGTGCCCTCTTTGTCTTTACAGCATCCTTTTTGATCGGAAGGTATTTGTTTCGTCTACATCACCCCAAGCTGTTTATATCCGAGGTGTGGTGGAGGAAATGGGAGCAGGCCGTTCAGGCAGAGGAGGACGAAAAGTGGCAGCAGCTTCTGGATCGCGCAGGCAGACCGTTCGGCTGGGGCAAGGCGGAATGGGTATTTTTGCAACTGGTCAGTGGCAGCTCCGTTTGCTTTCTGATCCTGCTCTGGGCGATCGTCGGCGGTTTTGAGTCCGTTCCTGTCTTTTCGATGTGTCTTGCCTCTGTCGGCAGCTTCATGCTTCCGTACATGGGGCTGAAGATGTGGGCGGAGCACAGGGAGGACATGCTCAGCACCGATATAGCCCGGTTTATTAACCGATACGTGACGCTGCTGGAAAATCAGGTGCCCATTTATAACGCCATGGTCAAGGCGGCACGACCGACAAGAAAGCTGAAGGAATACATTCCTACGCTTTCGGAATGGAACAAGGATCCGGATGAGGCGTTGGAGAGCTTCAAGCGAAAAATGGGAGTGGACGATGGAGTCATTCTCGTTTCGAGTATGCGCACGGTGGAAAAGCTGTCGACAGGACAAATCAGCGTGACCATGCGACGGATGGAATGGGCAGTCGACCATCGCCGGATGTTTCGTCACCGCAAAAAGATCAAGTCGCTCGGGATCGGCTACAGCGTCATCGTTTACCCCGCCTTTTACATGGGCCTTCTGGTTGCCATGTTTCCCTGGTACAAGCTGCTTACCGAGATTCTGGACAAATATTTAACCTGACAAGGAGCCGCCTATGACAAAGCTGCTGTCCATCATCATGTGTATCGTGTTCACTTTGGGGATCATCGTCTCAAGCCTGTCCGAGGTCAACCATTCGGTCGTCAAGGATGGCGGGTTGCGAGATCGTGCGGTCAGCTGGATCGATCAGGCGATACCGTGATCCTGTACCCCCTCGCGTTGGCAACAAAAGCTGCGCGAGGAACCAAAAGCAAGTCTGCCTGCCGCATCAAAAACTACTAACCAAAGGAGAGTGTCCTCTATGTCAAAAATGTTCTTTATCTTTTTAGCCTGCGTCATGGTGCTGGGGATCGGCGTAAGCTCGTACGGCAATGAATTGAGTCCAGCGGCCAACGATTCCGCTGAAAGCATCAACAACTCGATCACTTCCCTCAACTACGATACGAGAAATGAAAACATCAACTTCCGGACGCAAAATGGTACGTCCTACACCTCCAACTGATGCTGCCCCAACACGTCTTTCTCATTATTTTAATCATGGTAGGGAGTCTCTGCTCTGTTTTGTGGGGGATGCATCCGGGAGAGCAGCTGCGCCAGTCGCAGCAGGAGAGGGTGCAGCGAGTCGCGACGGTCATTTTCCATTAAAGAAAGGCGGCGTACACGGAAAGCATGGTCAAGCTGAAGGTTTTCATGATTAGTCTGACAGTCCTGATTCTCGTCCTCTCTGCGCTGGGGGCCTATCATATGTACGCGATGGAGCGGGCTATTGCTCGCAGCATCTACGCCGACCTGCTTGACGATATGCAGGATATCGGATACTTGGATCCAGCGCTGGCTGACTATTACCTGCAGGAGATGGCGGAGCTGGGGTGGGACGTGTCAGGGGATGTGTTTGCAGGCAGTCAGCCGCGCGCAGAGAGCGGGCGGGCGCGAAAAGAGCGGCAGGAAACGGTGACGCTCGCCTTGACAGTCCATCCGTCAAAGGTCGCGCAATGGCTGCACCGCTTTGTGGAGGGACAGGTCGCGTTTGCGTTTGTGGGCAGTCGTCCTTCCGAATACTTTGATCCGGGGTGGTAAGCCTTGAGCAAACTGATTGCCACATTGGCGCTGCTGGTGCTGGTGCTGCCGTTGACCGTGAACCTGCTGCTTGCAGGTCCGGACAATCTACTGTCCGCATGCACGCGGTTCTTTGGTGAGTTGCTTGGCAGCGTGACCCGCTATGGTACAGGCTGATGGGACAGTTGATGGCTGTCATTCTCAATGTAATGGTGCTGCTTCTCGTTCCATTGGGCATCCTGCAGGTTCATACGGTCGTTCAGGCCAAAAATGAATTGCTGGAGGTAAGTGCTGCCGCTGCCAAGTACGTCAGCAATCACGGGGGAACAGATGAAGCTTCTGTCATGTACGGGGTACAGGAAATCATTTCACGAGAGCTTGTGGAAAAGCAGCTTTCCCTGTCTGAAAGCGAGCTTGTCGTGAGCGTCTCCCGCACGTATTCTGCCGACCCAGTCTTGTGGAGCCACGCAGACGAATTCGAGTTGAAGCTGGAAATTCCGTATCCACGCTTTACCGACCTGCTCCCGCTGCCGGCAGACCGGATGCAAGTGATCCGGCACGGCACGGTCAACGTCATGGATTACGACCTGTGACAACCAGCAATCAACCAGCCAACCAAAAAACCACCGCCGTTTAGGGGGCTATCCGTACGGGTATCAACGTCTTGTCCATTTCGTCCATTCTCTTCTTTTTGCTTGTGGGGATGTTTGTTGTCGATGCAGATATGGCGATGCAGAAAAAAACGGAAGTAAAAATGCTTTTGGAGCTGGCCAACCATCATGCGACGTTCGCCGTCGATCCGATTCTAAAGACGGAGGGAGTCATCGATCTCCTGGAAGACGAAGCGCTGGACCGGTTCGGGGAGCGGATGAATCAAAATGGCGGGTACCGCCGCGAGCAGCGAGCGTTCGTACCGGCAGGAAACAGTGTGACCACCGATCCGCTGACTTTTATCCGCTATTACGTCGACTTTCGAGCTTGGCAGCAAGACTTGCAGATTTACTTGCGCTATGACGGAAACGAACTTTTGCAAGAGCGGGCAGTCTCTGGGGCTGTTCGTCCAGGAGGCGGCCGATTGCAGGTGACGGTCGTGACCCCAGAGGGGGAGGAGCTGCGTCTGGCGCCGAAAGCGATGGTGGGCCCGTCCCATGTCGTGGTTGCGTTTGTGGATGAGCGCCCGTTTCTTCCTCTGCTTCCTGCGCACTCGTTTCCTGTCGTTTCCGTAGAAGAATTGAAACATTAGTCAGAGTTATTTACAAATTGCGAATTTATTTGGTACTATGAAGGAAAGTACTTAGCCAGTTTGCGAGTGTGAGGAAGTAGCTCTCCGAACATCCCGCATGACCGGCCCGTTAAGTACGATAAGGTGAGGTTTTCTACTTGTTTGACAAAGATACCATTTATATTGTTGGCGATGCGCAGTCTTCCTCTAACAATCCGATTACCCAGCAGTTTAGTGCATTTTTTATCGGATTGGTCGTCGATACGACGAACGACAAGATTGTGGAGGCGGCCTGTTCCACTACTGTACAGCTGACGTCGGATTTTGCGAAGTCGATCTTTATCGGCCACTCGATTTTTGCGTCTGATGAGATAGGAGAGGAAATTCGCTACCGATATTTTGGTTCTTCCCAAAAAACATTGATTGCCGCGTTTAAAGACGCCCAGAAGAAGTACAAACAGGCTATTTCCGTGAGAAACGCCAAAAATTAAGAGACGGGAAATAGTACATACGCTGCTTTATTTATTCGTATGCGCATGGCATACACGTAAGTAAAACCCAGCAAATGCCAAGGAATTGTGCATTTGCTGGGTTTTTTGCTTCCTGCGAGGCGGCCAGCGCCGCGACCCGCGTTATGTCCTGCGCTGCGACGTATGCGTCCCGCAAGTTGGCTACCCGGGTTTTTGCTCAGCATGATTGATTTAGAAGGAGGAGATTCCTTGCTATCCTTTGTCTTTCGCAGATTTATTTCCATGATCGTCACTCTTTGGCTCATTGTTACGCTGACGTTTTTCCTCATGCACGCCGTACCGGGTTCTCCTTTTGAGAAGGACGGGAAAGGGTTGAATGAGGCTGTAGCAGCCAATCTGAATGCCTACTACAACCTAGATAAGCCGTTGCTGGTCCAATACGGACTGTACCTGAAGCAACTCGTCCAGTTCGACCTGGGGCCATCCATCGCCAACAGCTCGGACTCCGTGAACAAGATGATCGCCCGCGGTTTTCCGGTTTCGTTTCAGCTGGGCGTCGTGGCCATCCTGTTCGCGATCGTGACCGGGATTGCCTTGGGTGTGGTCGCCGCATTGCAGCACAACCGTCTCATTGACTACATCGCGATGATCATTGCCGTCGTAGGGATCTCCATTCCCAGCTTCGTCGTCGCTTCGCTCCTGATCAAATACTTGGCGGTGGAGTGGAAGCTGCTGCCGACAGCGACCTGGGGCACCTGGCAGCACGTCGTCATGCCCGCGCTGGCCTTGGCGCTCGGGCCGATTGCCATCATCGCCCGCCTCACGCGCACCAACATGCTGGAAGTGCTGACGCAGGAGTACATTGAAACGGCGCGCGCAAAAGGGCTGTCTCCCGCCACGATCGTGATCAAGCACGCCTTGCGCAACGCGATTTTGCCTGTCGTGACCTTGCTCGGGGCGCTCATTGCGAACGTGCTGACCGGCAGCTTCGTCATCGAAAAAATCTTTGCGATTCCTGGCATGGGCAAGTATTTCGTGGCCGGGATCAACAACCGCGATTACTCGGTCATTATGGGGACGACCGTTTTCTACAGCGCCCTGCTCATTTTCATGATGTTTGTCGTCGATGTGCTGTACGGAATCATTGATCCGCGGATCAAGTTCCATGGAAAGGAGAGCGAAGGATGATTGTTTCTGATGATTTGTTTGTCCCGATGCGAAAAGACAGCGCCAGTACGGAAGCGATTGTACGACCTCAACTAACCTATTGGCAGGGAGCTTGGCTCCGGCTTCGCGGCAACAAGCTGGCTTTGGCCGGACTGGTGATCATCGTGCTGCTCGGCGTGATGGCGGCAGTCGGTCCCCTGATCTCCGGGCATGATTACGCCAAGCAGTCGATTATTTCCAAAAACAAAGGGCCGTCCGACATGTACTGGTTCGGGACGGATGAGTTTGGCCGCGACGTCTTTACCAGGGTCTGGTACGGAGCGAGAATTTCGCTGTTCGTCGGTCTGATGGCCGCGCTGATCGATTTCTTCATCGGCGTGCTGTACGGCGGCATTTCCGGCTATCTGGGCGGCAGGATCGACAACCTCATGATGCGCTTTATCGATATTTTGTACGGTCTTCCTTACTTGCTCGTGGTCATTTTGCTAATGGTCGTCATGGGGCCCGGCCTCTTGACGATCATCGTCGCGCTCAGTGCGACAGGATGGATCGGCATGGCGCGCACCATCCGCGGCCAGGTGCTGCAGATGAAAAATTCGGAGTACGTTCTGGCTGCCAAGACGATGGGGGCAAAGCCTTTCTACATCATCCGCAAGCATCTGCTGCCCAACGCGATCGGAATCATTATCGTGTACGTGACCTTGTCCGTGCCGAACGCGATTTTCTCCGAGGCGTTTCTCAGCTTCCTCGGACTTGGTGTCCAGGCTCCCCAAGCGAGCTGGGGCGTCATGGCCAACGACGGGCTGTCGACGATTTTGTCCGGGCATTGGTGGAGACTCTTTTTCCCGGCCTTCTTCATATCCTTGACGATGCTGGCGTTCAACGTGCTCGGTGATGGTTTGCGGGATGCGTTTGATCCGAAGTCGGGGAGGTAGATCAGCATGGAAAAACAGGAAACGTTGCTGGAAGTAAACGGGCTGCGGGTTACATTCAAGACGCACGGCGGGGAAATCAATGCCGTCAGGGATGTCAGCTTTACGCTGAACAAAGGCGAGACGCTCGCCATCGTGGGCGAGTCCGGTTGCGGGAAGAGCGTCACCGCGAAGAGCATCATGAGACTGGTGCCCGAGCATATCGGCAAGATTGCGGGAGGCAGCATTCTGTTCAAAGGAAAAGACTTGGCGAAGCTGCCGGAAAAAGAGATGCGGGAAATGCGCGGCTCGGAGATTTCGATGATTTTCCAGGATGCCATGACCTCCCTGAACCCGACGCTCTCGATCGGGGAGCAGATCATGGAAGGAATCATCCGCCATCAAAAAGTGCCCAAGGCCGAAGCCAAAAGGCAGGCGATTGAGATTTTGCAGCTGGTCGGCATTGCCAATCCCGAGAGCCGGCTGAAGCAATATTTGCATCAGTTCAGCGGCGGGATGCGTCAGCGGATCATGATTGCGATCGCGTTGGTGTGCAGGCCGTCCATCCTGATTGCCGACGAGCCGACGACGGCCCTGGACGTGACGATTCAGGCGCAAATCATCGACTTGTTCAAGAGCATTCAGGAAAAGACCGGCGTTTCCATCATCATGATCACGCATGATTTGGGGGTCGTGGCCAAAATTGCGGACCGGGTCAACGTGATGTACGCGGGGAAAGTGGTCGAATCGGGGCCGGTGCGGGACATTTTCTACAATCCGCAGCACCCGTACACAAAAGGGTTGCTGGCGTCGATGCCGCGACTGGATGCGGACCGCAACATGCCGCTCAGCCCCATTCCGGGCACACCGCCTGATTTGTTCGCGCCGCCGCCTGGCTGTGCTTTCGCGGCGCGCTGCGATTGCGCGCTCGAGGTATGCCGCCATTACCAGCCGGACGAGACGAATGTTCACAGCTGCCACGCCGTCTCCTGTTGGCTGCAGGATCCGCGGGCGAAAAAATGGATCGCCTCCACGCAGGCGCCAACCGGGACCTGAACCATACCGGCCGCGATCAGCCAGCGGCGATGGAGCACCTGCGAGGAAGGGGCAGGTGGTTCCTCCGGCAGCTCATTGTTCTGTGTAAAAGAGGGTGTCGTCAAGCGACGCTATCCTTTTACGACATATAAAAAAGGTTAAGGGGGAAAACATGTGAAAAAGTTAACGACAATTTTGTTGTCTGCCTCGCTCGCAGCTTCCATGCTGATCGCCGGATGTACTTCCGGCCAGTCCGCAAACAACACGACAACACCTGCACCGACAGCCAATGAGTCTGCTCCAACCCCGCAAGATCAGGCAGCCAAGCTCCTGCTCCTGAACAACATCAAGGAACCGACTTCCCTGGATCCGCCGATCGGCTTTGACGAGCCATCCTACAACATCCTGAACAACCTGATGGAAGGCCTGACCCGTCTCGATGCGGACCAAAAGCCACAGCCGGCAGCAGCGTCGGAATGGAAAGTGTCGCCGGACGGCAAAGTGTACACGTTTACGCTCCGCGACAACAAATGGTCCAACGGAGAACCTGTCACCGCACGCGATTTTGAATACGCGTGGAAACGCATGCTCGATCCGAAACTGGCTTCGCCCGCAGCTCCGCTCGCCTACATCATGGAAGGGGCAGAGGCATACAACAGCGGCAAGGGGACGGCGGATGGCGTAAAAGTAAAAGCGCTGGACGACAAGACTCTGGAAGTGATCTTGGCGCAGCCGGCTTCCTGGACGCTGCTCCTCGTCTCCAATCCGGCCTTCTTCCCTGTAAACAAAGCAACGGATGAGAAAAATCCGAAATGGGCGGCAGAAGCAGCTACTTTCGTCGGGAACGGTCCATTCAAGCTGACGGAATGGGCGCACGACAGCGAGCTGAAAGTGGTGAAAAACGAGAACTACTGGGATGCAGCGAATGTGACGCTGGCCGGTGCCGTCTGGAAAATGATCGACGATGAAAACACCGAATACCAAATGTATATAAACCAAGAGCTGCACAGAACGACAACCGTTCCTGCCGACATGGCAGACCAGCTGTTCAAGGAAGGAAAAGTATTTGTTCAAGACGGAGCGGGAACCGAGTTCTATCGCTTCAATGTTACCAAGGAGCCGTTCGACAACAAAAATATCCGCAAAGCCTTCAGCTTGGCCATCGACCGTCAAACGCTCGTCGACCTCGTCCTGATGCGCAAGCAAAAACCGGGTACGGCTTTTGTTTCCTACGGGCTTCCAGATGCCAACAACGCAGGTCAATTCCGTGAAGCAGGCGGGGAACTGGTAAAATACGACCCGACCGAAGCGAAAAAATGGCTGGAGCAAGGCATGAAAGAAAAAGGCTACACGACGCTTCCGGAAGTCACGCTGACCTACCGCAGCGGGACCAACTACGAGAAAACGGCACAAGCCCTGCAAGAAATGTTCAAGCAAAACCTCGGTGTCGACGTGAAGCTGCAAAAGGTAGAGGGCAAAGTGCTGACCGATATGCAAAAACAACTGCAGTTCCAATTGGCCCGTTCTTCCTGGCTGCCTGACTTTGGCGACGCCATCAACTTCCTGGACATCTTCCAGTCAAAGAGCCCAAGCAACCGCACTGGCTGGAACAATCCCCAGTATGACAAGCTAATTCAGGACGCCTATAAAGAAGCAGACGATGTGAAACGCATCCAGATGCTTCATGATGCAGAAAAAATCTTGATGGAGGAAGCGCCGATCGCACCTTTGTACTTCTACAATACGTCCCTGCTGCAAAGCGACAAGGCGAGCGGAATCGTGAGCACTTCTCTTAGCTACACCGACTTGAGAAAGGCCGTTGTGAAGTAAAAAGCAATTGCCGGGAGAAGTCATTTCAGGGCATGTGGAATGACTCTCCCCCTTTTTTGCCGATTGTTTTAACATATCCCGAAAGAAGTCTCCCACCTCAAGGAACGTGAAGGTACGATAGCACCAGTGAGTAGGTGGGAGATGAATTTCGGTAGGCGAAGCCTAAAATCTTTCTGTTTCTATAAGGGTATGA
>Ga0255334_1000671_pt1 | contig 23127 bp, 20 predicted proteins | sample EtOH5_35cm_T3_12_FD_202080 | JGI IMG/M metagenome (GOLD analysis project Ga0255334, IMG submission 202080) | Sandy soil microbial communities from University of British Columbia, Vancouver, Canada - EtOH5_35cm_T3_129 | ecosystem: Engineered > Artificial ecosystem > Sand microcosm > Unclassified ... | reverse complement strand
GGTGGGCGCGCTCAAATCCGCCATTGAAGAACAGGGCTATGATGTGGTAGGGTAAAAAGGAAGAATCAGCGGGTCGAGGAAGTCGGGGCGTCAGTCAATCCTCGGCTTTCCTGTTCGCGAAGCACGGAGAAGGGAGGCGGCCTCTGGTGGAGAATATGGAAATGGAAGTGTCCGGCTGCGAAGCCTGCTCCCATGAAATGGATGAAACAGAGGCTCGCAAGAGCCATCACAGCGATAAATTGAAGACCAATCTGATCTCCCGATTGAACCGGATCGAAGGCCAGGTGCGGGGAATCAAGGGAATGATCGAAAAGGACACTTACTGCGACGACGTGCTCAATCAGATCAGCGCCATTCAAGCCGCCTTGTCCGGCGTCGGCAAGCTGCTCCTGGAAGGGCATATGAAAACCTGCGTGACCGAACGGCTTCAAGAGGGAGACAAGGAAGTCATCGACGAGCTGCTCGTCACCATTCACAAATTAATGAAATAGACCGCATGGTCTATGCCGATCAGCAAGAAACAAGCAGTCCGAGCCGGGCTGCTTGTTTCTTGCTGGTACGCTGTCAACCTTAAGCGTATGGATACGAATCGGCGTTAATCGCAACGAGTCTCCCCCTTCCGCGTAATAGAGTAGATCACCCATTCCGTACGAAAGAAAGGATCCTTTTCCATGCCCCTGTTCGGAAAACTCGGCGAATTCATCGATCAGACGATCCGTAACCGTCGTTTGAAGGCATATGCCAAAACCTTGGACGAAGTCCACAGTCTCGATTATTCCGGCAAGACCGACAGCGAATTGCGCGAGCTGTCCGCGGAGCTTCGGGAACGGGCCAAGGGGGGAGAGGCGATGGAACAGCTCCTGGTTCCGGCCTTTGCCCTGGTGGCGGAAGCGGCCGTACGCCGATTGGGAATTGCGCCCTTCGATACCCAGATTCTCGCCGGAACGGCACTCGCCTCCCATAAGCTGGTCGAGATGCAGACAGGTGAAGGCAAAACGCTCGCCGCCGTATTCGCCGCCTATCTGCATGCTCTGAGCGGACGAGGCGTCCATGTTCTGACTGTCAACGATTATTTGGCGGAACGCGACGCTCGCTGGATGGGCCCGGTCTATGCAGCGCTCGGGCTCGCCGCCGCTTCGATTCAAGCCGAGATGGCGCCGGAGGAGCGGCGCCGGGCCTATGCAGCCGACGTCACCTACGTCACGGCCAAGGAAGCCGGCTTCGATTACTTGCGCGACGGGCTCGCGCGGAAGCCGGGGGAGTTCCTGCAGCGGCCGCTGAACTTCGTGCTGGTGGACGAGGCGGATTCCATTCTCATCGATGAAGCCCGCGTTCCGCTGGTCATCGCCGGAGACAAGCCGGCCGAGGCAAGCGCCTCGGCCGGCATGGCGGAGATCGCCGAGAGGCTCGATCCGCTGACGGATTACGACACGGACGAATTCAAGCGCAACGTATTCCTGACGGACGAAGGCTCGCTGAAGGCGGAACGGCTGCTCGGGATTCACAACCTGTATGCCGCCGAGCATCTGGCCGAGCTGACGGGATTGAACTGTGCGCTTCACGCCAAGGTTCTGCTCGTGCGCGATGTCGACTACATCGTCCGGGACGGCGCCGCCCGGCAGGTGGATGCCGCAACCGGACGCGTGGCGGAGAACCGCCGCTGGCCGGACGGGCTCCAGGCTGCCGTGGAAGCCAAGGAGGGCCTGAAGCCGCAAAACCGCGGACAGATCCTCGCCACCATTCCGCTGCAGCACTACCTCAGCCTCTATCCGGCGATGGCCGGGATGACCGGCACGGCGCTTACCTCGGCCGACGAATTCAAGGAGACCTATTCCCTTGAAGTGGCGGTGATTCCGCCGAACCGGGCGAATATCCGCGAGGATTTGCCCCCCCTGATCTACACGCACGCGGAGGCGAAGCGCAGCGCGATCGTCCGCGAGGTGCTGCGGATTCATCAAACCGGCCGGCCCGTTCTCCTCGGCACCGCTAGCGTGGAAGAGTCCGAGCAGCTGAGCACCCTGCTCCTGGGAGCCGGCGTCGCCTGCCGCGTGCTCAACGCCCGCAACGACAGAGAGGAGGCGGGGATCATCGCCCGCGCCGGAGAGCTCGGGGCGGTGACCGTGTCCACCAATATGGCCGGACGCGGCGTGGACATTCTGCTCGGGGGAGGGCGGGAGGAGGACTACGCCCGGGTGAAGGAGCTCGGCGGATTGTATGTCATCGGCACTCATCTGCATGAAAGCCTGCGCATCGACAACCAGCTCCGCGGACGCGCCGGCAGGCAGGGGGACCCCGGAACAACCCGGTTCATGATCAGCCTTGAGGATGATCTATTGGTCCGGTACCGGCTCGCGGATGAGCTTCCGAAGGAATGGAGCGACCGGAAGCAGGACGAGCCGGTGAATACCTCGGCGCTGGAGCACAAGCTGGAGCATATTCAGCGGGTAGCCAACGGGCAGCAGTTCGAGGCCCGCAAAAATCTGAATTCGTATTCCGATCTGCTTGAAGAGCAGCGGCGCATTTTCCGCAAGGAGCGGGAGGACGTACTGTTCGACCGGGTCATCTCCTCGCCGCTGTCCGTCTATGAGCCCGCCGAACACGTACGCCTGCTCGCAGCGCTCGGGGAAGAGAAGCTGACCGCTACCGAGAAGCTGGCCGCCCTGCATTTCATGGACAAAGGGTGGGCCGATCACCTCGACTATGTCAACTACTTGAAGGAAACCGTGCACCTGAGCAGCATCAGCAACCGCAATCCGCTGGATGAATTCAACGTCAATCTGATTCAGGCCTTCTCTCAGCTGCCGGCCAGGATCGAGGAGCAAACCGTTCGCTACCTCGCACAGCTGCGTCCCTCCGCGAACTTCGATCCGGAGCGGGACGGCCTCCGGAAGCCGGAATCGATGTGGACCTACGTCGTCAACGACCTGTTCCTGCTGACCCGCCGCTCGATTTTTGATTAACCTAGTATTGCATCCTCACATTCGATCGTAAGATGTTTCGCCGCGGTGTACGCCCTGTTTTACTTAGCTTCCTTACAGAATGGGCGACAGCAGACGGTTGATCGATTCCTTGATCCGCACCTGATACGGTCGGCGCATGTACTGATCGAGCGTGAGCAGGCGGGAATCCGCGATATCCTCCTGGAAGCGGCGCAGCAGCTCTTTTGCAAGCTCTTCGTCATAGACGAACGCATTGACCTCGAAATTCAAGCGGAAGCTGCGCATATCGATGTTGACCGTCCCCACGGAAGAGACCTCTTCGTCCACGACAAGCGTCTTGGCATGAATAAAGCCGTTCTCATACAGATATACGCGCACACCCGTCTTCAGCAGTTCTCCGATATAGGAAAGGGTTGCCCAATGAACGAACGGGTGATCCGGCTTTTGGGGAATCATCAGCGTGACGTCCAAGCCGGAGAGAGCGGCTATGCGGAGGGAGTCCATCATGCTGGCATCCGGGATAAAATAAGGGGTTTGAATGTATATGGACCGTTTGGCCGAGGAAATCATCTTGATATACCCGTCCTTGATGACCTCCCACACGGAGTCCGGGCCGCTCGTCACAATCTGTACGCCGGCCTTGCCTTGCACGAGCTGGGAGGGAGCCAGTTCCGGGAAGAAATGGAACGAGCGATCCGGCGCAGCCTGATTCCAGTCTAGCATAAACCGTGCATGCATGAAGTACACGGAAGGTCCTTGAATGCGGAGGTGGGTATCGCGCCAATAGCCGAATTTGGGATCGAGCCCCAAGTATTCCGCGCCGACATTGAAGCCGCCTACATAGCCGATTCGCCCGTCTACGATGACGAGCTTGCGGTGATTTCGGTAATTGAGCCGCATGTTGATCAGCCGCAGCTTGGACGGGAAGAAGGCTTGGGCCTGACCGCCCGCCGATCGAAACGCCTGGAAGAATTTCTTGTTCAGTCTCCGGGAACCCAGCTCATCGTATAGAACCCGGACGCTCACGCCTTCCCGCGCCTTTTCCGTCAGCAGATCGATCAGCCTCAGGCCCAGCCAATCCTTTTGAATGATGTAATATTGCACATGAATGTATTCCCGGGCCTCTTGAATGTCCTTAAAGAGCTGATCGAACTTCTCATGGCCGTCCGTAAACAGATCGACCTTGTTCGTCTCGGAGAGAATGGCATGGTTGTTGTTCAGCAACATGTAGATCAAGTCGCGGCTGTGGAAGGAGGCCGGGTTCTGAAACTGGTATTCGCCGGTGCGGATCTCATCCAATTGGGCGACGACGGCTTCATCCAGCTTCAGCTTTTCCCGGCTGTCCCAATGAAAGAGGGGAGTTCGACGGAAATTCTGGGCGAGAAGGGCATAGAGCACAAAGCCGACAATCGGGATAAAATATAGCACAAGCAGCCAAGCCCAGGTGGAGCCCACGTCCTTGCGTTCCTGGAATACGACGATGATGGCAAACAGCATATTCAGGAGAAGAATCAAACCGAGAAAGAGGGCAGTCAAGCTCATGGGAAAAGGTACGACTCCTTTGAGGTAGTGAACTCGCTTCGAATCGGAATTGTCTTATTATACCTCCGAACCTTGGAGGAACGAAAGTCATGCGGCAAGCCGCATATGACTTGCCATACATGATTTGAACGGCTTCGATCGATTTGGTAAACTATGGGTGGGGAATGGCCAAAGATAGAGTAGGCCCATGCATCCGCATGGGCCTCTCACAGATCCGGACGTGCGGGTCAACGCATCCTGCTGAGGTGATTAATGTATGAAAACCAATAAATCAATCCCCATTATGCTGCTCATTGCAGTTGCTTTAGGTTTCACATTTGGGTGGTACTTAAAACCGAATGGTGAACATGAGAAGTGGACTCCGGATAAGATTAATCTTTACTATAATGAAGAACAAAGTCAGGTTACAAAAGTAGAGCAGCCGCAATCTTTCGATCAGATCCTCCGTTTAATTGTGTTTGAAAAAGGAGATATGATGTCAGGAGGAAATCCTCCATTATCAGAAGAAGAAGTCAATGAGATGAAAAAATCTGCAGTAGAATATATCTATAATAAACCGATCTCGATACCGATTAATAACGGAGATGGTAAATTCGAAAAAATAAAATTCACATCTATCCTTTTTTCTATAGATGAAAAATGGAACGGTGCGGCTTATATACAAACAACCGATTCAACTTATTTGTATCTCGTATCAAGGTCGAGGTTAGATTTTATGCTAAAGCATATATAGATTGATGAGGTAGTCAAAGCAGCTACAATAGTTGAACTTAAGAATGGTAATCCCAAGCTAGACGTTGAGTTTAGTAAATTTTTGCAGGGAATTGTTTTTTTAGGACTAGGCTACCGATGGATATCGGCAGCCTAGCTCCAAGCGCCAGACACTTTTTAGGGCTTAGCGTATATTTTTGTTAAAATGTTGGCGGGACCCCATATAGAAATTGTAATGAGATAGCTTCAAGGGGTGACGTTAGTTCACCCTAAAATTGATGTAATTGTTAAGCCAAAATCTTCAGCCATGCAGCAAGTGCTTCGCCAACTTCATCGGGCGCGTCTTCTTGGGGATAGTGGCGGCCTGGTACAGTAACTTCGGTCTGCGATGGCCATGAACGGCAGAAATCGATGTGGGATTGTGGCAATAAACCGGGGTCGCATTGAATGAATAGTTTGGGAACGTCGCTTTGCGCCAGCCATTCCCCATTTGCGGTGACAATCTCTGTTACATCGGCTGGATCTCCGTCGAACGGAAGTTGCCGCGGCCAGCTGAGCGTAGGGCGGCGGCTTTCACCCGGCTCCAAGAACGGTCGGCGGTACTGTGCCATCTCTTCATCCGTCAGATTGCGCAATATGCCTCTCGGCAGGTTGAACTCGATAAACGAATTTTGCTCTAGCACCATTCGTTCCCCTTCCGGCGTCAGGAGCGCCTGGAAGATTTGGCGTCCACTCTCCGGCATTTCACTCCAACTGCGCGACTTAATGATTGCCTCCATATAAGCGATGCCTTTGACCGCGTCGGGATGATGCCTGCTCCAGTCGAAGCCCAGTACCGACCCCCAGTCGTGCACTACGAAAGTCACACGCTCGCCCACACCAAGCTGATCGAGCAGCTCGTCAAGATAGCGGCGGTGTTGGACAAAGGTGTACGCGTGAGGCCCGCTATCCGGAAGCTTTGCGGAGTCCCCCATTCCAATAAGATCAGGCGTAATGCAGCGGCCAAACTTCTGGGCATAAGGAATAATGTTGCGCCAGAGGTAGGAGGATGTCGGATTACCGTGTAGGAAGACGATCGGATCACCGCTTCCTTCATCCACATATGCCATCTCTAATCCGAACACTTGAATTCGCTTTTTCTCATAGGGGAATGCCGCGTTAATCATTTTTCATCTCACCCTTCAATTTTAATTGATCATATTTAGAACGCGCGATTTCAATGGCACAAGCAATATCTTGCTCGTTATTCAAATAAACGGATACCCAGCCTGAATTGGGATACATATGATGCGGATTTGCTTTCCCTTCTTCAATCCACCGATCACGTTCGGATTTTGACAAAAGCAGGTCGAACAAGCGGTTGCCGTGAAGATGCCCGATTTCTGTGCCGTTCAGCAGAAATTCCACCCCTCCGAACCGATGAGGATGCTTTGTAACGCCAGCCCAAGTCAACAGCTCATCCGTCAAGTCTGTTCTCTCATGCCTACTCATCTTACTTCTCCTCCTGCTCGGTCAGATTGCGAAGCACGATTTTCAGCAAACTTACTAACAAGTCATACTCTTCATCGGTAATACCTTTCCGCGTTTTGTTCTTAACGCGAGCCAGCGCTTCCTGCACATTAGGTGCCACCTCACGTCCCGAGTCCGTCAAATAGAGCAGATGATATCGGTTATCGGCGGGATAGGCTTCCCTCCGTACGTATCCTTCTGCTTCCAGCTTGGCAATCGCTTTGGCGGTAGTCGTTTTGTCGATGAGCAGTTTCTCGCTTAGCTCCTTCTGAGTGATTGGTTGCTGAACCGCAATCGCCATCAGAAAAATATACTGTCCGCTTCCGATTCGATATGGCGCCAACTCAGATGAGATCAGTACCTGCATGTGTCGGTAGATGGCTGAGATGTAATGACCGTGCGATTCCGCTGCGTCCTTGCCATGCTGCCCCCATTGCTCGCTCACATTACCCCTCCCTTCAACAGGGTGTTATTGCAACTAATTTCATGATACGCCGAATAGAATGTTATTGCAACTATTTTTTATAAGCCCAGATGGCAAAAAAATATATACGCCGCGAGATTAGCGAAGGCTTGAATGTCGTAGAAAATTGGAACTCGGCCAACAGCTTCATCTTTTACGGCAAGGGCGGCGAAATCGCGACAAATCGAATGGAGGATCAAGAAATATTACTGCCAAGTTCGCATTAATAATGGAAAGGGCGGCAAGGATCGCATCGTTCCGTTCTCCTGAGCCGGATCGAACATGGGGAAGAGCTTATGGCGGAAGAGATCGGGACGAACGAGGACACCTTTCTGAAAGATATCGGCGGAGCGAAGACTTGGCCGGAGCTAACGGAAAGGCTCTTTTTCGTGCATGAGCAGCTGAGAGCGCACTTAACTTCCTTGAAGGAAGAGGATTTTGACTTTAAGGGCAACGCAGGGAGCCAAGCCTTCAGTTTGGCCATGCACGTGATATTGCAATCACTTGATGCGTGAAGAAAAATGATGAAGGTGAATTAGAGTGTACATAATAAATATTATGTCAACAAAAATAAAGTGAAATCCAAGCCAAGAAACGAGCCATTGGCGAAAATTCTCGATAGTCTCGATAGAAATGCGAGTAAATCGCGAATTAATTCGCAATGCGTGTTATAAACTAGCACAGATCGAAACCAGCCGAATGGCGCGCAAATCGGCGGTTGCCGGCAGCCATCCGGCTGGTTCGTCTTAACATATTCGCAAAACCCGTATTTTATACAATAGTAATTAAAGAGGAATTTCCCCTTGTTTATTAAGGGTTTTTATATGATGTGCCACATTATATATGTTGTTTTTCCCTGCTTTAAATACTAAGTGTCAAAATTCCGAGAAGCAGTTTTTATTTTTGAGGCAATCGACTCATTAATGCCGACTCCGTTTACTTCAATGGGAAACGGCAGCCAATCGCCGGCTGCCATCGTGTTTGGTTCAACTATCGTAATGGTAACCGGTCTTCAGGCATTCCCCCCACCACCTTAAGTTGCTGGAAAACCAGTCTCGTGGAGGAAACCGATAGTAACGAAGTGGTTGGGTCAGGGCGTGAATTGCGCAATTATTGTGGTCCACGATATCAAACCCTAATATCTCTGACAACCGTTCGGTATCAAAGCCCCTTAAGGTAAACAACTCTCTCCTTACATCACCAATAAGAACACTTTTAATAGCCTTACTTCCGGGCTTCCAAGTACCCTCATCATATCATTCCGGTCAGCATGGTTGCGAACAAGAATTTTTCGAAAATGGACCAAGGTGTTTCATTTCCCTTGGCCTACTCTCTTCTCCAGACTACATTCACATTTCCGTCCCCTTTATTGCGCAAGTGCCATGTAGATTTCCGATTCAATATATCCTGTGGCTTTGATTGCTTCTTTCCACAGGTTCTCGGATATCCATTCGCACTGGTCACCGTGTGCACCGTAGATTTTAATGCATTTTCAATGGTATATGCAAATACTCCATCGGTAATTCAAATTCGGTAGAAACCCCATGTTCTTTCCGTATTTCAATAAACAGATTGTAGAGCCGCTTAGATTCTTTTTCCAAGTGTTCCCCTTTGGCAAGTCCCTCCGGAAAGAAATAGCGGGTAAAGCTCCAGTCACTGTCTTCAGGGTATCCTGTTGCGGAGGGAGCAAGCATGCGACAATGAACCTATTTGAAATCAAGGAGAGGAACGTTGCGCATAACACTATTCAAACCGTTCATTAAGCTCCCTATCATGAGCCAACTCCCATTCGCGTTCAGAGCGGATTTCTTCACTGAATGCTCCTTCTTCTTCAGTGGCCCAATGTGAAACAATGGGGTATTCATGTTGTTGCAGTTGCAATAATAATGGCATATAAGTTTGCATTATCTCTGCCCGTGAGCCACCCCATGAAGTTGGTCTGAAAGAGTGCTTTAATTGATTCAGAACTACAACTGGATCAGATGAATTCCTGATCAATGTAATTGCAAGAGGGGTCCACTCTATTCCGTGTCCAATATTTCTGTATGGAACAATAACTGATGCAATTTCGGGATATCTCACCGTTGGATTAATATTACACCATGTAATAATCACTTCATCTTTGATGGCAGACATCGGGCTTGGAGAAGAATGTATATCTTCAGAAATGAGTCTGGCCATCCTATAGGTAACTTCTCTTTCTCCTAGAAAAACATCAAGAAATACTAATGGGTGTGTCGAGGCAATCGCATTCATGACATCATCAAAATCTGTGGGATAAATATCATAGTTTTCCAATCCTTCAGCTATTTTAGTAGCAACTACTCGAGCATTTCCCTTCGCATCTTCACTAGAAAAACAACATTTCACTATATTTGCTAGTTCGTAATCCTTATTGGCAGCATTTTTATGAAGAAATGGGTATTGTACGAGTAATTCCTGTCCTAATGAAATAATTAAGTGACTTATATTTTCCTTTTTCTCTCCGTGAATCCTTATTTGGAGAATTTCTATCGCAACGTTACTGCCTTCACTCTTGGATGCTATCAATTTCAGTAAATTGCAGAATTCACTATCATTTATAGAATCAAGTGCCCTTCCATATGCTAAGTTTCGATACATCCAAATGGGCGCATTCTGGAGCTCAAGGACTTGTTTCATCCGTTCAAGTCCTTTTTTAGTGATATCCACACTGGTTTGAATAAAAGGAAACACCATACATAAAATCTTGTCCGTAACAGCTTCGTCTAACAAATCCTCACATAGATTGATATTTGATTTAGAAAGACCGTTTAAAAACCCTCGCAGTAATTGGTAATTACGGTTCGATTCAGGTATTGAGTATAATTGTTGGAGCATATTATCCCAGATGCACCTCGGATTATTACTACCTTGTGCCAATCCTTGTCCAAAATCAAATATCCTTATACCCTCATGGCTCAAAAGTTCTGGCAACAATTTATTTACTAAATCAAATTGAGATCCGACTTCATGTCCTAGTAAGCGAGTAGCCTCTTGTACCTTTGTATAACTGCCAGAAATATCGAATTCTTCCTCTGTTGTATCAACCAAGTCCAAGGCATTACTATAACCGGAAAGTGTATATAGTCTAATTTTATCGATCAATGTAGTTGGTGCCAGAATTTCAGCTAAGGTATTTAATCTAGAAATTACGCTCGGTGTCATATCTTTTGCATCAAACCTCATATTGTTTTTTACCGCTATCCACCCCTCATTCCAAGTGTGATTCGCAGAAATGAATCTTACTGCCGTTTCCAATTCATCATACATCGCAGCCCCAGTCCACAAACCTCTAAATTTCTCAGAAAGAAGGCCCCTAAGTTTAAATGCTAATGGCTTTTCAGAAACGGCCAATTGTACGGTGTAATCCAGAAATGTCTTGTACCAGTGATTAATATCTGCCTTACTACTCGGTGACCAGCCGTAATCCCTTGCACGAGAACCGAATTCAAATCCATATGATGAGCTAAAATGCCATGCCTCCAATGACGCGCTTAACAAGGAGAGACCCAAATTTACTTGATCTTCTAATTCAGACTCTAATAAACTAGAGATCACGCTTAGCCTTTGTTCGGGTGAGGCATGAGTACCGGAGAGAAAAAGATAGAACAGCGACTTTAACAAACGTCTTATTGGGTTGTTATTTTCATTGGAGTTTTCTGCCAAAGCAAACCGGCACAGAAGTTGAGCAGACCTCTCGAATAATGCTTGATCATAAGCTATAGATCTAAGAAGCCTCGTGAATTCGTTAAAATAGTCATTTTCACGAGAAAAAAATAAATGAGAACCTTCCTTTCCAACAACTCCTTCAAGTACAGAAAGTATTGTTTCCGGAACCGCTGGTCCTATATTTCTAAGCAAAGTAACGCCAAGTTGATTCAAATTGATAACGTTACCTAACAAACCCGTTTCTGAGAGCCACTCCCTTGCTATCGCCCTTGCCGCCTCAGAGTTATGTAGGTAACCTAATCGTCTTGAGAAAGATTTTAGCAACCTTTCAAGCCCACCGTTTAAAAAAGTATCAGTTATAATATGGGTAGGTATGTTCTGTAGTGCCCTTTCGGCAAGTCTGTTAGCAACTGCATGCGGAAGAACCGCCCGCCAGTGGCTCCTTTGTTGAATAAGATCACGTCGTTTCAATTCACTTACGTTTTCGTAAATTTCACGAACGTCCAAGTCTATTAGTGACCCAAGTAATTTAAGTTCATTTTCGTTGGCTTCATCCGTTCGAATATCAAACGAGTACACAAGCGAACAAACTTCTGCTACTTTGAGAAGCTTACTGTTCGGCATATTTCTTTGCAGAAATAATCTTTCGAATAAATCGTGATCTTTTAGTTGAGATATATCCTCCCCTCTTTCAATGGTCTTCGCTAAAGCAATAGCAATACGTGCATTTCCACCTGCAAATTCAGCTATAATTCTCGCACCTATTTCAGTAACGTGAGTAAATCGGTTGAGAATAACCTTTTCGATTAAGTCATTGGATGCTGGTTCTAGACGAAATACCTCAGTTTCTTCCGGTTGATCCTCCCTTACATCATACTCGACAGTAAGCAGGCTAATGAGACTTCCGGCTGCTGAACATAAAGAAGTTAATCGTCTATGTAAATCTGGTGGACAATTATCAATGACCAGCGTTAGTGGTTTTTGAAGAGAAATCAATATCTCTGCAAAATTTCTCGGATCAGGGAGGGGACTATCGCTAATGTCTGAATAAAATACTTGAGATGGATTAAGTGGTTTTTCACCGATTCGTCCATCAAACAAAGACTGTATTAAACGTGTTTTTCCAACCCCGGATAATCCCACTAAACGAACCGAGGATCCAGGACGACTAAGTACAGATCGTAGTTGATTTATTCCGTCTACTACCGAAAGACCATCGGATTTTGGTCTAGTTGCATTGTATAAACGAACATATCCATCTGTAATATATTCTTCTTCAATCCCCCCCGGGCAGTTCGCCCAATTACCGAATGTTTTCCATCCTTGCAATGGACGTCCTATTTTATCGCGCACCCATAAAGTTAGGGCCGGATGAGTACGAACCCATCCAGCAATTCGCTCACGATCATAGAAGTCAACCTTCATCTGAGAGGCATTTATGTAATTTGAAATTGCATCTTGCATAGCTGCCTTTCGATTTTTTAATGCTGAGTCTGCGGTCGAACCCTGGCTACTAACAATAATGTAGGCCCCGTTAACATCCGCCAAGTCTTTTATAACCTGCCTGAGTTGATTATCTGGACGCATTTCTTCGATTATTGCAGTACGAGGCATATCAGGCTTTTTCACTTGAAAGCCTGTATTGGACCTCGGGATAAAACCGTCATTATTTAAAGCAGTAGCCACTTCAACACGAACGTCAATGCCACCGTCTTTAGCGTTTTGATGGCCCCCCCACGTGACCCCTGCAGTGGATAACCCAGCAGTACGCAGTTCTGCTTCACAAAGAAGTCCAATTAGTGACCTGAGATCTGTATCACTTAATGTGTTAATATCATTTCCTGTAACTTCTATCATAATAAACCTCCTGTTCTTTTCTCTGTTTCAGTTGGCTCCCAAAATTAAACAAGAAATGTAGTTAATTTCTGCCTTTCTAATGGTAATTTACTTAAACTCACTCACTCATAGATTTCTATCAATGTTTAATTAAAGGTAATTAAACTCATTTTTCCATTATCCTGTCCGTTAGCTTAAAGAGCTGCCGACACTTTCAGTTTACATAGGCCAAGGCCGAATTTCCAGTACCCGTACGGGAATGTTACCAAGTTCTTGTTCTTATACGGCAATGTCATCAGGTTCTTGTCCTGCAGTTTGGACAAGAACCTGATGACATTAAATAAAAAAACCGCGATTTCCGCGGATTTCAATGTATCTATGTTCTTGTCCCCCGACACTTAGGTTTGCATACGCGTCCTAATCATTTACATTCTCCTTTTGTTGGATTAGAATCCCATGGGCATCCTGTAACAAGGCACCTTTGTGAAACAGAAGCGCACAGTATTCTTTAAATCCATGGATTAAAACGATGTTTTTATTCTCAAACGTGTAACAAGGATGCATCCACTTAAATTCTTCGGTCAGTTGACAGTCGAGAACGATATTTCTTAACTTCTCATATTCTTCCTTCCACTCTTTAGCTTTACTTAAAAATTCATCGACCTTAGGATTCATTCTACTAGTTGTCATCAAGGAGCCCCCCCCTTCATCATAATAATAAACGGTAGTTCTCCTACAGTTGATCATTTTGCTTGGTACAGGTATATTCTCCAAGCGGAATCAGGATTATCGAAGGTGTGCAATAATAGGAGTCCATCTTCATCGGCATTCAAGATTGGCACGGACGAAAAAATATATCGGCCTCCCATCGCCTTAAACGCATCCATATTCAATTCCAGATGGTGGATCACCTGAGTAGAGTCCTTTTTGAATTCATAGTTCTTTCCAAGTTCACTTACAAAAAGGTAACAACGTCCTCCCCATTGATCAAAATAGGTTTTTAGTTCTTGATTTTTATCCAATTCCTTAGCAATGATTTTTCGAAATTCGTGCTTGTACTCAAGCGGGTAATAATTGTTGTATGTATCCAATGTATAGAAGCCATTGTACTGCGCGATGGCAGGGTGAAGTCCGATGCTGCCCACACGATAAGTTTGCTGGGGTTGCCCGATATACTCCTTGATCTGTTGAAACAAATCGACCGCATAAAACTGTTTAACGGTCGGTTCGCCGTATACGCGATATATGATTTCATCATTGCAAACGAAAAGGAACAGAACCTGTAAAACAAGACAAAGGCGCACCCTCTTTTGCCACGTCTTGCCCATCTTCCAAAGGATATGCAGTCCGAGCGCAAAACCAAGGTAGATCACGAGAGGGCGCAGAAAATGAAACCGAGCAAAATTAAATGTATTCAATATCGAAAATTGTTCTTTTAATGGCTGCCACCCTTTGTAATACCAAAAGGCGTACCATACGGATAGAAGGAAATTCAGCCCAAGCAAAAAAATGAATCTTTTATTGGCTTGCTGGCTTTTCCGGCGAATCACAACACCTAGCGCTATGAACAGAATGGGTAAGATGACCAAGGTGTGCATGGTTAATACATGGCTATGCCCAAATACAAAATTCATAAAAGCCAGATAAAGGGTATGTCCAAGATCGAGCGTTGAATTGACAAATTCCGAGCGGTTGTTGGGGACTTCCGATAAAACGAGCCCAAACACCAATCTATATTCGATCGCCAGATAAAGCACTGTCATGAAAGCGATACTCCCGATAAATGCGGGATTCCAATCACGCTTTTTCACCAAGTCTCGCAGCCAAAGCAAGCCCATCGCCGTCAAAAAGAAGAAAAAACCAAGGACGAAGCTGGAGTACAGGGGCAGGAGAATGAGAACCGCCCACTCTTTCCAAGAAATTTCTCTGTTGCGGATATTCAGGAATGCCCAAAGGGCTAAAGGTTGTCCCAATGTGCTTAACATGCCGGATGGCCAAAACGGCGTCAATGCGAAAGCCAGAGAAACTCCGACACAAATAAGGCCAACATCCTGCTCTTTCATAAAATGTTTTTTTAGCAGCCAGTACATCCCGAGAAAAGCCACGACCCTCGTTATGGTTTGGCTAATCGAATAAGCTGTCATGGTGGAAAAAAGCGCATGCAGCCAAACGATACCGCTAAATTCCGTTCCATAAGCGCCCCGCGGCAATCCGTTAATCACCTGGGGAATGGTCGCATCCAGCGGTCCAAACAGCTCGTTGCTTCGAACTAGCACCTTATACCAAGCGATGTTGGAGTCCAAATTATCGTGAACTCGGATATGGGCGTTTTCTCCCAAAAGAAAAAGAGGTGAAACATAAAGCAGGATAAGAAATAAGGCGGCGAGAATAGTGAGTCTCTCTTTAGTTGATTTTGTTGTTAACTGTTGCATAGTAGTCCTGCCTATTCCAGTACTATAGTTTGAGCAGCTTTCAAAATTATACATGCCTATTGAATTGATGTAAAATGCAATCTATGTACAGGGAGCGATTAGCCCTCTTGTCCTAGTTTTCCTCGCTGGTCAAGCTCAACCTCTGCAGGAGTACGGCTGCCAGTTCTTCAGCGGTATCCCAAACAATTGGACGGATCTCTTCTATTTGTATATAAAGTTTATCGGCAGCGCTGCTGTTCACGGTCCATATCACCGGGATGTTTAAACCGAGCGCATATCCCGCCGCAAAATATACTTCAGGAAACTGACCGGTTAAATCCGCTATAATCAGTTTACTGTCCGCAATAAGCTCCAAGGAATATTTATCACGGCTCTGCGTTTTCGTATGGGTAAGCAAGCGTGGCAGATAACCGCACTGTTCGATTTTGGGGAACAGTGCGGTTATCTGCCACTCCGTGCGCAAATCTTCTTCATCCGGGATGAGAACGAAGCATGGCTTTAATCTTTTTCCTCCGGCGTTTGCGGCGGCTTCCCTCCATCCTTTTTCCGTAAGCTTAAAGGTCATGCCTTCCCTGATGAGCAGCTGCTCGTTTATCAGCTTATCAATGATATATACCAGCTCTTGCAGATTGGGAGAATACGTCAGGTTATAGCTCTTGGAGAGGGGATGAATGACAACAGGTCCCTCTGGTCCTTCAGAATGTCTGTACAAATATTGCAGTAGACGGTTTCCTTTATCTTCAATGGTCACTGGAATTTTCGGATGGTTGGCAATCGATTCCAAATCGTTGGCCGAAAGTGAGACCTTTTCATCATTATCTGTCAGCTCCCGGATATAAGCCGACACTAAATGAAGCATGTCGCGTTTCTTTTGTTGCGGGAACGAATTAATCGATTCGTAGCTGTCTCTCAGCAGTCTGTAGAACCCGCCGGGTGAACAGGAGCAGCCTATATATGTATCGTAATCGCCTTCCGGTTTAGTGGGGACAATCTCATCGCAGAACAAACAGTGTTTCTTAATCATGGCCACTCATCACCTCTATTCAATGCTATCCTCTACTTTACCAAGATTTTTTAGAAAAGTAGACAAACAGATATTTCCTTAAGTGCTGAGATTATCGAACTATCATAATCACCCTTCAAATCCTTCCAGCAACAGTCCTCCATAAGGCTCAAGCGTTTCCAGGATCAGATTCGTTAAGCCCTCACAATTCGCTTCCAGGCAAAATGCTTGGAGAGATGCCTCCAGTTTATTCGCAAATGGAGGATCAAATTTCTTTACTTCACGGAAAAGATGCTTTCCTTCCGCGATCCATTGTTGATTCGCTCGCAATTTGAATTCGCATAATGCCGTTACCAAACGGCTCACGATAAACCACGATTCAGCGAACGAACCGCCGGCTTTTATATCCTCCAGAAAATCACTGATGAAGTAGCGCTGAGCGTCCCTTTCACTTGGCGACCAAGGCATTGGCCCATAGAGAAGATCGCTCCGGGCTTCTTGTATAACTCCTTGCCCGGCTTCGCTGCATTTTATCGGTATCCCTTCGTGAAGCATGCGTTGCAGAGATGGGTTGGCAGCGTGTATTCCTTCGTCGAATAGGTCCCGATAACTGGAGCTTGTAAGAACGAAGCACTCGATAATCCAATCGTCAGCTTTGCTCGTTGCCCGGTAGGGACCCTGTGCCGAGTCATCTACGATCACAATATCCAAATCCGAAAAGTCGGTTTCTTTTTTGCTTCCGCTGCTCCCCCCCAGTACAGCAAGAAGACAATCGGGATAAAACCGATCGATGAACCGCCCTGCCGCTTCCTGACCCGATATTCTCATTATCCTTCCCCTCTCCTCTCCTTGCCATAGCACACGGGACATTTATCCAAGCAACTTTTATCCCTATGCATAAAGTAAGATAGCTTATGCAAAGGGTGGTGAGAACGGTGAGTGTCGTCAGAGGATTCCATCGTACGTCAAGCGCGTTTATTTTGGTTCTATATGTTTTGTTGGTCATCGTTTTGTTAACTGGTTTTTGGATTTAATTAAGAAACACGGTGCCTCCTGCAACTTTAGGGGGCACTTTTTTTTGTGATGAACTAACGCCGAGCGGTCACATATTCTGTAGAAACTTAACAAAGGCGGGTTGCATATGGACTACGTGGAGATGTTGTCCCGATTGGGAGCGGGAAGCGCTCATCCCGGCGGCTTTAAAGCATCGATTGAACAGCTTCAAAAATATCCGCTCCCCAGCTCTGGATCTATTTTGGAAGTGGGGTGCGGGACGGGACGGACAGCCTGTTATTTGGCCGAACAAGGGTATCAGGTCGTGGCCGTCGATATACACCCGCAAATGCTGGCAAAGGCGAAGCAGAGAGCGAAGGACTCCGGCCTGGAGGTTGCTTTTCAACAAGCGGATGCTCATGCCCTGCCGTTTGCGGATAACTCCTTTGATGTCCTATTAGCCGAATCCGTAACAAACTTTACCCGAGCTCGGCAATCCGTTGCCGAGTACCTGCGCGTGCTGAAACCCGGAGGAGTTTTATACAACCGCGAGATGCTTGTGAGGGAATCTATTTCCGAAAACATCCGGCAGGAGATAAGCGCTTTTTACGGAATGCCGCACATGATGAATAGAGACGAATGGCGAAATGTGCTGGCGGATTGCGGCTTCAACCGGATCGATATCCTGGAAGTAAACGAAATAAACGAGGAAAAAATAGACCAGCAATATGAATATCCGGATGTGCACCAAGTGATCGATGACGGTGTCCTTTTTGATATCGAATTGCTGGAATGCGGAATCCAATCGTCCTGGATCTTGCTCGATAATAAAGATCAGCTGGAATACGGTGTGATTAGAGCCTTCAAATAACTGCCGCTTTTCATGATTCTGCGCTCCACTTGCTCACCCCTCGTAGGCTTCTGCATATGATAATGAGGGCATACAACTATGCATCTTACGGAGGGGTAAGCTATGAGCGTCCAATACAAGAGTCCTCAAGAACAAACCTTGTACCAAGCCGATTCAAATACAACAAGCAATATGAGAGCCATCCGGGATCAACTCCATCAGGTTTGCAGGCAGCATGTCAACCACCTTGTTCGCGTGGAAACCTTGGACGGAGATGTTTTCGAAGGGGCGATCGTTGGTTGCGCGAACGGAGTTCTCTATTTAAGACAGCATAGCGAGGGAGTCGCGAGCCGATTTACCCCCTACTCCAGCGCCGCCATTCTAACTTTGGTTCTGTTCGAACTGCTCGTGATTACTTTGTTGATCTAATCCGTTATCGACTCGAAATACGACTATAACAAAGCCAAGGAGTGAACGATCATGGCGTTTATGCCGCCGCAAGGAGGGCAAGGTCCCCAACAGGCACCGACCTCCGCCCCTCCTCAATTCGTCCCCCAGCAACCTGCCGCCGCCCCTTTTGCCGTAGACCCCGGAGCCATTCGCGGCTGTTTATTCCGCTTCACCTACATCTGGCTGCGCAACCGGAACAATTTCTGGTTTTTTCCGACTTTCGTAGGCCGGACTTCCGTTGCCGGCTTCAGGTGGACGGGAAGAACCTGGGTGTATTCCGGGATCGATTTAAGGAGCATTGAGTCCTTTACTTGTTTTTGACTTGTCAGCCGCTACGGGGATGAGACCAATGGTCTCACCCCAACCTCTTAAGAAATCCGTTCGTCATTTGCCTTCCGCAGGAGTTGCCCGTGAGCTAAATCAATGGCAATTACTTGTATGGTGCAAATTAATGTGTTATAACGTAAGCATGAGGTGAAGCACGAATGGAAAACAAACGAGAGCTATTTCAGATCATGACCCGCCGTTTCGGGTTATTGAACAAAAACTGCTGCACAATCGGCGACCGCGACATCTCCCCTGTTCAAAGCCACATCCTCTATGAAGTGGACCGTCAGCAGCATAATCCGTCCATGCAGCAAATTGCCACTTCGCTGGGAACCGATATCACAACCTTCAGCAGGCAAGTTCAATCGCTCGTTCACATGAATTTGCTGAAAAAAACGCCCGACCCCACCGATCGGCGGGTGTATGCCTTGTCCCTGACGGCAGAAGGAAAATACGCAGCTGCGACGATAGACAAGCAGATGAATGATTTTCTGGATGAAGTGTTCTCCTACATGAACGAGTTTGAGCAGGAAGCCGTCATTCGTTCCATGAAGCTGCTGAATGAAGCTATGGCCAAGTCAGATAGGTGCTGTCGGCCGATTACAGGCTGACTTCTATATCACCTATACTTGCAATATGCAAATTATTAGTCATTAGGAGGTATCGTTGAATGTTCGTTAATTTCTTTGAGCAGGAATGCCTGATGAAAAGGCGCGAAGAAGAAACCAAAAGCATTGCCCGTGACTCTTGGAAACAATCCGATCGTCGTCCTAAGCGAGCGATCCTTTCCCGCTTCCCGTTCTCGTTTCGCAGGCAACAGCAATCGCCCGTATGCTGCACTTCGCAACCCAGCTGTTAATTAAAAACCATAGGAGTTGTTGATTGTGACCCAACTTTCAAATGACGAAATCCGGCAAAGTGTTCGCAGCCGCTATCGCCAAATTGCGGTGCAAGAGGATCAAGGCAATTCGTGCTGTCAAAGCACCTCTTGCTGTGACAAATCGGTTCAGGCAGACGCCGTGTCCGAACAATTGGGCTACTCCCGAGAGGAGCTGACGGCTGTACCGGAAGGAGCGAATCTCGGATTGGGCTGCGGAAACCCCCAGGCCATTGCGGATTTGAAGCCCGGTGAAACCGTGCTTGATCTGGGCAGCGGCGGCGGCTTCGATTGCTTCCTGGCCTCGGGCCAGGTTGGGGAAACCGGCAAGGTTATCGGAGTGGATATGACACCGGAAATGATCAGCCGCGCACGCGGCAATGCCGCCAAAGGCAGCTTTGCCAATACGGATTTCCGCCTGGGCGAGATCGAACATCTCCCGGTAGCGGATCAAACCGTAGACGTCATCATCTCCAACTGTGTCATCAACCTTTCCCCTGATAAGCAGCAGGTATTTCATGAAGCCTATCGCGTTCTGCAGCCGGGTGGGCGTTTGGCCATTTCCGATGTAGTCACCACCGCAGAGCTGCCCCCTGCTATTCGCGATGATCTTGACACGCTGTATTCCGGATGCATTTCAGGCGCATCCCTCATCCGCGATATCGAATGGATGTTGAAGGAAAGCGGATTTACCGCTATCTCGATCGAGCCTAAGGATGACTCGAAATCTTACATAAAGGATTGGCTGCCTGAAGCCGATCTGGATCAGTATCTCGTATCGGCGGTAATCAAGGCCGTGAAACCGTTCGCGTAAATTGAAAAGAGGGACTTGATCGGTTCAAGTCCCTCTTTTCCGATGAAACAAACGGCAGGCATCCGACCTGGATGCATCCGGCTGAACACTTACAGCCCCAGCTTCTGCCCCTTCTCCAGCCGCTGGATCTGCTGCTCGCCGCTGTCGGCCAGCTCGCGGAACTGGTTGATCGTCTCCCTCATCTTCGGAAGCGCCTGCTGCTTGTAGGTGCTGACGGAATCGAGAGCGGAGAGTACATCGGCGAAGGCCTGCTTCAAGGTATCGACGGAGATGCTCGCCTCCAGAGATTGCTTATGGATAGCCGTTCCCTGGTCCTTCAGCATGCGCGAGGTGCTGCTGATCAGCGTGTCGGTGGTCTGGTTGAGCAGCTCGATTTTCTTCAGGACGATCCTCTGGTTGTAGAGGGCGCTCGCCACGGTCACGGAAATTTTGAGTGCGGACACGGTCACATTGCGAGCCCGGTCCACTCCGCGGATCAGCTCCTTGTTGTTGCGGATCACCACTTCGATGGCCATGATCCCCTGCTGGTCGACGACCAGCATCTGCTGCATATCCATCACGCGCTGGCGGAGCGGGAACAGCACTTCTTCCGTGATGAAGCGGATTTTGTCCTCCGTCTCTCCCCGGACCTTGGCCGCTTCCACCTGGCTTTCAATCTCCTGATCCATCAGCATGCCGAGCTCGATTTCCTTTTGCAGCTTCTTGGTCAGCTCGCGCAGCGCCTGCTGCTCCAGCTCCAGCGTGGTGTTGTCGTTCTTCAGCACGGCCTTTCCCTTGTCCAGGGATGCGATGATGTCCGAGATGACGGAGTCGGCCTTCTGAAACTTGGCGAAATAAGTGCGCAGCGGGTTGAAGAACCTGCCGAGGAAGCCGCTTTTGGCAAAATCTACGGCGCTCGGATCCAGGTCCTTGAGCTGCAGCTGCAGCTCTGTCAACCCCTTGGCGACTTGGCCTCCTTCATCTCCGGTCTTCGCCAGATTGCCGACCGCCACCTGCAAGAGGGAGTTCTTCTCGGCGGAGGAGCGCATCGAGCTCATGCCGAAGCTGTCGATCGATTCCAGCACCTGCCTGCGCTGATCCAGCGCTTCGACATCCATTCCCAGGATGCTCGCCACATTGGCGGCCGCCTGCTCCTTCAACCGGGTGACCTCCTCCGGCTCCGGCTTCACTTCTTCCGCAATGGCTTCCTTCAGCTTCTCCGGGCTGACCACTTCCATCGAAAACGACATGACATACCCTCCCTGTATCGGATTTGGCCTTACAACTGGATTTGGCCTTACATTTGGACATTGAGCAGATTGCCGATCTTGTACACGACATCATCCGTGTCGGCGTTGATGCTGGCGGCCTCATTGATGTTGGATATGCTCTGCAGCGCCTTGATATTCGCGTTGTAACCGATGGTGTACACAGGAATCTTGAAGGTTTCGATGAGGCCGCGGATGTCATTCAGCGAGTGGCCCTGGTTCGTTTCCCCATCGCTCAGGACGAAGATCAGAGGCTTCACGTCGGGGTTCTTGGCGATCTCCTCCTGCAGCATCTTCATGGCGACGAGGATGCCGTCGAACGTAGCCGTCCCCCCCTCCGCCTGCAAGCTTTCCACCGCCCCGACGAACATCGATTGCTGGTTCGTATCGTATTTTCCGATGGGCAGGCGGATGGAAACATTGCTGGAATAGGAGACGAGACCGATGCTGTTGTCCCGCCCGAGGTATTTCTGCCCTTTCAGGAGCGATTCCTTCAGCCGATTGAGCGGCTCGCCCGCCATGCTCCCCGAGACGTCGGCGACGAACACCGCCGCGATCGGCTTGCTGCCGTTCTTCTTCTCCTTCCACAGCTTCTGCGCGGCAGTCAACGTGTCGCCGTCAACCGGAGGCATCTCCGAACGGTAGTCCTCCAAGCCGCCGAAGCCTTTGGCCTTCGCGGTTGCCTGGTACTTGGCCTGCTGGACGAATTCGGCGAACTTCTTCGCGATCTCCACCTTCTCCTGCGGCAAGTCTCCGAGAGTGTAGAGCGGGCTGTCATGGCGCACTCCGAAGGGAGTAAACACGTAGCCGCTCTTCAGATCCGCCGAGTTGACATAGGTCTGGTACTCCAGCACGAAGGCGTCCAGCATCCCGCTCTTCGCGGCATCCCGCATCTGCAGCGTGGTGGAAGCGAGGAACGGGACGTTCGCCTGGAAGCGTTCAAAGCCTTGAACCGCCTTCTCTCCGAGCAAATTCGCGCTGTCGAAGGTTTCGAGCGCGGTCACGAGGAAGTTGAGCCCGGTCGAGCTGGCAAAAGGATCGGTATACCCCATCGCCAACTCGTTGTCGGCGATGGCATCGGTGATCGTTTTGACGTTCACAGCTCCGTACTTCTCCACCAGCGCGTCATACTTCTTCTTCGTCATCACCACTCCGGCCACATTGCCCGCAAGCCTCGGAGCGATCAGCTCCGCCTTGGTCCCCTGAGCCTTGATCATCTCTGCCCACAGCTCGTTGGAAGGTGTGAAGGCGTCGGGAACGTACTTCCCGGACCGGATGTAGTCCGCCGCCGTCCCGGATGCGATGTTGCGGATCTTGACGGAGACCGCTTTGCCGTTCACCTGCATGCCGGCCTTGTTGAAATCGGCGGCAACCTCATTCAGCCAGCCGTCGTTTCCGGTACCGGACTTCTCGGTGGACAAGAAGATTTCGATGAAGCTGTCCG
>Ga0255334_1000670_pt1 | contig 23137 bp, 22 predicted proteins | sample EtOH5_35cm_T3_12_FD_202080 | JGI IMG/M metagenome (GOLD analysis project Ga0255334, IMG submission 202080) | Sandy soil microbial communities from University of British Columbia, Vancouver, Canada - EtOH5_35cm_T3_129 | ecosystem: Engineered > Artificial ecosystem > Sand microcosm > Unclassified ... | reverse complement strand
CAGGAGTTTATTCAAATGGCGAACGACTTTCTCTTTACCTCGGAATCCGTCTCCGAAGGCCATCCCGACAAGGTGGCCGATCAGATCTCGGACGCGATTCTCGATGCGATCTTCAAGCAGGACCCCCGCAGCCGCGTCGCCGCCGAAACACTGACCAACACCGGCCTCGTGGTGCTGGCGGGTGAAATCACCACCAACGCCCACGTGGACTACATCCAGGTGGCGCGCGACACCATCAAGCGCATCGGCTACGACAACACCGACTATGGCATCGACTACAAGGGCTGCGCCGTGCTCGTGGCCTACGACAAGCAGAGCAACGACATCGCCCAGGGCGTGGACCACGCGAGCGACGACCACCTGAACACCGGCGCCGGCGACCAGGGCCTGATGTTCGGCTACGCCTGCGACGAAACGCCCGAGCTGATGCCCGCGCCCATCTACTACGCGCACCGCCTGGTCGAGCGCCAGGCCCAACTGCGCAAGGACGGCCGCCTGCCCTTCCTGCGCCCCGACGCCAAGTCGCAAGTGACCATGCGCTATGTGGATGGCAAGCCCCACAGCATCGACACCGTGGTGCTTTCCACCCAGCACCACCCCGACCAGAGCGAAACCCAGACCAAGATGAAGGCCAGCTTCACCGAAGCCATCATCGAAGAGATCATCAAGCCCGTGCTGCCCAAGGAATGGCTGCAGAACACGCGCTACCTGATCAACCCCACGGGCCGCTTCGTCATTGGCGGCCCCCAGGGTGACTGTGGCCTCACGGGCCGCAAGATCATCGTGGACACCTACGGCGGTGCCTGCCCCCACGGCGGTGGCGCCTTCAGCGGCAAGGACCCAACCAAGGTGGACCGCTCGGCCGCCTATGCCGCACGCTACGTGGCCAAGAACATCGTGGCTGCCGGCCTGGCCAAGCAGTGCCAGATCCAGGTGGCCTACGCGATTGGCGTGGCCGAGCCCATGAACATCACCGTGTACACCGAGGGCACGGGCGTGATTTCGGACGAACGCATCGCCGCGCTGGTGAAGGAACACTTCGACCTGCGCCCCAAGGGCATCATCCAGATGCTGGACCTGCTGCGCCCCATCTACGAGAAGACGGCCGCATATGGCCACTTCGGCCGCGAGGAACCCGAGTTCAGCTGGGAGAGAACCGGCAAGGCTGCTGCACTGCGGGCAGCAGCCGGGCTGTAAGCCCGCCGCGCACAAGCGCGGTTGCGGTTCTCGGGCGGAGTTCATGTTGCGCAGCAACGTGAACGCAGACCAGAAGACAGACAAAGCGGCAGCACGGGGCGCTGCTCCCAGCGTTGCGCCCTGTTACCCGCCCACCACACCACGGCGCCCCAAGAGACTGGAGACCCATGTACGACACCGCCATCTACATCGGGCGTTTTGAGCCCGTCCACAACGGCCACATGGCTTTGCTGCAGCGTGCGCTCGACGGCGCCCGCAGCGTGATCGTGGTGATGGGGTCGGCCTGGCAGGCACGCTCGCCCAAAAATCCGTTCACCTGCCACGAGCGCGCCGACATGATGCTGGGCGCCCTGGCCGAGCCCGACCGGGCCCGCGTGCAGGTGCTGCCTATGCGCGACTACTACGACGAGGCTGTGTGGGTGCAGGCCGTGCGCAAGGGCGTGGCCCGGATGGCGCCGGCAGACGCCCGTATCGGCCTGGTGGGCCACTTCAAGGATGCGACCAGCAGCTATCTGAGCGCCTTCCCCGGCTGGGAGCTGATCAACGTGGACCGCCAGGGCCGCATCGATGCCACGGCCATCCGCGATGCCTACTTTGGTGCCACGCCGGGCACCGTGCGCGCCGGCCTGGACGACCTGGCCACCCAGATACCCGAGAGCACCCTGGGCTTTCTGGAGCGCTTTGCGCAAACCCCCGACTACCCTGCGCTGCAGGAAGAGTGGAGCATGCTGCGCGGCTACCGTGAGGCCTGGTCTGCAGCCCCCTACCCGCCGGTGTTCGTCACGGTGGATGCCGTGGTGCGCTGCCAGAACCACGTGCTGCTGATCCGCCGCGCCCACGCGCCCGGCAAAGGCCAGCGGGCGGTGCCGGGGGGCTTCATCGAGCAGCGCGAAACGGTGTGGCAGTCATGCCTGCGCGAGCTGGCTGAAGAAACCCATTGCGAACTGCCCGAAGCCCGCATGCGCGCGGCCCTGCAGTCGGTGGCGGTGTTCGACCACCCGGACCGCAGCCAGCGCGGGCGCACGATCACGCATGCGCACTATTTCGACCTGGGCGATGCGCCGTTTCCGGCCGTGCGGGCCGATGACGATGCCATGCAGGTCGAGTGGGTGGCCGTGGAAAAACTGGCCGCGATGGAAGAAGCGTTCTTTGAGGATCACTTCCACATGCTGGACCATTTTCTGGGCATCACGGGTTCTATTTAAAAGCTAAAAGCCAAAAACGGGTCGCCACCGACGACCTTGCAGCCATGCGGCGCAAGGCCGTCCCGATGGAATCATTCGCCCTTGCAATGCCCCCGCACCACCGCGGCAGACACGGACCGGAATGAACCCGGCGGAGGGGCCAGGACGAAAGGCAGGTGCGTGCGCAGTCAAGACTGGCGCACCTGCGCTTTACCCTGCCCTCAGCGTCGCTGTGCCGCCAGCCTGCGCACCACGGTCGTGAGGCAATCGATCTCGTCAAAGGTGTTGTAGAACGCCAGCGATGGCCGCACCGTGGTTTCCACGCCAAAGCGGCGCAGGATGGGCTGCGCGCAATGGTGGCCCGCGCGCACCGCAATGCCCTCCTGGTTGAGCGCCTTGCCAACCTCTTCGGTGGAGTAGCCCGCCAGCACGAACGACATCACGCTGGCCTTGTGGGCCGCAGTGCCGATCAAACGCACGCCAGGAATGGCGCCGAGTTGCTGCATGCCGTACACCAGCAGTTCATGCTCGTAGCGAGCGATGTTCTCGATGCCCACCCGGTTCACATAGTCGATGGCCGCCCCCAGGCCCACGGCGTCGGCAATGTTGCCAGTGCCTGCCTCGAACTTGCTGGGAATGGGCTGGAACACCGTCTTCTCGAAGGTCACGTCGGCAATCATGTTGCCGCCTCCCTGCCAGGGCGGCATGTCTTCGAGCACCTCGCGCTTGCCCCACACCACGCCGATGCCGGTAGGTCCGAACACCTTGTGGCCCGAGAACACGAAGAAGTCTGCCCCCATGTCCTGCACGTCCACCCGCATGTGCGAGATGGACTGCGCACCGTCCACCAGCGCCTTGGCGCCCGCACGGTGTGCCATGGCCACGATCTCCTTGACGGGAACCACCGTGCCCAGCGCGTTCGAGACCTGCGTGACCGACACGATCTTGGTGCGGTCGTTCAGCAGCTTCTGGTATTCATCGAGCAGCACCTGGCCCGAGTCGTCCACCGGGATCACGCGCAGCCTGGCTCCCTTGGCCGCAGCCAGCTGCTGCCAGGGCACAATGTTGGCGTGGTGTTCCAGGTGGCTGACGATGATCTCGTCGCCCTCGCCGATGTGCTGTGCACCCCAGCTCTTGGCAACGAGGTTGATGGCCTCGGTGGTGCCGCGCACAAAGATCACCTCGTTCACATCCGGCGCGTTGATGAAGTTCTTCACGCGCTGGCGGGCGCCTTCGTAGGCATCGGTGGCGCGTGCAGCCAGTTCATGGGCGGCGCGGTGGATGTTCGAGTTCTCGTGCTCGTAGAAGTGGCTGATGCGGTCGATGACCGCCCTGGGCTTGTGCGTGGTGGCCGCGTTGTCGAACCACACCAGTTGCCGTCCGTTCACGCGCTCGGAGAGCACGGGAAAGTCGCGGCGAATGGCGTGCACGTCAAACGGCGGATGCTGCCCCTGCCCGGCCAGCGGCACGGTGGCGTGCGGCGCTGGCTTGGCGGGGGTGACATAACCACTGGGCAGCACCACCGAATCGGCAAAGTAGTACTGCGGCGCGGTGCTGGACGATGCCTGAGCCAAGGGTGCGGACGCGGGCGCGGGCGTTCCGCGCAAATCCACCCCTTGCAGATTGGCAAAGGGCTGGCTCGCCAGTTCGTCGCTCACGCGGGTGGGGCCCAATGCGTTGCCTGGCGTGCCGCTGTGGCCACCGGGCGAAGGCTGCCCATGGTGGGGCGACAGGAAGTAGAACGGCGATGCGCTGGCAGCGGGGTGGCTGGCCGCAGAAGCACCGCTGGCACCAGCAGCCTCGGGCACGCCCAGCACGCCACTGCCAAAACGCGGCTCATAGCCGGGCACCGAGGTCACCACGGTGTCGGGAACCCCATTGGCGGCGGTAGCGTGCGGGAACAACGCAGGGGCGCGGTGCGCCAGCGAAAGCACGGGCGTAGGTGAAGCAGGCACCAGATTGGCACCCGGCACCTGTCCTTGCGGAATGGGCGTGCCTGGCACGCTGGGCCCAAGGCCCGCAGGGCTGGCCAGCGGCGAGCCGGCAGGCGCGATGTTGACCGGCGCCTGCACACCGGCTGGGCCGGGCGATGCCTGGGCAAAGCCCGGCACAGAGGCCGGTGGTGTCGAAGGCAACCCCAGGCCCGCAAACTGGGTTGCTGCGGGACTGCTCGGGTTGCCGGCGGGCAGGTGCGGCGTCTCGCCCGGCAGGGCCGAGAAAAACGCCGTGGCCATTTGCGCCAGAAGGGCCGGACTGATCGGCGCCTCCAGCGTGTCGGGCACGCCCACGGGGGTGGATGGAATGGAGCTCACCGCAGATTACTTGTAGATGTCGGCGTAGTCGTGGTACTTGTTGACCTCGACGTCATCGAGCACGGCCAGGGCATCGCTGGTCAGCACGGCCAGCGAGCAGTACAGCGAGATCAGGTACGACGCAATGGCGTGGTTGTTGATGCCCATGAAGCGCACCGACAGGCCAGGGCCTTGCTCGCCGGGCAGGCCCGGCTGGAACAGGCCGACCACGCCCTGGCGCTTGTCGCCCACGCGCAGCAGCAAAATCTTGGTCTTGCCATCGGCCAAGGGCACCTTGTCCGATGGAATCAGCGGAATGCCGCGCCAGGTGACGAACTGCGAGCCGAAAAGGCTCACGGTGGGCGGCGGCGTGCCGCGGCGGGTGGCTTCGCGGCCGAAAGCGGCAATGGCCAGCGGGTGGGTCAGGAAGAAGGCAGGCTCTTTCCAGACCTTGGTCAGCAGCTCATCGAGGTCGTCGGGCGTGGGCGCACCGGTCAAGGGGAAGATGCGTTGCTCTTCGGTCACCTGCGCCAGCAGGCCGTAGTCGGGGTGGTTGATGAGTTCGCTTTCCTGGTTTTCCTTGATCGTCTCGATCGTCAGGCGCAGCTGCTCCTTGATCTGGTCGTGCGGGCTGCTGTACAGGTCGGATACGCGGGTATGCACGTCGAGCACGGTGCTCACGGCGTTCAGGTGGTATTCGCGGGGAGCTTCCTCGTAATCCACATAGGTGCGTGGGAGCTGGTTCTCCGATTCCTTGGCGGTGCACGCCACCTTGATGGCTTCCGGGTTCTTGACCTTGTTGAGGCGGTAGATGCCCGCTTCCACCGGCACCCACTGCAGCAGGTGCGTCAGCCAGCGCGGGCTGATGGTCTCCAACTGGGGGACGGTCTTGGTTGCATTGGCCAGTTGCCGTGCGGCGCTATCGCCGAGTGCGGTCGTGCCGCCCACTGTTGCAGTCATGTAAAACTCCGGTTGGTGAAAGATGGAATGGGAGATCTGCGTTAAGTGTCAAAGCCCGACGCACCCGCTTCAACAGGCTATAGCCGCCAACTGAATGCCTCGGACCAGATTGGCCTGGTGAACGTGCTCGCCGCGCATCACCAGGGTGGACGGCGTGACGCCGAGGGCGCCCGCCAGCTTCTCTATGGTGACCAGCGACGCAATCACACAGCCGCGCTCAACCTCTCCCACATAGGACCGGTTGAGATCCGAATGTTCTGACAGCCGCTCCTGGGACCACCCTAGCGCATCCCGCGACTGGCGCACTGCAATGCCAAAGCCTTTCACGAGGGTGGTGGTCATGGAGCGACCTCCGTGATGACCGCCGATGAGCGCTCGGACTCCTGGATGCTGGCCTGCGTGATGTGGCCCCCAGCGGCCACGTCGTGCGTGATCCACACATTCCCGCCAATGACAGCGCCCCTGCCCAGCGTGACACGCCCCAAAATGGTGGCCCCTGCATAGATGACCACGTCGTCCTCCACCACCGGATGGCGCGGCAGGCCTTTCTGCAGCTGGCCTTGCGCATCGGTGGGAAAGCGCTTGGCCCCCAGGGTGACCGCCTGGTACAGACGCACGCCGCGCCCGATCACGGCGGTTTCTCCGATGACCACGCCCGTTCCGTGGTCGATGAAGAAACCGGGGCCGATCTGAGCGCCCGGGTGAATGTCGATGCCCGTCTGGCTGTGCGCCAGCTCGGCCACGATGCGGGCCAGCAACGGCAGGCCCAAGCGATAAAGGCAGTGCGCCAGACGATGGTGAATCATCGCCAGCACGCCGGGGTAACACAGCAACACCTCGTCCACGCTGCGTGCAGCCGGATCACCCTGGTACGCCGCCACCACATCGCTGTCGAGCAGGCGCCGGATCTGCGGCAACGCCTGCGCAAAGGACTGCGCCGCCCACCTTGCCTGCTCTTCTACGCCGGTGGCGTCCCCCGCCTGATGGCGCGCGTTGTAGCGCAACTCCAGGTGGATCTGCGCGCAGAGCGTGTTCAGCGCGGAGTCCAGCGTGTGCACAACGTAGAAATCCTCGCTCTCCTGGCGCAGGTCGTAAGGCCCCAGGCGCATGGGAAAGAGCGCTCCCTTGAGCTGCTCGACCACCTGCGCCAGCGCATCCCGCGAGGGGAACTCGCGCCCCCCCGGCTCTTGCGATCTTTTTTGCGCCTCGCGCCAGTCACGACGCGCCTCGGCCAGCGAAGCGGCAATTTTCTCGATGTCAAAGATGGCCATGGTGTGCTTTCGCGCCCCTGTTCAGTCCTGGACCCAGGGCAGGCCATGATAGCGCCAGCCATCACTGCCCCCACGCTGCTGGCGTGCGTCGATCTCGCCTTCAAAGCCTTCGAACACGTTGAACACATGGCGGAATCCCGCGGCAGCCGCTGCCTCCGCAGCCAGCGCCGAGCGCTTTCCACTGCGGCACAGCAACAGCACCACCGCATCCTTGCCACCGTCTTTGGCCAGCTTGGCCTCCAGCTCGCGCACAAACCGGGGGTTGCGGATGAGCGCCGTGCCCGTCGCCCAGGCCACATGCAGGCTGCCAGGAACATGGCCGACAAATTTGCGCTCTTCCGCCGAGCGCACATCCACCAGCAGCGCCCGCCCATCGCGCAGCAGCTCCCACGCCACGGGCGGACGAACCCCACCGGCATAGGAAAGGCCTTGTTCCACAGCCGCCTGATGCGCCTGCTCCAGCGCGGCCGGCAACGCGGTTTCTACGGTTTCGTGGGTCATGAAGAGGGCTCCTCGCGGTCAATGGATGGTGATAGCCATCGAATTTACGGCGCGAGCCCCTATTCACAAACGAATAAAAAATAGCTTCAAAATTACTTATTCATCCTAAGAACCAGAATTGGATCAGGATTGGAGGAGATTACACCGTCCGCACAGCAACCACCGTGACCGACTTGGCCAGGTTTCCGGGCTGTGCCGCCGCGCAACCCGGGCGCTACGCGCCGCGGCCACGCCGCCCCAGCGCGCCGATCATTCGACCGTCACGCTCTTGGCCAGGTTGCGCGGCTTGTCCACGTCGGTGCCGCGCGCGCAGGCCGTGTGGTACGCCAGCAGCTGCAGCGGCACCACGTGCAGCAGCGGGCTAAGGTGGCCGTAGTGTTCGGGCATGCGGATGACGTGGATGCCTTCACTGCTTTCGATGTGGGTGTCGGCGTCGGCCAGCACATACAGCACTCCGCCGCGCGCGCGCACTTCCTGCATGTTGCTCTTGAGCTTTTCCAGCAGCGCGTCGTTGGGCGCCACGGTGACCACCGGCATGGCGCTGGTGACCAGCGCCAGGGGGCCGTGCTTGAGCTCGCCCGCCGGGTAGGCCTCGGCGTGGATGTAGCTGATTTCCTTGAGCTTGAGGGCACCTTCGAGCGCGATGGGGTAATGCAAACCACGGCCCAGGAACAACGCGTTTTCCATGCGCGCAAAGTCTTCGGCCCAGCTGATGATCTGGGGTTCGAGCGCCAGCACGGCCTGCAGGGCCACGGGCAGGTGGCGCATGGCCTTGAGGTGGGCTGCTTCCTGTTCTTCGCTCAGGCGGCCTTTGGATTGGGCCAGTGCCAGCGTCAGCAGGAACAGGCCCGCGAGCTGAGTGGTGAAGGCCTTGGTGCTGGCCACGCCGATCTCGACACCGGCGCGGGTGATGTAGGCCAGCTTGCATTCGCGCACCATGGCGCTGGTGGCCACGTTGCAGATGGTCAGCGTGTGTTGCATGCCCAGACTTTGAGCATGGCGCAATGCGGCCAGGGTGTCGGCGGTTTCGCCCGACTGGCTGATGGCGACCACCAGCGTGCGCGGGTTGGGCACGCTGGTGCGGTAGCGGTATTCGCTGGCCACTTCCACCTGGGTGGGAATGCCCGCGATTTCCTCCAGCCAGTATTTGGCCGCGCAGCCGCTGTAATAGCTGGTGCCGCAGGCCAGGATGAGCACGCTGTCGATCTCCTTGAACACGCGCCAGGCGGCGGCACCGGGCTCGCCATGCAGGCCGGCACCGTCAAACAGCTCGGGCACGATGCCCGCGACGCCTTCGAGCGTGTCGGCAATGGCGCGCGGCTGCTCGAAGATTTCCTTTTGCATGTAGTGGCGGTAGGGCCCCAGCTCGGCCGCGCCGCTGTGCGCCTGCACGGTGCGCACGGGGCGTTGCGCGGGTGTCAACGCCGTGCCGTCTTTGCCAACGATCCAGTAGCGACCCAGTTGCAGGTCCACCAGGTCGCCTTCTTCCAGGTACACGATCTGGTCGGTGACGCCGGCCAGGGCCATGGCGTCGCTGGCCAGGAAATGCTCGCGGGACGGCGAAGCCCCTTCGGTCGCATCCTTGCCCACACCCAGGATCAGCGGCGAGCCCGCACGCGCGCCCACCACGCGATGGGGCTCGTCCTTGTGCATCACGGCAATGGCGTAGGCACCATGCAGCTCGGCGATTGCGGCCCGCACGGCGTCGAACAGATCGCCGCTGTAGTGGCTGTCCACCAGGTGCGCAATGACTTCGGTGTCGGTCTGGCTCACGAACACATAGCCGCGCGCCTGCAGGGCGGCGCGCAGCTCTTCATGGTTTTCGATGATGCCGTTGTGCACCAGGGCAACGCGACCCGGCCGGGCCGGATCGCTTTCGCCTTGCTGGCCCGACGGGGTGGCGTCGCTGCCCGTGCCGTGGCTGAAATGCGGGTGCGCGTTGTGCACGGCAGGGGCTCCGTGCGTGGCCCAGCGGGTGTGGGCAATGCCCGTGGCACCGTCGATGTGGTCGGTTGCCACCTGCTCCAGCAGTTCGGCCACGCGCGCCGTGCTGCGGGCGCGCCGCAATCCACCGTCTGCCGTGCCATGGCGCGTGGGGTTCAGGCTGGATGTGTGCACGGCCACGCCGCAGGAGTCATAGCCCCGGTATTCGAGCCGCTGCAGGCCCTGCACGAGGATGGGAACGATGTTGCGCGTGGAGACTGCGCCGACGATGCCGCACATGGTGGTTGCCTCAGTTGGAAAGAGATGGGGCGATGGTAGGCAGCATGAAGAGAAATATTTGATTGATATTTATATAAATTTGAACTTAAATTTCTCAAACCAATACCAATGAAATTTAAATTCATTTTTAATTTATCCATGGAACAAATATCACTCGACACCACAGACCTGCAGTTGCTCAACCTCCTGCAAACCGACGCCGCGCAGAGCAACCAGTCCTTGGCGCAACAGGTGCATGTGTCACCACCCACCTGCCTGCGGCGGATCAAACGCCTGCACGATGCCGGGCTGATCGAGCGCCAGGTCGCCCTGCTGCACCCAGACCGTCTGGCGGCGCTGCAGGGCCACGGGCTGTCAGCCATCGTGGAAGTGACGCTGGACCGCCAGGGCGCCGAATGGCTGGACGCCTTTGAGGCCCGGGCCGTGGCCGACGACTGCGTGCAGCAGTGCTGGCGCGTATCGCCGGGGCCGGACTTCATGCTGGTGGTGCACACGCGCGACATGCCGGGCTACCTGGCACTGTCGCAACGCCTGTTCACGGGCGATGCCAATGTGCGCAACGTCAAAGCCTTTTTTGCCACGCGCCGTGCAAAATTTGAGACAAAAGTACCGATAGCGCTTATCTGACAAGCGGTTGCAGCTATCTTTTTTGAAGTGCCACGAGTGCATCGCGCCTGCGGCACGCGTCCCGGATTGCCATGGCGCCCGCCCGGGGCATACAGTCGCCTCAGCAGCTGCCCCGCGCAGCCCCACCGCGAAGGAAACGCCGCATGGAATTCAAGGACTATTACCAGGTGCTGGGTGTCGGCAAAACGGCCACCGCCGATGACATCAAGAAGGCCTACCGCAAGCTGGCGCGCAAATACCACCCCGACGTCAGCAAGGAAGCCGATGCCATGGCCCGCATGGCCGAGATCAACGAGGCCAACGCCGTGCTCTCCGATCCCGAAAAGCGCGAAGCCTACGACGCCCTGGGCCGCCAGGCGCCACACCGCCCGGGCCAGGACTTTCGCCCGCCGCCCAACTGGGACGCGGGATTCGAGTTCTCCGACGGGGCCGGCGCAGCCGGCGGGCCCGACGGCGAATTCAGCGACTTCTTCGAGCAGCTGTTTGGCCGCCATGCACGCGCCCAGCGTGCGCACCGTGCTACGGGCCAGCACCGCCAGGCGCCACCGGATGCCGAATGGGGTGGCGCACCGCCGCCATCGCGCGGGAGCGACCACCACGCCAAGATCGAGCTCAATCTGCTGGACGCCTACCAGGGCGCCGAGCGCAGCCTCACGCTGCGCGGCGCCCGGCTCGACGACGCGGGCCGGATGGTCCACGAAGAACGCAGCCTGCAGGTCAAGATACCCAAGGGCGTGCGCGAAGGCCAGCTCATCCGCCTGACGGGCCAGGGCAGCCCGGGCACGGGCGGCGCCCCCGCGGGCGACCTGTTCCTGGAGGTGCAATTCAAACCCGACCCCCGCTGGCGCGCCATCGACCGCGATGTGTACCAGCCCGTGGCCGTGGCCCCCTGGGAGGCCGAACTGGGCGCCGTCATCGAGGTGCAGACCCCGGCTGGCGCGCTGGAGGTGACCGTGCCGGCGCACTGGAAATCCGCGCGCAAGCTGCGCCTCAAGGGCCGGGGCATTCCGGCCGCCACGCCTGGGGATCTGTATCTGGAACTGACCGTCGCCCTGCCCCCGGCCCACAGCGATGCCGAACGTGCCGCCTACACCGCAATGGCCCGAGCCTTTCCCCGCTTCAACCCGCGCGCCACCCCGGGAGCCTGACCATGACACCTGCCCACAACACCCCCACCGTGCAGCCGGGTGAACTGCTGGACGACACCGCCCTGTTTTCCCTGGAGGACCTGGCGCGCATCTGCCACGTGGCGCCCGGCTGGGTCAGCGAACGGCTGGAGGCCGGCCTGCTGCAGGCCGACAGCCTAGGCGGCCACTGGCGCTTTGCCAGCGCCACCGTGGTGCGCGCGCGCCGGCTGGCCCAGCTGGAAACCACCTTCGACGCCGACCCCCAACTCGCCGCCCTCACGGCCGACCTGATCGAAGAAGTGGCACACCTGCGCCAGCGCCTGCAGCACCTGGAAGCCACAACAGGCCGCGGCGCACGGCCGGGTTGACATTCCTGTCACCTGGCCAGGTGACATTTTTTGCTGGCGTTGGCGGGGCGGTCCCTGTAGGCTTTCGTAACAATTCACCTCCTGCCTGATCCACCATGCCCGATCCCAAGCACCAACTCCCCCGCCGGGTGTACCCCTTGCGTGTGCTGGGCATGGGGCTTGGCGGAGTGGTGGTGGGCGTGGTGCTGTGGGAGCGCCACGCCAGCCTGGCGGCCTGGCTGTGCATGGGCCTGATCTGCTTTGCCTGGCCGCATGTGGCCTACCAGCTGAGCCGCCGCAGCGCCGACCCCTACCGCGCAGAAATTCGCAACCTGCTGGTGGATTCCGCCCTGGCGGCGGCCATGGTGCCGCTGATGCACTTCAATTTGCTGCCCAGCGTATTACTGGTCACGCTGACCATGGTGGACAAGATCACCACCGGCATTCGCGGCCTGTGGGCCCGCTCGCTGCCCGGCATGGTGGGCGCGGCGGCGGCCAGTGCGGCCTTGACCGGCTTTCGCTGGGCGCCAGAGACATCCATGCCGGTGATCATTGCGTGCCTGCCCGTGATGGCCCTGCACACCCTTTCGGTCAGCGTGGTGAGCTACCGCCTGATCCGCAAGGTGTCGCGGCAAAACCAGCTGCTGGACGAGCTGGGGCGTATTGACGCCCTCACGGGGCTGTATGGCCGCGGCCACTGGCAGGAACAGGCCGAAGCCACGCTGCGCCGCCACCACGCCACCGACGAGCCCGCCTGCCTGGTGATGCTGGACATTGACCATTTCAAGCAGATCAACGACCAGCATGGCCACACCGTGGGCGACGAAGTGCTGCGCGCGCTGGCGCGCATCGTGCTCAGCAACGTGCGCGCCACCGACTGCGCAGGCCGCTACGGCGGCGATGAATTTGCCATCGTGCTGCGAAACATGCACCTGGACCATGCCATGGTGGTGGCCCAGCGCATCCGCGAACAGGTGCAAGCCCTGCAATTGCATGACCTGCCCAGCCTGCAGTTCACCAGCAGCCTGGGCGTGGCAGCGGCCGACCACCGCCACAACAGCTTGCGCGGGTGGACCAATGCCGCTGACGCCGAGCTTTACCAGGCCAAGGCCGCAGGGCGCAACCGTGTGTCGGCCGGCGCCATGCCGGCCCTGACGCCCGTGGTGTAACCCTATTGATCCGGCCCTTTGATGTCTCAAGTACCGTTCAGGCTGAGCTTGTCGAAGCCCTTCGACAAGCTCAGGGCGAACGGTTAAAACCTCATCGGGCCGGATCAATAAACAGTTGACCGCTTCGTAACCTTTGCCATGCGGTCAACTGCCGTTTCCAGGATCAGCCAGCGGGCGGTGCCGGCCACTCCAGCCGCACCGTGCAGCCGCCGCCTGGCACCGCCGTGGCGTTGATCTGCGCGCCATGGCGTTGCGCTATCGCGCGGCACAGCGCCAGCCCCGTGCCCACGCCGTCGAATTCGGTCTCGCGGTGCAGGCGCTGGAAAACGCCGAACAGTGAGCCCGCACGCGCCGGGTCAAACCCCACGCCGTTGTCCTGCACCGCAAAGGCCACCCGGCCCGCCGGTGCCGCATCGGCCTGCACGGTGATGCAGGGCTGCGCTGCAGGGCGTGTGAACTTGAGGGCATTGCCCAGCAGTTGCACCAGCAGCTCCTGCAGCAGCGCCGGGTCGGCCTGCAGCGTGGGCAGCTCTGCGCCCACGCGCCATTCCACGGCGCGGCCAGCCTCGGCAGGGGCCAGCGCCGCACGCGCCCCGGCCACCGCCAAACCCAGTGGCACCGGCTGCGGGTGCAGCGCGGCGCGGCTGGCGCGCACCAGGGCCAGCAGGCCATCGATCATCAGCCCCATGCGCCGCGCCGACTGGTCCATGGTGGCCAGAAAACCCAGCGCCTCCTGCACCTCGGTGCCCTGCAGCACCTCGGCCGGCAGGTCGCCCAGCACCTCGCGCACCAGCGTGCCGTACGACGTGACATGCCGCAGCGGCGCGCGCAGGTCGTGCGAGACGGCGCGCAAGAACTCCTCCTGCGCGGCGGCCATGTCGGCCACCTGCTGCTGGCTGCGGGCCAGCTCGGCGCGCAATGGCTGCAGCGCCTGCTCGGCGGTGGCGTCTGGCTCGTTCATGGCTTGGGTTGTTTGGCGGGCCGGTTCCAGTTGGCGATGCTGACCTGCTTGCCCCGCGCCACGCCCAGGGTGCCCGCAGGCACGTCCTTGGTGATGGTGGAGCCGCCGCCCACGGTGGCCCCCGCGCCAATCGTGACGGGCGCCACCAGAACGCAGTTGCTCCCGATATGCACGTCGGCCTCGATCACGGTGCGGTGCTTGTTGGCGCCGTCGTAGTTGGCGGTGATGCTGCCTGCGCCGTAGTTCACGCGCTCGCCCACGGTGGCATCGCCCAGATACGCCAGGTGATTGGCCTTGGCGCCGTCGGCCAGGGTGGAGTTCTTCACTTCCACGAAGTTGCCGATGTGCACCTCGCGGCCCAGTTGCGCACCGGGGCGCAGGCGGGCAAAGGGGCCGATCAGCGCGCCCTCGCCCACCGTGGCGCCCAGCTTTTCGCCGTCGATGTGGGTGAAGGGGTGGATCACGGCGCCCGCCGCGATGCGCGCGTTGGCAATGCAGCAGTTCGCACCGATCTGCACGCCCTCGCCCAGCTCCACGCGGCCGGTGAAGACGCAGTTCACGTCGATCTCCACGTCCTGGCCGCAGACCAGCTCGCCGCGCACGCCGGTGCGGGTGTCGTCGCGCACATCAAACCGCGCCGGGTCGGCCAGGCGCACGCCCTGCTCCATCAGGGCCCGCGCGGTGGCGCGCTGGTGCGCGCGCTCCAGCTCGGCCAGTTGCAGGGGGCTGTTGACGCCCGCCACCTGCAGCGCATCGCTGATGCGGTGGGCCGCCACGGGCACGCCGTCGGCCACGGCCATGGCGACGATGTCGGTGAGGTAGTACTCGCCCTGGGCGTTGTGGTTGGTCAGCCGCGCCAGCCAGCCGCGCAGCAGGCGTGCGGGCACGGCCATGATGCCGCTGTAGACCTCGGTGATGGCGCGCTGGGCGTCGCTCGCGTCCTTGTGCTCGACGATGCCCTGCACGGCGCCTGCGTCATTGCGCACGATGCGGCCGTAGCCCGCGGGGTCGGGCAGCGTCACGGTCAGCAGGGCCAATTGGGCTATTTTTCCGCCGGCGCTGGCCGCCACCAGCGCGCGCAGCGTGTCGGCCTGGGTCAGCGGCACATCGCCCGAGAGCACCACCACCGTGCCATCGCCCGGCAGATGCGGCACGGCCTGCTGCACGGCGTGGCCGGTGCCCAGCTGGGGCTCCTGGCGCACGAATTTGAGGTCAAAAGTGCCTGCAGCGCTTGCTGCACCTGCGGTAGCAGCTTCTACTTCTGTAGCACCGTGGCCCGTAATGACGATGGCGCTGCGCGCCTGCAGGTGGGCCGCCTGGTCCAGCACATGGTGCAGCAGCGGGCGCCCGGCCAGGCGCTGCAGCACTTTGGGGATACGGCTTTTCATGCGCGTGCCCTTGCCGGCCGCCATGATGAGGATGTCGAGTGAGGTCATGGAAAAGGAGTGTTTGTGTGCGCAGCGCAAGCCCAACGCGCGGGCATGGCGTGGATTATCGGCTGCGGCATACCGGGCATCAAACGCTATTTAAACAATAGCTTCCAGCGCTTATCCGATAAGCACTGGAGGCCATCTTTACCTGATTAGCGACTTGTCTCGGATGTCTCACCCCATCCGTTCGGGCTGAGCCTGTCCAAGCCAGGGTGCCCCTTGCAAACAGCCCTTCGGCAAGCCTGTCCCGGCCGTGCCGAAGGGCTCAGGGCGAACGGAGTCTAAGATATGTCACCAATCAGGAAAATAGGCCGCCAGCGCTTTCAGAATAAGCGCTGATAGCTATTTAAAATATAGCAAATCCCGCATCGGCACCACACCAAACTCACCAGAGCGCACCGGGGGAACATCCTCCACGCCACCATGCGGTTTGCAGCAACGCCAGCGCCTGCAGCCACCGCCACACTGTCGGCGCGAAACCCCTCGATGAACGCCAGCACCTCGGGCTTGACTGCGGTGAACGCGCCCGTCTTGCGCAAGCGGCATTGCGGGCACGAGGTTCTCTATGTGAGCACCCTCGCCCCCACGCAACCGCTGAGCGTGGCGGCCCAGATCGCCGGGCGCGCACGCCTGGCCAATGCGGAACTCGGCATCACGGGGCTGCTGATTTTTGAACCTGGAAACGGCCAGCGCTTTTGCCAGCAACTCGAAGGCCCGCAAAACGCGGTGCTCAAGCGGATCGAGCGCATCCGCAATGACCCGCGCCACATCAACGTCGAAGTGCTGCACCATGGCCCGCTGGAGGGGCGGCGGTTTCAGCCGCTCAGCCTGGCCTTCAGCACGGGGGAAGACGTGGACGCCTTGGCCCGCATGGAGACCCTGGACGGAGACGCAGCGCTGGCCGCGTTTGATACCGTGCGCGGAGAGCTGGTGCGTTAAGGGGGTGGCTTTACGGCAGCACGGAACAGGTTGCCCGCTGGCGCTGGGGAGCCATGCGATGCCCCACAAACCGGGCCAGGCCAGCGGCACACCGCCCGCCCGCGCCCGCCACATCCACAACGGCTGCGCCCATGGCGTGCCCGCCCTGGGCCAGGGCGCGCACCAGGTCGCGCAGCGGCTGCACCACGGCGCACTCCCAATCGCGGGCGATCACGCTGGCAGTCGATGCCGTGGCCGGGGCCGTCCCGCCCCCCCAGCGGAATGCCACGGCATCGGTGCCGCCGGATGGGCTCCATGCCTCCATCACCACATGCTGGCCCGGCGCGACGGTCAGGCGCTCGCCCGCCGTCAGCACATGGTCGGCCGCGGCACCCGGCAGATCGTCCAAAGACCCGCCCAGGGTGAGCCACACGCGGCCCCGGGCAATCTCCAGCACGCCGGGGCTGCGCGCGCGCAGCGAAACGGCCTGCCCAGCGGCCAGTTTCCAGCTACCGGCCTCAGCGCAGCCCACCTGGCCGGCTTGGCCGGCCGGAACGGATTGTTGCAATTCCAGAACGTTACGGGATGACATGGCAGCCTCCTTGGTACAAGCAATATGCATTGCGGAGACTGAATGGTGCGCCGTCCCATGCACACAGTCCAATGAAAACGCGCTACGCTATTCATTCCATCAACGCATCAATCGCCAACCCCATGGCCTCTGCCGAATATGCCCCCGCGGTGCTTCGCACGCGCCCCGTCGCCACCGGCCACTGGCGCGCCTTTCTGGCCGTGGCGCGGCACCTGAACTTCCGTGCCGCCGCCGATGAGCTGGCGCTGACGCAATCCGCTGTCAGCCGCCAGATCCAGGCGCTGGAAGAAGAAGTCGGCGTGGCGCTGTTCCTGCGCCACACGCGGGCGGTGGAGCTGACCAGCGCGGGCGCACAGTTGCAGCGCGCCGTGGCCCCGGCGCTCGAACGCATGGACGCCGCCGTGCGCCTGGTGCGCCAGACGGCGGGGCGCCGCAGCGTGGCCATCACCACCTGGGCCAGCTTTGCGTCGATGTGGCTGATCCCGCGCATGGAAGAGTTCCAGCGCGACAACCCGGGCATCGACATCCGCATTGATGCCAGCGACGTGCCGGTGGACCTGGAAACCTCGGACGTGGACCTGGCCCTGCGCTACAGCCTGCCGGGCGCGGGCACGCAGGGCGGGCAGCGCCTGTTTGGCGAACAGCTGGCGGTGGTGGCCAGCCCCTGGCTGCTCAAAAGCGGCAAGCCCCTGCGCACCCCGGCCGACGTCACCCAGTTCACGCTGATCGAGGCGGGCGATGCCCACCGCAGCCAGCACCTCGAATGGCTCAGCTGGCGCCGCTGGTTTGACGCCCGCGACCTGGCCAAGCTGCAGCCCGAGCGCTGGCTGTATTTCAACTACGCCCACCAGATCGTGCAGGCCGCGCTGGCCGGCCAGGGCCTGGCGCTGGCGCGCATGCCGCTGATTGCCGATGCGCTGGCCGCCGGTGACCTGGTGGAGGTGCTGCCCGGCCACCGCATCGATTCGCCGCTGGCCTATTGGCTCCTGGTCGGGCCACGCAGCAGCCAGCGGCCGGAGATCAAGGCGTTTTGCGCCTGGCTCGAGATCCAGGCGCAGGCCACGCGCGAGGCGATCGGCGATGTGCCGGACCCGGACTTGAATGACGACCTCGATTAAGAAGCTGCGCGCGAGCCCGGTCAGCCCGATCCCAACCGCCTCATGCAACCGCTTTTATTTTGATAGCTGCCAGCGCTTATCCATCAAGCGCCAGCGGTCATTTTTTCCATTCTTTTGAATCCGTTGCGCTGCGCGCTACCCACAGCCCCCCGCAATGGCGCAGCACTTGCCCGCGCACCCGTGGAACTGGCTTTGCCAAGCCTCCGGGTGCGTCCCCCTCAGGGGGAAGCGGCGTAGCCGCTCAGGGGGAGACCAAATTCACCCGCGCAAACTTGCGCTTGCCCACTTGCACCACGTAGGTGCCGGCGGCCAGCTTCAAGCCCTTGTCGCTGACCACGCTGCCGTCCACACGCACACCGCCACCCTCGATCAGGCGATTGGCCTCGCTGGTCGAAGGCGCCAGGTTGGCCTGCTTGAGCAAGGCGCCAATGCCCAGCGGCGCGCCCGACAGGGCCACCTCGGGAATCTCGTCCGGCACGCCGCCCTTGCTGCGGTGGATGAAGTCCTGCTCGGCCGCGTCGGCGGCCGCCGCGCTGTGAAAGCGCGCGGTGATCTCCTTGGCCAGCGCCACCTTGGCGTCCTTGGGGTTGCGCCCGCCCGCCACCTCCGCCTTGAGGGCCTCAATCTGCGCGAGCGACTGGAACGACAGCAGCGTGTACCAGCGCCACATCAGCGTGTCGGAAATGCTCAGCACCTTGGCATACATGGTGTTGGCGTCTTCACTGATGCCGATGTAGTTGTTCTTGGACTTGGACATCTTCTCGATGCCGTCCAGGCCTTCGAGCAGCGGCATGGTCAGAATGCACTGCGGCTCCTGGCCATATTCCTGCTGCAGGTGGCGGCCCATGAGCAGGTTGAACTTCTGGTCGGTGCCGCCCAGTTCCAGGTCGCTCTTGAGGGCCACCGAGTCGTAGCCCTGCATCAGCGGGTAGAGAAACTCATGCACCGCAATGGGATTGCCTGCCTTGAAGCGATCGTGGAAATCGTTGCGCTCCATCATGCGCGCCACGGTGAACCTGGAGGCCAGCTGGATCATGCCCGTGGCGCCCAGGGGCTCGCTCCACTCGCTGTTGTAGCGGATCTCGGTGCGCGCCGGGTCCAGCACCAGGCTGGCCTGGCGGTAGTAGGTTTCGGCGTTCAGCTTGATCTGCTCGGGCGTGAGCGGCGGGCGCGTGCTGTTACGCCCCGAGGGGTCGCCGATCAGACTGGTGAAGTCGCCGATCAGGAAGATCACCTGGTGGCCCAGATCTTGCAACTGCCGCATCTTGTTGAGCACCACCGTGTGGCCGATGTGAATGTCCGGCGCCGTGGGATCCAGCCCCAGCTTGATGCGCAAGGGCTGACCTGTGGCTTCGGAACGGGCGAGTTTCTTGATCCACTCATCCTGCGGCAGCAGTTCTTCCACGCCGCGCAACGAGGTTTCGAGGGCTTGCCTTACACCATCGGATACCGGGTTATTTGTAACAAGAGATTGATTCATAAGGGTTTTCTGGGATGTCCGAACAACATGCACCGCTATACTTCAGCCCACATTGCAGTGGGCGGATTCTAGTGGTCTCGCCGTTTCGACATTCCGGTAGCCCAGCCGAATGCCTGCAGCCTGACAGCCTGTGCCCCCGGTATCGCCCCGCTTTGCAGCGGGGAAAACTGCCGGTTGCACCTTCAACCTTGGGGACAGACCTTTGATCAACGGCTTCACCACCGCCAGCATGGCATTGCTTGCCAAGCTGACTCACAGTGTCCAGAAACACCCGAAACGTATCACCGCCGCCGTGGCGACCCTGCTGCTGACGGGCGGCGGCGGCGCCTTTGCCGTGGCATCGTTGGCACCCGATCCATCGGATCTGCCGGTGAGCGAGATCAGTTACGCCGTCGAGTCGCTGGCGGCCAACCCGGTGCTGGATGCCCTGGAATCGCCCGGCTTCTCGCTGTACCGTTCGGAGCAGACGCGCAGCAGCGACACCGCGGAATCCTTGCTGCAACGCATGGGCGTGGCCGATCCGGCCGCCGCCGCCTTCCTGCGCAGCGACGCCCCCGTTCGCCAGAACCTGCTGGGCCGCGCCGGACGCTCGGTCTCGGCCGAAACCACCGACGACCACCGCCTGCTGCGCCTGACGGCCCGCTGGGCCCAGGACGACAGCGGCCATTTCCGCCGCCTGGTGGTCGAGCGCACGGGCGAGAAGTTCACCTCGCGTGTCGAGTCCGCGCCCCTCACCACGGGCAGCCGCCTGGCGGGCGGGGTGATCCGCAGTTCCCTCTTTGCCGCCACCGACGCAGCCGACATCCCCGATTCCGTGGCTGTGCAGCTGGCCGAGGTGTTCTCGGGCAACATCGACTTTCACCGCTCCCTGCGCAAGGGCGACCGCTTTTCGGTGGTCTATGAAACCCTGGAAGCCGACGGCGAACCCCTGCGCAGCGGCCGTGTGCTGAGCGCCGAGTTCCAGAACGACGGCAAGACCCATCAGGCGATGTGGTTCCAGGACCCCGGCGCCGCCAAGGGGGCCTATTACACCCTCGACGGCGAAAGCCTGCGCCGCGCCTACCTCACCTCGCCGGTCGAGTTCTCGCGCGTTTCCAGCGGCTTCAAGATGCGTTTTCATCCCATCCTGCAAAAGTGGCGCGCCCATCTGGGCACCGACTATGCCGCCCCCACGGGTACGGCCGTGCGCGCGGTGGGCGACGGCGTGGTCGAGTTTGCCGGTGTGCAGAACGGCTTTGGCAACGTGGTCTTCGTGAGGCACCGCAACCAGCACGAAACGGTGTACGCGCACCTGAGCCGCATGGATGTGAAAAATGGCCAGGCCATCGAGCAGGGCCAGACCATCGGCGCCGTGGGCTCCACGGGCTGGGCTACGGGCCCGCACCTGCATTTCGAGTTCCGCGTGAACGGACAGCATCAGGACCCGCAGGCCATCGCCCAGCAAAGCGAATCCGCCGCCCCGGTATCCAGGGCGGCCCGGCCCGCCTTCGACCGACTGGCCGGCAACATGCGCGTGCAACTGTCTGCGGCCGCGCTGGTACAGCAGGCCAGCGCGGAATAAGCCGCAGCCGGCACGCCGCTCTGGTGCAGTTGCAGGAGATGCCCGGCTTGTACATCGGCCTGATGTCGGGAACCTCGCTCGATGGGGTGGATGGCGTGCTGGCCGACTTTTCACAAGAAAAAATGGCCGTTGTCGGCCATGCATCAGCGCCTCTTGCTCCAAATTTAAGAGCAGAACTGCTCGCCCTCAACACCCCCGGCCCCAACGAACTGCACCGTGCGGCCCTGGCCGGCAATGCGCTGGCACTGGCCTATGCCGATGTCGTGCACAGCCTGCTGGCGCGCAGTGGCACGCCCGCCAGCGCCGTGCGGGCCATCGGCGCCCATGGGCAGACCGTGCGCCATCGCCCCCAGGAATTCGACGGCACGGGCTATACCCTGCAACTGAACAACCCTTCCTTGCTGGCCGAGCGCACAGGCATTGCCGTGGTGGCCGATTTCCGCAGCCGGGACGTGGCAGCAGGCGGCCAGGGTGCCCCGCTGGTGCCGGCCTTCCACCAGGGCGTGTTTGGCCGGGCGGACGAGACGGTGCTGGTGCTCAACATCGGTGGCATCTCCAACCTCAGCGTGCTGGGTGCCGACGGCAGCGTCGCGGGCTTTGACTGCGGCCCCGGCAATGCGCTCATGGACCATTGGTGCCAGATGCACACCGGCCAGGCGTTTGACAAGAATGGCGCCTGGGCCGCGCAGGGCCAGATGCTGCCCGGCCTTCTTGTCACACTGCTGCAGGAACCTTTTTTACGCCAGCCCCCGCCCAAAAGCACCGGACGCGATCTGTTCAACCCGGCCTGGTTGGCGGGCGCGCTGGCGGCACACGCCGGCGCCCGGCCCGTTGACGTGCAGGCCACATTGACCGAATTGACCGCCAACGCTTGTGCAACAAGCGCATCAAGCTATGGAAAAAATAGCAAAACACTGGCAGTGTGCGGTGGCGGCGCCTTGAATATGCACCTGATGCAGCGTCTGCAGGCCTTGCTCCCTGGCGCATCGGTGGTGCCCACCGATGCCCTGGGCCTGCCCGCGCTGCAGGTGGAAGCCGCCGCTTTTGCCTGGCTGGCTCGCCAGACGGTGCTAGGGCAAACCGGCAGCCTCCAAAGCGTCACGGGCGCCCAAGGCGCCCGCGTTCTGGGGGCCGTCTACCCGGCCTGAGAAAAATACGGGCCAGTCCGACGGATCAGGCCGAGAAACTGGAACCGCAGCCGCAGGTGCTGGTGGCGTTCGGGTTCTTGATCACGAACTGGGCGCCCTGCAGGTCTTCCTTGTAGTCGATCTCGGCGCCCAGCAGGTACTGGTAGCTCATGGCGTCGATCAGCAGCGACACACCATTCTTGGTCATGGTGGTGTCGTCTTCGTTGGTGATTTCGTCAAAGGTGAAACCGTACTGGAAGCCCGAGCAACCGCCACCCTGGACAAACACGCGCAGTTTCAGGTCGGGATTGCCCTCTTCGGCGATCAGGTCCGCCACCTTGGCCGCCGCGCTGTCGGTGAACAGGATGGGGGTGGGCATTTCGGTCTGGATGTTTTCGGCAACTGCACTCATGGGGTACTCCAATTCAGGATTTCCCGTGAATGCTACTGCAATCCAGTCGGGAATTCAGGGCGCCGGCTTTTGACGCCAATTTCAGTGGGGGCATTGCGCCTGGCAACAAAAAACCGCCCGAAGGCGGTTTTTTGTTGCTGCCCACCATCGCAAGGATGCCGGGCAGGAGCACCGCCAGCAGCGGCCCTCCTTTGGCAGCGGCAAAGCTTAACGCTTCGAGAACTGCTTGGCGCGGCGTGCGGAGTGCAGGCCGACCTTCTTGCGTTCCACTTCGCGGGCGTCACGCGTCACGAAGCCGGCTTGGCTCAGGACGGGCTTGAGCGTCGCGTCGTAGTCGATCAGGGCGCGGGTGATGCCGTGGCGGGCAGCGCCGGCCTGGCCGGATTCACCACCGCCGTGCACGTTGATCTGGATGTCGAAGGTTTCGACATGGTTGGTCAACGCCAGGGGTTGCTTGGCAATCATGATCGAGGTTTCGCGGCCGAAGTAGGACTGGATGTCCTTGCCGTTCACCGTGATCTTGCCGGAGCCTTTTTTCAGAAACACGCGGGCGACGCTGGACTTGCGACGGCCGGTGCCATTGTTCCATTCACCAATCATCTCAAGGCTCCTTAGATTTCCAGCGCTTTGGGCTGCTGGGC
>Ga0255334_1000669_pt1 | contig 23227 bp, 23 predicted proteins | sample EtOH5_35cm_T3_12_FD_202080 | JGI IMG/M metagenome (GOLD analysis project Ga0255334, IMG submission 202080) | Sandy soil microbial communities from University of British Columbia, Vancouver, Canada - EtOH5_35cm_T3_129 | ecosystem: Engineered > Artificial ecosystem > Sand microcosm > Unclassified ... | reverse complement strand
GCCCGTCGTGCGCGTGTTGGGGATCTCGACCGGTTGAGGCTTGCCGCGGTGGCGCCACGTCGGACGTCCCGTGGGCGTGGCGCGAAACACGACGCACGGTATGCCACGCACCCCATAGTAGGCGCACAGATCGGGCTCCTTTTCAATGTCCACCGGGATCACTCCGTCGGTCAGTTTCGGGTGCTGGCCCAGCCAGAGCATGGCCCGCGGCACAAAGTCGTCCATGCACAGTTCGGACCATTCGGCGTAAAACAGGAGCGCGCCGAGGGTGGCCTCGCGCAGACACTCTGTTTCGGTATCCCACCTCGCGCGTACCGTGAACGCGCTCTGATCGGCGCTCGTGCCGCGCCGCGAGGTAGGATCGACCCTGTCCGGAATACTGCCGCCGCCATCCTTGTCTTTTTCGATATCCATCTCATCGCGGCGCTGGTCGGACGCTGCCGTGGGGTCTTGAGGTTTCGCTGCGTGCGCGCTCTCGTCGTCATTTACTGGCGTCTGGGGTCGAGACCCGCGTGACGGTGTGGTCCCTTGCGCGAGATGCGCCATAGGGTGCTGTGCAGGGCTTGGCGATTTACGGGCCAAGGGCCCGGCCGGTGGTGACAAGCTGGACCGATTCACGACCAGCCGTCTGGGCATGACCGATACGATACGCAATGGAGGTGAAGGCGTCATGCGTGGTGTTGGCGTTCCTGCGGTCGGCGCGGCATCGTGCACCAGTACGCTGGTCCTGACAAACGTTTCGTTCGCCGCGGGGGTCGGCCTACGTACAAGTGTGTTTGCCATCTCCTGCCTCTTGTGAGTTTGCGGCTATGACCGATTGCCGTGCTTGATAGGGGGCGAGGGGTGGTCTCTGCTCTTTACCTCCTAGGGGACGCTCGCGGTCGCGCGTAGGTCGTGCCACTACATTCGAGCGGGCAGTCATGCCGTCCTGCTTTCTCGTTTTGCACGCGCAGGCACCGTCGCCGGTGGCGACCGCGGGGACGCATCCCCCAATACGGAGAGAAAGCAGCGAGATTCAGGTGAGGAGTGGGAGAGGCCAAAGAGTCACATTGTTTGCACGCAAACGTGAGACAGGGCGCGGTCTTTGGGGAAAAGGGTATACGAGAGGGTAGGGGAAAACATGAAATGGGACTAGGAGTGGCGGCGGAGGACGAGCGAAGAGAGCGTGCGCATGGCCTCGGACGCACTCAAGAGGCGCACGGCATCAAAGTCGGACGCGCGAAACCGGGCGCGCGCTTGCCTTCCCAGAGAGATCCACTCACCGCTGTCGATGAGCGCGCGGCACTTTGGAGCCAGATCCTGCATCGTGTCCACCGAAACATAGAGACGCCCGTAGAGGGCCTCCATCTCCTGGTCATCGCTGCGCACGCCCACCACGCACGCACCCGCGGCGATGGCCCACAAGAGGCGCTGCGTGGCAAAGTGCCTGTGATGGGGCCCCCACGGGCAGTAGACAAAGATCCTGGTCGTGGCCAAAAGCCGGTCCAGATCGGGCCCGTAGGTGGTGCCATCGTGGACGACGAGGCCCATCTTGCGGATCTCGTCCACGGTACGAACCCTGTCCTTTGAATTGGTACATCCAGGCATAGCCACGTCCAGCGTGCGCGCCTCGTCACCATCTCTATCCGCGTTATCCTGGACCTTGTCCCCCACGGTATGGTCGTCGGGCGGGACGTCGTTAGGGCGAAATCGAGCGAGTTGCCACAGTGATGGCCCTTCCGTCGGCGCCGCAGAGGCGCCTCCATTACCGTCGTCGGTGGCCCCATTGATTGGGGCATGCGCGAGTGGCCCACTGTCTGGTGAAACGGGCAGAGAGCCCTGCGGCCAGAACGCAACGGCCACGTGTGCGAGACCCTCCCCGTGCAGGGCCGTGCGCCACCAGTGGACGTTGGCCGCGTTCAGGGTGAGCACCAAGTTACACCCTCTTGCGAGAGCGGGCCTCATGCGATACCAGCAGTTGTGCAGATTGCAGACGGGCTCGCTTTCGACGAGCACAAACGGCGACATGTGCTTCTCCAAGCGACACCACTGGTCCAGCACGTGATTGAGGATCTCGTCAAAGCACACCACGGGCACACCCGCTGCAGGCGCGTGCGCATAGTCGTCCACCTCGATGCATGTGAATCCACTCGATTCGAGGACCCTGCGCATCCACACTGCTAGCCGTCCGTAGCACAGTTCCTGCGCATGGCCTCGGCGAAACACAAACGCACTCTCTTGTGGTCGCTCCCTATCCATCTCCTCTCTTGCGTTGCCGCCGAGCGGCTCCTTCCTATCTGGGAGAAGGAGTGGGCTGTGTTTCCTCTCTTTTCCTTTGGTGACCACACCGGTGTGTTTCCCCAACAGCGATCGATGGAAAAAAAAAAGAAATCCATGGGAAAATGTGCCTTTTTCGTGTCGTGCGCGCTCGACATGCTGGCACCAGAGGAAAACCAGTGGGAGAATACAGTGCATGCGGTAAACGTGGCGGTGTCGTGAGGCAATATGGAAGCACACCAAACGTGCGCACGCACACACACTGTCTCTACCTGATAGGCAAAACATAAACGCACAACGGCACGACCTCGACATCGGTAGGTGTCGAGGCCCAAGATGATCTATTCCCTTGATTGGGGGGGGGAGTCGGTTTGGTCGGGAAACCCTGTGCGTCATCTAGTTTAATGCCAGTGTGCGATCCAAATACGACGATTTCCCTTTTTCATTCCCTCATTTGGCGAGGGAGGACAGTGGGTGGAACAAAAAGGAACAAAAGATGCGAATCTACATGGGAGGGCCGTCGTAGAGCACATCGAACCAGTAGTGGGTCAGGTTGGTAGCGTTGGTGGCCGTCGCGATGGATATATCAATGTCCAAGAGTGTGTTGTTGTAGAGCGCGGGCACGACGATATCACCCGCATTCAGCAGCAGCTTGCCCGCAACGACCATCGTATCGTAATTGACCAACAGTTGCACGCCCACGAGACCCGTTGCGGACACGGCCGCACGTCTGATGATCGTCGACGTACCGAGCGTAGGGGAATTGACCACGAGCACGAGTTCGAGAGGTGCGAACGATCCGGCGATGGTGGAACTGATAGCCAGCGTGGCGGAGAGGGTGCCCAGCGCCGTAGGAACGAACCCGAATCCAGAGGTCACCGCGTAGACGCCCGTCGTGGGCACCGAATATCCGTAAAAGGTGCCGACGCCAGAGGGCACGGTCGTTGTCACGATCCTCGCTGCATCGCCAAACGTCTGCGGCCACGTCGTCTGATCGATCACCCACTGACCGGGCGCGCTCAGAGTGACCGCTCCAGCCGTCGCCAGCGTTCCAGTGATTGTGATGCCCGTCGTAGCAGTAGGAGACAAGATCGTGCTCACACCGACCGCGGCGACAGGTCCCGCAGGACCTTGTACGCCCTGGAAGCCCTGCGGACCGATAGCGCCTTGAACGCCAGCCAAACCTTGGGGACCGATTGCGCCCTGAGGGCCAATTGCGCCCTGGAAGCCACTCGGACCCTGGAAGCCTTGCGCGCCAATGGCTCCCTGCGCGCCCGTCACGCCTTGAGGACCTTGGAGTCCCTGGAATCCACGTGGACCTTGGAAACCTTGAGCACCAACAAATCCTTGAGATCCCTGTACTCCGGGATCGCCTTGAGGACCCTGGAATCCACGAGGACCCTGGAAACCTTGAGCGCCAATGAAACCTTGAGGTCCGATCAAACCTTGAGGACCCTGCGCTCCCTGGAAACCGATTGGGCCTTGAGCGCCTTGTGCGCCAGTAAATCCCTGAGGTCCCTGTAATCCGGGATCGCCTTGAGGGCCTTGGAATCCTCGAGGTCCTTGTACTCCCTGAACGCCAGTAAAGCCTTGAGGTCCAATTAAGCCTTGCGGACCTTGTGCGCCTTGGAATCCGATAAGACCTTGAGGACCCTGAACTCCAGTAAAGCCTTGCGCTCCGCGCACGCCCTGGGCACCTTGAACGCCTTGGAATCCACGCGCTCCCTGTGCTCCCTGGACGCCTGTAAATCCCTGGGGTCCGCGAGGGCCTTGCACGCCAGGATCCCCCTGTGGTCCTTGGAAACCTCGAGGGCCCTGTACGCCAGTAAAACCTTGAGGACCACGAACTCCTTGAGGGCCAGGACAGCATCTACCCTGGGGACCTTGAGCGCCTTGAAGACCACGTGGACCTTGGAAGCCTTGCACTCCTCTTGTTCCCTGTGGGCCAATGTTACCACGGGGTCCTTGAGGGCCTGTTGATCCTTGAGGACCTTGTACGCCCCTAGGTCCAGGAGGACCCTGTGGGCCGACGCGCCCAAGGCGGTCGACGACAAGCAGATTATCGCATTGGCGCGGGAACCTGCTGCGCGAGGAAGAGGAGCACGACGACGATGAAGAAGTAAAGCACGATGACACAGACTTACTCATGGCGGCAGCGACAAGTGAGTGGCAACAGCGATGGCAGCGGCTGCGACAGTGTCAGAGGGATGAGGGGGGGTGCAAGGACGCGCTCGCTTTGCCTTTGGGCGTGTACTGCTTTTTGGTGTGTCACTGCTGAAGGCGGCAGTGCCGTGTTATCATACGGGTGCGATCGTTTTCTCTGTTTGAGTGTCGGGGAGAGAGAGGACGGGCCGCCCTCGTTCTCTTCCCTACCGTCTCTCTCACGTCTTTGACCCCCCCCCCTGGCACAGGTGGGACACACCTCGATGCCCACGAGCGAGGCACCTGTCGTACTCGTGAGCGCTCGCGCGCAATCACAGTGCACTCCCAACATTTTGGTGCTGCTCTCGCGTCCGGACAAGGGGCGGCGGTGTGACCCCTTTCCTCTCTCTTTCTCTCTCTCTCTCTATTTGTGCGCGCTATACCGTTCTTTGGTAGGGCAAAACGGTAGATACGGGTGCTTTTGACATCCACGAGCCATTTTGGCGCCGTCCGTTTCCTACGCCCACAGACTCGGTTGCCGTGATCCGTTGTGGCCGGGGACTTTCCCTCCTCGCGCAGTGTAGTCGGGGCAGCAGCGGCAACGTTTTGAGAAAGCGTAACGGCGAATGGGCAGAGTCGGAGGAACGGGGACATTTTTAGAGGGACAACAGCAGCATCTACGGCCAGAGGGCGGCACAGGTCGTGCGGTACCACGGTTGCTTCCGCGAGACCACAACGATAGGACAGAAAGCAATGCGTTCATGTCATGCTATTGAAACCGGCAACGGCGGTATGAGCCATCGTACAAAAAGTGAACGTGCGACGACCAAGCGCAGAACCATAGTCTTGCTCAGCGATCGCCCGGCATCGTGACGATCACGCAGACTTTGCGCCGCCTCTCGCCGCTGCGACCGCCTCGTTCACGCGCAGAGAGAGACACACACATGTGGCAGCCACAATCGACGCCGTCTGATCGGATACCGTGCGCGGTTGCGATAAAACGTAACTGCTTGATTGGCGCACTATCGCCATTAGACCTACGGTCAAACATCGCCATGACCCCAGTCGCGCTTTGTGGATCGGTAAGTTGCCCAATGCAGTATGCATTTGGCGCGTGTCACCGCGGGTCGTGAACTCTGGGGGCCGATCGCTTCACGTTGTCCGAGCGGCCATCCATGTACCTTGCGCGTGAAAGCTGCAAACGAATCGCTCGAGCCGCTGCGGGAACTGCATTCCGATGATGGCGAGCAAGCGCCAGAGAGAATGGCTGGGGTCGTGACTCGATAGAGTCGATCGACACAAACTGTTTCAACCTGTTTTCCCTTTTATTGCACAAATTTCGCTCCATTTCCAACGCAAAATGCAATGCTGTGCAAGCAACCCCACATAGGACGCGACATTATACGATATATGCAACGAAATAGATTGACTCTATCAAGTTATGGCAGAGGTTGCGCAATTACTCTCTGGTGAGTGGTGCGTGCGCCGCCCGGCAGTGCATTTGAGCGATGACAACGTCATGATGTCCCCATTTGAAAAGGGATGCACGACGTCGATCAGGTTAAAGGGCCCTGTGTGTTGACGGCATAGCCGCGACCCTTTGGGGTTTGCAAAGTGCACCCACAACAATGCCTCGCGGATCTTTCCCTACGCAGGGTAGCAATGCCACCTCAGTGGGTATCCTATTCATCAGGATCACTATCATGCGATTTGTTGTGTGCATGTACGGGGGATAGGGCGCACGGTTTGTGCCATTGATTCGCCCCCGCGCGTGTGGCCTCTCTGAACCTTTGGGCTCCCATCCATAGAGGGTACTGTACACGCATATGCGTACCTGCACGTGTGTGGCGACGATAGAGGTTCATTTGTCGTGTTCTCGCATGTCCCCAAGCAGGGGGGGGGGCACACACCGACGTACCCTTTTTAGGCAGAGTCGCAAGAGGTACACCCCGTAAGGGTCGGAAGGCGGTTGGGCATATAGTGGTCGACAAAAGACCCTTTACTGCGCCTCTTGCTCATTTTGGAGTGGGAAGCATACGTGTGTTTAAAAGCCAATGGCCGTGACGGTCAGATTTACGCCGGTGATGGGCACCGTGCCCGTGTTGACGATGGTCGTCGTCCACTGCGTGAGCGTGGTCGCCGTGCTGGTCTGCACGCTCCACTGGACGCCTGCACCGGCGGTATGGGTAAAATCGAAACCGCCCCCGAGCACAGCGGTACCCGTCGTCAGATTGGCGGACGCGGTGATCGACGCGCCCACGGCCAGCGACGCGGACGCGGAACTGGCCGTCGCGACCTGTACGGCGAGCGCGTTCGAGGCAATGAACCAGTTGGTGCCGTCATAGGTCTGGAGCACGATGCTCGACCCAAAGTTGACCAGCGTACCGTTGGCAGGCCCGCTGCACGAGATCGTGATCTGCGGTCCGATGGCATTCGAGTTGTACACGGTGACCCACTTGCCGATAAACACGCTCGATGAGGTCATGGTGAGCGTGGCCGACCCCGTGGGAGCCCACACGATAATGGCGTCGCCATCGAGGACCGTGTAGGCCGTGGTAGCGCTCGGTATGGTGGTGACGCCCGTCTGGAGGCCACCCGATGTCACGACCGAACCGGACCCGCTCAGACCCTCGTACACCACCGGAGCGGAACCGGTGGTGGGGCGAGGCACATAGGTGGTGACGGCAGGCCCGGCGATGGTGAGGCCCAACCATTTGTTGTCGAGCAGCTGGATAAAGTTGCCCGTCGTGACCACGTCGTCGGCGGAACTGACGGTCGACGCCGTAGGGTAGCCCACAAACTGAAACAGCGAGTCGCGCACCACATAGCGCGAGCCGGCCGGCGGCGTGCCCGCCGTGCCCTCGAGGTACACCATCGTCGACGTCGGCGTGCCCCCCGCCGCATAGGTCAGATTGTGGTTGCAGTCGTCCACCAGGATGTTGACGGCAGGCACCGTTACGGCTCCGAAATTCACCAGGTAGAGCCCGTCCTGCACGATGCTGTTTATCGTGGTCGTAGCGTTGAGGGTCATGTTGCGCACCGTGGCCGTCACCGACGTGATACCGCTAGCAAACACGACCTGCGGCAGGTACCCCGTAGTTGTGATCTCGAGGTCGTTGGCATCGAGCGTCGCGGTGGACCCCGCTCCGCCGCATGTAAACACCGTCGTGAGGCCAGCCGTCGCGTTGGTCACCGCGATGGAACAGTTGCTGATGGTGAGCACGGGCGTGGCACCTGCCAGCTGAAACACGGCCGTGCTCTGCGTCGATGTGATGCTCAGACGGCGCACCGTGACGTTGCTATTGGTGATCAGATTGACCGTCCCGGTGGGGATGTTTTGCACAAAGTCCTCCATAAATACCCCCGTCATGCCGAGCGTCAGGGCCAGTCTGGCGTTGACGATGGTCGCTGCGCCCGAGCCCACGATCGTCATGTTGGGAAACGGCGAAATCACACCGCCTGCCGCCGTCTCGGGGTACGTTCCGGGCCGCACCAGAATACGCCAAGGCGTGGTGGCGGGCCCGCGCGCAGTCGCCGCTGCAATGATCGCATCCGAGATTGTGGCAAATGGATGTTCGGCGTCCTCCACGACGGGCGTCGCACTGGGAAACACGTTATCGACAAATGCCGTATTGGCCACATTGAGCACATCGGGACCTTGTGGGCCCTGAGGACCCGTCGCGCCTGTTGCGCCTTGTGGGCCTGCTGCAGATATGCCCTGTGGACCCTGAAATCCGCGTGGCCCTTGCGTGCCCTGTGGACCAGGAATACCTTGAGGTCCAAAAACGGCAATGCCTTGGGGGCCTTGAAAGCCACGAGCACCCTGCGCACCTTGTATCCCTGTGACCCCTTGTGCTCCTGTTGCGCCTTGGCTGCCCTGTGCACCTTGAAATCCACGTGGACCCTGCGTTCCTTGCGTACCTATAAATCCTTGCGTGCCGCTTTGCCCTTGAGGACCTATAGTACCTTGGGGCCCAGTAGTGCCTTGGAAGCCACGCTGGCCCTGGACGCCAATAAAGCCTTGGGGGCCTTGGATGCCACGATCGCCCTGGAATCCACGAATACCTTGTGGTCCCTGAAGTCCTATGGGTCCTTGTATCCCGCGAGGTCCCTGAGGGCCTTGCTCACCTTGAAATCCGCGACTACCTTGAGCACCTTGCACTCCAGCAAAACCTTGAGATCCTTGAATGCCAGGATCGCCCTGAACTCCTTGAAAACCGCGTGGTCCTTGTACTCCTTGAATGCCAATAGGTCCCTGCGTTCCAACAGGACCAGGAATGCCTTGATTGCCCTGGAATCCACGCTCTCCTTGAGGACCTTGTACACCAACAAAACCCTGGAATCCTCGTGGACCTTGTACTCCCTGCGCGCCTGTCGAACCCTGCACGCCGTCAGGGCCTTGTACGCCACGAGGACCTTGTGCTCCTTGAATACCGCGCAAACCGATAGGTCCCTGAACGCCTTGTGGTCCAACAGCACCTTGTACGCCGATCGCGCCCTGTGTACCACGAAAACCCTGCGATCCTGTCGATCCTTGAGCACCCTGTACACCAGGATCACCTTGGAATCCTCGAGGTCCCTGAACGCCAACAAATCCTTGCGGGCCGATTAAGCCTTGGCTTCCCTGTACTCCTTGAAATCCACGAGGACCTTGAATGCCGACAGGACCTTGAATACCACGTACTCCTTGAGAACCTTGTGCACCCTGAAATCCACGTTGACCTTGCGTGCCCTGAAAACCAGTAAATCCTTGTGCTCCACGGGAGCCTTGAGGACCAATACGTCCTTGAGCGCCATCCGCTCCCTGAAAGCCTCTGGGACCCTGTGGGCCTTGCGGACCTTGCACACCAGGTTGCGCAATGCCTTGTGGACCCTGGAAACCTCGAAAGCCTTGAAATCCTCTCGTGCCTTGGGTTCCTGATGGACCCTGACTGCCTTGTACGCCTTGTGGGCCAGGACAGCACCTACCCTGTGCACCTTGAACGCCACGAGGACCCTGTAATCCCTGTGGACCTCGAGTTCCGGGTTCTCCAATGCCCTGCGGCCCTTGTGGGCCTCGTTGGCCCTGTGCTCCTGTTATGCCCTGTGGACCACGACTGCCTTGTGGTCCGTGGCGGCACTGGTTGGTGCCGCGTAGGATGATCACATTTGGTCCGCAGCCGAAATCACATTCGGACGACGACGATGACAATGCTGCTGACGACGCGCGCGTACTGGTTGGTGCGCTACACAGACAACTATGTCTGCGCGGTGGCAACGACATGGCTGCGCCTCTGTTTATCTCTACCTTTGGGACGATCGGATAGGTATCGCTTTGTGAGATGTTGTTGATGGTCTGTTAACCCTTTGGCTGCCAGGAAACGGCGAGCGACGATGCAAGTGCGATTCTCCGCTTGTGCCGCCTTTTGCGAGCGTGCTCTTGCACAAAAATGCTCACCTCCTTTTTATATATGGGGGACCGGACCTTTTGCTCGAGCGCATCGCGGCGAAAACAAGAGATTCAGTTTCGCACAGGTTTGTCGCCTATGAGCGGCAGGAACCTTCTGCCACCACCCCTCTTCCAATTCAAAGCGAAGAAAAGGCAAATACATCATAGCGCCAAAAGATTGGCATCGGGTGGGCCTCTCTTGCGCAAGGCATTGTCCAAAACGATTCAGTGTACGTACCATGAAGGGATGCATCGTCTCTTGCACAGGTTTGCGCGGACAGGGTGATCTGATTCGCATATGTTGCTTGCCATGCGTAGGCTATGCGTCGGTCACATCTTTGGCATATGTGTGATGTCCTAGCCAGTATGATTGCTCTTGATCCAGCACGCGCTTCTTAGAGACCATGGCGGTGTGAGTCCAAAACTCGTGACGCCTATGGTATGAGCGACGACGACGGTACTGATAGGGAAGAGGCAAACAGCACGTTCCATAAGGAACAAAGGATCGCATGAATACCGCTCTGTTGTAGAAACAACTCGATGGCCCATACGCAAAACTCGTTTTTGCCGTGCATTACTGCGAGAATCACTAGAACTGTAATTCGATAAAATTGATCGGTTTCACTGCATGTATCATGTAATTGCACATTATATGTGGGATCGCTTGTGTGGCACCGTGTCTTGTGCTGTAAAAGGAGCACGATTTGTACAATAACGTGGAAAATAGGTTGGAACAGTTTATCTCGATCGACTCTGCGAGAGCGCGGCATGCACCGAGTATCGTGTTCCCCCCTTTTTTGCGCGTGTTTGGCGCACCGTCGTCGCCGCCGCCGCGGCCATTCTATTAGCTGCGAGCAGCAACGAACCAGTTGGTGCCGTCATACGTTTGAAGGATTATGCTCTCTGTGGGCACAACCACGGTTCCGTTGGCCGGGCCACTGGACGAGATCGTGATATTCGCCCCGCCGGCAGCGTTCGAGTTGTACACGGTGACCCACTTACCGATGAATACGCTCGATGCGGTCATTGTCAACGTGGCAGCCGCCGTCGGGGCCCAAACGATGATGGCGTCACCGTCGAGGACCGTGTAGGTCGTGCTAGCGGCCGGCACTGTGGTGACACCGGTCTGGAGGCCGCCTGACCACACGACCGAACCGGACCCGCTCAGACCCTCGTACACCACCGGAACAGAAGTCCCAGAAGCCTGGGGCACATAGGTGGTGGTGGCAGGTCCGACGATGGTGAGACCCGACCATTTGTTGTCGAGTAGCTGAACAAAGTCGCCTGTTGTGGCGTTATCGATGGCTGAGTTGACAGAGGATGTCGCAGGGTAGTCGACAAACTGAAACAACGAATCGCGCACCACATAGCGCGATCCAGCTGGCGGCGTGCCCGATGAGTTTACCAGGTAGAAGATGGTCGTTGCGGGCGTCGATGCAGGAATGGCATACGTGAGTCGATGGTCGCAATCATCAATCAAGAGGTTCACTGCGGGAGGCGCTAAGCCGCCAAAGTCCACCACGTAAAGTCCATCGCGCGTGCTGCTAGTGGTCAATGTGGCATTGACTACTAGGTTACGCACCGTTGCCGTCACGGATGTGATCACGGTGGCCAACATGATCTGCGGCAGGTAGCCTGTGGTCGTGATCTCGATGTCGTTGGCGTCGAGCGTGGCACTGGGGTTCCCGCCCGTGCACAAGAATATGGATGTAAAGCTGCTGGTCGTGCTTGTGAGTGATATCGAGCAGCCGCTGATGGTAAGCGACGGTGCGGCCCCGGCTAACTGGAATACACCAGTACTCTGTGTTGATGTGATGCTTAGGGAGCGCGCCGTAAGGACGCTGTTGTTCAAAAGGTTCAATGTGCCGGTGGGAATATTTTGCACGAAGCCTTCAACCGTCACTGGACTGCTGGTGACCGTCATTGACAAACGCGCGTTGATGATCGTCGCGGGTCCTGATCCCGAAATCGTTAGGTTGGGTATCGGTGTGATTACGTTGCCTGCCGCTGTCTCTGGATAGGTGCCTGGCCGCACCACAACGCGCCAAGGTGTCGTTGTGATGGCGCCACGTGCCGCAGTCACCGCCGCAATAGCAGCCGCGATGGTCGCAAATGGATTGGCGGCGTCCTCCACCACAGGCGTCGCGCTCGGAAAGATATTATCGACAAATGCTGTGTTGGCCACGTTGAGCGTGCGCGGGCCTTGAGGGCCCTGAGCACCCGTCACACCTTGAGCGCCCGTCGCACCTTGAGCGCCTTGAGCACCTTGAGGGCCAACAATGGATACGCCCTGTGGCCCTTGAGATCCTTGAGGACCTTGAGTGCCTTGCACGCCAACTGCTCCCTGTACACCAACCGCACCTTGTGCTCCCTGCACTCCCTGGAATCCTCTAGGGCCTTGTACGCCTTGTGCTCCAACAGATCCTTGTGGTCCTTGACTTCCTCGCGTTCCTTGGAATCCACGTGGACCTTGATTTCCTTGTATTCCAATAAATCCCTGCGGACCACGTGAGCCTTGAGGCCCCTGGAATCCTTGTAATCCACGTTGGCCTTGAGGTCCCTGGACGCCAATAAAACCTTGTGCGCCTTGCGGACCTTGTACTCCTTGTAATCCAACAGAGCCTTGAGGACCGCGAGGGCCTTGCGTTCCAATAAATCCCTGTGGTCCTTGAACGCCCTGAATACCTTGAAAACCACGCGGACCTTGACTCCCTTGTACACCAACAAGTCCTTGAGGGCCGCGTAGGCCTTGTGGACCTTGTACGCCTTGAAGACCACGTTGGCCTTGAGGACCTTGGACGCCAGTGAGACCTTGTGCACCTTGCAGACCCTGAGGACCTTGTATACCCTGCAATCCGACAAAGCCTTGGAAGCCACGAGGACCTTGCGCTCCTATGAACCCTTGTGGGCCCTGAACGCCGGGATCGCCCTGGAAACCTCGAGGGCCTTGCAATCCTTGGATGCCAATGGGTCCCTGTACGCCACGCATACCCTGAGCACCTTGAACGCCTTGAAATCCGATTGTGCCTTGAGGTCCACGAAGACCTTGAGTGCCAGTTGATCCTTGCGGGCCTTGTACTCCTGGATCGCCCTGGAAACCTCTGGACCCTTGATTTCCTTGGACGCCAACGGGGCCCTGCACTCCGCGTACACCTTGAGGACCGACAGTTCCTTGGAACCCTGTCGGACCTTGGAATCCACGAAGACCTTGAGTGCCAGTAGACCCTTGTGGGCCCTGAACGCCTGGATCTCCCTGAAATCCGCGAGGTCCCTGATTTCCTTGTACTCCAACCGGGCCCTGTACTCCGCGCACACCTTGAGGACCGACTGTTCCTTGGAAACCACGAGGCCCTTGATTTCCTTGTACACCCATCGGGCCCTGTACTCCGCGTATACCCTGAGCACCCTGAATGCCTTGAAATCCGATTGTGCCTTGAGGTCCGATAGGACCTTGTATACCGACAGGTCCTTGAGGGCCTTGAATGCCAGGATCGCCCTGAAATCCGCGAGGCCCTTGTCTTCCTTGTACCCCAACGGGGCCCTGCACTCCGCGTACACCTTGAGGACCGACAGTTCCTTGGAACCCACGAGGCCCTTGATTTCCTTGTACACCTATCGATCCTTGTGGACCTTGAACTCCAGGATTACCTTGCGGACCTTGAAATCCGCGAGGTCCTTGTATGCCTATAAATCCCTGTGGTCCACGAATGCCCTGTGGACCTGGACAGCATGGACCTTGAGGACCCTGAATACCTGCACGTCCCTGAAAGCCCTGAAATCCACGAGGACCTTGAATCCCCTGAAAGCCTCTGAGTCCTTGCACGCCTCGTGGGCCAACAGGACCTTGCAGACCTCGGGGACCGGAAGGGCCCTGCGGGCCGGGACAGCACTTTCCCTGTGGGCCCTGTGGTCCTCTCGGGCCCTGGTGTCCGCGATGGCACCTCTCGGCGCTGCGCAGGATGATAACGTTTGGGCCACAGTCGAAATCACGCTCGCATGACGATGACGGCAATGATGACGGACAGGTACTAGATGACGTGTCCGCGTTTGTTGGCGACCGGCGCCTGGGGGGACGCCCCCGCGGGGCAGGTGACGACATACGGTTTTTACTCTTGTTTTTCTCTGAGAAGAGTACGGGGGGACAAACGGCAGTTGGCAATAGCGCACGAAATACCGCGTTCACGTTCCACGCGATCTGTTAATACTGTGGACGACGGAAAACGCGAGGTAGTTGTGCAAAGTTTACGCTCCACTTTCTCGCATGTATGTGCACAGTTTGCTTCTCAAACCAGCAAAAGGGTCGGTGCCGATCGCGCATATAATTTGTGAATGGCTTGCGTGAACCGAGTCGTTATTTGAGAGAGTGGGGACAGATTCACGATCACCTTTGGGGCTGCACACTGTAATGGAAAGGGAGTCGCGCATAGTAATAGGATCCGTTTTGACAGTGTCGGAAAGTCTACGCGTGCCAAACGCCAGACACTCATAGTGGCATTTATGCCCATGTGACCGACGGACGGCGCGCACGATTTGATGACATCCCCTGGGCGGCCGCCCCAGCGGGTTTGGGCATAGAACGCTGCATCCTCTAGTTTGCAATATCTGCAAACGTGATTCGCACCGCGCAATCAAGGCAGCGAATCGCCGGGTGCCCACATTTCTCTGGTGATTTGGTTGCAAACGCGCCGCCCGCGTGGCCCCATCCTTTGGTACATCACCGCCGGCCTTTTGGAATCGGCTCAAGAGAGCGAGGATTTCTGTGGGTATGATAGAGGCACCAGCCATGGATACGGGGGAGAGTGGTCACACCGGTTGCGCTAGCTGATATGTACACACACATACGATAGATACACGCCCACACATACACAATGACGCGATGCAGTAATGTCCATTGTAGGGAGCCTATGCTAGGGCATACAGCAGGCTCGCATTGAGCCCCAGTTCGTCGAGCGCGGGCGGCGTTGTCGCCTGGTTGGACGTGACCGTGACCACAAGACGATCTCCCTGCGCCACGGGAACGGCCCCGGTCGCCGTCGCTGCCGTATTGCTGAGGTACTGGCCCGTGGGAAAGTCGGTCGTGGTGATCGGGCCAAACGTGACGGCAGCCGACATGAGCGGCGACGTGTAGGGAATCATTGTCTGGCCGCCCGCGCTCGCGATACACGTGGATCGTTGCACGGTAAACGTGTAGGTCAGGAGGGCCTGCGCAGTGTTGGGTACGGCGTGGACATCGACGCTAGCCTGGAGGTTGCTTATGAAGCCAGCCAGTGGTACAGTGAAAGCATACTGGCCACTTTGCACCATGGTTCCCGTGACCGAGTTGGCGAGCACGCGGTTTGCAGCAAACCCTATCGCCACATCCGACGTCGACGTCACACTGGCCGGTACGATGATGCCTGAAGCAAATGGAATGAGACCGCCCCCCACGGCCGCTGCGCCTGCCGGACCTTGTGGACCTACCGCTCCCTGTGGTCCTACAGGACCCTGAGCGCCCGCAATGCCTTGAAAGCCTGCAGGACCTTGAGCGCCTCCCGCACCCGTATTTCCAGCGGGACCTTGGAATCCTACCGGTCCCTGAAAGCCTGCGGGACCTTGAGCGCCCGTCGCACCCGCACTCCCAGCAGGACCCTGGGGTCCTACTGGTCCCTGAAAACCCGCAGCACCTTGAGCGCCTACAGCACCCGTATTTCCAGTGGGGCCTTGAAATCCTGCTGGTCCCTGTAAACCTATAGGACCCTGGACGCCTGCTGCGCCTTGACTTCCTGCGGGACCCTGATTTCCGATCGGACCATTAATGCCTTGTGGACCCTGAGCCCCTTGGCTGCCTGTCGCACCAACGATCCCCTGTGGACCTTGACTTCCATTGGCGCCTGCGGGGCCTTGTGCACCTCCAAATGCTCCTTGGGGTCCAATTATGCCTCTTGGTCCTTGTGCACCCAGTATACCTTGAGGTCCTTGTGCGCCAATGCCTGATGTTCCCTGAAGTCCACGTAGCCCCTGTGCACCGGATATACCTTGGGGTCCTTGCACGCCAATGCCGGGTGCTCCTTGAAATCCACGTGGACCCGTTGTACCCTGAGGTCCTTGTAATCCTTGTGTGCCAGTGGCAGATAATCCCATTGGTCCTTGTGGTCCTTGTGGTCCTTGTGGTCCTATGGATGCTATTCCTTGTGGTCCCTGTACTCCGTTTGTGCCGGCGATACCTTGAGGTCCTTGTGTGCCTATGCCTGCAGTACCCTGCGTGCCTCGTGTTCCTTGAGGACCTATAGGTCCCTGAAATCCTCGTATTCCTTGTGGACCCTGCATTCCAGTCTCACCCTGGGGACCAGGACAGCATCTTCCTTGAACACCTTGGAATCCTCTTGGACCTTGGGTGCCTCTTGGACCTTGCTGTCCTCGTTGGCCTTGCGGCCCAAGGCAACATCTACCTTGGGGGCCCTGAGGCCCACGCTCGCCGACTCTGCATCCATTGACGGTACGCAAAACGACGACCGTCGCTTCGTTTGGCACGCAACAGGATCTGCACCGGGACGATGATGATGATGACGATGACGATGACAATGACGACGACGACGACGACGATGCACAAACGTCAGAGGTTGTGGATTGGCACGTTGCTGGGTTGCGGACAAGACAGCACCTACGCGACGACATGGCCTTCTTTGGGGGAGGGGGGGGGGTGAATAACGGTTGAAAATGGAAAACTGTTTGCGTGTGCGGTCTGCCGCGTTCGAGAGCACGCAGTTGCGCTCTTTTGTGACCCGTTAATCCACTGGTGGGGTGGAAAACGTTGCATAACCACGCGACATCGATAACACGCTTTCTCACACATATGCGCATTTCCTGCTCATTGGGGGAAAAGTGTGCTCTTTCCTTGCTCTCTGCATACGTATTCACACCCTCTCGGGTTCGCGACAGAGCGCCCCGTGATCCGCCCGATGCGGATGGGGGAACGCTTGACCGAGTTGCATGCTCGTGTCTCGCGCCAAAGGATGCGCCCCTCCTTTTATTAGGGGCGGCTTATGATGGAAAGGGAGCAGGGGTGCCAGCGTGAAGGGACAGAGGATGAGCCGCAACCTCTTTTCATTCAAGGCGTCGGTCACGCTGGATCAACATGCAGCGACCTCCTCCAAGAGCGCAACGGTGCTGCCCTCTGCGAGCACCACCCGTCCGGCCCCATCAAGCAAGAGTGGACTGGCGTCGCCCTCTGCCATGACTGCCCACGCGGTGTCACCAACAAAGAGTGTCTTGCCAAAGGTTCCGGATACACGGATACCGGTGCTGCCGCCGCCTTCTGTGGCAGGATGTGCGTGGGTGGTGGAATGGTCCGTCAGCGATCGCGCCACAAAAGTCGATCCAGCGGTGGCATCCAGGTTACGTGGACTGGGATCCACCTGTGCCTTTGCCAGTGCCAGCGATGCCATGCACCGCATCGTTTACGATATGGCCGCGTTAAACGATCTGACCAAACCGAAACCAAACAAGACGATCGACAGTGACACCATCGGCGACGACGACACTCGCGGCATGGTGGTTGACAGTGCACGGCCAAACACCGAGAACGGCGAGCCACAAACATCGCTTGAACAGAGGGTGATTGCGCAATCGGACGATTCCTGTGTCCAGGCCGCACCGTTAGAGCAGCGTTTTGCATGCGAGGCAAGCCTCGAGCAAGACAGCGACGATGTATCGGTTCAACCCAATGAGACACCCGAGGACAGTAGTGTTGCCAAAACCCAAGATACAAGACACGCCCAGACTGACGGTGTGCTCCCCGAGGTGGAAGGGCCCGCGCTAAAGCTAAAGCACCCCAACCACGTGTGGAACCAGTTGCGCGGTCTCCCCGTAGGTGCCACGGTAGTGTTTGCGCGATGGGTGCGGCCGTGCGATGCATGGAACGTACCCCTTGCCACGGGCCATGTAAGGTGTATGCCCCTGGTGGGTATGAACGGCATCCCCGCGCGCACACATATCGCACCAACGACGAGAACAAACTCGACGCGCCTGGCATGGATTCTGTTTCATGCCGCCCTCCTCTTGTCCCTCCTCTCCGTTCTATTCCTGTGGATGACAATCAGGCTCCTGCTACGCCGTCGATACCGCAATACCGTCCACCGTTTGCCCTCGATCGACCTGTCGTCCGGCGTGGGGACCTCGATCTCGTCGTGACACGAGACATCTTTTCATTGGACGGATTCACTCTATGAAATGGTAACCGCGCGCGCGCCGTAATTCTATCAATAAAGCCGTTTCCCTGCGAAACCGTGGCAACCGGTGCGGTACGTGCATCACACAAACGCTGTCTTTCTCGCCACCCTCTGCAAGGTTTGTTGGCGCGCGTTCTCATCTTTCGGCGCGCGCCCCTGTGGGAACCAATGGAAGCGCATAGCGACTGTACATATCCTCCCTCTCTCCTCCCCCCCCCATCAATGCGAGCGACCCCCTGCGGGTCTTGGTATGGTTGGCGACGGCCGCCGCAGTTGATGCGCCGACAGACGACATTGCAGCATGCAAGAGGGTAAGCCATCTGTTCTCGCCCTGCGCGCAGACATCATGTTTATGTCTCCCCACTGTCGATCGCTTGCCAGACAACAACGACCACCACCACCACCTGTTTTCGCTTTTGAACCATGGCCTCAACGGGAGGTGGTCCCTTCAGCAAGAGTGGCCGAGCGCCCCATCCAACCGCCGGAGGAATCTCCCTTGGTGATGCCATCTCCAAGTTTGCAGGTGCCGCCGTTCCAACACCCTCTGCTCGGCCAGGCCTCCACTGCCGCAGCGGCGCCCTCACTCCCTGTGCCGCCCGCTCCGCCTGGGACAGGTACGCTGTTGCCCGTTAGACCCCCGACGCCGCCGCCTCCTCCTCAGAGCGGTGGGGCAGCCAAAAAGACAAATGCATGGATCCTCATCCCCATCCTTTTGTTCTTTCTCGCGATCCTGGGCGCGGGCATCTACTTTAACATCAAACGCTACCAGCTGGTATCGACCGCCATCCATTCGGGCAATACGGGTGTCGCGTTGGCCCTGCTGGCACCCGAGATCGGCGAGGGTGTGGGGAGCGCCATAGGGACCTTTCCCGGACGCGTTTACTGACGCTGCAGGTCCCGTTTCGGAATTGCGCCTTTCTTTGTTTTGTGCACGCAGGAACGATAAACGGCACCATTATCATCCTTTGTTACAAAAGGCAGCGCTCGATTACTCGAACCTACCCCTGTTCTGTTGTTGTTGCTGCTGGTCCTGCTGTATCACGACCTGCGATGTCGTAATGTGAATGTTCATACTAGGCGCAGGTTGCTGCTGATGTTCTAGGGGAACGTCTCTGGTACCACCACTACCATCGCTGCCGCCGCGCGCCGGCTCGCTGTCGGCGGCCTCGCATGACTTGGCCTTGCGGCGCGCGCGGCATACGGCACACTCTTTGCAGTCCTTTCCCTTTGCGCTGCGCTCTTGCTTGTCCCCATCAGGTGGTGGTAATGCAGACATTGCCTTTGCCTTGGATTTGCATGACTTGGCGCCATTGTCATCATCGTCGTCATGGTCGCTGTCGCTGTCGTCCGCCTTGGTGTGTGGTGACGATGTGCACTGGTCATCCTGGACAGACGCGCACATTTGAGCCACGTCTTTGGCAGTCGTCGAGGGCAAAGCGCACGGCACGGAGCGGCTATGCGCACGGCGTCTTCTGCGCAAAAGGCACTTGGGACAGATGTCGGCATCCTCGGCCTTCTTGTTTGCGCAACCCTTGTCCCTGCGAGTTCCGCCAAAGGTGACCGCCGGAGACGATCCCAGGCGGCGCATGTTTGCGTGCGTTCTCGCCGGCGGCGTGAGGCGTCTGGCGCCGGCCTGTCTCGGCGCATCTGAGATCGGCCTGCGCGGGGCCGATGCTGTGGCAAGTATGCCCCTCGGGGGGGCGTGTACCTGTCGGGGAATCGTGTGGGACATGGTGCGTCTCTGGCGCACCTGTTCCGTATTTGGCGCACCCACCGTCGTGGCAACCGTGCCGACGTCCCCTTCTCCAAAAGTGCCCGACCTGGTCGGTACCGTGCCAATACAGGGCACGAGGGGTGGCGCGACGGGACGCCCGCGTAGCGATGTGATGGGGGAGTGAGGCTCGACGGCCGGTGACGCATCGGACGCCTTGTCGACGAGGGCGACAAAGTGGATGGCTCCTACGGCCGTCGTGAATGCAATCACGGCGCCGTGCTGTTTGACCTGTGCCAGCCAGGCGAGGGGCATCGAATCCCACCATGGCGACTCGCTCTGCGGTTCCGTCTGCCGAATCGCGTCGCCGACGCCTTGGCCATCGTCTGCGCTCGGCGATGGCGGAGCAAAGGAAACGTTCCTGGCCACGGGGGTCACCGTGATCGTCCTGAGCGCGTGCACGCACACAAAGTGCAAGGCCAGCGAACCTTGCGTGACGCCGTACGCGTAGCCCGAGCCGGCGCCGCACGTGGCGCCATGGACACCGACCTGAATGGTGCCACTCACCACAACCGGTGGTGGGCGCGCATGCTGATCGTTTACTCTGCCAGAGTGCGGTCCTCGTAGGGGCGTTTGGGATTCGACAGGGCGGCCGTCTCCAACATCGTGCTGCATTGTCACGTTGACACTACTTTGAGGCTGCGCGTTTGGCAAACGGCGGTCAGAGACCTGCGATCGATCGCGATTCTTGAGGTCGTCTTTGTCATGTGCCGGTGGGTCGAGCGCGATGGAGCGCACACATGCCTCGCTGGGTACGCTGCCTATTCTCGGTCCATCGGTGGCAGGAGCGTCGTCGACAAGGGCCGGCCCCTCGGTGGCGGCCTCGCCAGACGCGCTCTCTGCAGCAGGAGATGAGGCAGCGTCGTCTGTGGTCCCTTTGGCAGCAATCTTGGCGATTGGTGCGGGGTGTTGCCGACGAGGCGGCTGTACCCATACGGGGTGATTCGACGCGCTCGCAGGCATTGCCGGTTGGCGCGCAAACGAATGCTGCTTTTGCTGTTGTCGCTCGCGCGCTGGCTCGTTCGATCCATAGAGGGTCTGCTGCGATGATCGCCTCGCTGAACATCCGAGACTCGTGCGGCGCCAATCGAGCGCCGCCTGTACGGCAGGCGCGAGGCATGGGTTAAAGCACGTCGACGCCACAGTGGCAGACCGCGAGTGCATGGCCCCAGCTGGTGTGATGCTATCTGTCTATCTGTCTGTCTGCGCGCTCTCTTGCGGTGCGACTTTTGCCGGGTGTCTTTCTACACCGCGCTCCCTTTGTTGCGCTGCGCGGTCGCTTTGCCCCTGGTACGCACCGCAACGATGTTGATGGTCCCTCGTTACAGGCGCTGCCTCTCTCTCTCTCTTACCCCACCCCGTTGCTCTCTTTCTTTTGCGTATCGTTACAGCAACAGCGCAACACCATAGCAGACGACCGACCAAGTCTGCGAGGAGACAAGCAAAAAGGGCAAGGAGGAAAGGATGAGGGACGCCAAGGATGTATTATGGGCTAGAAACGTGCAATGGCTTTATCTCTTTGGTGTCTCACCACATAGCGAGGATCCAAGGGGAGAGGGAATTGTGGGGGAGGGGGACGTGTGAGAAACCAAAGGCGGCACTAAAGTGGGACTAGCAACGGCGCGCGCGACGCGCAATCCCCTTGGTGGGCTTGACGGGGAGATCGCGTGCACACTGCCTGGATGTGGTCGAGGGGGCATCGCCGCAATAGGCCGATCCGTACACGATCTTGCCGCCGCTGCCTCTGCCGTTGGCGTCACCGCAAGAGACGAGGCGAGCGTCCTGGCTATAGCGCGAGGACGTGGCGCCGCGCGCGTGTTGCCTCTGCTCCTGCTCCTCACTATCGTAGAGAGGTACGATGGTGGTGATGGCGCTCGACGATGAAGAGGGAGCAGCGTTCCTACGCTGCTGCTGCTGCTGCCGTTGAGCCAACGCCCTCGCCTTGCCACGCGACTTGGACCGAATAGTGTTACCAGACTGTTGTGTCTGCGCACAAGCGCACCCGCAGCACCCCTGGGAGGCAGTGCGCGCCTGCTGTGATGCCACCGGGCGGCTCACATTCTCGCTCGGCGCCGATGTTTGCCCCGTTTCAGCGCTCTCGCTGCGCACTGGCCGAGCGTGAGCGGCATTTCTCCCGCGTTCGCCATCGCGCTTTGGAGCGTACCGTGGGGCAAGCTTGCTGTACTGGGCCTCGCCATTGTCGTCACCGTCATCCTCTCTAGCATTGCGGTGCTGTCGTTGATTGTGGGGTCGCACCTGACGCTCGGGTACTGCGTGGGCCTCCTGCCGGTGAGACTTGGCAGAGCGCACCTTGCTCGCCACGTGAACGACGGGCTGCTCCTTTTCCTCGTCGTCGTCGTTGTTATCGTCATCGCCATCGTCATGCGATGGTGCCGACGCGTGCTGCGTCGTAAACGATGCGACCGACGCGGCACTAGCCTGATCGCTGGTATCGCACGGCCTGCACCTCCTCTTTCGCCTCTTTTTCTTCTTTTCCCTTTCCTTTTCGCTGTGGCAGGGCAGGGGGATAACGGGGCACGGGCACTCGGGTATGGGCACCTCAAACTCCTTTACCTTGGGACACACGAGACCGGCCGTATCCAAGTAGGTCAGGAACAGCAGGTCCTTGCAGTCGACCTTGTACACGCAGATGGGCACGGGGATACACTCGTCGCTGCTCGATGTGCACGATGACGTCGATGATGACAAACACGATGACGATGACGACGACGAAGATGACGACGACGACGAGCACGACGTGGTCGAGGAGGATGAGGAAGAGCATGACGACGACGAAGGGCATGATGTGGACGAGGAAGACAAAGAACAACCGTGCTTCTTGCAGTGGCACCGTTTCTTGCGGTGGCGGCGGGAAGAGGATGACGGCAGGACAAATGCCGATTCATCGGTCGTGTCATTCGTGGCACCGGCCGAGGTGGATTCCGTTTCTGCGTCGAGACCATAGAGGGCCTGCGTGCCGCCGCAACCCATAACGGTGTTTGTGTCGATCGTGGGCGCGTGGGCCAGCACGTTGCACAGGCGCATAAGATCGAGCGGGCGTGATGCCATGGCTTTCGCTCTTCCTGGTAAATGTTATTGCTGCTGTCGCTGGTGCGATGCTGGGAAACCAAAGGCTGTAGCTTTTGCGAAAGCAGGTGGGAAAAGGATCTCTGCGGTGCCCCTTTTGTACTAGGGAAGGATGGAATAGATGGCGTACGCAAAGGGAGAGTGCTGGTGCGCGATGCCTCAAAAGAGGACGGCAGGTGGGCGGGTAGGTGGGCACGCACACCGATGGGGGAGAGGTACAAGACACACGCTTACCTCTTGGTGCGCAAAGGAAAAGCGCGCGCCTGTCGCAACGGCGACGCCGCAGCCATGATTTCCCTGCCCGGCTAAACGCGTCCCTCTGGTCCCGTGTCTCTT
>Ga0255334_1000668_pt1 | contig 23275 bp, 20 predicted proteins | sample EtOH5_35cm_T3_12_FD_202080 | JGI IMG/M metagenome (GOLD analysis project Ga0255334, IMG submission 202080) | Sandy soil microbial communities from University of British Columbia, Vancouver, Canada - EtOH5_35cm_T3_129 | ecosystem: Engineered > Artificial ecosystem > Sand microcosm > Unclassified ... | reverse complement strand
TTCGATAAAGGCGATGCGGGAATGGCCGAGGAACGCCTCAACCTTCGTCGCTCGCCTGTTCGGCGAGGAATCGCTCGAACTCGGCGCCGAGCTCGTCGGCGGTCGGCAGATCGGTCGCCGCGAGCAGGCCGGCCCGGCCGATGCCCCGGGTGAACGCGTCGTACTGCTCCTCGAGCGCATGCACCAGGGACGCGACCTCCTGCGACTCCGCCACCTGGTCGGCGATCTGCCGGGTCGCCTCGTGGGCCGCACCCTCGAGCTCGCCCACCTTCAGGTCGAGGCCGGCGGCCCGCTCGAGGCGGTGCAACGCGGCGATCGCGGCCTGCGGGTACGTCGACTGCGCCAGGTAGTGCGGCACGTGGACGGCGAAGCCCATCGCGTCGTTCCCGGCCTCGCCGAGGCGCAGCTCGAGCAGCGTCTGCGCGGACGCGGGCACGCGCACGGTGCCGAACCACGACGGGTAGTCCGCGACGAGCTCGGGCCGCGTGCCGTGCACGGTCACGGACACGGGGCGGGTGTGCGGCACGCCCATCGGCACGCCCTGGATGCCCACGGTCAGCGGCACCCGGAACCGCTCGACGAGCTGACGGACCGCCGCGACGTACCGCTCCCACTGCACGTCGGGCTCGCTGCCGTGCAGCAGCAGGAACGCCGTGCCCTGGCCGTCCTCGACGAGGTCGACGACGAGCCCGGGCGACTCGTAGTCGCGCCAGGTGGAGCCGTCGAACGTCATCATCGGGCGCCGCGAGCGGTAGTCGAGCAGCGCGTCGACGTCGAACGTGACGAGCCGGCGGGTGGCCAGCTCGTCGACCAGGTGCTCCGCGGCGATCTCGCCCGCGTGCCCGGCGTCGGTGAAGCCGCGCACGGCGTGCACCAGCACGGGGCCCTCCCCGCCGGCGGTGCGCTCGTCGAGCCGCGCCGCGACGTCCGGGTCCACCTCGTAGATCTCACGCGGGTCCAGCATGCGTTCCTGCCCTTCGTCGTGCTCCATCCTTGCCAACCGTACGGCGCGCCCAATGCTTCCCGCCGGAGCCCGCCCGCGGACGCGTTGCGCACGGGCGGGCTCCGCAGGCGGATAATGGACGACCCTCTTCGCGCTCGGGGACGGCGCGAAGGGCACCGGCGACGAACGGGGTGCGGCAGGTGGCTGGACGGCAGGAAGAGCTCGCCGACGAGCAGAAGGTGATCGACGAGCTCTACGCCCGCCTCGACACGCTGCGCGCGCAGACCCGGCTGCGACTGGCCGACGTGCGCCGCGCGGGACCGTCCGGGTCTCCCCAGAACCGCAGCGAGCGGGACGCCTTCGCCACCCTCTACGAGGACCGGCTCGCCCAGCTCGAGGCCGTCGAGGAACGACTGGCATTCGGCCGGCTGGACCTCTCCGACGGCGACCGCCGCTACGTCGGGCGCATCGGCCTGACCGACGCCGAGCAGACCCCGATGCTCACCGACTGGCGCGCGCCCGCGGCACAGGCGTTCTACCGCGCCACCGCCGCGCAGCCGGACGGCGTGCTGCGCCGCCGTCACCTCCTCACCTCCCGGCGCACCGTCACGGGCATCGAGGACGAGGTGCTGGACCTCGACCTGCTCGACGGGAACGGCGCCACCCACCTGTCCGGCGAGGGCGCGCTCCTCGCCGCCCTCGCCGCACGGCGCACCGGGCGGATGGGCGACATCGTCGCCACCATCCAGGCGGAGCAGGACGCGGTCATCCGGGCCGGGCTTGCCGGCGCCCTCGTGGTGCAGGGCGGTCCGGGCACCGGCAAGACCGCCGTGGCGCTCCACCGCGCCGCCTACCTGCTCTACGCGCACCGGCGCGTGCTCGACCGGTCGGGCGTGCTGCTCGTCGGGCCCAGCCGCACCTTCCTGCGGTACATCGACCAGGTGCTGCCGTCGCTCGGCGAGAACGGCGTGGTCACCATGACGGTCGCCGACCTCTACCCCGGCGTCGTCGCCCGCGGCGCGGAGCCCGACGAGGTCGCGGAGATCAAGGGGCGCGCGATGTGGGCGCAGGCGCTCGCGCGCGCCGTGCGGGCGCGCCAGCGGGTGCCTGACCATGAGGTCGAGGTCCGCGTCGACGGCCGGCCGGTGGTCGTCCGGCCCGGCGACGTCGCCGCCGCGATCGCGCGGGCGCGCCGCCAGCACCGGCCGCACAACCTGGCGCGAGGGACGTTCGTGCGCGAGATGCTCGGCCGGCTCGCCGACCAGTACCTCGAGCACCTGGCGTTCAGCGTGTCCCCCGACGACCGCGCCGAGGTGATCGAGGAGCTGCGCACCACGCGCGGCGTGCGCGTGGCGCTCAACCTCGCGTGGCTGCCGCTGACGCCCGAGGGGCTCGTCGGCGACCTGTGGGCCAAGCCGCACCGGCTCGCCGAGGCGGCACCCGAGCTGTCGCCGGACGAGCGCGCGCTGCTCGCCCGGCCGAAGGGTTCGGAGTGGACCGTCGCGGACATGGCGCTGCTCGACGAGGCCGCAGAGCTGCTCGGCGAGGACGACCAGGCCGCCCGCGCGCAGGCGCGCGCCGACGCCGAGCGCCGCGCCGCCGAGGTCGAGTACGCGCGGCAGGTGCTCGAGACGACGGGCGCGGGCGCGATGGTGTCCGCCGAGTCGCTCGCGGAGCGGTTCTCCGGGGGAAGGTCGTCGCTGACCACGGCCGAGCGCGCCGCGGCCGACCGCACCTGGGCGTACGGGCACGTCGTGGTCGACGAGGCCCAGGAGCTGTCCGCCATGGCGTGGCGCGCGGTCCTGCGTCGCGTGCCGACGAGGTCGCTGACGATCGTCGGCGACGTCGCACAGACGTCGACCGCCGCCGGCGCCCGGTCCTGGACCGCGATGCTCGACCCGGTGCTGCGGGACACGTGGCGGCTCGCCGAGCTGACCGTCAACTACCGGACGCCGGCCGCGGTGGCCGACGCCGCGCGGCGCGTCGCGGTGGCGGTGGGCCTGCCCGTCTCGCCGCTCACCTCCGCGCGCGAGGTGAGCGACTCGCTCGTCGTCCATCACGTGGCCCCCGACGAGGTCGCGGCGACCGGTGTCCGGGTCGCCGTCGCGGCCGCCGAGCGCACGGTCGACGAGAGCGGTGCCGGCCGCGTGGCGGTGGTGGCGGCGGCCGAACGCCTTGCCGAGCTCCGCGCGGCGCTCACGGCGGCGGGGGCGACGGCAGGTGACATGGACCTCGACTCCCCGCTCGTGGTGCTGACGCCGGTGCAGGCGAAGGGCCTGGAGTTCGATGTCGTCGTGCTCGTCGAGCCGGCCGAGGTGCTCGCCGTCGCCGCCGGCGACCTCTACGTGGCGATGACGCGGCCCACGACCGCCCTCCACGTGGTGCACGCCCGGGGGCTGCCCGACGGGACGCTCGAACCGTCCCGCTGACCGAGAAGGATTCGTTCCACGGACCGGACAGGGCGCACCATAGGGACCGTGCCCAAGGCTCTTCTGCTCGAGAACATCCACCCCCACGGCCGCGAGATCCTCGAGGCCGTGGGCTTCGAGGTGGTCACGCGCTCCGGAGCGCTCGACGAGGCCGAGCTCGTCCAGGCGCTCGACGGCATCCAGCTGCTCGGCATCCGGTCGAAGACCCAGGTGCCCGCCGAGGTGCTCGCCGCCGCCCCGGACCTGCTCGCCGTCGGCGCCTACTGCATCGGCACCAACCAGATCGACGTGCGCGCCGCCGCCGGGCTCGGCGTCGCGGTCTTCAACGCACCGTTCTCCAACACCCGCTCCGTGGTCGAGCTCGCGATCGCCGAGATCATCGCCCTGACCCGGCGGCTGACCCCCTTCGACACCGCCATGCACGCGGGCGTCTGGAACAAGTCGGCCTCGGGCGCGCACGAGGTGCGCGGCCGCACGCTCGGCATCGTCGGCTACGGGAACATCGGCACCCAGCTGTCCGTGCTCGCCGAGAGCCTCGGCATGTCCGTCGTGTTCTACGACACCGCCGAGAAGCTCTCCCTGGGCAACGCGCGCCGGATGCACACGCTCGACGAGCTGCTCGACGCGGCGGACATCGTCACACTGCACGTCGACGGACGGCCCGGCAACGCGGGTCTGTTCGGCGCCAAGCAGTTCGCGCGGATGCGGCCGGGTTCGGTGTTCCTCAACCTCTCGCGCGGCTTCGTCGTCGACTACCCCGCGCTGCGCGACGCCGTGCTGTCCGGGCAGGTGTCCGGTGCAGCCGTCGACGTGTTCCCCGACGAGCCCAAGCGGAACGACGAGCCCTTCGAGTCCGAGCTGCGCGGGCTGCCCAACGTCATCCTCACGCCCCACACCGGCGGGTCCACCGAGGAGGCGCAGGAGAACATCGGGCAGTTCGTCTCGCACAAGCTGCGGGACTACCTCGCCAGCGGTTCGACGACCCTCTCGGTCAACCTGCCGAACGTCGCGCTGGACGGGCCTCCCGGCGTGCACCGCCTCGCCTACCTGCACCGCAACGTCCCCGGCGTGCTCGCCGCGGTCAACGCGACGCTCGCCGAGCACGGCGTGAACATCGAGGGCCAGCTGCTCGCCACCCGCGGCGAGATCGGCTACGTGGTGACGGATGCGGGCGCTCCGGTGGCGGCCGACGTCGTCGCGGCGCTCGAGGAGCGGCCCGAGTCGGTGCGGCTGCGCGTGCTGTCCTGACGCGCCGACCCTGACCCGCCGTGCCGGCACCCGGGCAGCGCGGTCAGGACGGAGCCGCCGGGCGTCCCGTCACGGCGAGCCCGGCGTGCTCAGGACGAGCCGGACTTGCGCTGGAAGCGGCGCTGCGTCGGCCCCGACGTCTCCGAGCCGCGCACCGCGCCGCCGGCGGCGGTCGCGTTCTCGGTCCGGTGCTGCGCAGACTTCTTCCGCTCGAGGGCCTCGCGGAACTTCGCCTTGGCGTCCTCGCTCACCTGTGACTTCTGCTCGTCGTTCGACATCGTCATTCCTCCTTCGCGGCTGCGGGCTGCAGGTCGGCGGGCTGCTCACCCCGTGCTGGGGCGGCATCCGCCGACGCGGACTCTTCAGGGGCGTGCGCCGAGCGCAGGAGCGTGATCGCGGCCTCGAAGTCCTCGAGCGAGCTGAACGCCTGGTAGACGGACGCGAACCGCAGGTACGCGACCTCGTCGAGGTCCCGCAGCGGGCCGAGGATGGTCAGCCCGATCTCGTACGAGTCGATCTCGGCCTGTCCCGACGCGCGCAGCGTCTCCTCGACGCCCTGCGCCAGCAGCGCCAGCTCGTCCTCGGTGACCGGGCGGCCCTGGCACGCCTTGCGCAGGCCGCTGACCACCTTCTCCCGGCTGAACGGCTCGATCACGCCGGACCGCTTGACCACCGAGAGGCTGGTGGTCTCGAGCGTGGTGAACCGGCGGCCGCACGCCGGGCACTGGCGCCGTCGACGGATCGACGAGCCGTCGTCCGACGTGCGCGAGTCGACGACTCGCGAATCGGGGTGCCGGCAGAACGGGCAGTGCACGGGACGTCCTTTCGCCGGCTCTCCGTGCCCGAGGGCGCGCCGTCCCTGGATGGACGCCGGACCCACGCGACGCTAGGGGACGCCCCCTACGGATGCAAGCGACTTCATGCGCCCCTCACGTCCACGCGGCTCGCCGGCCTCGCGTCGCGCGTGTCAGCGCCCGACGGGCAGGAGGATCGCCTGGCCCGCCGTCAGGCCGGCCGAGGGCAGCCTGTTCAGCAGCTGCACCTCGCGCACCACGTCCCGCAGGTCCTCGCCAGGCTTCGCCAGACCGACCGCGATCTCCCACAGCGTGTCCCCGGGCGCTACGACGTACCTCTCGACGACCGGTGCGGACACCGGACCGCCCGCGTCCGCACGCGTCGCGGCGAACGTGGCGCCGAGGACGATCGTCACCGCCAGCAGCAGCACCACCAGGCGGCCGCGCCGGGTGAGGTGGAGCCCGGAGGGGCGCGCGGCTGCGTCTGCGCGCGCCGTGCGGGCCGGACGGCGGATCGCCGGCAGTGCGACGATGCCACCCGCGGTGAGCGTGAGCGTGGTCATGGCTACCTCCGAGGTCCCAGGCGTTCGAACAGGCGTACGTCGAACTCTTGTACGATGTCTACCAGAGCGGACCGACATCCGTCGAGACACGATCGAACAGATGTTTGATCCGGCGTCTCCCCGGCTCTAGGCTGGGGTCACCCGCAACAGGGCACCACGCACCACTGACACGGCTGGACGCAGGGCCCTGAACGGGCACCTTGACGGACGGGGCACGCGCCCCAAGGGGAAGGAACCGACGGTGACGGACACGCGAGGAATCAGCGACGAGGCCCTGGCGTCCGTGCACGAGCTGCCCGACGGCGCGCCGGACGGCGACGGGCTGACCGCCCGCCAGCGGCTCGTCCTGGCGACCATCCGCGCCTCGGTGGAGCAGCGGGGCTACCCGCCGAGCATGCGGGAGATCGGTGAGGCCGTCGGGCTGACCAGCCCGTCGAGCGTCAAGCACCAGCTCTCGGTGCTCGAGCGCAAGGGCTACCTGCGCCGTGACCCCAACCGCCCCCGTGCCATCGAGGTGGTCCACCCCGACGACTCCCGGTCCGTCCCCCCGTGGCAGGGTGCCGGCGGCTGGGCCGCCGGCCTGGACCCCGACGTCCCCGAGTTCGACCGCGCCCCCACCCCCGCCTACGTGCCGCTCGTCGGCCGGATCGCCGCCGGCGGGCCGATCCTCGCCGAGCAGGTGGTCGAGGATGTCTTCCCGTTGCCGCGCCAGCTCGTCGGCGAGGGCGAGCTCTTCCTCCTCAAGGTCCGCGGCGACTCGATGGTCGACGCTGCGATCTGCGACGGCGACTGGGTGGTCGTCCGCCGGCAGCAGGTGGCGGACAACGGCGAGATCGTCGCGGCGATGATCGACGGCGAGGCGACGGTCAAGACGTTCAAGCGCGCCGAGGGCCACGTGTGGCTCCTGCCGCAGAACCGCGCCTACTCCCCCATCGACGGCGATCGGGCGACGATCCTCGGCCGGGTCGTCAGCGTGCTACGCAGCCTGTAGCGACCCGCTCACCTCGTCGGCGGCTCCGGGATCCCGAAGGTCCGCCGCACCTCGGCGACGCGCTCGGCCGACAGTGTGCGCTCGCCGCCGATCTGGCGGACGAGGGCCGTCATCCGGGCCGTGTACTCGAGGCGCTCCATCGCCAGGTACGCGGTCATCAGGTCCGGCCCCCAGCTCAACGCGCCGTGGTGCTCCAGGAGGCAGGCGGTATGGGTCCCGACGAAGGGTGCCACCGAGTCGGGCACCTCCCGCGTGGAGGGCGTCGCGTAGGGGGCGAGCGGTACCTCGGGCATCGCCACGACGCTCTCCGGCATCATCAGCCCGACGAGCGGCTCCCCCTTGATGGCGAACGCCGTCGCGTACATCGGGTGGGCGTGCACCACGGCGCCCACCGCGGCGTCCTCCCTATATACCCGCAGGTGCATGAGCACCTCGGTCGACGGGCGTCGCTCACCGCGCAGCACCGTCCCGTCGAGCGCGACCACCGGCAGCATCTCGGGGGTCATGAACCCCTTGCTGACGAGCGTGGGCGTGCACAGCACCGTGCCGTCCGGCAGGAGGGCCGAGACGTTCCCGTCGTTGGCGGCGATCATCCCCCGCTGCCACAGGGCGCGGCCGATCTCGCAGATCTCGGCGCGCAGGCGCGCCTCGACCGCCGGGGTGCCGGCCGTCATCAGTCGGAAGCTCCGCCGGACAGGTCGGCGTAGACCTCGGCGGCCTCGTCGGGCTTGGCGCCTTCGTGGACGACCGATCGCACCGCCTGGATCATCGCCGCCGGGTGTTGCCGCTGGAAGATGTTCCGGCCCATGTCCACGCCCGAGGCGCCCTGGTCGACCGCTCGCCACGCCATCGTCAACGCGTCGAGCACGGGCAGCTTTCTCCCGCCGGCCATGATCACGGGCACGGGGCAGGCGGCCGTGACGTGCGCGAAGTCCTCGTCGCAGTAGTAGGTCTTGACGATCTGCGCACCGAGCTCGGCGATGATGCGCGTCGCCAGCCCGAGGTAGCGCGCGTCGCGGGTCAGCTCCCGGCCCACCGCCGTGACCCCGACCACCGGGATTCCGACGGCGAGACCCGCGTCGACGAGCTGCGTCATGTTGTGGACGGACTGCGTCTCGTGCTCGCCGCCGATGAACACCTGCACGGCGACGGCGGCCGCGTCGATCCGGACGGCGTCCGTGACATCCATCGCCACTCGCTCGTCGGACAGCTCCTTGAGGACGGACGGACCGCCGGACGCACGCAGCACGAGGGCGTTGTCGCTCTCTGCGGGGACGACCGTTCGGAAGATGCCGCGGGTCGCCATCAGGGCGTCGGCCCAGGCAGCCAGCGGCACCACGTTGAGGTCCACCCGTTCGAGGCCGCGCGTCGGGCCCTGGAAGTAGCCGTGGTCGAACGCGAGCATGACCGTGCGGCCGTCCTGGCCGAAGATGCGCCCGAGCCGGTGCCGCATGCCGAAATCGAGCTGGTCCGAGCCCTTGACGGGCGATGCCGGAACGGTTTGCGCGGTGCCCAGGCCGTAGTCCTTCGCCGCGACGCTGCTGTCGAGATCTGCCACTGGTGCTCCTCGGTTCGTGCCGGTCAGGCCGGCGTGCTGGTGGGACGCCCGGGCGCCGGCTCGCCGGGCGTCCAGGGGATGGTGACGGTGTCGCCGGGGCTCGCCGGCGACTTGACGAACACGCAGCGGAACGGCGCGTCCGAGTCGTTGACGAGGTAGTGCATCTCCCCCGGCTCGCACCGCATCACGGTGTCCGGGGTGAGGTCGTACCGGGTCTCGGCGTCCAGCCACAGGCCGGCGCGTCCCTCGAGGACGACGAAGGACTCGTCGCAGTGCCGGTGCAGGTGGTTCGGCATCGCCTGACCGGGGCCGAGGCGTAGGACGCCGATATCGCCGCTCGGACCCTTGATCAGGTAGGCCGGACCCCAGTCGCCGTTGCGGTACTCGGGGTCCGCGAGGGACTCGTAGTGCATCTGCGCCTCCTAGATCACGCGCTCGTTGCCGCCGTCGACGGGGACCTGCGCACCGGTGGTCCTGGCGAAGGTGTCGCCGGCCATCGCGGCGACCATCCGGCCGACGTCCGCGCTGGTCACCTCGGTGTGCAGGAGGTTGCGCCGCTTGTACTGCTCGACCGTCATCCCGTAGTGCTCGGCCCGGGCGGCCAACAGCTCCGGGGTCCACAGGCCGGTGTCGAACACCGCGTCGGGGTGGACAATGTTCACCCGGATGCCCTCGCCGGCCCACTCCAGCGCGGCGACCCGCGACAGCTGTGTGACGGCCGCCTTGGACGCGGAGTACGCGGCGGCGCCGGGGCCGGGCGCGGGGACGTTCTTCGACGCGATCAGCACCACGCTCCCGCCGCCCGGCGCCAGCGCCAGCAGCGGGTGCGCCAGGCCGTACAGCGCGGCGACGGCGTCGACGTTGACCGCCATGGTGCGCCGCCAGGTCGCCATGGTCAGCTGCCCGAGGTGCGCCGCCGAAGGGAAGATCCCGGCGGCGACGACGAGGATGTCCAGGCCGCCGAACGCGTCCACCCCCGTGGCGAGCGCCTCGCCGACGGCGGCCTCGTCGGTGACGTCGACCCGCAGGCCGAGCCAGGCCGGCGAGTCGAAGGCCGTGGCCACGCCCTCCGACAGGTCCCACCCGACCACGGCCGCGCCCTGCGCGAGCAGCTGCGCCGCGCACGCGCGGCCGATGCCCGACGCCGCCCCAGTGACGACCGCGACGCGGCCGGCGAGAGGCCCGGTCGGGCGGGAGCGGTGCAGCTTCGCCTGCTGGAGCGGCCAGTACTCGAGGTCGAACACGTGCTCGGCTGCGATCGGCCGGTACCCGCCGAGCCTCGTCGCGCCCTCGATCGCCGCCATCGTGTGCCGGTAGATGTCCCCGGCGGCGCGCGCCTCGGCGGCCGTGCGGCCGGCGGCGAGGAGGCCAAGCTCGGGGTCGAGCACGATGCGCGGAGCCGGGTCGAGCGGCGCGACCTGCCGCCCGTGGCTCGCCGACGCCACGTAGGCCAGGTAGTCCACGGCGTAGGCGTCGAGGTCGTCGCCGACCATCGGGACCCGTTTGGTCCACAGCACGTGGTCGGGCGTCAGGAGTCCGTTGCGCACGGCGGCGAGCAGCTCCGGGTCCGCGAGGAAGGAGCGCACGTCCTCGTCGGCCGTCCGGCGCACGATGAGCGGCCGGCCGGCCGTGGCGGACAGCCGGGACCGCAGCCCCGCCACCCGTGCCGGGTCGAGCGCGGCGGCGGCGGGCGCGGCGGGACGGGTCCTGACCGATGCCGAGGCGACCCGTGCCTCCGCTGCGGCGATCAGCGCGGAGTGCCGCTCGAGCGCCTCCGCGGGCGTCTCGCCGAGGGCGAAGATCCCATGGTCGAGCACGACGATCCCCTCCGTGCCCGCGTGCGCCTGTGCGGCCCACGCCTCGCGGCAGGCAGCCACGAGCGCGGGCCCGGGCTGCGCGTAGGGCACGACGACGACGCGCCCGCCGTAGACGCGCCGCACCAGCGCCTCGCCGTCCGGCGCGTGGGTCAGCGTGAGCACCGCGTCGGCGTGGGAGTGCAGCACGCAGGCCTGCGGCACGAGCGCGTGCACGAGGCACTCCACCGACGGGTCAGGGGCCCCGGCGTCGAGGACGGCGCAGCGCAGCTCGTTCGCCAGCGCCCCGTCGTCGAGGCGCTCCAACACCCCCGGGCGCAACAGGGCGCGCAGCCGGTCCAACCGCATCGGCGCGAAGCCGTCGGGGCCGATCGTCGCCAGGTCGTGCCCGCTCCCCTTGACCATGAGCACCGCGATGCGTTCGCCCGTGACGTCCTCGGCCTCGGTCTTGAGCGAGGTGTTGCCGCCGCCGTGGAGCACGAGCCGCGGGTCGGCGCCGATGGCGCGGGACACCTCGACCAAGGCTGGCACAGGCGGGGAGGTGACCCCGTCACCGCTGCGGCGCATCGGCGCACCTCCTGACAATGCCTACCATGTTGTTTGACAACATAGCAGCAGATGTCCTGCCCACCAAGGCCCGCAGGTGCTGCGGCGGGTCAGCTGCCGCTGCGGACGATCGTGAAGGAGTACCGGCCCTCGATGAAGTAGGTCCGGGAGTACAGCAGGATCTGGTCCGACTTGTCGTAGTGCCGCTGCACCAGCAGCACGAACAGGTTGTGCGTCGCCGCGTCGTTGCCCCACCCGACGTGGTTGGAGGTCACGGCGTGCACCTCGGCGATCGCGTGGTGCGGGTTGACGCCCAGCCGCTTGCGGAAGAAGCCGAAGATCGACCCGTCGAGCTCGGCGGGGTCGAAGCCCGCCGGCAGCAACGACACGGGCATCAGGTCGTAGGAGTACGCGACGACCTCGCCGTCGGCGAGGATCGTGCGGCGCAGCTCGAGCGCCTGTGCGTTGACAGGGGCACCCATCTGAGCCGCCTCTTCGGGGAGCACCGGCCTGATCACGCGACTGGCGTAGATCATCCCGGGTTCGTGCCCGGTCTCGCGGATCGACTCGGTGATCGAGTCCAGCCGCTCGAGCCCGGCGAGGACGGCAGCGCGCTCGATGACGAACGTGCCCACGCCGTGCTGGGTGCGCACGAGCCCGAGCGCCTCCAGCTCGCGCAGCGCCGCGCGCACCGTCGGTCGGGACACGTCGAACTCCGCGGCCAGCTCGGTCTCGGTCGGCAGGCGCGAACCCGGCGGCAGGTCTCCGGCGGCGAGCCGACTGCGCAGGTCGTCCGCGACGCGCGAGACCAACGTCCCCGTGCGCGCCATCCCTACCTCCCGTTCGCTCGCGCGGCCACGACGGGCGACAGAGTACAGCGCAGGGCACCGGTCTCGTCTCAACTCGGTGTCAGTTGATTGACAAACCTCCCGGTCGCGACCTAGCGTTCCCGTTAGTTGTCGGACAACGTGGTTCGAAGGGTGTCGCATGGTTCTCGCGGTGGAGTGGCTCGACGAGCCCCGGCCGACCGTCAGGTTGATCGACCAGACCCGTCTTCCCGACGCTGAGGTCTACCTCGACATCACCACCGTCGATGACCTGGTGGACGCCATCGCCACGCTGGCCGTCCGCGGCGCGCCGGCCCTCGGCGCGGTCGGTGGCCTCGGCGTCGTCGTGGCGATGAACCAGGCGGAGGCGGACGGCTGGGACGACGGCAAGCTCGCCGCCCAGGTCGACCGGATCCGGAACGCTCGCCCAACCGCCGTCAACCTCGCCTGGGGCGTCGACCGCGTCCGCCCAGCGATGGCCGGCGGCCCGGCCGCGGTGCTCGCGGAGGCTCTGGCGATCATGGCCGAGGACGCCGACGCGAACCGCGCGCTCTCGCGGCTCGGCGCCGACTGGATCCTCGCGCACACCGGCAAGGACCGGGTCCGGGTGGTCACCCACTGCAACACCGGCGCTCTCGCGACCACCGCCTGGGGGACCGCATACGGGATCATCCACGAGCTGTACGACCGCGCCCGGCTCGGCCTGGTCTACGCCGACGAGACGCGTCCCCTGCTCCAGGGCGCCCGGCTGACCAGCTGGGAGCTGACCCAGGACGGCATCGACCACGTGGTGCAGACCGACGGCGCCGCGTCGAGCACGATCCTCCGCGGCCTCGTCGACGTCGCGATCATCGGCGCCGACCGCATCGCCGCCAACGGCGACACCGCCAACAAGGTGGGGTCGGTCGCCCTCGCGCTCGCCTGCCGGCGGGCGGGCATCCCCTTCGTCGTCGCCGCCCCGTCGTCGACCGTCGACCTCTCGACGCCCACGGGGTCACAGATCGTCATCGAGGAGCGCGACCCGTCCGAGGTGACGACCTTCGACGGACGACGGACCGCGCCGCCGCGGGCCCGGGGCTTCAACCCGGCCTTCGACGTCACGCCGCACGACCTGATCAGCGCAGTCGCCACCGAACGAGGCGTGGTCGAACCGGCCACGCATCCCCACCCCCGCCTGCTGGCACAGATCACAGGTTGATTCCGACGCGCAGCGCCGAAGCTGCGCCTTCGAAGGGAGCACCATGAGGAACAGGAAGGGCCTGATCGCGGTAGTCGCTACCGCGTCGCTGCTGGTTCTCACCGCATGCAGCCAGGGCACCGACACCCCGCCGGTCGACAGCACGACGACGCCGACCGACACCGGCTCGGCCCCCGAGCCCGCCGGCGACGCGCCCGCGCCGTTCGACGAGGACGGGGTCAGGATCGCCATCGTCCAGAACAGCGGCCAGGGCGACTACTTCCAGCAGTTCCTGAACGGGACCAAGCTGCAGGCCCAGACGCTCGGCGTCGACCTCGACGTCTACGACGCCCAGGGCGACGACGCGACCCAGGCGACGCAGCTCGACCAGGCGATCGCCTCGGGCGTCGACGGCATCGTCGTGCGCCACGGCTTCCCGGACACGCTGTGCCCGGGCGTCAACGACGCTCTCGACAAGGGCATCCCGGTGGTCATCTACGACGTCGAGATCCAGAAGTGCGCGCCCGACGCGGTCCAGACGCAGCAGTCCGACCGTGAGATGGCATCCGTCGCCCTCGACAAGATGGCCGAGGACATCGGCACCGGTGTGGACGTCGGCTACGTCAACGTCCTCGGCATCGCGCCGCTGGACCGCCGCCACGTCGTGTGGGGCGAGTACAAGGAGAAGAACGACTGGACCGAGCTGTTCTTCACCGGCACCTACACCAACTCGTCGGCGACGGACACCGCCCCGATGGTCGTCGCGGCCGTCCAGGCCAACCCGGGCATCACGGCGATCTATGCCCCGTACGACGAGCTGACGAAGGGCACGCTGTCCGCGCTCGAGCAGCTCGGCCGCACCGACGTCCTCGTCTACGGCGCCGACATCTCCGCCGCCGACATCGAGCTGATGACGGCCGAGGGAAGCCAGTGGATCGCCACCGGCGCGACCGACCCGAACGCGATCGGCGCCGCCGTGACCCGCACGCTGTTCCGGTTCATGGCGGGCGAGATCGAGAAGGGCAGCACGGTCGACTTCCCGCCGATCCAGATCACGCAGGACTTCCTGCGCGACAACGGCATCAAGAACATGGACGACCTGCGCGCCGCCGAGCCCGCCCTGAACATCTCGGACGTCTCGGGCGCGGACTGGATCCCGTCGGTCGCGTTCTGATAGTCCGTTGCCGTGGGGTGGGTGGGCCCACCGCGCTCGCCCACCCCGCGGCCACCCACGACGACGACGTCCCTGGAGGTGTGATGGCCGACGACCCAGCCGCTGCGGCGCCCGTCCTCGAGCTCGACGGGATCACGATGTCCTTCGATGCGAACGAGGTGCTCAAGGGCGTGACGCTCGCGCTGACCGCGGGCCGCGTCACCGCACTCCTCGGCGCCAACGGCGCCGGCAAGTCCACCCTGATCAAGGTGCTCGCGGGTGTCTACCCCGACCACGGCGGCCAGATCCGCGTCGCCGGGTCCCCCATGGTGATGGAGTCCCCGATGGCCGCGGCACGGCACGGGATCCAGACCGTGCACCAGCGGATCGACGAGACGATCGTCCCCGGGCTGACGGTCGCCGAGAACCTCGTCTTCGAGGAGATCATCCGAGGCGAGCTGCCGGCGGTCCGCTCGTTGCGCCGCCTCCTCCCCCGCGCCCGTCAGATCGCCGACATCCTCGACCTGGGCTGGTCGAACGCCGTCCTGACCAAGGACGTGTTCGAGCTCGGCATCGCCGACAGCCAGCTGCTGCTGCTCGCTCGCGCACTGGGGCAGCACCCGCGCGTCCTCGTGCTCGACGAGCCGACGTCCACCCTGTCCGCCGCCGAGGTCGAGCGCCTGTTCGCGCTGGTGCACCGGCTGCGTGACGAGGGCGTCGCCATCCTCTACGTCACCCACCGGCTGTCCGAGCTGCACGAGGTGGCCGACGAGGTCGTCGTGCTGCGGGACGGCCGCATCCACAACCGCCAGGTGCGCCAGGCGGGCGACGCGCCGTTCGACATGCCGGCCGTCGTGCGCTCGATGCTCGGCGAGTCGGTGGTCACGGCGTCCCACGAGCTCACGGAGGTCCGTGGCGAGCGGGTGGCGATCGAGCTGCGCGACGTGCGCCTGCTATCGCGTTGCGAGCCGATCGACCTCGACCTGCGCTACGGCGAGGTCACCGGGATCGTCGGGCTGATCGGCGCCGGCAAGTCCGAGCTGGCCCGCGGGATCTTCGGCGCCGAGAGGTTCCGCAGCGGCACGATGCGGCTCGACGGCCAGCCCTACGCGCCGCGCCACACGAGCGAGGCCGTTCGCAAGGGCATCTACCTGGTCCCCGAGGACCGCGCCGCCGAGGCGATGCTGCCCGGCTGGTCGCTGACCTGGACCGCGACGCTGCCCTTCCTCGCCTCGGTCAGCCGCGGCTCGATGCTCAGCACGGCGCGCGAGGGCAAGGTCGGCCAGGCGATGATCGACGACTTCGGGGTCGTCGCGACCGGCCCGTCGCAGCCGCTCGACTCGCTGTCCGGCGGAAACCAGCAGAAGGTCGTCGTCGGCCGCTGGATGCACGGCAGCCCGCGCGTCCTGCTGCTCGACGAGCCGTTCCGCGGCGTCGACATCGGTGCGCGCGGCGACATCTCGCGCAAGGCCCGCGAGCAGTCCGCGGCCGGCGCCTGCGTGGTCGTCCTGTCCAGCGACGTCGAGGAGATCCGCGAGGTGGCGGACCGGATCGTGGTCCTCGTCGAGGGCGAGGTCCGGCTGGACGAGTACACGACCGAGATCGACAACGATGCGATCGTCACGAGCATGTCGGAGGTGGCGTAGGTGCCTGAGGTGACCAGGGTCTCGACCCTCGACCGGATCCGGGACGCGGTGGTCAGGTACGGCTTCGTCGCCGTCACCGTGGTGCTCTTCGCGTACTTCGCGCTGAGCGAGCCGGCGTTTGCCACCTCGTCGTCGATCTTCACGATGCTGAAGTTCGCCGCCGTGACCGCGATCCTCGGGCTCGGCGTGACCTTCACCATGGTCGTTGGCGGCCTCGACATGTCCGTCGGGTCAACCGCCGGCCTCGCCGTGCAGCTCGCCGCGATGACGATGGTCTTCTACAACCTCACCGGCCCGACGGCGGTCGTCGCCGTCATCGTCGGCGGGCTCGTCGTCGGGCTGCTCAACGCGTTCCTCATCGTGGTGTGCCGGATCCCGGACCTGCTGGCGACCCTGGGGATGATGTTCGTCATCCAGGGGGCCAAGCTCATCCCGGTCAACGGGCAGTCGGTGTCCAGCGGCATGGTGCTGCGCAACGGCTCGACGGCGCCCGGCAAGTTCACACCGGACTTCCTGAAGATCGACCGGGGGTTCGTCGGGCCGGTTCCGCTGCCGGTCGTCATCATGCTGGTGCTCGTCCTGCTGTCGTGGTTCGTGCTGGCGCGCACCACGTGGGGCCGCGTGATGTACGCGATCGGCGCCAACCCCGAGGCGGCGCGCCTCGCCGGCGTGCGGGTCGGCCTGTACCACGGCCTGGCCTACGTGATCTCCGGCCTGTTCGCCTCGGTCGGCGGCCTGATCCTCGTGTCCCGGATCGGCCAGGGCGACGTCAACGCCGGCTCGTCCAGCCTGCTCGAGGCGATCGCGGTCGCGCTCGTCGGCACGTCCGTGCTCGGCTTGGCCAAGCCGAACGCCTGGGGCACCCTGGTCGGCGCCCTGCTCGTCGCGATCGTGCTGACCGGCCTGACGATGAAGGGCGCCCAGTACTACCACCAGGACACGGCGAAGGGGCTGGTCCTGCTCGTCGCCCTCCTGTTCTCCTTCACCATCTCGCGCCGCAAGGTGCGCTACACGCCCGCCACCTGAGGAGTCACACCGATGCCCGCCGACTACACCTTCCTCACCGTCGAGGAGGTTCCCCACTACGTCGCCGCGCACCCCGCCCTGGCGAGTCGGCTCGACGCTGACCACGTCGCGTCCATCGAGGAGGTCGGGGACGGCAACCTCAACCTCGTCTTCATCGCGAAGGACGCCTCCGGCCGGGGCCTCGTGCTCAAGCAGGCGCTGCCCTACGTCCGGATGACCGGTGAAGGCTGGCCGATGACGCCGGAGCGCTCCCGCTTCGAGGTCGAGTCCCTCACCACGTACCACGCCCTGGTGCCGGACCTCGTCGTCGAGGTGTTCCACTACGACGAGAAGCGCCACATCTTCGCGATGGCGGACCTGTCCGACCACCTGGTGTGGCGCACCGCGCTCAACCTCGGCCAGACGCACGAGGGCGCCGCCGCGGCGATCGGCCGCTTCGTCGGCGCGGTGGCGTTCGGCACGTCGCACTTCGCGCTGGAGCGCCAGGCGTACGCCGACGCCCAGGCCTCGGCGATCAACCCCGAGCTGTGCACGATCACCGAGGACCTCGTCTTCACCGAGCCGTCGGTCGACGCCGGCCGCAACTCCGTGCTGCCGGCGAACGAGCCCGACGCCGCCGCGCTGGCCGCCGACGACACGTTCGTCGACGCGATGGGCTGGGCCAAGCACCTGTTCATGACGGCGGGCGAAGCGCTGATCCACGGCGACCTGCACACCGGCTCGGTGATGGTGCGGGCACCGCAGGGCTCGTCGGTCGCCGACAGCGTCAAGGTGATCGACTCCGAGTTCGCGTTCTACGGGCCGGTGGCGTTCGACATCGGCGCCACATGGGCGAACTACGTGCTCGCCGCGGCGCGGGCGTACGCCCGGGGCGACGACGCGCGCGCCGAGTGGGAGCTCGGCCTCGTCGACGAGACCTGGCGGGCCTTCGAGGCCGAGTACCGCCGCCGCTGGCCGCAGCGCCTCGACGCGCGCGCGTGGCGCGACGCGACGCTGGAGCGGCTGATCGTCACCTGGCGCGAGCAGTCGTGGCTGTTCGCCGCGGCGAAGATGTCCCGCCGGATCGTCGGCGCCGCGAAGGTCAAGGACGTCGAGACGCTGCCGGAGAACCTCCGCGAGGGCGCCGCCCGCGGCGTGCTCGCCGCCGCGCGGCGTGCGGTCCGGGTACAGGGAGACTCCAGCGCGGTCGCCTTCTCCCGCACCTGCGGCGAGGAGCTGCTCCGGCACCGGACAGCAGGCTGATCGGCGTGCTCAAGGGTCTCTCCCCCCTCCTCACCCCCGACCTCCTCGCGCTGCTGGCCGAGGCCGGTCACGGCGACGTCGTTGCCGTCGTCGACGGCAACTTCCCGGCGCACTCCCGGGGCGTGCCCGTCGTCGAGCTGCCAGGCGCGGACGTCACGCAGGCCCTGGCGGCGATCTGCCAGCTGCTGCCGGTGGACCACCGGTTCCAGCCGTACCCCGTCAAGCACATGCTGACGGCCGACGGCACGGAAGGGATCGCGGTCGAGCCGGTGCGCGAGCTGCTCTGCGATATCGAGGGGACCCCGGTCGGCCTGGAGGGGCTCGAGCGGTCCGCCTTCTACGAGGCGGCCGGCCGCGCCTACGCCGTGGTACACACGAGTGACGAGCGGCCCTACGCGTGCTTCCTCGTCGCAAAGGGCGTCGTCCAGCGGGACGGGCGAGCAGATCGTCGCGTCTGAAGTCGTGAATCGCTTCGACACCTACTGGTACCCGAACCGCTTCGCGACCTCGCGGACGGCCTCGGCCGAGCGCCGCAGCCCCGCGATCTCGTCGCTCGACAGCGGCACGGCCAGCCGCTCGCCCACCCCCGTGGCTCCGACGAGGGTCGGCACCGACAGGCAGACGTCGCTGATCCCGAGGTAGTCGTCCAGCAGCGACGAGACCGGCAGGATCCGGTGCTCGTCCTTGAGGATCGCCTCGATGATCCGCGAGCCGGCCAGCGCGATCGCGTAGCTCGTCGCGCCCTTGCCCTCGATGATCCGGTAGGCCGACGAGATGACGTCGTGAGCGATCCGCTCGCGCACCTCGGACGTCAGCGGGCCGTGGCCGCCGATGCCGTTCCACTCCAGCAGCGGCACCGCGCCGATCATCGCCGAGCTCCACAGCGGGATCTCCGAGTCGCCGTGCTCGCCGACGATGTACGCGTGCACGTTCTGCACGGCGACGCCGGTCTCCTGGGCCACCAGGAACCGCATGCGTGAGGAGTCGAGCACGGTGCCCGAGCCGAACAGCTGGTTCGGCGGCAGGCCGGAGATCTTCAGCGCGGCGTAGGTGACCACGTCGACGGGGTTGGTCACCATGACGTGCACCGCGTTGGGCGCCACCCGGACGAGGTCGGGCAGCACCTTCTCGACCAGCCCGATCGTCGCCTCGGCGAGGTCGAGCCGGCTCTGGCCGGGCTTCTGCTTCGCGCCGGCGGTGAACATGATGACGTCGCTGTCGGCGAGCACCTCGATCTCGTCGGACCCGACGACCTTGGCCATCGGCACGAACTGCACGCCGTGCGACATGTCGAGCGCCTCGGCCTCGACCTTCGCGCGGTTGATGTCGAACACCGCGACGGTACGGGCGGCCCCGCGCATCAGCGCGGCGTAGGCCATGGTCGCGCCGACGGCGCCCGCGCCGACGATGCCGAGCTTGGTGGACCGCCTCGGGGAGAACCCGGCGTGCGCCAGGTCCTCGTCGTCGTCCTCGACCTCGGGCATCGACCCTCCCAGCACCTGCGAGACCGACGGCCTCACCTGCGCCGAGGCTAGCCCGACCCCGCCAGCCTGCGCAGCGCGGACAGGGCGATGTCGAGGTCGGTGGTGCGCCAGAAGGGCGGCATCGAGCGCTGGAGGAACGCACCGTACCGCTTGGTCGCCAGCCGCGGGTCGAGGACCGCCACCACGCCACGGTCCGCGGACGAGCGGATCAGCCGACCGGAGCCCTGCGCGAGCAGCAGCGCGGCGTGCGTGGCGGACACGGCCATGAACCCGTTACCGCCGGAGTCCTGCACCGCCTGGGTGCGGGCGGCCATCAGCGGGTCGTCGGGCCGCGGGAACGGGATGCGGTCGACGATGACGAGCCGGCACGTCGGTCCGGGCACGTCCACGCCCTGCCAGAGCGACAGCGTGCCGAACAGGCACGTGGGCTCGTCGTCCGTGAACCGCCGCACGAGCGTGGGCAGCTGGTCCTCGCCCTGGAGCAGCACCGGCACGTCGAGGCGCTCGCGCATCGCCGTCGCCGCCGCGATCGCCGCGCGGCGTGAGGAGAACAGGCCGAGCGTCCGCCCCCCGGCGGCCCCGACCAGCGCGGCGATCTCGTCCAGCTGCGCGTCCGTCGCCGGCTCGCGGTCCGGCGGCGGCAGGTGCGCCGCGATGTAGCAGATGCCCTGCTTCGGGTAGTCGAAGGGGCTGCCGACGTCGACGCCGTGCCAGCCGGCGGGCTGCGCGGGCTCGTCGTCCTCCCCCTGGGTGCCCGACGAAGGACCCAGGCCCACCGCGCGGGCCAGCGGGTCGAACGAGCCGCCCAGCGTCAGCGTCGCGGAGGTGAGCACCGCGGTGCGCTCCGCGAGCAGGTGGGTGCGGATCGGGCCGCTCACCGCGAGCGGCGCCGCGTAGAGGCGGCTGACCACGTCGCCGCGCCGGTCCTGCGTGCGCGCGAACCAGAGCACCACGCCGGCGGCCTCCGCGGCCCCGACCATCCGCTCGGCCGTCTCGAACAGCGCCAGCACCGCCGACTGCGCCATCTTGCGGCCGCCCTGCGCCTCGACCGGCGCCTTGGCCTCGGGCTTGAGCGCCGAAAGCAGCGTGCGTGCGGCGTCCCGGACCGCGGCGACGGCGTCGCCCACGGCCGGTGGCAGGCCGCCGGGGTAGCGCCCCTCGGGCAGGTCGTCGAGCACCGTGTCGAGGACCCGGGTCGCGGCGTCGAGGTCCGTGCTCGGCACTCCGCCGTGCCGGCGCGCCAGCCGAGCGGCGTGCTCGACGACGCCCACCGACAGCTCGGACGTCGCCTGCGCGGTGACCCGGTCGGCCAGCTCGTGGGCCTCGTCGATCATGAGCACGGCGTGCTCCGGCAGCACGCCCGGCGAGCCGGACGCGGCGATGCCGAGCATCGCGTGGTTGGTCACCACGACGTCCGCGGCGAACGCCTGCTCCCGCGCCAGCACGGGGAAGCACTCGCCACGCTTGGGGCAACCGGAGCCGAGGCACTCCGGGGAGCTGACCGAGACCTGCCGCCACGCCCGGTCCGTCACACCGGGCACCAGGTCGTCGCGGTCGCCCGTCGCGGACTCCTCCGCCCACTCGCGCAGCCGGACGATCTGCTCGCCCAGCGTCTCGGCGCGGGCCGGACCGTCCGCCGGCGACGGGTGCTCGGCGGCTCCGGGGTGCTCCGCCAGGTCGAACAGCGCGCCCTCGTCGTCGGGGTAGCCGCCCTCGACCTTGTGCCGGCACACGTAGTTGTGCCAGCCCTTGAGCAGGGCGACGCGGGGCGCGCGCGGCATGCGGTCGGCGGTCGCCTCGACCACGAGGGGCAGGTCGCGGCTGATCACCTGGCGCTGGAGTGCGAGGGTCGCGGTGGACACCACCACGCGCTCGTCCGCCAGCACGGCGTGCCGCACCGCCGGGACCAGGTACGCGAGCGACTTGCCCGTGCCGGTGCCCGCCTGGACGGCCAGGTGCTCCCCGGAGTCGAGCGCCTCGCCGACCGCCCGCGCCATCCGGTGCTGGCCGTCGCGCCGCGACCCGCCGAGCACCGCCACCGCGGCGTCGAGCAGCGCCTCGACCGACGCGTCGCCCATGGCGTCGTCGTCGGTCTCGGAAAGCATCACCCCAGGCTATCCACCCCCGCCCACCGCCCCGCCCACCGCCCCGCCCACCGCCCCGCCGGGCGCATCGTTCGTCAGCGAGCGCGTACGTCCGGAGCGCCGCGACCTACGCGCTCGGCGCGGAACGATGCGCTCGGCGGAGCGGAGTCGGTGGAGAGGACGGGGTTACGCGACGGAGGCGGAGTTCAGCTCCGACGCCAGCTGCGCGTCGACTCGGGCGCGCAGCGCCGTGCCGCGGTCCGTGTGCTCCTCGTGGTCGATGTCGCCGTGCTCGTGCACGCGGCTGACGAGGTCGCCGCGGTGGTACGGCAGCACGACGTCGACGAGCACGCCGGGGCGCGGCAGCTGGTCGGCCAGCACGTCGAGCAGCTCGTCGATCCCCTGCCCGGTGCGCGCCGAGACCACCACGGCCCCCGGCTCCTTGGCCCGCAGCCGCGCGAGGTCGTCCGGCGAGGCGAGGTCGGCCTTGTTGAGCACGACGAGCTCGGGGACGTCCATCGCACCGGGGATGTCCCCGAACACGGCCCGCACGGCGGCGATCTGCCCCTCGGGGTCCGGGTGCGCGGCGTCGACGACGTGGAGGATCAGGTCGGCGTCCGCCACCTCCTCGAGCGTGGACCGGAACGCCTCGACCAGCTGGTGCGGCAGGTGCCGCACGAATCCCACGGTGTCCGCGAGCGTGTACACGCGACCGTCGGAGGTCTCCGCGCGCCGCACCGTCGGGTCCAGTGTGGCGAACAGCGCGTTCTCGACGAGCACGCCGGCGCCGGTCAGCCGGTTGAGCAGCGAGGACTTGCCCGCGTTGGTGTACCCGGCGATCGCGACCGACGGGATGGCGTTGCGCTTGCGCGAGGCGCGCTTGGTCGCCCGCGCCGGCTCCATCGCCTTGATCTCGCGACGCAGCTTGGCCATCCGGTTACGGATGCGGCGACGGTCCAGCTCGATCTTCGTCTCGCCGGGGCCGCGTGAGCCCATCCCGGCGCCGCCGCTGACCTGGCCACCGGCCTGCCGGGACATCGACTCGCCCCAGCCGCGCAGGCGCGGCAGGAGGTACTCGAGCTGCGCCAGCTCCACCTGCGCCTTGCCCTCCTTGGACTTGGCGTGCTGGGCGAAGATGTCGAGGATCAGCGCGGTCCGGTCGATCACCTTGACCTTGACGACGTCCTCCAGCGCCCGGCGCTGGGAGGGGGCGAGCTCGCCGTCGACGACGACCGTGTCCGCGCCCGCCGCCCGGACGGTCATCGCCAGCTCGGAAGCCTTCCCGGAGCCGAGGTACGTGCTCGGGTCGGGCGTGCGGCGGTGCTGGAGCAGCCCGTCGAGCACCACCGAGCCCGCGGTCTCCGCGAGCGCCGACAGCTCGCGCAACGAGTTCTCGGCATCGGTGACGTCGGCGCCGTACAGGCCGACGAGCACCACGCGCTCGAGCCGCAGCTGCCGGTACTCGACCTCGGTGACGTCCTCGAGCTCGGTGGACAGGCCGGCGACGCGGCGCAGCGACGTGCGCGCCTCGAGGTCGATCTGGTCGCCGTCGTAGGACGTGTGGCCGTCCGCGGTGGACTGAAGGGCCGTCCCGGCCCTGGCCAGGACGCGCGCGACGACGTCGTCAGCCACCTCCTGCGCCGAGCGGGTGCGCCCCTCGTCGGTGGTGTGCCGTGGGTCGTTCACGCGGTGCCTCTCTGTCGCGGTACCCCTCAAGGGTCGCACGCGCCGCTCCCACCGGCGAAGCATT
>Ga0255334_1000666_pt1 | contig 23310 bp, 15 predicted proteins | sample EtOH5_35cm_T3_12_FD_202080 | JGI IMG/M metagenome (GOLD analysis project Ga0255334, IMG submission 202080) | Sandy soil microbial communities from University of British Columbia, Vancouver, Canada - EtOH5_35cm_T3_129 | ecosystem: Engineered > Artificial ecosystem > Sand microcosm > Unclassified ... | reverse complement strand
CAAGCCACCCGCGCGATCATGCGCCGACCCGAACGAGTCCTGCCACTCATCGCCTAAAGCCCAGGTCAAGAAACCCGCAGACAAGTCAAGAAGATCACGGCAAGATCAAGAACGAAAACGCCCTGGCGACTGACCACCCTGGCGCACGAGCTCGCGCTCGCCGTGGTCTTCGAGCCGGGGTCCTGCACCTCGCCGACTCCGCGGAGTCCTACCGCAGGCAGCCGCCAGTGGTCCTCGACGCCTTGCGCGACGTCCCCGCCGCGTGGGACGACACGGTCGGCCTGGCCGGGCAACCTGGGGACCACGTCGTCATCGCCCGGCGCAAGGGCGACGCATGGTGGCTCGCCGGCATCAACGGCCGCCAGGCGAGGGCGGGCTCCCGGGTCAACCTCGGTCGCCTGGGGACCCTCCGCGGTAGGTGGCGGATCGTGCAGGACGGCGACGGCCGCGACGAGGTCGTCGAGCGGACCGCGCCGGTCCACGAGGGCCCCGCGCGCGCCCAGATCGACCTGCCTGCGATGGCGGCCGGTGGCGGTTTCCTCGCGCGCCTCGAGGCCTCCTGAGCCGCGCGGGTCAGCCGAGCAGGAGCGCGGACGGCCGCGCGGCGAACGTGCCGTCGAGCACCAGGCTGGCGGCACCGATCGCGCCGACGTCCGCGCCAAGGGACGTGCCCACCACGCGCAGGTCGTGGATGTCACGCATCACGAACTGCTCGGACACCTGTGACTGCAGGGTGGGCAGGTAGTGGTGTGCAGCGGGCTCCCACGCGGGCCCACCGACGACGAACAGGTCTGCGTCGGTCAGGTCGGCGATGGTGGCGATCGCACGCGCCAGGCGCCGCGCGCAGCGGTGCAGGATGGCCGCCGCGCGTTCGTCGCCCTCGTCGGCGGCGCGGCAGACGAGAGCGAACCGCCGGATCGACCCGACCCAGTTGTCCTGGTCGGGGCGCGCCTCGATCACTCCGGCGGCCTCGGCCTCCCGGGCGAGCGTCAGCGGAGAGACGGTGACGCCGAGGCAGCCACGCTGGCCGCACGGGCATGCCGGTCCGTCGACATCGACGATGAGGTGCCCGATGTCGCCGGCGTTGCCCGAGTGGCCGCGCACGACGATGTCGTCGGTGACGAGACCGACGCCGACGCCGGTGCCCAGGTACAGGAGCGCGAAGTCGCTGGCACCCACGGCCGCTCCGGCCCAGCGCTCGGCGACTGCCGCCGCCGTGACGTCCTTGTCGAGGACGACGGGGAGTCCGGTGGCCTCCCGCAGCCGGTCGCGCAGCTTGACCCGGTTCCAGCCCGGCAGGTGCGGCGGGTCGACGACGATGCCCCCGTCGGTGTCGATCGGGCCCGGGGACGCGATCCCGAGCCCGACGATGCTGTCGACGTCGATCCCGGAACCGGCGATGAGCTCGTCGAGCGATCGCGACATCTCGGTGAGGATCTCATCGGGGTCCGTCGTGTCGCGGGTGTCGTGGCTCGCGTGTGCGACCAGACTCCCGCCGAGATCCAGCACGACGTAGGTGATCGTCCCCGGGTCGATGTGCAGTCCGAGGGCGTGCCGGCTGCCGGGCACCAGCTCAAGGGTGCGGCGTGGCCGGCCGAGGCCCATCGAGCTGGTCCCCGTCTCGGCGATCAGGCCCTGGTCGAGCAGCCGCTGGCAGATGTCGGAGACCGTCTGTGGCGCGAGTCCGGTGTCCATCGCGAGCTCTGCCCGGGAGATCCCGGCATGCGGCCGCCTGATGGCGTCCAGGACGACTGAGTCGTTGAAGTCGGCGACGTGCGTGAGGTTCGACCCTCGCCGCAGACCGGGCCGTCGCGCGGGGGGAGCCGAACGGGTGTTCGGCTCGCTGAGGGACTTCCCGCCGGACGCCATCCGCGCCATCACTCCATGACCTCGCTGCCTGTGCCGGTGCGACGACCGGCCCCGCCACTCTAGCGGCGACCGTCGGAGCCGGCGGGATTGACTAAATCAGGATGCCGGATTTAGTCTCCACCTCGTTGCCGGACGCGGGCCACGGGCCCGGGGCCACAACGAGGTGAGTGGGGCGGCCCGAGGGTCGCGTCCGTTCGAGCCGTATCCCCCCGGTCGCAGGCGATCGGGCCCCCTTCGTAAAGGAGTTTCAACGATGAGACGGACGTCTTCGCGAGTGGGCGCTGGAGCGGCGGTCACGGCCGCCACAGCGCTCCTCCTCATCGGCTGCACGAGCGACACAGCCGACAACACCCCGGAAGCACCCGCCGGCGCGGTCGACACGGACGCCCCGGTGACGATCTCGATCAGCGACCTGCCGACGACTGAGAACCAGGAGTCCCGCGACGCCATGCTGGCCCGCGTCGACGCGTTCGAGGAGCTGTACCCGGACATCACGGTCGAGGCGACCGAGACCGTGTGGACGGCCGACACGTTCCAGGCGATGCTCGCCGGCGGGGCGATGCCCACCGTGATGTCCGTCCCGTTCACTGAAGTCGCCTCGCTCATCGAGCGCGACCAGGTGGCTGACATCACCGACTACATCGCCGACTCGGAGGTGCTCGCGCACCTCAATCCCGCCGTCGCGGACCACGCGCTCGACGCCGACGGGAACATCCGCGGCATCCCGATCTCGGCGTACCCCATGGGCCTCATCTACAACCGAGCCCTGTTCGAGCAGGCGGGCCTCGATCCCGACGACCCGCCGCAGACGTGGGACGAGGTGCGCGAGGCGGCCATCGCCATCGAGGAGAACACGGACGCCCAGGGGTTCCAGACGATGACCACCGACAACACCGGTGGCTGGGTGCTCACCACCATGTCGTACGCATTCGGCGACACGCTGGTCAACGAGGACGGCACGGCGAACGTCGACAACGAGGCGACAGCGCAGGCGCTGGAGTTCTACCGGTCGTTGCGCTGGGACGACAACGCCATGGGCAGCAACTTCCTCCTCAACTACGGCGATGCCAACAACGCCTTCGCCGCGGGCCAGGTGGGCATGTTCGTCCAAGGCGCCGACCAGTACTGGTACGCCGTGGTCAACCTCGGTATGGACCCCGACGACTTCGGCGTAGCGCCCCTTCCGCAGGACTCCGACGGACTGGGCACCCTGGGCGGCGGGAACGTCGCCGTGGTCGACCCAGCCGCCTCTCCCGAGGAGATAGCTGCCGCGGTCACCTGGATCGAGTTCTTCTACTTCAACCGCTTCCTCGACGAGGAGGCCGCCGTCACGCGGGCCGAGTCCGACGTCGCCGCCGGCGAGGCGGTCGGCATGCCCGAGATCCGGATCGTTGGCGCCGACGAGTACGAGCGCTGGCTCGGCTGGGTCGCCGACTACGTCAACGTGCCCCGGGAGAACTTCGAGCTGTTCCTGTCGACGGTCGAGGACGTCCCGATCGTCGACGAGCCGGCGCCGAGCGGCCAGGAGATCTACGCCGCGCTCGACCCGGTCGTGCAGGCGGTTCTCACCCGGCAGGACGCCGACATCGATCAGCTGCTCGGCGACGCGCAGGCCACCGTCCAGAGCGTTCTCGACGCCGCAGAGTGAAGCGGGGCCCGGCCGGGTCCGCGCAGAGCGGACCCGGCCGGGCCGACATCGCAGATCGGCGAAGAGCCTGACATGGAGGGAGTGAGATGGCCCTGGCACGTTCCACCGACACCGGGACGGTCGCATCGGCGCCTGCGACGCGAAGGCGGATGACGCCGGCCGTCTGGGCGCGTCGCGGCGGCCTGAGCACCCTCGCTTTCGGGCTGCCCATGGTGCTGGTGTTCGCACTGTTCTCGTGGTGGCCCATCCTCCGCAGCGTGGTGATGAGCCTTCAGCAGACGAACTTCATCGTCACCGAGTGGGTCGGCGTGGAGAACTTCGCCCGGGTGATGGCCGACCCGCTGCTGGGCCGCGCGGCGTGGAACACCGTGCAGTTCACCCTGTGGTCGGTCGCCATCGGGTTCCCGACACCAATCCTCCTGGCCGTGTTCATCGCCGAGCTGCGCCGCACGAGGGCGTTTGCGTCGGTGCTCGCCTACCTGCCGGTCATCGTCCCTCCCGTGGTGGCGGTCCTCCTGTGGAAGAACTTCTACCAGCCGGGGGACTCGGGGCTCTTCAACACGGTCCTCGGCTGGTTCGGAGCCGGGCCGCTGGCGTGGCTGAACAACGGTGACCTGGCCATCCCGTCGATCATCGTCGAAGCGACGTGGGCGGGGTTCGGCACGGCCACCGTGATCTACCTGGCCACCCTCATGACGATCCGTACGGAGCTGTACGAGGCGGCCGAGATCGACGGGGCGTCGATCCTGTCGCGCTTCTGGCACATCACGCTGCCGCAGATGCGGGGCACGTTGCTCATCATGTTCCTGCTGCAGGTCATCGGCGTGTTCCAGCTCTTCACCGAGCCCTACATCATGACGGGCGGCGGTCCCGAGAACCGGACGGTGACCGTGCTGATGCTCATCTACCGGTATGCCTTCGTCTCCGGCGACTACGGGCGCGCCACCGCCCTGAGCCTGTGCCTCGCTGCAGCCCTGGCGGTGCTGTCGGCGGTCTACCTGTGGGCGACCCGCCGCTGGAGCCAGTCGTGAGCGCCCCGGTGTCGGAGCTCGGCGTGCGGGCGGGGCAGCCCGATCACGCTACGGCCCGCCGGGTCCGCAGGGCACCGCGAACGCACGCGTCGAGGGACTCCGGCGCCGAGCTGAGCATCGTCTCGTTCCAGGACCGCAAGGCGCCGCGGATCCGCCTGGCGCTCGGCGTCATCGGCGTCCTGGTCCTCGCGGCTCTGGTGCTCACGAGCATCGGGCCGATGCTCTGGCTCTTCAAGGCCGCGACCTCCACGACGTCGGAGACCCTGGCGCAGCCGTTCGCGCTGTGGCCCTCCGGGTTCCACTGGGAGAACTTCGTCGAGGCCTTCCAGCGCGTGAGGTTCGGCACCTACCTGGCGAACACGCTGTGGATCTGCGCGGGCAACTGGGTGCTCGGGATCGTCGTCGCGACCACCGGCGGCTACTTCCTCGCGATCCTGCGCCCCGCCTACGCCAAGGTGATCTCGGCGCTGCTGCTGGCAACCCTCTTCATCCCCGGCGTCGTGTCGCTGGTGCCCCTGTACCTGACGGTCATCGACGTCCCGGTCGTCGGGGTCAACCTCCTCAACTCGTTCTGGGCGGTCTGGCTCCCCGCCGCTGCGTCCGCGTTCAACGTCCTGCTCGTCGAGCGGTCGTTCGCCGCCCTGCCCCGGGACGTGTTCGAGGCGGCTCGCATCGACGGCGCGGGCACGTTCCGCGTCTTCTGGTCGATCGTCCTGCCGATGTCGCGGCCGATCCTCGGCGTCGTGTCCCTCCTCATCGTCATCGCGGGCTACAAGGAGTTCCTCTGGCCGCTGCTGGTCCTCCCCGACGGGAACATGCAGCCGCTGTCCGTGGCGCTGCCTCGGCTCGAACAGACCACCGAGCTGTCGGTCTACCTGGCCGCGCTCTTCCTCGCGCTCGCCATCCCCGTGGCGTTCTTCGTCATCTTCCAGAAGCAGTTCCTCAACGCCGCCAGCAGCCAGGGCGCGATCAAGGAGTGACCGCAGGCCAACCGTCCGCGGCGCCACCGCGGCACCCGCACGAAAGGGACCGAGGTACCTCGATGCACCACAACGACCAGCAGGTCACCGGGCGATCGCACCGGATCCTCCACGAGCGACTCTCGCCCGCGATCCATCGTGCGCGGTCCGTCGTGGACGTCCAGGCGTGGGAGGTCCCGGACGAGCCGGTGCCGTTCGAGGAGGCCGTCGCCGCGCGGTACCGCCCGTTCGCCGTCGGTGATGCCTGGGGGAAGCCCTGGGGGACGACGTGGTTCCACCTGAGGGCCCGCGTCCCGCAGGAGTGGGAGGTCGGCAAGGACAGCCTCGAGCTGCTCGTGGACCTCGGCTTCACCGGTGCGAGCCCCGGCTTCCAGGCGGAGGCCCTGGCCTACCGACCCGACGGGCGGATCCTCAAGGGGATCGAGCCGCGCAACGCCCACGTGTCGCTCCCAGAACGGCCTGGCGACGAGGTGGAGCTCTACCTCGAGGCAGCGTCGAACCCGGACGTCTCCCAGGCCGGCCAGGCGTTCCTGCCCACACCGCTCGGCGACAAAGCCACCGCCGGCGACGAACCCCTCTACCGGCTCCGCCGCGTCGAGCTCGCGATCCGCGACATCACCGTCTGGGACCTCGTCCAGGACGTCCGGACGATCCACGGGCTCCTTGAGGTCCTGCCGCGCGACCGCCCTCGGTACGCCACCGTCCTTCGAGCTCTCGAGCGGATGCTCGACGTGCTCGACCCCGACGACGTGGCGGGAACCGCGGAGCTCGCGCGCGACGTGCTCGCGCCCGTGCTCGCGAGCCCGGCGCACGCCAGCGCGCACTCCGTCGTCGCGACGGGCCACGCGCACATCGACTCGGCATGGCTGTGGCCCGTGCGCGAGACGGTCCGCAAGTGCGCGCGGACCTTCGCCAACGTCCTGGACCTGATGGACGAGGATCCCGACTTCGTCTTCGTGTGCTCATCGGCCCAGCAGTACGCGTGGGTGAAGGAGCGCTACCCCGCGTTGTTCGAACGGATCAGGGCCCGGGTCGCGGAGGGTCGCTTCGTCCCCGTCGGCGGTATGTGGGTCGAGTCGGACACGAACATGCCTGGCAGTGAGGCGATGGTGCGCCAGTTCGTCGCCGGCAAGCGGTTCTTCCTCGAGGAGTTCGGTCTCGAGACCAAGGAGGTCTGGCTACCCGACTCCTTCGGGTACTCCGCAGCCCTGCCGCAGATCGCCGTCGCAGCAGGGAACCAGTGGTTCCTGACCCAGAAGACGTCGTGGAACGACACCAACGCCATGCCGCACCACACGTTCCGCTGGGAAGGCATCGACGGGACGGGCATCTTCACCCACTTCCCGCCCGTCGACACCTACAACTCCGAGGTCTCCGCCGTCGAGCTCGACCACGCCGAGCGCCAGTTCGCGGACAAGGGGGCCACCAACGTCTCCCTCGTGCCGTTCGGCTACGGCGACGGCGGCGGCGGGCCGACCCGCGAGATGCTCGCCGCCGCGCGGCGGGCGCGCGACCTCGAGGGCCTGCCGCGCGTGCGGCTCGGATCCGCGCAGGAGTTCTTCGAGGCGGCGGAGGCCGACTACGCAGACCCCCCGGTGTGGTCCGGGGAGATGTACCTCGAGTTCCATCGCGGCACCTTCACCTCCCAGGCGCGCACCAAGCGAGGGAACCGGCGCACCGAGCACCTGTTGCGCGAGGCGGAGCTGTGGGCGGCGACCGCCGCGGTGCGCGCCGGGGTGCCCTACCCGTACGACGCGCTCGAGAGCGCCTGGCACACGCTGCTCCTCCAGCAGTTCCACGACATCCTCCCCGGCTCCTCGATCGCCTGGGTGCACCGTGAGGCGGAGCGCTCCTACGACGAGCTGGCACAGCGTCTCGAGCTGCTGATCGACGACGCGCTCAGCACCCTGGCGGAACCCGGATCCGCACGCCTCCTGGCGAACGCGTCCCCGTTCCCCGTGACCGGAACCCCCGCGCTGGGGGCGGCCCCGCACGGCCCGGCGGGACTCCCGGTGACGACGGCCGTGCTCCCGGACGGCGGGGTGCGGCTGGACAACGGCATCCTGACCGTCGCGATCGACCGGGACGGACTGATCCGTTCCATCCGGCACGCACCCACGGGCCGCGAGGTCGTGCCCGCGGGCGCCGCGGCCGGCCTGCTCCAGCTGCACCGCGACGTCCCCGCGAAGTGGGACGCCTGGGACATCGACGCCGCGTACCGGCGCGTGCACGACGACCTCACGCAGGCGGAGTCGGTCACCGTCGTCCACGGCGCACACGGGCCGTGCGTCGAGGTCCGACGGGCGTTCGGTGCGTCCAGCGTGGTGCAGCGGATCTCGCTGCGGCCCGGTGCCACATCGGTCGAGCTCACCCTCGACATCGACTGGCACGAGCGGCAGAAGCTGCTCAAGCTCGCCTTTCCCGTGGCCGTGCACGCCGACCGGTACGCGGCCGAGACCCAGTTCGGGCACGTCTTCCGCCCCACGCACACCAACACCTCCTGGGACGCGGCGAAGTTCGAGGTCTGCGCGCACCGCTGGGTCCAGGTCGCGGAACCCGGCTTCGGGGTCGGCGTCGCCAACGACTCGACCTACGGGCACGACGTCCGCCGCGAGAGCAGGGGCCCGGGCGCAGAGGCCACCGTCATCCGGCTCAGCCTGCTCCGCGCACCGCTCTTCCCAGATCCCGACGCGGACCAGGGCCGGCACACCATGACGTGCTCCGTCGTGGTCGGCGGGGATGTCATGGAGACTGTCGCCGAGGGCTACCGGCTCAACCTCCCACCGCGCGAGCTCCACGGCGCGGCCCCCATCGCGCCGCTGCTCGCCCTCGACGACCCGGCGATCGTGGTCGAGGCGGTCAAGCTCGCCGAGGACCGGTCCGGCGACGTCGTCGTGCGGCTCTACGAGGCGAGCGGGGCGGCCCGGGCCGGGACCCTCACCACCGCCTTCGACTGGGAGTCGGTCACACCGACAGACCTCCTGGAGCGGGCGCAAGGGCCTGCGACCCGGTCCGACGCGGCAACCGGTCGGGTTCCGGTGGCGCTGCACGCGTTCGAGATCCGCACACTGCGCTTCACCGGGGTGCGTCCGTCACGGGCCGAGGTGTCCTCGTGACGGCCGCATCCCGCGCCGCAGCGTCCGGGGAGTGGTGGCGCGACGCCGTCATCTACCAGGTCTACCCGCGGTCGTTCGCCGACTCCGACGGCGACGGCGTCGGCGACCTGCCCGGGATCACAGCTCGCCTGGACCACCTGGCGGAGTTGGGGGTCGACGCCCTGTGGCTGACGCCGTTCTACCCGTCACCGCATGTGGACATGGGTTACGACGTCGCCGACTACTGCGGCGTGGACCCGCTGTTCGGCACGCTCGACGACTTCGACCGGCTTCTCGCGCGGGCGCACTCGTTAGGCCTTCGGGTCATCGTGGACGTCGTCCCGAACCACTGCTCGTCGGACCACCCCCTGTTCGCTGCGGCCCTGGCGGCAGGGCCGGGGTCGCCCGAGCGGGAGTGGTTCATCTTTCGGGACGGCCGCGGTCCGGACGGAGCGCTTCCGCCCAACGACTGGCCCGGCACGGATGCCGGCTCGGCGTGGACACGCGTCATCGGACCCGACGGCGCCGCCGAGCAGTGGTACCTGCACCTGTTCGACGCCGCGCAGCCCGACTGGAACTGGGACAACCCCGCCGTCGCGACCATGTTCGACGACGTGCTGCGGTTCTGGCTCGACCGTGGAGTGGACGGCTTCCGGGTCGACGTCGCGCACGGCATGGTCAAGGCGCCCGGGTTGCCCGACATGGGGCCGCGGTGGTGGCGCCAGGTGATCCCGACGGTGGACCCCGCGACGCGGCCCCCGATGTGGGACCAGGACGGGGTTCATGAGATCCACCGCCGTTGGCGGAGGCTGGTCGAGGAGTATGAGGGGCGGGTCCTCGTCGCCGAGGCGTGGCTGGACCCGCGGCGCGGCAAGATGTACGTGCGCCCCGACGAGATGCACCAGTCGTTCAACTTCGCCTTCCTGGTCACCCCGTGGAGCGCGGCCGACCTGCGTGCGACGATCGACGGCAGCCTCGCGTCCGACCGCTCCGTCGGGGCCCCCACCACATGGGTGCTCTCCAACCACGACGTCGTCCGCCACGCCTCGCGTCTCGGCTACCCCGTCGACGCGGTGCCCGCCGGCGGCGTCGGTCCTGGCGACCCGCAGCCCGACCGCGCGCTGGGGCTCCGCCGCGCCCGGGCTGCGACAGCGTTGATGCTCGCCCTGCCCGGAAGCGCGTACCTCTACCAGGGCGAAGAGCTCGGCCTGCCGGAGGTGACCGACCTGCCCGATGAGTCCCGGACCGACTACATCTGGTTCGCCACCGGCGGGGCGGTGCGTGGCCGGGACGGGTGCCGTGTGCCGCTCCCCTGGGTCCACGACGCCCCCTCGTTCGGGTTCGGACCGGGACCGAAGAGCTGGCTACCGCAGCCGGAGTGGTTCCGCGAGTACGCCGTCGACGTTCAGCGCGACGCCCCGGCGTCGACCCTCGGTCTCTACCGTCTCGCGCTGCGGCTGCGTCGCGAGCTCGGCCTCGGCGGCGGCGACCTGACCTGGCTCGACACCCCCCGGGAGGTGCTGGGCATGCGTCGCGGCTCGGTCACCGTCGTGACCAACACCGGGTCGGAACCCCTCGAGGTGCCCGTCCCCCCCGGCTCGCGAGTGGTGCTCGACTCGAACGGGGAGAGCACAGGCACGTCGCTCGACGCGCAGTCCGCGACCGTCCCGCCCGACACGACCTGGTGGCTCGCGCCCGACCGCGGCTGACGGACACCACACCACGACGGGCGCCGCCCAGCCGGCGCCGCACGACTCCGCCATTCGAGCTCGACGAGGAGGACGACATGGGTAGGACGAGGAGGGGCGACACCCCGGTACGCCGATGGGCGGCCGCGGTAGCGGCAGTAGCGACGGCGGTGAGCGCGGTGGTGGTCGCCGCCGTCGCCGCACCGGCGACGGCGGCCGCGGAAGGCACGCTGGTCGGCGGGTTCGAGTCCGCCGACGAGGGGTGGTGGTCCACCGGGACGGCCGCGGCCACCTTCACGAGGGTCCCTGCGGCCGACGCCCCGGAGGGGGCGCAGGTCGCCGAGATCCACCTCAGCAACGCCTCGACCGGACTCTACGAGATCGTCCGGTCGCTCCCGACGGACGTCGGTGAACTGTCCTTCGCCATCAAGGCGCCCGACCTCTCGCGGATCGTCGTGCGCTTCATGGACGTCACAGGGCGGACCCACCAGACCGAGCAAATCCTGGAGGCGACGGAGGGTTGGCAGATCGTCACCATGGACAGCCCGACGGACGGCGAGTCCTACCTCGCCTGGGGCGGCGTCGACGGCGCCGGCTGGCAGAGCCCCGCTGTGCAGCTCAGCCTGGTCGTCGAGTCGTCGTGGGTGCGTGCACCGCGACCGGTGGAGACAACTGCCCAGGTGGACGACGTTCGAGTCGTCCCACCCCCCGTGCCCACCGGTCCGCTGACGCTCAGCCAGACCAGCGTGGGCAACGTGGCCGTCGGTGACACGCCGGTGACGGTCGGCTACACGACGACCGGCGACACGTTGCGCTGGACGCTGCGCGACGCGACGGGCGCGGCCATCGGGACCGGTGAGGTCGCTGACCCCGCCACCGAGGGAGTGCTGCCGTTCGACGTCGCTCCTGGCTGGTACTCGCTCACCGTGGACGCCCTCGCGGACGGCGCCGTCATCGCCACCGCCGCGACGACGCTCGCCAGGGTGGCCGGTCACACAGCCGCGGAGAACAGCCCCTTCGGCGTCGCGACTCACTACTCCGTGGACTCCTGGACCACCGACTCGGTTCCGCTCGTGACTGCGGCGGGCCTCGGCACCGTGCGCGACGAGATCTTCTGGGACCGGCTCGAGCGGGAGCGCGGCGTGTACGACTGGGACGTCGCCGCCTGGACCGACCTCCTGACCGACGCCGGCCTGGATCTCCTGCTCATCCCGGGATACGGCAACCGCAACTACGACGGCGGCGACAAGCCGAGGAGCCCGGAGGCCATCGCTGCCTACTCCGCGTACGCCGCTGCGCTCGCCGAGCGGTACCAGGACGTGTCGGCAGGCATCGAGATCTGGAACGAGTGGGACCTCACCATCGGCAACACCACCGCTGGGTCTCCGGAGGACTACGTCGCCCTGCTGCGCGAGGCCGCACCGGCGGTGCGCGCCGCAGCACCGGACCTCCCGATCATCGGGCCCGCGGTGGCGATGCTGTCCACCGACTGGCTGGAGCGGACCTTCCAGCTCGGTGCGCTCGACTACGTCGACGGCCTCGTCGTGCATGCCTACAGCTACCCCGCTTCGGCGGAGGTGCTCGACGGGACCCTGACCGCGGTGGACGCGTTGGTGCGCCAGTACAACAACGGTGAGTCGATCCCGGTGTGGATGACCGAGCACGGCTGGCCGACCGGCACCAACGTCCGGGCGGTCAATGAGGCCGACCAGGCCAGCAACCTGACCAAGTCGGCCGCGATCGCCGTCGCCCACGGTGTCGGGCGGTACGTCTGGTACGACCTCCAGAACGACGGAGTCGACGACGCCAACACCGAGAACAACTTCGGGCTGCTCCACCACCCGGACGACGAGCTCGGCGGGCTGACGCCCAAGCCCGCCTACGTCGCCTACGCGACGGCGACGTCGTTCCTCGACGACGTCACATTCGTCGGCCGCGACGAGTCCCTCGACTCGGTGTGGCAGCTGTCGTACGCCTCCGGAGCCGGCGACCCCGACCTGAGGGTGCTGTGGGCGGAGGAGCCCCGTTCCGTCGGTGTCCGGTCGGACACGTCGTTCACGGTGACCACCCAGTACGGCGTCGCGACGACGTACCCCGCGACAGGGGACGGCGCGGTCGTCCTCCAGCTGGGCGACGAGCCGGTGTACGTCTCCGGCGACGTCGAGTCGGTGCTCGCGGATGCGTCGGCGCTGACGATCGATGAGGCTTTCGTCGGGCAGCCGCTCACCGTGCGCTGGACCGCGGACAACACCGCGGGGACGGCAGCGCAGGAGTACGCGCTGGCGGTCGACGGGCTCGCCGAGCCCGTGGTCCAGACGGTGGCGGCCGGGGAGATCGGGACGGCCACAATCACGCTCGCCGCACCCACCGTGGCCGGCCCGGTCCGGGTGCTCGGTGAGGTGTCGGTCGACGGTGAGCCGCGCGGCGTGCTCACCGCCGCCGTGGATGTCCAGGAGGCGCTCGCGCTCACCGGGACGCACACGATCGACCCGGATGGTGTGCAGACGCTGCGCCTGCGCCTGGCGAACCGCGCCGCGGGGCCCTTCACAGTCGACGGCGTCGAGTGGGTGCTCGGCGACACGTCCGGCCAGGACGGGGCCGGGTCCGAGGTGGCGGGCGGGTCGTCGCTCGTCGTCGACGTCCCACTCGGCGCGGTCACCGGGCGCGTCACCTGGACGGCCACCGCGCACGTGGCGGGGCACGACGACGTCACGGCGTCGGGCGTCGTCGCAGCGGTGGGTGCCGTCACGGATGCCGACGAGAGGCGGATCACGGTGGACGGGGAGCTCGACGACCTCACCGGCCTCAGCTCCGTCACCTTCGGCCGGGACGAGGGCGTCCTCGACGCGACCGCCTGGTACACCTGGGACGCCGAGGCGCTGTACCTCAGTGCGGCCGTGACCGACGACGTGCACCACCAGCAGTCGACCGGGGCGAGCATCTGGCAGGGCGACTCCCTGCAGCTGACCTTCGTCGGCGGCGCGCCCGGAGAAGAGGTCCGGACGTACAACGAGATCGGTGTCGCACTGACCCCGGAAGGCTCGCAGGTGTACCGGTGGCTGCCCGCCGGGAGCGGATCTGTGCCTGGCGCCCAGGCGGTGGTGACGCGGGACGACGCCGCATCGCTCACCGTTTACGAGGTCGCCCTGCCGTGGGCGAGCCTCGGCGGATGGGACCCGGCGGACGGGCTGCTCGCCTCGTCGCTCGTCCTCAACGAGAACGACGGCGCGGGCCGGACCTGGGCAGAGTGGGGCGGCGGCATCGCCGCCACCAAGGACCCCTCCCTGTTCAACGCGGTCCGGCTGGTACCGGTCCCGCCCGCGGCGCCCTGGGACGCCTCCGCCACATACCACGCCGGCGACCAGGTCTCCTACCAGGGCGCCACCTTCGAGGCGCTGTGGTGGACCCGCAACCAGGAGCCGGGCAACCCCTGGGGCCCGTGGCAGGAGGTCGCGACGGCGCCGGACGGGACCGCCATCTGGACGCCCTCGCGCGTCTTCGTCCGCGGTGACGAGGTGCTCCACGAGGGCGCGCGGTACGTAGCCCGCTGGTGGACGCGCAACCAGGAACCGACCGCGAGCCCGTGGGGCCCATGGCGGCGGATCCCGTGAGGTCGATCCGGTGGGGAGGCTGCCGGCGGAGCGCCTCCCCACCGGGTCCTCGCCCATGACCGAGCGCGTCATGGACCACCTCGAGGACTGGTACGACGGCTCGCACCCCCTGCGCACCCTGCGCCGGCTCTACTCCGGTCAGGCGCGCCGGCTGGCGCTCGCCGCCGGCATCTTCGCGGTGAAGCACTCGCCGGTGTGGGTGGTACCGGCTCTCACGGCGAACGTCATCGATCTCGTCGTCGAGCACCGCCCGCTGCGCTCGCTCTGGCTGTCGGCGGCCGCCATGGCAGTGATCATCGGGCAGAACCTGCCGATGCACTGGCTGTACGTGCGCCTCCTGTCGACGTCGGTGCGCACCGTGGAGACCGAGCTGCGGATGGCCCTGAGCCGTCGCTTGCAGGAGCTGTCGATCAGCTACCACCGACGCACGAGCGCCGGCGTGCTCCAGGCCAAGATCGTCCGTGACGTCGAGGCAGTGGTCGAGAGCTCGCGCAGCGCTTTCGACTCGGGGATGGCCGCGCTCACGACACTGCTCGGTGCGGTGACGATCACGGCGCTGCGTGTCCCGCAGTTCCTCCCCGTGTTCGTGCTCGCCGTCCCGGTCGCGGCGGGCCTGACCGTTGCGATGCGGCGCCGCATCGCCACGCGCAACGCCGGATTCCGGGCGCAGGTGGAGGCGATGAGCGCACGCGTGAGCGAGATGACCCATCTCATCACGGTCACCCGGGCCCACGGGCTGGAGCAACGGGAGCTCGACCGGGTCGCCGGCACGTTCCTCGGCGTCCGCGAAGCAGGCATCCGGCTCGACCTGGTCAACGGCTGGTTCGGGGCTCTCGCGTGGATCGCGCTTCAGCTGATGAGCGTGAGCTGCCTGATCGGCGCGGCCTGGCTCGCCTGGAGCGGACGGTTCGGGCTGAGCGCCGGCGACGTCACGATGCTCTCGGCGTACTTCGTCTCGCTCACGGGTGCAGTCACGGCGCTCCTCGCGATCGTCCCCGTGGTGAGCAAGGGGCTGGAGTCGATCCGATCGATGGGCGAGGTGCTGACGGGCACCGACCTCGAGCGCAACGCAGGCAAGCCGACACTCGACGCGGTGCGGGGGGAGTTCCGGTTCGAGCGCGTGTCGCTCGTCTACCCCGAGGGCGTCGAGCCCGCGGTCGCCGGGCTCGAACTCCATGTCGCCGCGGGCGAGACGATCGCGCTGGTCGGACCCTCCGGGTCGGGCAAGTCGACCGTGCTGAACCTGGTCGTCGGCTTCCTCGCCCCGACCTCGGGGGTGCTCCGGCTCGACGGGCGCGACATGGCAGAGCTGGACCTGCGCTCGTACCGCCGCCACCTCGCCGTGGTGCCCCAAGAGTCGATCCTGTTCGAGGGCACTGTGCGCGCGAACGTCACCTACGGGAACCAGGGCTTGTCCGACGAGGTGGTCGTCGCCGCGCTGCGCGACGCCAACGCCTGGGACTTCGTCGAGGACATGGGCGGGCTCGAGGCCACGATCGGCGAGCGGGGGGCACGGCTGTCCGGTGGGCAGCGGCAGCGGCTGGCCATCGCCCGCGCGCTGGTGCGAGACCCCAGGGTCCTCGTGCTCGACGAGGCCACGTCGGCGCTGGATGCGGTGTCGGAACGCCTGGTGCAGGAGGCGACGGCTCGGCTGATGGCGGGGCGCACCACCTTCGTCGTCGCGCACCGCCTGTCCACCATCCGCGGTGCGGACCGGATCGCCGTCCTCCGTGCCGGGCGCATCGTCGAGATCGGGAGCCACGACGAGCTCGTCGCTGCCGGCGGGGCCTACGCGGAGATGAGCCGATTCGGCGGTCCGTAGGCAGCGCGGACGTGTGGCGTAGACCTGTGACGATCACTCTTGGTACATTGCTCCAGTTGGCGGAGAAACTCCGCCGAGCGGTGCGACGGGCGACGAGAGAGCGAGCGAACGTGCTGGGCTGGTGCCGCAGGACGCGAGGCGTGACCCCGTGACGGCCGACGCGGACTTCCTCGCGCCCGGCGCACTGGTCACCGGCTGCAACTACTGGGCCAGCCACGCCGGCACGGCCATGTGGCGCGACTGGCGCCCCGCGGTCGTGGCGGAGGACCTGCGTCAGCTCTCGACCGAGGCGGGGCTCCAGGTGGTGCGGGTCTTCCCGCTGTGGTCGGACTTCCAGCCCATCCAGAACCTGCGGGGCGTGATGGGCGAGCGCGTCGAGATGCGACTCGGTGAGGCGCCGCTCCCCGCCACGGCGCTCGGGGCCGCCGGCATCTCGCAGGAGATGGCCGACCGGTTCGCCCAGCTCCTGGACCTGGCCTCAGGGAACGGGCTGCGCGTCGTCGTCGGACTGCTGACCGGCTGGATGAGCGGTCGGTTGTTCGCTCCGGCCGCGCTCGAGGGTCTCAACCTCCTGACGGACCCGACGGCCCTGCGCTGGGAGGTCCGGTTCGTGAAGGCCTTCGTCCGGCACTTCGCCGGCCACCCGGCGATCGCGGCCTGGGAGCTGGGCAACGAGTGCAACTGTCTGGCGCCCGCCGACCACGACGAGGCCTTCGCGTGGACGGCGATGATCGCCGACGCCGTGCGATCGGTGGACTCGACGCGTCCGGTCGCGTCCGGCATGCACTCCCTGAGCGTGGCCGGCGACAAGGGGCCGTGGACCATCGAGGACCAGGCCGAGAGCTGCGACCTCCTTACCACGCATCCGTACCCGCTGTTCACCCCGTACTGCGCCCTCGACCCGATCGACGAGATCCGCAACGGCCTGCACGCCGCAGCCGAGTCACGGCTCTATGCCGACGTCGGCGGCCGCCCCTGCTTCGTCGAGGAGGTAGGCACGCTCGGCCCGTCGACCTCCTCCGAGGAGGTGGCCGCGAACTACGCCTGGATGAGCATGGTGTCCGCGGCCGCCCACGACTGCCGCGGATACCTGTGGTGGTGCGCCTACGACCAGGACCGGCTCACTGGTGCCCCCTACGACTGGACCGACCTCGAGCGGGAGCTGGGCCTCTTCCGGTCCGATCGCTCGGCCAAGCCGGTCGTCGCGGCGTTCCGCCGGTTCCGCGACCTCGCGCGCGCCGTCCCGGAGCTGCCGCCGCAGGCCACCGACGCCGTCTGCCTGCTCGGCGACGGTCCGGCGGACCAGTGGGGCGTCGCGTACGCCTCGTTCGTCCTGGCCGCCCAGGCCGGCTTCGACCTCCAGTTCCGGCGCAGGGGCCAGGCCCTGCCGGAGTCCGGGCTCTACCTCCTGCCGTCCATCGCTGGGCACGGCGCCCTTCGACGCGGAGAGATGGACCGGCTCCTGCGCCGCGTCGAGGACGGTGCGGTGCTCTACCTCTCGGCCGACGACCTCGTCGTGACGGCGCTGGCCGAACGGACCGGAATGGCGGTCGTCCGGCGCTCCGAGCGCTCGGGGCCGACCCGCTTCACGACGACGTTCACCGGCGACGTCGAGCTGACCTGCGACGCGCCGCACCGGTACGAGATGGCCGCCGTGGGGGCCGAGGTGCTCGGGTGGGAGATCGACGGGAACCCGTGCCTGTCCATGGTCGGGCACGGCGCCGGTCGCATCTACCTGTGCACGTTGCCGCTGGAGTCGTCGGCCGTGGCTCGCCCGGGCGCTTTCCACGGGGAGGCCGCCCCGCCGCTGTGGCAGATCTACCGTGGCGTCGCGGCCGGCGTGCTCGAAGCGCGAGCCCTGGCCAAGGGCGACCCACAGCTCGGCATCACCGAGCACCACCTCTCGAGGACCGAGCGCCTGGCCGTCCTCGTGAACTACTCACCGCGCGGCGGCGCGTTCACGCTGGCCCCGGCCGGCGGATGGCGCATGGACGAGGTGTGCTGGGGGACGGCACGCGAGGACGCCGACGACCAGCTCGTCGTCGACCTCGCTGGCAACGACGCCGCCATCCTCCGCCTGAGCGTGCGTGCGTGAGAGCCGCGCTGCCCGCGGACCCGTCCCGAGAACCAGGTCACCCCCGCTAGCCCACCCACCCGAGACGCGAGAGAACGAGGACGTCCTTGCCCATCTTCGACCTGCCCCTGGCCGAGCTCGAGCGCTACCAGCCCGACCTCGCCGAACCGACCGACTTCGACGAGTTCTGGTCGTTGACCCTCGCTGAGGCCCGGGCGTTCGACCTCGCGCTCGACGTCAGACCCGTGGATGCCGGCCTCCCGCTGGTCGACGTCGCCGACGTCACGTTCGCCGGGTTCGGCGGCCATCCGATCAAGGCGTGGCTCCTCCGGCCGGCCGGCTCCGCCGAGTCAGGCGAGGTGCTGCCCGCCGTCGTGGGCTACCTGGGCTACGGCGGCGGGCGCGGCCTGCCGGTCGAGTGGCTGGCGTGGGCGAACGCCGGCTACGCGCACCTCGTGATGGACGTACGCGGACAGGGCTCCGCATGGAGCGTCGGCGGCGAGACCCCCGACCCCGTGGGAAGTGCGCCGGCGTCGCCCGGGTTCATGACCCGCGGCATCACGGCCCCGCAGGAGTACTTCTACCGGCGCGTGATGACGGACGCGGCGAGGGCGGTCGACGCGGTGCGGGCGCTCCCCGGCGTTGATGCCGCGCGAGTCGCGGTGGCGGGCGGCAGCCAGGGCGGCGGGCTGGCGCTGGCCGCCGCCGGACTCGTCGGCGGCCTCGCGGCGGTGCTCGCCGACGTGCCCTTCCTGTGCCACTACCGCCGCGCCGTCGACGTGACGGACTCGATGCCCTACCAGGAGATCGTCCGGTACCTGGCCGTGCACCGCGACCACGAGGCCGCGGCCTTCCGCACGCTGGCGTACCACGACGGCGTCTCGCACGCCCGACGCGCGACCGCCCCCGCGCTCTTCTCGGTCGGACTGCGCGACGACACGTGCCCGCCGTCGACGGTGTTCGCCGCTTACAACAACTACGGCGCGCTCGCGGCCACCCGGCCCGAGACGCAGATCGAGGTCTACCCCTTCAACCGTCACGAAGGGGGCCAGGCCTTCCATCAGCGCCGCCAGATGGAGTGGCTCTCCGCGGTCCTGGGAGCCCGCTGATGGCGGCCCGCTGGACGTGGCAGACAGGCGACCTGGCGCTTGCGTTCGAAGCGGGTGACGGACCAGTGGTGCTCACCTCCGCGCGCGTGTCCGGCGGGGCGTCGGCGGTTCGTGCGCACCAGCTTGTCGAGGTCGTCGTCGCCGGTGAGCACCACGCCCGCTCAGCCCTCGGCTACACCGGGACGGCCGTTGGTGCGAGGCTGCGTCACGTCGGCCACGAGGTGACCGACGGCGCGGTCGCCGTCCGGCAGCGGGACACGGTGAGCGGTCTGGAGGTCACGTCCCGCTGGCGCGCTACGGGGCCGGCGGCAGTCCAGGTGTGGCACGAGGTGCGCAACGGCGGCGAGCTCCCGGTGACGCTCTTCGCCGTCAGCTCACTCTGCCTGAAGACGGCGGCACCGGCGACGAGCCGCCACCACTCGCTCGTCGAGGGTCGGGGGGAGTGGCTCGGCGAAGGGGTGTGGTCCGTCCGCCCGCTGCACGAGGTGCTGCGCGAGCTGCGGCTGGACGTCACCGGCCAGGACGCGCGCGGCCGCCACGCCGTCGTGAGCACCGGCGGCTGGTCCACCGGCAGCGTGTACCCCACGGGCGTCCTGGCCGACATCGACGGCCCGGCGATCGCCTGGCAGGCCGAGGTCACGGCCGGCTGGCTGTGGGAGCTGGCCCAGCACCGCGACGGGACGGTGCTCGACGTGCTCGGACCGACGGACCAGGAGCACCAGTGGTCGCTGCCGCTCGCGCCCGGCGCGGAGTTCGTCACGGTGCCGGCGGGCCTCGCACTCGGTGACGGCCTCGACGGCGCGATGGCAGCGCTCACAGTCCACCGCCGCGGGATCCGGGCCGACCGCGCCGCCGACCGGGCCCTGCCGGTCGTCTACAACGACTACATGAACACCCTGATGGGCGACCCGACGACGGAGTCGCTCGTCCCGCTGGTCGACGCGGCCGCCGACGCGGGCGCCGAGTACTTCTGCATCGACGCCGGCTGGTACGACGACGACCCCCAGTGGGGCTCGATCGGGGAGTGGTGCGCCGCCCCGACGCGCTTCACTGGGGGTCTCGGGTCCGTCCTGGCGCGCATCCGCGACCGCGGCATGGTGCCGGGGCTGTGGCTGGAGCCAGAGGTCGTCGGCCTCGACTCCCCGGTCCTGCACCGGTTGCCCGACGAGGCCTACTTCCAGCGTTGCGGTGTACCGACGGTCGAGCACAACCGCCGCCACCTCGACCTGCGCCATCGGGCCGCGCGGGAGCATCTCGACGCCGCGATCGACCGGGTGGTCGGCGAGTACGGCGCCGGCTACGTCAAGCTCGACTACAACATCGAGCCGGGTGCGGGGACGGACCGCACCGGCTCGGCCGGCGACGGCCTCCTGGGCCACGGTCGGGCACTGCGGCAGTGGCTGCTCGACGTTCAGGCGCGCCACCCGGCGCTCCTCGTCGAGATGTGTGCGTCCGGGGCGATGCGGATGGACTACGCGCTCCTGTCCGTCGCGCACCTGCAGTCGACCAGTGACAACCAGGACGCATCCAGGTCCGCCGTCGTGGCGTGCACCGCGCCGATGAGTGTCCTGCCGGAGCAGGCCGGCAACTGGGCGTACCCCGCTGCCGGGATGGCAGACGGCGAGCTGGCGATGACGATGGTCAACGGCCTTGCCGGCCGGCTCTACCTGTCCGGCTTCCTCGACCGGCTGTCGGCCGGGCAGCGAGAGCTGGTGCACGACGCCGTTGCCCTGCACAAGCGGCTGCGGACCTGGCTGGCCACTGCGGCACCGTGCTGGCCCACCGGCCTGCCCGGTTGGGACGACGACGTGCTCACCCTTGGCTATCGCGGCGGTGGGCAGCGGGCGCTGTTCGTATGGAGCCGGGGCGGGCCGGCCTCCGTCTCTCTTCCCACCGAGTGGGCGGGCCTGAGGCAGGCCTACCCGTCCGGGCCACGTTGGGCGCAGGAGGCGCGCGACGACGGCCCGTCGATCTCCGTGCCCGCCGGCCCCGCCGCCGCGGCCTTCCTCGCGGGCTGGCCCGACCGTGAGTGACCGGACCGACGTCCTCGTCTACGGTGCGACGCCGGCGGGCATCGTGGCAGCAGTGGCCGCCGCCCGCCTGGGTGCGTCGGTCAGGCTCGTCGGCCCGGGTTCGCACGTCGGCGGAATGCTCGCCAGTGGCCTGAACACCGCCGAGGCCGCGCACATGCTGCCCGAGTCGCTCAGCGGCATGCCCCTGGAGTTCTTCCGGCGTAGCGGCGCCGCGTACGGGTCCTACGGCCCGCTGTTCCACTGGGAGTCGCACGTCGCCGAGGCGGTGATCCTCGACATGCTGCGCGAGGCCGGGGTCGACGTCAGGTCCGGCGGGCGGGTCCTGCGTGTCGTGACCGGCGGCGGCCGCGTCGTCGGGGTCGACCTCGCGTCGGGGGAGCAGGTCCAGGCATCGAACTGAGTCGACGCGACGTACGAGGGCGACCTCATGGCGGGAGCCGGTGTCCCCTTCCGCGTGGGCCGTGAGGCGCGTGAGGAGTACGGCGAGCCTCTGGCGGGCGTGAGGTTCAACGACCCTGACGAGGTGGAGCCGGACTGGGGTGCGCGTACCGGGGACGAGCCGATCGACGTGTCGCCGTACGAACCGGACGGGTCGCTGCGGCCGTGCTTCGTCGGCCCGGTGACACCAGGTGCCGCGGACTCCACGACGATGAACTACCACTTCCGCCTCACGCTGAGCACCGCCCCCGATCGCGTCCCCATCGGCCCCCCGGTCGGGTACGACGCCGGACGGTTCGCGATCCTGGCCGAGTACCTCGGGCGGCATCCCGAGCTCGGGCTCGACGACATCATCGACATCTACCCCAACGCGAGCGGGCGGTACACGTCGGCCGCCGACGGGCGGACGCTGGCGCACCCCGGCGAGAAGTGGGAGATCAACAACCGCCAGAGCGCCGTGATCTCGCTCGGCCACTTCGGTGGTCAAGCCGGGTATCTCGACGGGGGACACGAGGAACGCCTCCGGGTCGTCGAGGACCATCGCCGCCACAACCAGGGCCTGCTCCACTTTCTGGCCACCGACCCTGCCGTGTCGTCGGCGGTCCGCGCTGAGATGGCCCGCTACGGTCTGCCGGCCGACGAGTACGTCGACAACCGGCACTGGCCCTACCAGCTCTACGTCCGCGAAGGCCGTCGCATGCTGGGGCGCTACCTGATGACGCAGCGCGACGTGCAGAAGGACCGGGCCAAGCCGGACGCGGTGGCCGTGGGCTCCCACTACCTCGACAGTCACCACACCCAGCGTGTTGCCGTGTCCCGCACCCAGTTCCGCAACGAGGGGCGCATCTGGGTCGCACTCGACCGGCCGTACCACATCCCGCTGCGGAGCATCCTGCCGCCGGAGCGCGTCGCCGAGAACCTGGCTGTTCCGGTCTGCCTGTCGGCCAGCCACGTCGCGTTCAGCTCGATCCGTCTCGAACCGACTTGGATGGCCCTCGGCCAGGCCGCGGGCGTTGCGGCGGCGCTCGGCACGCGCCGGGGAGCGCCGTTGGGCCGGGTGGCGGCGGATGACGTGCAGGCAGGCCTCGCCGGAACGCTCCACCTGGATCGGCTGCTGCGGTAGCGGATGGCCGGGGGACGCTTGCAGCGAAGCTCCCAGAAGCAGGTGCTGCGTGCCAGCCCGGTCCGATGGGGCGCGCCGGGTGTGAGTCATGGACGTGTCGTCCATGAGTTTGTGCAGGCCATTCCCTAGTCTGATTGTGTGCCACATAATCAGGTTGGGGAGGACGGGATGGGTAAGGACTACTCGACGATGACGGTTCGCCAGCTCGAGGAGCTGCGGACGCTGATGCTGGACCGGATCGCCGCGGTGCCGGCGTTCCGTCGGGGGTCGTTGCAGGTGGGCTACCGCAAGTGCGGGCGGGCGAACTGCCGGTGCGCCCGCCCGGGCGAGCAGGGCCACGGTCCCCGCGGCCTGTGGACGCGCACGGCCAAGGGGCCGGGCGGCTCACGCGGGCAGTACATCCCGGTCGAGGCGATCGACCAGGTCCGGACCGAGCTGGACAACTACGCCCAGTTCGCCGCGCTGGTCGAGGGCTACGTCGAGGTCAACGAGGCGTTGTGCAAAGCCCGGGTCGGGCCAGCACCGGGTCGCGCCCGGCCCGTGCACCCCGCGCCGGCCGGGGAAAAAGGGGGGGTGGCAATCCCCTGAAACCGTAGAGACCTGATTTTGTTGGATTCGTGCAGCCGGGCTTCCGCTCGCTGCGTAGAGCCCCCGCCCGCAGTCGGGGTCATGCTCGGTGCGCGGAAGCCGGTGCGTCATGCGGCCTGCTCCCGATCCTGCACGGCTGCCTGAAGCTGGCCTTCGTAGGCGATCGGGGAGACCATCCCGATCGAGGAGTGCCGTCGGTCG
>Ga0255334_1000665_pt1 | contig 23316 bp, 19 predicted proteins | sample EtOH5_35cm_T3_12_FD_202080 | JGI IMG/M metagenome (GOLD analysis project Ga0255334, IMG submission 202080) | Sandy soil microbial communities from University of British Columbia, Vancouver, Canada - EtOH5_35cm_T3_129 | ecosystem: Engineered > Artificial ecosystem > Sand microcosm > Unclassified ... | reverse complement strand
GAATGACCCCCAAGCGCTCTGCGGCGACCCTCTCCCAGCTACCGACGCGCAACCTTAGCCAGGAGGCGCGCCGGTGAGTGGAGGAGTTACAAGCGCCACCCTGGCCCGGGGCCTGACCGTCTTCGGGGCGCCGGAGGGGCATGACGCCGCCTTGCTGGCCCGCCGCCGCGCCGAAACCTCCGGCCCCATCATCCACGCCTGCCGCGACGACGCCCGCATGGCGCGGATGGAGGAGGCGCTGGCCTTCTTCGCCCCCGAGGCGGAGGTGCTGCGCCTGCCGGCCTGGGACTGCCTGCCCTATGACCGGGTCTCGCCCAACCCCGAGATCATCGCCGAGCGGGTCGCGACCCTGGCGCGGCTGCTGGAGCCCTCGGGCAAGCCGCGCATCCTGCTGACCACGGTCAATGCCCTGGTCCAGCGGGTGCCGCCGGCCGAATCCTTCAAGGATGCCGCCTTCGCGCTGAAATCCGGCACCCGCATCGATGTCGCGGCGCTGACCGATTTCCTGGAGGCCAATGGCTATGGCCGCGCCGCCACCGTCATGGAGCCCGGCGAATATGCCGTGCGCGGCGGCATACTGGACCTGTATCCGGCCGGGGAGGGCGACCCCATCCGCCTCGACCTGTTCGGCGACGAGATCGAGGACATGCGCCGCTTCGACCCCGCGACCCAACGCAGCGGTAAGAAGGTTTCGGAGCTGATCCTGCGCCCGGTGGGCGAGGTCACGCTGGATGCGGCCTCCATCGCCCGCTTCCGCACCGCCTGGCGCGACCTGTTCAGCCCGGCGGCGGCGGAGGATCCGATCTATGTCTCCATCAGCGCGGGCCGAAAGCACCCCGGCATGGAGCATTGGGCGGCGCTGTTCCATGGCCAGATGGCGACGGTGCTGGACTATCTGCCCGGCGCCTCGGTCAGCCTGGACCATCAGGCCGAGGATGTGCTGACCGCGCGGCTGGAGATGATCGCGGACCACTACCAGGCCCGCCGCCAGCCGCCGCGCGATGGCGAGACCCCCTATCGCCCGGCGCCGCCGGAGGGGCTGTATCTCGACCGCGGCGAATGGGAGGCGATGCTGGCCGAAGGGCCGCTGCTGCGCTTCTCCCCCTTTGCGCCGCCGGAGGGTGCCGAAGGCGTGGATGGCGGCGGCAGGCCGGGGCCGCTCTACGCCGATGTGCGGACCTCGGGCGGCAATGTCTTCGCAGCCTATGCCGAGACCGCGGCCGGCGCCGCGGCGAAGAAAATCCGCCCGGTGGTCGCCGCCTGGACCCGCGGATCGCGCGAACGCCTGGGCAAGCTGCTGGCGGAAAACCGCGTCCCCGCCCAGCCGGTCGAGGATGTCTGGGCGCTGCAGAAACTCCCGGCCGGCGTGGTCGGGCTGGTCATCCTGGGGCTGGAGCGCGGTTTTACGGCGCCCGGCCTCGCCGTCACCGCCGAGCAGGATCTGCTGGGCGAACGCATCGCCCGCCCCGCGCGCCGGAAAAAACGCGCCGACCAGTTCATCGCCGATGCCACCCAGATCGAGGAGGGCGACCTGGTCGTCCACCAGGACCACGGCATCGGGCGCTACGACGGCCTGACCACCATCGAGGTCAATGGCGCGCCGCATGACTGCCTGCGCCTGATCTACGACGGCGGCGACAAGCTGTTTTTGCCCGTCGAGAACATCGAGCTGCTGTCGCGCTTCGGCAGCGAGGGCTCGGGCGCTTCGCTCGACAAGCTCGGCGGCGTCACCTGGCAGGCGCGCAAGGCTCGCGCCAAGTCACGAATCAAGGACATGGCGGCGCAGTTGATCCGCACCGCCGCGGAACGCGCGACAAGGGTCGGGCAGATCGTGGCGCCGGAAGACGGCGCCTTCGACGAATTCTGCGGCCGCTTCCCCTTCGCCGAGACCGAGGACCAGCTGCGCGCGATCGGCGACGTGCTGGAGGATCTGGCGTCCGGCCGTCCCATGGATCGGCTGATCTGCGGCGATGTCGGTTTTGGCAAGACCGAGGTCGCGCTGCGTGCCGCCTTCGTCGTCGCCATGACCGGCGCCCAGGTCGCGGTGGTGGTGCCGACGACGCTGTTGGCCCGCCAGCATTTCCGGGTCTTCACCCGCCGCTTCGAGGGGCTGCCGCTGAAGATCGCCCAACTCTCACGGATGGTGACGCCGAAGGAGGCGAACATCGTCCGCGCCGGATTGGCGGATGGCAGCATCAACATCATCGTCGGCACCCATGCGCTGCTGGCGAAGTCGATCCATTTTGCCTCGCTCGGCCTCGTGATCGTCGATGAGGAACAGCATTTCGGCGTCGCCCATAAGGAACGGCTGAAGGCGCTGAAGACCGACGTGCATATGCTGACGCTGACCGCGACGCCGATCCCGCGCACCTTGCAACTGGCGCTGTCCGGCGTGCGGGAGATGAGCGTGATCGCGACGCCGCCGGTCGATCGACTGGCCGTGCGCACCTTCATCATGCCCTGGGATTCGGTGGTGATCCGCGAGGCGATCCAGCGCGAACGCTTTCGGGGTGGCCAGGTCTTCTGCGTCTGCCCGCGGCTGGAAGACCTGCCGCGCATGGCCGAACGCCTGCGCGAGATCGTGCCCGAGGCCCGGCTGGTCGAGGCGCATGGCCAGTTGACGCCGACCGCGCTGGAAGCGGTGATGACCGAATTCGGCGATGGCCGCGCCGATATTTTGCTCGCCACCAATATCGTGGAATCCGGCCTCGACATGCCGGCGGTGAACACGCTGCTGGTGCATCGCGCCGATCTGTTCGGCCTCGCGGGGCTGTACCAGCTGCGCGGCCGGGTCGGGCGCGGCAAGCAGCGCGGCTATGCCTATCTCACCTGGCCGCAGTCGCATCGCCTGTCGCCGGCGGCGGAAAAGCGGCTGGCGGTGATGCAGACGCTGGACAATCTCGGCGCCGGCTTCACCTTGGCCTCGCATGACCTGGACATCCGGGGTGCGGGCAATCTGCTCGGCGACGAGCAGTCGGGGCATATCCGCGAGGTCGGCATCGAGCTGTACCAGCAGATGCTGGAAGATGCCGTGCGCGACATGAAATACGGCCAGAAGGACGGCGACGAGCCGCCCGATACCGATTGGACGCCGCAGATCGGTCTCGGCCTGCCGGTGCTGATCCCGGAAGGCTATGTGCGCGACCTGCCGGTGCGCCTGGGCCTGTATCGCCGCATCGCCGGGCTTGCGACCGAAGGCGAGGTCGATGCCATGGCCGCCGAACTCGCCGACCGCTTTGGCGAGGTGCCGGAGGAAGTCGAGAACCTGCTCCAGGTGGTGAACCTCAAGCGCCTCTGCCGGGAGGCCGGCGTGGAAAAGCTGGATGCCGGGCCCAAGGGCATCGTCATCGGCTTCCGCAAGAACCGCTTCGGCAACCCGGCCGGGCTGGTCGCCTGGGTGACGGCGCAGAAGGGCATGGTGCGGCTGCGGCCGGACCACAAGCTGGCGGTGGTGCAGGAAATGCCGCTGCCGCAGCGGGTGAAGACCGCGCGCGACATGCTGCGGGCGCTGGTGCGGGTGGCGAACCAGGCCCAGGCGGCCTGAGGCGCTTCGCCCGCCGAGTTGGCGGCGGAATGGGGCGCGGATAGGCTGGCGGCAGCCGTTTCGTGAAGGGGTCCCGATGCGCGCCGCCATCCTGTACCTGTCGCTTCTGCTCGCAACGCCGGCCGCCGCGGTCGGCATGTCCATGGGCCACGAAATGCTGCCGCAAGGCGTGACCCAGACCGCGTGCCTGGATCTGGCGGCCCGCGTGGCTGCCGGGGAGGGGCTGCGCCAGCTCAACCGCGACGGGCGCGCAATTTGGGCGGAGAACCAGGCCGGCGACGAACTCTACGGCATTTACTGCATCGCGGAACGCGGCATGGTGACCGTCACCGGTGCCGCCGATCAGGCGGAGGCCGTGTCCCAGATGGTGGCGCGGCTACGGGCTGCGCTGCGGGGAGAAGGCAGCCCGCGACGGAAATAGGCCGTCATCGCGATACCCCCCGGGTGCGTCCCTCAAATACCCGCCGCGATCGCCGCATCCAGCAGACGCTCCAGCACCTCCGGCTCCTGGGCGCCGGCGATGGCGTGGCGTTCGGCCACCACGAAACAGGGCACGCCGTTGATCCCCAGCCGATGCGCGCGAAGGTTGTCGGCATGCACCTGCTCGCCCTCATTCCCCGAGGCGAGGAAGCGCTGCACCGGCGCTTCGGCGAAGCCGAGGGCGACGGCGATCGAGGTCAGCACCAGCTGATCGCCCAGATCGGCACCGCGGGAAAAATACGCGACGAACAGCGCATCGACCATGGCATCGCCGCGCCCGTGCCGGGTCGCGTAGCGGACCAGGCGATGGGCATCGAGCACCGGCGGGATCTGGCGTACGCGATCGAAGCGGAAGGGCACGCCTTCGGCCCGACCCATCTCGGCGATGGTGGCATGCAGGCGGCGCGCGCGTTCCTCGCCGCCGAACTTGCGTGCCAGGTAATCGGTGCGGGCGACCCCGGAAGGGCCGATGTCGGGGTTCAGCAGGAAGGGGCGCCAGACCAGCTCGGCCAGGATTTCCGGCCGCGCAAGCAGCGCCCGACGCAGCCGGCGGGTGCCGAGAAAACACCAGGGGCAGACCAGATCGTAGACAACCTCGATCGTCAGCCTGGCGCGTGGGGGGGAGAGGACGTTCACCGCAAGGAGTATCGCGCCGCGCCCGACGCGACGTCCAGACGGAGTTCGATCCGGCGAAAAATTTCCCCGCCGATGCCGCCTCAGCCGAGGCCTTGCGCTTGCGTCATGGGCTGTCCTGCAACAGCGCGGTCAGCGCGGCCGCCAGTTCGCCCCGGGCCAGCGGCTTGCGCAGGACCGGCGCGCCCCGGGTCTTTTCCTCCGGCAGCCGGGAATAGCCGGTGGTGAAAATGATCGGAACGCCGCGTCCGCGCAGGATCTCGGCGACCGGGAAAATCTCCTGCCCGCCCAGGTTCACATCCAGCACCGCGGCATCGATCGCGGCATCCTCCGTCATCAGCGCGCGGGCCTGGTCGAGCGTATAGGCCGGGCCCAGCACGCGGCAGCCGAGCTCCTCCACCGCATCGCGCAGCTCCAGCGCGATCAGCGTCTCATCCTCGGCGATCAGGATCTGGCGGTCGCGCAGCCAGGCCGGCCCGGTGGTGGCCGCGGGCGGCAGTCTGCGCGGGGCGGGCCCGGTGGCGGCGGCCGGCTGCACCATGCTCGCATCGATAGTGATCACCGCGCGCAGGCCCAAATGGCTCCAGTCCCGCTCGATGCTGCCCTTGAGCTGACCTGAGGCGGTCGCCTCGATCAAGGTGCTGCCGAAGCCGCGCCCGATCGGCGGCCCGGTCAGGGCCGGTCCGCCGTTCTCGGCCCAGGTCAGGCGCAGCCGGCCTTGCGGCGACAGCACCCAGTTGAGGTCGATATCGCCGCCTTCCCCGGACAAGGCGCCGTATTTGGCCGCATTGGTCGCAAGCTCGTGCAGCAGCATCGCCATCGGCTGCACGGCGTCGGCGATCAGCGTGACCGCGGGGCCATTGGCGCGGATACGGTCGTCGACGCCCAGCGCCGAAAGTTCCGCCTCCACCAGCCCCGCCAGCCCGGTGCCGCTCCAGCGGCCCTTGGCCAGCAGCGAATGGGCGCGGGCGAGGGCGGCGACGCGGCCTTCGATCGCGTTCGCGAACTCCGGCACCGATTCGGCGCGGGTCAGTCGGATCACGCTCTGCACCACCGCCAGCACGTTCTTGGCGCGATGATCCACCTCGGCCGCCAGCAGCGTTTGCGCCTCGCTGGTCCGACGTTCCTCGGTGACGTCGCGGGCGACGCCGGCAAGGTGCCCGACCCCGGTTTCCGCCCCGGGCGTGTTCGGAACGGCGAAGGCGCGATCATGCAGCCGGCGCGGGCCGCCATCGGCGTGCCGGATGCGGTATTCCATATCATGCGGCCCCGCGTGCTTGGCCGCGCGCACCGCCTCGCGGTCCTCCGGATGCACGGCGGCGAGCCAGGCCTCGATCGGCGCCGGCGTGGGTGGCGGCGGGTGCCCGGTGACGCGGGTCCAGGCCGGGCTGAGATAGAGCAGCCGCTCCGTGGCCGGCTCGGCGACATAGAAGATATCGTCGATCGCCTCGGCGATCTGGCGGAACCGCGCCTCGCTCTCGGCCAGCGCCGCCTCGGTCTGTTTCAGCGTGGTGATGTCGAGATGCGCGCCGACCATGCGCAGCGCCCGGCCGGCGGGGTCGCGCTCGATCTCGGCGCGGGCCGCGGTCCAGCGGACTTCGCCGTCCGGCGTCACGATCCGGTATTCCTGGCCATAGGAGGTGAAGTCTCCCGGGCTCGCCACTGCTTCCAGGAATCCTGCCAGGGCGCGGTCGCGATCCTCGGGGTGCAGCCGCGCCACCCAATCCTCGTGCTGCTCGGTCGCGGCCCTGGCATCCTTGCCCTGCAAGGCCATGTATTCGGCCGAGCGGCGGTTCACATCGGTCATCAGGTCGATCTCGAAACCGCCGACACGGCCGATGCGCTGGATGCGCCGCAGCCAGGCCTCGCTTTCGACCAGCGCCGAGGTCAGGCCGGTATTGGCCGCGGTCAGCCGCCGCTGGTCGCGCCTTACCTGCAGGCTGAGCCCCAGCAAGGCCAAGGTCATGGGCGTGCCGACCAGCAGGAAAGGCAGCAGCGTGCCCCACCATTGCCCGATGATGACGGCGCGGGACCGGCTCGCGCCGATCACGAGGGGAAACCCGGAGAGGTGGCGCAGCGCGATCACCTCGGCCTCCCCGGTCGTCGGCGAGGCCGCCTGCAGCCAGGTCTGGCCGGTGGCGATCGCGTGCAGGATCGGTGAGTTCGCGGGCAGTGGCGGTCGCGGCTGCTCCTCGGCGGTGGATTGCGCCAGCACCACGCCGTCCTCGCGGATCAGCGCCGTGGCATCTTCGTCGCCGAGCACCCGGCGCATCCCCGCGGCAAGCCGCAGCGGCTCCACCGAGATGGTGACAACACCGTCGAAGCGGCCTTCGGGGAAGCCGTTGCCGGTATCGCGCCGGGCTCGGGCGATGGCGAAGAAGGGGCGTTCGTCGAAGCGGCTGCGGTGGACGGCGCTGACATGCAGCTCGGGCGCGTCGGGTGCGGTGAAGGCCTGGAAGAAGTCCCGGTCGGCCGCGACCGCGCGGTTGTTCGGCACCGGGAAAAGGTTGGCGCTGACCAGCGGCACGCCGTCCCGGTCCAGCACGAAGGCGGCCTGGGCCTGCGGTATTTCCGCCACAAGCTGCGCCAACTCGCGGTGCAGCGCGGGTTCGCGGGCGCGGATCTGCTGGTCCGTCAGCCCGCGCAGCATGTCATTGACGCGCCCTGCGGCGATGCCATAGCCGGAGAGCACGCGGTCGGCGTAGTCGGCGCCGGCATCGGCCGTGCGCTGCAGATCCTCCTGCGCATGCCGCCAGACGCCCTGCCAGCTGATGATCCCGCCGGTGACCAGCATCGCCAGCGGCAGCAGCACCGCGGCATAGGGCAGCAGGTTCACGAAACGCGAGGGCGGCGCGGGCCTGGTCAACCCGCTCGGGCCGGTCAGGGGCCTATCTGGCACGCGCGACATCTCCGCCCGGTCTGCCGCCCTGCCGCGCAGGGCGTGCGACACCGAACCGGGCGCCGGGTCGCGCCGGGGGTGGCGATGAGGTCAGCTGCCCTGCCCGGTTTCGGGCTTGTCGCCATGGGAGACGTCGGGCGTTCCGCGAAACAGCGACATATGGGTATGGGTCGCGATCCAGGGGGCGCCGATCTGCGCCCGGGTGAAGGCGACGGTGGCACGGCCGCGGCGGTCGAAGTCCGTGCCGTCCGGCAGATGCCCGACCGAATCCCAAACCGCCATGCCGACGGCGAAAAGCCGATCCGGCGAAACCTGCGCCTGGACATCGCCGAGCCGCCATCGGAATTCCTCGATCGTCGGCCAGACCCTGCGCCACTGGTTGGCTTCGGCGTGGTCGCGGCCGGTCACGAAATCGGTGTAGGTGCCGAAGGCGAGCATGTCCTCGGCGAAAAGCGGTCGCGCGCCAGTATAGTCCACCGCCCGGACCTGGACCGAGAGCGCGTCGAACCAGACCCTGACCAGGGCCAGATCATCGGGGTGGGGTGCTGCGGTTCCGGTCATCGGCGACTCCAGCTGGCGCCGCCTTGGGGGAGAGGCGGGCGAACGCAGACTGGAGTCCTAGCCTTCGACCGTCCAGACCCTGAAGTTGACCAGGGTGTTCATGCCGAAGCTGCTGCTGATCGCGACATCGGCGGCGTCCCGGCCGCGGGCGATCAGCACGCGCCCGATCCGGGGCTTGTTGTTGCGGGCATCGAAGGTGTGCCAGCGGCCGCCCACGTAAACCTCCATCCAGGCCGAGAAATCCATCGGATCAGGAGAGATCGGCACGCCGATGTCGCCGAGGTAGCCGGTGCAATAGCGGGTCGGAAAGTTCATGCAGCGCAGGAAGGCGATCGCCAGATGCGCAAAGTCGCGGCAGACGCCCTTGCGTTCGATCCAGGCATCCCAGGCACCGCGGGTGGAGCGTGCGTCCTGGTAGTTGAAGCGGATGTGGTTGTGCACGAAGTCGCAGATTGCCTGCACCCGCGACCAGCCTGGCGCGGTATGGCCGAACAGGTTCCAGGCGATGTCCGAAAGCCGGTCGGTCTCGCAATAGCGGCTGCCCAGCAGGTAGACGAGTGTCTCCTCCGGCAGGTATTCGACCGGCGTCTGCTCGGCCTGGGGGATGACGAGGTCGGGCATGCCGCTGTCATGGATAAGCGCATCGGTGGTCAGGCGGATGCGGCCCGGTGGCGCCACGATACGCGAACACCAGTTGCCGAAGCCGTCGCGATAGGCGGTGACGGGCACCGAAGGCTCGGTCCGCATATGGTCCGGCACCACGATGTCCGACACCCGCGAGGAATGGATGTGCAGCGTCAGGATCATCGGCGTGGGCTGCGGGCAGTCGTAGGACAGGTCGTATCCAAGGCTCAGGCGCAAGTTCGGGTGTCTCCGGGCACCGGGCTCGGCGCTTTGCCGAACCTATCGTGCCTCAACGCCGAAGTCGCCGATTGGTTTGCGAAGCGATCCGCTCCGCAAACGCTACTTCTCGACGAAGGCCTTTTCGATGACGTAGTGGCCGGGGGTCGAGGAGGAGCCCTCGACGAAGCCGCGTTCGGTCAGCAGCGCCTTGGTATCGGCCAGCATCTCCGGACTGCCGCAGAGCATGAACCGGTCCCGTTCCAGCGACAGCGGCGGCAGGCCGAGGTGGGTGGCGGCGCGGCCGCTGGCGAGCAGGGTGGTGATGCGGTCCTGCATCGGGAAGGGCTCGCGCGTGACGGAGGGCATGTACAGCAGCTTGCCGGCCACCAGCTCGCCCAGCAGCTCATCCTGCGGCAGGGCCTCGATCATTTCCCGATAGGCGAGTTCGGCCACCTGGCGCACAGTGTGGCTCACCACCACCCGGGGGAACCGGTCCCAGGTTTCCGGCTCGCGGATCACCGACAGGAAGGGCGCGAGCCCGGTGCCGGTGCCGAGCAGCCAGAGCGTCTCGCCGGGCAGCAGATTGTCCAGCAGCAGGGTGCCGGTCGCCTTGCGCCCGATCAGCACGGTGTCGCCGGGCCGGATGTGCTGCAGGCGCGAGGTCAGCGGCCCGTTCGGCACCTTGATCGAGAGGAACTCCAGCCCCTCGTCCCAGGGCGGCGAGACCATGGAATAGGCGCGCAGCAGCGGCCGGCCATCGACCTTCAGCCCGATCATGGCGAATTGCCCGGCGAGGAACCGGAAGCCCGGGTCGCGGGTGCAGCGGAAGGTGAACAGCCGGTCGGTCCAGTGATGGACGTAGGTGACCGTCTCTTCGAGGAAGGGGGAGGGGGCGGCGCTGGCGGACATGTCTGCTGCTATGCCCGCGCCTCTGCTGCGATGCAATGCGCCCCCGGCTGGACGTTGGCATGGCAACGGCGCAGGAAGGAGGCCGATGACCTCTGACGACGCCACCGAAACCGACGCCTGGGGCAATCCGGTCGGCCCCAGCCTGGACCCGACGCCGCGGCCATTGCCGGCCCGGGTGGTGCATCGTGGCACGGTCGTGGACCTGGAACCCCTGCATGTCCGGCATCTGCCCGATCTGTGGCGGGCGGTGCAGGGCGAGGATGCCAGCTGGTCCTGGATGGCCTATGGCCCCTTCGCGACCGAGGCGGCGCTGCGCGCCCAGGTCACCACCCTTGCGGCCACGCACGACCCGATGGTCTGGGCGGTGCGGGCGCATCGCAGCGGCGCGGTCGAGGGCTGGCTGGCGCTGCTGGACATCCAGCCCACCCATGCTGCGGTCGAGATCGGCGGCATCTGGTTCGGCCCCCGCCTGCGCCGCACCCGCGGCGCCACCGAGGCGATGGCATTGCTGATGCGGCATGTCATGGACGATCTCGGCTACCGGCGGCTGGTCTGGAAATGCAATGCGCTGAATGCCCCGAGCCGGCGCGCGGCGCTGCGCCTCGGCTTTGTGCCGGAAGGGGTGCTGCGCGCGGCGGTGGTGGTGAAGGGTCGGCGGCGCGACACGGCGATGTTCTCGATCCTGGCCGCGGAATGGCCGGCCTGCCGCGACGCCATCCTGGCCTGGCTGGACCCGGCCAATACCGGCCACGACGGCGGGCCCCGCGAAGGGCTGGCGGCAATCCGCGCGCGGGGCTGAACAGGGCCCCGCCACCGCCGCCGACACATCACGGCCCCGTCATTTCCACGCAATGCCTGCCGGCTATCCCATGCTGCCCCGATCCGGGGCGGGATTTCGGGGAAGAGATCATGCGCCATCTCCTGCTTGCCGCCGTGGCGAGCCTCACGCTCACCGGCGCCGCGCGCGCCGACCAGCGCTTCGAGGCGGTCCTCGAAGGCCATGCCATCCTGCCGGCCTTCACCATGACCCTGCCGCCGGCCGATGCGCCACGCGACGCCATGGTTTCGGGCAAGTTCACCGGGCCCGGCAATCTGCGCGTCGACCAGCCGGGCTCCCTGCCCGGCACCACGGGCCCGGCACCGGCGGGGCGCCCAACCGGCATCGCGCGGCCCTTCATCGGCCAGCCGGTGCAGGGCTTCTCCGGCATCAAGCCGGTCGATGGCGAACCCGGCGCCTATTGGGTGCTGACCGACAATGGCTTCGGCAATCGCCGCAACAGCTCCGACACGCTGCTGATGTTCCATAAGGTGCGGCCCGATTTCGCGACCGGCGCCGTGACCATCGAACGCACCATCTTCCTGTCCGACCCGGACCGCCGCATCCCCTTCCGCATCACCTATGAAGGCACCGAGACCCGCTATCTGACCGGCTCGGATTTCGACATCGAGAGCATCCAGCCGGTCGGCGACGGCTTCTGGATCGGCGATGAGTTCGGCCCCTTCCTCATTCACCTCGACGCCGAGGGCCGCGTCCGCCGGGTGGTGGAAACCCGGCTCGACGGCCAGGTGCTGATGTCGCCGGACAATCCCGCCCTGCAGGTCGGCGCCACCCCCATCGCCGGCGCCGGCTTCCGCGTCCGCCGCTCGGGCGGCTACGAGGGCATGGCGCTGACCCCGGATGGCCGCACGCTCTGGGCGCTGCTGGAACAGCCGCTGTTCACCGCGGGCACCGACCAGGCCGAGGGCGCTTTCCTGCGCATGCTCGAATTCTCCATCCCCCGCGGCGAATGGACCGGGCGCAGCCTGCGCTACCGGCTGGAGCCGGGCGGCGTCGCGATCGGGGATTTCAACTTCATCGACCCGACCCGCGCGCTGATCATCGAGCGCGACAACGGCGAGGGCGACCCCTCGCTCGCCTGCGCCGCCGGCAGCAATCCGCCGGGCTGCTTCCCCGACCCCGCGCGGCACAAGCGGATCTACCTTGTCGATCTGGGCGCGCCGGATGAGGAAGGCTATGTCCGCAAGATCGGCCACATCGACCTGATGGCGATTTCCGATCCGCAAGGGGTGGCGCGGACCCATGGCGACCGCGCGGCCTCCGAGCCGGCCGCGCGTTTCACCTTCCCCTTCGTGACCATCGAGGATGTCGCGATGATCGATGCCGACCACATCATCGTCGCAAATGACAACAACCTGCCGGGCAGCGCCGGGCGGCGTCTGACCCGCGCCGATGACAACGAGTTCATCATCCTGCGGGTGCCGGAGCTGCTGCGGGCGCATTGATCCCATTCAGGCCGGTCGGTCTGAATGCGGTTCCAACCGGCGGCCGGAGGTGTCCCCCTCCGGCCGTTTCGCCACCGAATGCTTGGCGTTGGCGGTCCGGCGGGCTATGCCGGGTGCTGTCGAGGTCGAGTGCCGGGCTCCCGTCGCCCCGATCAGGCCGATGCGGGGGAAGCCCATGACCGATCCATCCGATCCCTACGGCGCTTTCATGCCGGGGCCGCGCGCCACGATCGCCGGCGCGCCGGAGGGGCCGCTGGCCAATCTGCGGTTCTGCGCCAAGGATCTGTTCGACGTGGCCGGTCATGTCACCGGCTACGGCAATCCGGACTGGGCGCGCACGCATCCGCCCGCCGCCGGGACCGCGCCGCTGATCATGGATCTGGTCGCCGCCGGCGCGAGCCTCGCCGGCAAGTCCAAGACCGTCGAACTCGCCTATGGGCTGACCGGGGAGAACATCTGGTACGGCACCCCCATCAACCCCGCCGCGCCCGACCGTTTTCCGGGGGGCTCCTCGTGCGGTTCGGCCGCGGCGGTGGCGGGCGGGCTGGTCGATTTCGCGCTCGGTTCCGATACCGGCGGCTCGGTGCGTATCCCGGCCTCCTATTGCGGAATCTTCGGCATCCGCCCGTCCTGGGGCGCGGTGAACCTGACGGGGGCCTGCGGGCTCGGCCCCTCCTTCGACACCGCCGGCTGGTTCGCGGCTTCGGCAGGGGTGCTGCGACGGGTCGGCGAGGTGCTGCTGCCGAGCGGCGGCGATCGCGGCCTCGGCCCGTTGCTGCGGGTACAGGAAGCCTGGGTGAATGCGCTGCCGCAGGCGGCGACCGCGCTGCAGCCGGGGCTGGCCGCGGCGGAACGGGTGCTTGGCCCATCGCTCGCGATGCATGTCGCGCCCGAGGGCATCGCCGCCTTCTACGACAATTTCCGTTGCGCCCAGGCGGCCGAGGCCTGGACCACCCTCGGCGCCTGGATCAGCGCGACCGCGCCGAGCTTCGGCCCCGGGGTCAAGGAACGCTTCGAGGCCGCTCGCGACCTCGCGCCGGCGCTGGCCGCGCGCGGCCGCGTCTTCCGCAGCATGGTGCAGGCGCGGATGGTCTCGCTGCTGGCGGGGGGCGCTGTGCTTGCCTATCCGACCAGCCCGGCTCCCGCGCCACGGCTGACGGCGGATCCGGCGACCCAGCAGGCGGTGCGCGAGGCGACCATGTCGGTCACCGCCATCGCCGGCCTGGGTGGGCTCTGCGAGGTCACCCTGCCGCTGGCGCGGCATGAGGGTGCGCCGGTCGGCCTGTCGCTGGTCGCCGGGCCGGACCGCGATCGCGCCCTGCTGGTGCTGGCCGAAAAGGTTGCCGCCGAGGCGGGATTGCCAGCCTAAGCAGAGCCGCGCTCGCCCTGGGGTGCTCGCCTGGAAGTGCCTGCCGCCCTGCGGTGCCACCCGTTGCAAGCCGCCACGACCTGCGTTAGGCCGCAGCCATGTCCATCCGTGATGCCACCCCCGCCGATGCTGATGCGATCGCGGCGATCTACGCCTATCATGTGCTGCACGGCACCGGGACCTTCGAGGAGACGCCGCCTCCGGCCTCCGACATGGCCGCCCGTATCGCGCATGTGCAGGCGGCCGGCTGGGCCTGGCTGGTGGCCGAGGATGCCGGCACGATCCAGGGCTATGCCTATTATTCGCAGTATCGGGATCGCAGCGCCTATCGCTTCGCGGCCGAGGACAGCGTCTATGTCCGGGCCGATGTCGTGGGCCAGGGGGTCGGCAAGGCGCTGGTCGCGGCCTTGCTCGACCGCGCCCAGGCGGCGGGGTTCCGCCAGATGCTGGCGGTGATCGGCGACTCCGACAATGTCGGCTCGATAGGGCTGCATGTGTCGCTCGGTTTCCGGCCGGTCGGCACGCTGAAATCGGCGGGCTTCAAATTCGGCCGCTGGGTCGATGTCGTGACGATGCAAAAGCCGCTTGGCGAAGGCGACCGCACGCTGCCCGCTTGACGCCTGCCCGGATCGTTGCTGCCCGGACCACCCAGGAGAAACAGACATGGCCCGTACCCATCGCATCGCCGTGCTGCCTGGTGACGGCATCGGCAAGGAGACAGTGCCGGAAGGGCTGCGCGTGCTGGATGCGGCGGCCCGGCGCTTCGGCTTCGACCTTGCCCTGACGCATTACGACTGGTCCTGCGAGACCTACAAGGAAACCGGCCGGATGATGCCGGAGGATGGGCTCGACCAGCTGCGCTCCTCCGACTCCGTCTTTCTCGGCGCGGTGGGCTGGCCGGGGGTGCCGGACCATGTCTCGCTCTGGGGCCTGCTGATCCCGATGCGGCGTGGCTTCGACCAGTACATTTCGCTCCGCCCCTGCAAGCTGATGCCGGGCACGCGCACGCCGCTGGCCGGCCGCGGCCCCGAAGACATCGACTTCATCGTGGTGCGCGAAAACACCGAGGGCGAATACAGCAGCACCGGCGGGCGCATGTTCCCCGGCACGCCGCGCGAATTCGTGACGCAGGACAGCGTCTTCACCCGGATCGGCTGCGACCGGGTGATGAAATACGCCTTCGAACTCGCGATGACCCGCAAGCGCCGCAAGGTGACCTCGGCGACCAAATCCAACGGCATCACCTTCACCATGCCGTATTGGGACGAACGCTTCGCCGAGATGGCGGCGCAGTATCCGGGCATCGCCACCGACCAGTTCCACATCGACATCCTCTGTGCGCATTTCGTGCAGCACCCGGACTGGTTCGACGTGGTGGTCGGCTCCAACCTGTTCGGCGACATCCTGTCGGATCTGGGCCCCGCGGTGGCAGGCTCGATCGGCATCGCGCCCTCGGCCAACATCAACCCCGAGCGCGACCACCCGAGCATGTTCGAGCCGGTGCATGGCTCGGCCCCCGACATCGCGGGCAAGAACATCTGCAACCCGATCGGCCAGATCTGGTCGGGCGCGATGATGCTGGAGCATCTGGGCGAGGCGGCGGCGGCCGCGGCGATTCTCGATGCCATCGAGCGCCTGCTGGCCGAGGGCGGGCCGCGCACCCGCGATCTCGGCGGTCAGGCCAGCACCCAGGATGTCGGCCGCGCCCTGGCCGAGGCCGTCGCCCGAGGCGGCTGACCCTCGGCCCGCGCCATGCGTCAGGGCAGGGCGATCGCGGTTGCGACGGCGACAAGGCACGGTTTTGCGGAGGCAGGCAGGCCTCGGATCACTTGAACCGGCTGGCGGAGCAGGCTAGGTTGGGCTTGGTTGTTGCGAGACATTCGCATCTTCTCTCGCAACTGTCACCCGGAGAGCCCCATGGGTCACGACTTCAGTCATATCTCCCGCCGCTGCGAGCGAGCCGTGGTCACCGCCTATCGCGAGCTTCGCGAGGTGGGCAATGATGATTTTTCCTCCTTCCGGGCCTGCACCACGCTGTATCGCGTACATCATCCGGAATCCTCGGTGACCGAGGCGCGGCGGCTGGTCAGCGAATGGATCGACCACCACGTCGTGCGCCAGGATGCGGGCCCGACCGATGGCTGCGAGTGCGATTGACCTGATCAGGAGGGGCCGAGCGGTCTGAGCCCGCGCCGATCGGCGCTATCCCGGCTCGGCGAAGGTGAGTCGGTCAGCTCGGCACGCGAAGAACAGGACGAAGGGGCGTTTCGCGCTTAGCCGGCGGGCTCCGAAAGGGCGGCCCAGCGGATGGCTGCGCGTGCCAGACCATCGATCGTGTCGATCACCGGCACGCCGATCGCGATCCGCGGCGCACCTTCGGGCAGGCCCAAGGGGATTTCGGTGCAGCCCAGCACCACCGCCGTCGCGCCTTGTGCGACCAGCCCGGCGGCGGCCTCGGCCAGCGGCGCCGTCGCCAGATCCGGCTGGCCGGCCTTTACCGCCGCGATCGCGGGGGAGACCAGCGCGGCCATGACGGCGGGCGCGGGCACCAGCACCTCCCAGCCGCGCGCTTCCAGCCGGTCCTGGTAAAGCCGCATCGCCAGCGTGCCGGCCGTCGCCAGCAGGCCGATGCGGCCCGGGGCGACGCCCTGGCGCGAAAGATCTTCGGCCGCGGCATCCACGATGTGCAGAATCGGCAGCGGGCAGGCGGCCTGCATCGCCTCGAACCAGCCATGGGCGGTGTTGCAGGGGATGACGATGGCCAGGGCGCCGGCCGTCTCCAGCCCGCGCAGGCCGCGCAGCAGCGCGGGCAGGGGATCGGGCCCACCGGCCAGCCACGCTGCGGTCCGATCCGGCACCCGCGGATCGGACCAGAGCAGGAAGGGGACATGCGCCTGGTCCCGCGCCGCCGGCGTCAGCAAGGTCAGCCTTGCGCAAAAATGCGCCCCGGCCAGCGGCCCCATGCCGCCGAGTATGCCCAACATGCCGCTCATCACCGCATCATCCCATCACCGCGTCCCAGGTCAGCTTCACGCCGGTCACCAGCAGCAGCGTGTAGATCAGACGGTAGTACACCCGATCATTCACCCGCTTGGCCATCCAGATGCCGAGATAGACCCCCGCCGGCGCCAGCGGCAGCAGCACCAGGGCGGTCAGGAGGTTCTCGACATTCAACTCGCCGAGCAGCCAGTACGGGATCAGCTTGACGTAGTTCACCAGGCCGAAGAACACGACCGTGGTCGCCGCCAGCTTCTGCCGTTCCAGCCCCAGCGGATAGAGGTAGATGGCGGCGGGCGGGCCGCCGGCATGGGCGATGGTGCTGGTGAAGCCGGAGCACATGCCCCAGAAGCCGCCGCGCAGGCGGGAGGGCTGCATATGCGCAGGTGGCGTCCTGCGCGTCTTCTGCCACAGCGCGCGGGCGAGGAAGACGAGGCTGATCCCGCCGATCACCCCCTTCACCGCGCGTTCCGGCATGGCGCCGAAGGCCAGCCCGCCGAGCGCGATTCCCAGCACCGCGCCAGGCAGCATCGCCACCATCTCCCGCTTGCTCCATTTGCCCCAGAGCGCGCTCAGCCCGGAGACGTCCATCGCGCAGAGCATCGGCAGCGCGATCCCCGCCGCCTGCTGCGCCGGTATCGCCAGCGACAGCAGCGGCACGGTCAGATTGCCTCCGCCGGAGGCAAAGCCGCCCTTGCTGATACCGGTCAGAATGAAGGCGGGGATGGCGAGGAGGTAGAAGTAGGGGTCAGTGATCAGCACGGTCTGGGTCTGGTCCTTGTTGCGTGGCCTCTCCTTGGACGCATGGCGCCCGCGCGTCTGCCTCGGATGACGCAGCGCGGGGTCGCGTGTAGGCGGGGTTTTGCAAATTGGGTTTTGCCAAGTTGGGTTTTGCCAAGTTGGGTTTGGCCGGCGGAACTTTGCGCAGGCGGGATTTTTGCAGGGGCGGGAGCCCGTCAGCCGCGCCCATCGGGGGCGTACCTTTCTTCTCGCGGCCAGCCGGGCTGGTGCCGCGTCTCACCTCCAGACCCAGGATTCGATCCCCATGGAGCACATGAACGACCCGCTCTGGCTTGCGGGTCTCGCGGCCGCGATGGCGGTGACCGGCCTGTTGTCGGGCACTCTGGCGGGTCTCCTGGGCGTTGGCGGCGGCATTGTCATCGTGCCGGTGCTGTTCCTGCTCTTTCCGGTCCTCGGCGTGCCGGAGGCGATCCAGATGAAGCTCGCCGTCGGCACCTCGCTTGCCACCATTATCCCGACATCGATCCAGTCCGCGCGCAAGCACCGCGCCCGCGGCACCATGGATGTGCCGCTGCTGAAGAAGCTCTGGCCCAGCATCCTGGTCGGCGTCGTGATCGGAACCCTGCTCGCGATCATCGTGCGCGGGCCGGTGATGTCGGCGGTCTTCGCGGCGGTGGCCCTGCTGGTTGCGGCGAACATGGGATTGTCGGGCCATGAGTTCCGCCTGCGCAATTCCTTTCCCGGGGAACCGGGGCGTTCGCTGCTCGGCATCCTGATCGGCACCGTCAGCGCCATGATGGGCATCGGCGGCGGCACCGTCGGCGTGCCGATCCTGTCGATGTATGGCGCGCCGATCCGCGCGGCCGTTGCCACCGCTTCGGTATTCGGGGTCATCATCTCGATACCGGCGACGCTCGGGCTGATCTACGCCGGGCTCGGCGATCCGCAGCTGCCGCCCTACAGCCTTGGCTACGTGAACCTGGTCGGCTTTGCGCTGATCGTGCCGAGCTCGATGCTGGCGACGCCTTGGGGCGTGCATCTCGCGCATACCATTCCGCCGGTGGTGCTGAAGCGCGGGTTCGCGGCGTTCCTTGCGATCACCGCGACCCGGATGATCTGGAAGCTGCTGGCCTGATACCGGCCACCGGGGCGGCGGTGCTGGACATCACGAAATTCGGAACGGCCCGCACGCCGAGGCCTGCCTCCGCCGTCGATGCGGTGGCCTGCTGGTCTGACCGGTCACGGCCGCCAGGGCAGGGTGCCGGCTGGTAGGCCGCGCCCGGCCAGGGTGGCCGCAGCCATCAGCGCCGCGACCAGCCCCAGGGCGAGCAGCGAGGTCGCCGCCGCCAGCGGCGCCAGCCCGGCATCCTGCAGGTTGAACACCAGCGTGCCGAGCGTCACCGCCCCCGGCCCGATCAGCAGCGAGGAGACCGTCACCTCATTCACGGCGAGCAAGGTCACGACCAGCCCGCCCGCGACCAGCGCCGGGGTCAGCGGCGGCAGCCAGACCGCCCGTGCCCGCCACCACAGCCCCGCAGCCATGCCCCGCGCCGCAAAATCCAGCCGCGGATCCAGCCGTGCCGCCACCGCCGCCACCGGCCGCAGCGCCAGCGCATGGAACCGCGTGAGATAGGCGAGCCCGATCAGCCAGATCGAGCCGTAAAGCGCGCCTCCCCAAGGCAGCACCACCAGAATTGCTGCCACCGCCGTCACCGCCCCGGGCAGCGCCTGCGGCAGGTCGGCGATGGCCGCCGCAATTCGCACCGGCCGCGCCCGCAGCGCCAGCGCCACCGGCAAGGACGCCAGCGCCAGCACCACCGCCGCCCCCGCCGAAAGCCCGAACGACACCGTGATGGCCCGCGCGGTCTGCGCTCCAGGGGCGAGCGCGGTCAGAAAATGCCGCGCGGTCAGCGTATCGAGGTTCGGCGCCACACCGAGTGCCGGCACCAGCGCCGTCGCCGCCAGCGACAGCAACGGCAGGCCCAGCACCAGCGCCAAATAGGCCGCGATCCCGCCCGCCACCGCAGCACCGCCGCGGATCGGCAGCGGGGTGAAGACGCGCCCATGGTGCAGCGGCCGCGCCCGCGTGGCAAAGATCTGGGCGAGAAGCCCCGGCAGCGCCAAACCCGCCAGCACCACGGCGAGCCCCGCCGCCTGCGCCAGCGCCTGCGGCCCACCGGCCCCGAGCCGTTGCCACAGCAGCACCGTCAGAACCGGCCAGCGGCCCGGGATGCCGAGGCTGGCCGCCACCCCGAAATTGCCCAGTGCCGCGACCCAGGTCAGCCCTGCCCCGGCCACAACCCCCGGCAGCAGCAGCGGCCAGGCGATGCGGCGAAAGGCCCCGCCGGGCGTGCAGCCGAGCGAGCGGGCCGCCATGATCGCCTCATCCGGCAGGCGGCGGACCAGGGCGGCGATCGCCAGCAGCACCAGCGGCGCCGATTGCACCCCCAGCACCAGCATCATCGCCCCCGGCCCATAGGCCGGATTCGCCGCCCCCATCGGCGGCGCCAGCCCGACCGCGAGCAGCAGCGGCGAGGCCGGCCCGGCCGCCTGCGCCACTGCCAGCGCCATCACCTGCGGCGGCACCAGCAGCGGCAGGATGGCGCCGAACAGCAGCGGGCGGCGCCCGGGGAGGCGGCGCAGCAGCAGCAGTGCTGCCAGCGCGACGCCAAGGCCGGTGGCGATCGCCGTCACCCCCCCCGCCAGCGCCAGGCTGCGCAGCGCCGCATGAAAAATCGCAGGATCGTCCAGCGGCGAGGCACTCCAGACCACCTCGGCCAGCAGGCGGCCGAGCGGCACTGCCCCGACAAGCAGCAGCCAGACCAGCGCGAAGCCCGACCTCACGCGGAAAAAATTACTGGCCGACAAGGGCCCCGAAGCGACGCAGGCTTTCCTCGCTCTCGGCCTGGGCGCGGCGGGCATCGAGCGGCAGCACGCGGATGCTGGCGGGTTCCGGAAAACCCGCCGGCGGTGCGACCGAGGGATCGGCCGGCAGGAAGCCCTGGCGGGAGGCGAGTTCCTGCCCTTCGCGCGACAGCAGGAAGGAGAGGAACGCGATCGCCGCCTGCGGGTTGTGCGCGGTGGAGAGGATCGCCGCCGGCTCGGTGATGGCCGAGACGCCATCCTCGGGGAAGATGAAGCGGACGGGGGCGCCGCGGGCGGCCTCGCGGATCGGCAGGTAGTCGATGATGATGCCGAAGGCGCGTTCGCCGGAGGCCACGGCCTGCATCACCGCGCCATTGCCCCCGCGCGGCTGCATGCCGGTCTGCGTCAGCTTGGTCAGGTAGTCCCAGCCGAGGCCGGGCGCCTGGGCCAGGGTCAGCACATGGATGGCGGCAGCACCGGAGACGGCGGGGGAGGGCATCGCGGTCATGTTGCGCGCCCGCGGGTCCAGCAGATCGGCCCAGACCCGGGGCATGAAGGGTGCGCGCAGATTGGCCACGATGCCGGTGGTGATCAGCTTGGTGCCAAAATAGGTGCCGTCAGGGTCATGGCGATCGGCGGGAGTGGCGCCGCGATCGACCTCGGGCGAAGGGCGCAGCCGGCCTTCGGCCTTCAGCGTCTCGAAGGTCAGGCTGTCGGCGAGCAGCAGCACATCCGGACGCGGGCTGCCGGCGGCGATCTCGGCCCGCAGGCGGGGCATGATCTGGTTGGTGCCCCCGCGGATCCAGTCGACCTGCACGCCGGGATTGCGCTGGCGGAAAGCATCGACCGTCTGCGCCGCATCGGGTTCGAGCTGCGAGGTATAGAGCACCATGCTGCCCGACAGCGGGGCCGGGGCTGCGGTTTGCGCCGCGGCCTCGGCCGCCGGCAGCAGCAGGCAGGCGAGCAGGAGGCGACTGAACAGGGGGGTCATCGGCGGTCTCGGGTCAGGGGCCCCGATCCTCTAGCGCCGCGATCAAAGCCCCGGCAGGGGGCCGGGGTGAAGTTTCGGTGACGCTTGGATCAGAGCGTCATGAAGCTCGAGGTCGCGCTGGCGCGCTCGATCAGCGCCCGCATCGCCGGGTTTTCGGCGCCATGCACATCGGTCAGCGCTTCCATCGGGCAGAAGTACTCATGCGGATGCGGCACGGCATGCGCGGCAAAACCCTCGTAGTGCCGGGTTTTCAGTCCGTAGAGCACGCGGATGTCCCGCACCGGCAGGGAGAGGTGCCGGTAGGGCTCGGACGGGATCAGCCCGATCATGCGCCAGCGCGGCAGCGGATCGCCGACCTGGGCCGGCGCCAAGAGCCACGGCAATGGGCAGACCGCCAGCAGCGAAGAGGTGCTGGGCGCAAAGCGCGAGCGCTTGTCGAGCAGATTGGTCAGCGAGCAGCAGGCCTCGATGCACAGGATGTCGCAATAGGGCTCGGCGGGATCGGTCCCGAAATGCAGCCAGAGCCCATCGGGCAAGGTGCGCATGCGGGTGGCGCCGGGGTATTTCAGAAAGGGTTGCAGCACTGCTGAGGGGTCCGGCCGGCCACGCATCCAGGTGCCGGGTTGCTTGGGCGAAGCGACCGAGCCTGGGGGGCGCTGCGGCCAGGTGCCGAGCCGCGCGCGAACCTGGCTGTCCAGAGAACGGGAAGGCGTTTCTGGCCGGACGAATTCGCTGTTCACGCGCATGAGTGAAGGCCTCTGCAACCGATTGAGCAGAAGCAAACTACCTCACGAAAATGTTATCAAGCAAAATTCGGTCGCATTGCGAAAGTTTTCTTCGCCCTCAGGTTGTTGTCCCCTGGTTCGGGCATCGCGCATGGCGCGAAGAAAAGGCTTGACGGGCTTTGCGGCACGCTTCCGCCCGCTTGGGCCGTTTCAGTCATTTCAATTGGATGTAGGTCAGGCTTCACGCCAAGGGCGAGGGGCGGTGGCGCAGGCCGCGCCGCCGCCCCTGGGGGCTCCGCCCCAAGCTCAGCCCCGCGCGTCGAGCGGTGCGTAGTCGCGCGGGCCCTCGCCCGTGTAGATCTGGCGCGGCCGACCGATGCGCTGAGAAGGATCCTCGATCATTTCCTTCCACTGGCTGACCCAGCCCACGGTGCGCGCCACGGCGAAGAGCACGGTGAACATCTCGGTCGGGATGCCCATCGCCTTGAGGATGATGCCCGAATAGAAATCGACGTTGGGATACAGCTTGCGGCTGACGAAGTAGTCGTCCTCCAGCGCGATCCGCTCCATCTCCATCGCCATTGCCAGGGTTGGATCATCCTTGATGCCGAGTTCGGCCAGCACGGCGTGGCAGGTCTCCTTCATGATCTTCGCCCGCGGGTCGAAATTCTTGTAGACCCGGTGGCCGAAGCCCATGAGCTTGGTGTGGCTGCCCTTGTCCTTCACCTGGGCGATGAATTCGGGGATGTTCTCCGGGCTGCCGATCTCGGCCAGCATCTTCAGCACCGCCTCGTTGGCGCCGCCATGCGCGGGGCCCCAGAGGGCGGCGATGCCGCCCGCGACCGCGGCATAGGGGTTGGCGCCGGTCGAACCAATCAGGCGGACGGTGCTGGTGCTGGCATTCTGTTCATGGTCGGCATGCAGGATCATGATCAGATCCATCGCCTTGTTGAGTACGGGGTTGCTCTTCCACGGCTCGGTCGGCACCGCGTTCAGCATATAGAGAAAATTCTCGGCATAGCCGAGGTCGTTGCGCGGATACATCAGCGGCTGGCCGACCCGGTACTTGTAGGCCCAGGCGGCGATGGTCGGCACCTTGGCGATCAGCCGGAAGGCCGCGATTTCGCGCTGACGGGGGTCCGAGGTGTCGAGCGTGTCGTGGTAGAAGGCCGAAAGCGCGCCGACGACGCCGCACATGACCGCCATCGGATGCGCGTCGCGCCGAAAGCCTTCGAAGAAGCGGCGGATCTGCTCGTGCAGCATGGTGTGGTTGGTCACGCCATGGGTGAACTCGGCCAGCTGCGCCTTGGTCGGCAATTCACCATAGAGCAGCAAGTAGGAGACTTCCAGGAAGTCGCTCTTGTCGGCCAGCTGCTCGATCGGGTAGCCGCGATAGAGCAGCACGCCCGCGTCGCCGTCGATATAGGTAATGCGGCTTTCGGTGGCCGCGGTGCCGCCATAGCCGATGTCGTAGGT
>Ga0255334_1000664_pt1 | contig 23428 bp, 15 predicted proteins | sample EtOH5_35cm_T3_12_FD_202080 | JGI IMG/M metagenome (GOLD analysis project Ga0255334, IMG submission 202080) | Sandy soil microbial communities from University of British Columbia, Vancouver, Canada - EtOH5_35cm_T3_129 | ecosystem: Engineered > Artificial ecosystem > Sand microcosm > Unclassified ... | reverse complement strand
GCGGCGGTCTGTTCGGACACGTCGCGTACGTTGATGATGCTGCGGCTGATCTCTTCGGCCACGGCGCTTTGCTGTTCGGCGGCGGCAGCGATCTGCTGGTTCATCGACTGGATGTTGGACACCGTGCGGGTGATGTTTTCCAGTGACACACCGGCCTTGCGGGTCAGGGCGACGCTGCTGTCGGTGAGGGCGCGGCTGTTGTTCATCACCGTCGACACTTGTTGCGTGCCGTTTTGCAGACCGGCCACCAGGCCTTCGATTTCCTCGGTGGATTTCTGCGTGCGCTGGGCCAGGCCACGGACTTCGTCCGCCACCACGGCAAAACCTCGACCGGCTTCACCGGCGCGGGCCGCTTCGATCGCTGCGTTGAGCGCCAGCAGGTTGGTCTGTTCGGCCACGGCCTTGATCACGTCCATGACGCTGCCGATCTTGTCGCTTTCCTGTTGCAGCACGCTCATGGCTTCGGTGGACCGCGCCACCTCGCTGGCCAGGCGTTCGATCTGGGCGATGGCTTCGTTGACCACTTTGTCGCCTTCGCGGGCTTCGCCGTCAGCGGCGGCCGCGGCTTGCGAAGCTTCTTCGGCGTTGCGCGCGACTTCCTGAACGGTGGCGGTCATCTCGTGCATGGCGGTCGCCACCTGATCGGTCTCGATCTTCTGGCTGTTCACGCCGGCGCTGGTTTGCCCGGTCACGGCCGACAGTTCTTCGGCAGCGCTGGCGATCTGGGTCACGCCGTCGCGGATGCCGCTGATCAAGTCGCGCAGAGTCACGCCCATGCGCGCGATGCCTTGCTGCAACACACCGAGTTCGTCGCGGCGAGTCACCTTGACGTCCTGGGACAGGTCGCCGCTGGCGATACGTTCAACCACGGCCAACGTGTCGCGCAGCGGGCCGGTGATCTGACGGGTGATGATCACGGCGGCAATGACGCCCACCAGCAACGCCAGCAAGGTGCTGATCAGTTGCAGGGTGCGCGCTTGTGCGCTTTCGGCGTCACGGCGGTCGAGCTGGATCTGATACAGCTGCTCGCTGAGGGTTACGATGGCGGCGCCCTGGTCAGTCATTTCCTTGCGTGCCTGCACCGCATCGCTGCTCGCGGTTTTATAGGCCTGCAAAGCGCTGCGGTAATTGCTCAACGCCGTTTCCAGCTGACGCAGGGCGTCCAGCTGCGTGTCGGCGAAATACACATTCAGCTGTTTCAGGCTGGCGATGGCTGCGTCCAGTTGGCCGACGGCTTTCTGCTCGGTCTCGGCGTTGGTGGTTGCGGTGTAGCCACGCACTTCGTAGCGTGCCAGCAGGAACGCTTCCCTGGCGGCCGTGATGGCCTGGAACTGTTCGAAGCGCTGGTCGCTTAGTGGCATTTGCTGCACATGGGTGCTGATGGCGTTGATCAGCGTGTTGGCAGTTTCCGCGTTGGCACCCATGGTGTCGCGGGCGCTGTTACCGGTGCGGTAGGCGCTGCGCATTTTGTTCAGGGACGTCTTGTAGGCCTCGATGACAGTGCCTTGCTCATTGAGCAGCTTGAGGTTTTCCGGACTCTTGAATTTCACCAGCAGTGCTTGTTGCTGGGCAGAGAATGCGTCAAGGGTGGTCTGCACGTTCTGTGCGGCGGTTTCGTCGCCGTTGGTCAGCATGTATTGCAGGCGAACCACGCGCAGTTTGGTCAGGCCGGCATTGAGCTGGGTGATGTCGCTCATCCAGTTGCTGCGGTCAATCAGGCCGCCCAGGCTTGTCCAGCCAGTCAGGGCGAGGACGCAGGTCAGTGCCAGGACCAGGCCAAACCCCAGGCCCAGTTTCATGTTCACACTGATGTTGCCGAACCAGCTATTCATCAAATTCCTCCAGGAACGTTGCGCTTTAGGTCGTCGGTTGGCTGGAAGATTGTTGTTTTTGGTAGCCAAGGATATGTAGCAGGTCTGTATCGGCAGCAATCACGAGAGCTGAAAGGATTTTGTCGGAGCGATGTGTAACAAGGTTTTGGAGGGCGGTTTAAGCTTTTTTTCACATCGGTTTCACCCCTCGCCAACGCCAGGCTCTCTACCCTCGCGGCATCGAATCAAGTGATGCATGCCGGTGAGGCGGCCTGATGTGGAACTGAGACTGAGTCTGTTCGGGGTAACGCGCTCGATTGATCTGAGCCGTTTTGCCCGCTATCGAAATACTGCTGTGGTGCTGGCCTCCGTGCTGCTGGTGGTTCCGCTGACGGTCTGGCTGTTGCGGCCTGCCGCTGTGCCAGACCTGGCCCACGGCAATGTGGCCGGCGCCCAGGCGTTACTGACCGGTTGGGCCAAGGGCGACCTGATTGTGCTGGTGCGTCATGTCGAGCGCTGCGATCACTCCAGGGCCGCGTGCCTGACTGGCAATGACGGCATTACCGATCGCGCCCGCAGCGTTGCGGTGAGTGTCGGTGCGCAGTTCGAACAGTTAGGGCTGGACAAGGCAGACATCTACAACAGCCCGATGATTCGTACTGCACAGACCGCCAGCTATATGTTCAACAAGGTTGCTGCCAATGAAGACTGGTTGATCAGCTGCAAGGGCACGATGCTGCGCGATGCCCTGGCGCACAAAGTGGCGGGTCGCAATCTGATTCTGGTGACTCACAGCGAATGCATGGCGCAGATTGAGAAAGACCTCAAGTTACCGGCGGCCACCCTAGGCTACGGCGCCTCTTTGTTTATCTCCGCCGCAACACCACAGGTACCGAAAATGCTTGGGTTCATCGAAGCTTCCGACTGGCGCTCGGTGAGCAGCCGATGAGTACGTCTATGCGCTTTTACTGCCTTAACTTCGGTATTCCGCTGGCCTGCGCAGCCGTGGTTTTCCTGTTGTTCGACATGACAAAAATCGACATCGCGTTCAGCAATCTGTTTTTTGATCCGGTGACCCAGACCTTTCCGCTCGATCAGGTTCACTTCTTTGAAAAGCTCACCCACAAGTGGGCGCGCATCATTCCAAACTGGACCGCTGAAATTGCCTTGATCGGCGCGATGCTGTCGTTTGTCTGGCCGCTGATCAACACGCAAAAGTATCCGCGTCTGAGTCGTTTCCTGGAGCAGAGCAAGGCTGCCCCGGTGCTGCGATTTGCCCACGACCATCGTCGGGATTTTCTGTTTGTGGTGTTCGCGTTTGCCATTTGCACCGGCGTGATTCATTTCCTCAAGTCGCACACCAGCGTGTATTGCCCGATTGAAACGACCCTCTACGGCGGGAAAATTGCCCACATGGAGTGGTACAGCAACTTCCAGCTGTTCAGGGAAGCCGGCGATGGCCGCTGCTGGCCGGGCGGGCACGCTTCGGGCGGGTTCACCATGCTTGCGCTGTACTTTGTTGCTCGCCGTTATCGCTGGCGCTATTCGAAAGCGCTGATGTACGGCTCGCTGCTGCTCGGTTTCGTCTACGGCACGACACGGGTTTTGCAAGGCTGGCACTACATGTCCCATACCTTCTGGGCCGGGATCTTCGTGTGGTTCGCGTGTTTGCTGACCGCGTTGGCGTTTTACGGGCGAGCGCGCCTGGAGCTGCCGGTGCTGCAAAAGCACGAATCGCCGGTGGTTTTAATCCAGTCGACCAGCCTTTCCTGAAGGCAAAAAAAAGCCCGCGGGAGGGCGGGCAAACCGTAGTTTCTTGAATGAGCGAGGGCAATGTACCGGTTGGCGAGGTGCAGGGTGGTGAAGAAAAATTCATGTGGCGCAAAGGCCTTCCACGCTTTTAGCGCTGCGAACGATTATTGGCTTTTTATCCACTCAACAGTAGGTCATACAAAGTGAAACCTTCTGTAGAGTCGTTGGATATGCATTCCCATTCAAAAAAAGCGCTGACCACAACCGAGAGCGCTCAGGACATTGGCGTCAAGATGTAACGTGGAGATGAACAGCATCCGACGCTAAATCCTGTGCAACTCCCCCGACATCACCGTATGCCTGAAATGATGCTCCCTAAGCATTACACCCATTGCCCCCGACCGGTCCTGCGATAACCTTGCCGTCAGGTCTGTGATCAACGTCGGTTGCAGCCCTGCGTCGAACGACGCAAACCCCGCCGCCAGGCAGCAAGTCTCGGTCTGAAGACCGCACATCAGCACGCGTTCCACTTGCAAACCGGATAGATAGTCTATGGTTCTGGCGATGGCGCGTAGCCGTGTTTGATGAAAATGCGATCAGCCTGGATCAGGCTTTCATCGTCTGACGCGGGGTGCCAGCCGAGCTGTTTCTGGAAAGATGTCCTGGGCTCGGCTTGGCGTTCCACGGTCGCGACGCTCGGCAGGGTGCCGACAGGAGCGGTGTCGCATGAGTCGTTGTATGTCGACGTGTATTTATTAAGTGTCGTCAATTAAATGGCGATTTTTCATGGGTGCTGATCGAGCGACGAGAGATGAGACAAACTATTGACAGTATCCTCTCGATCTCACATTATCGGCGCCGCGTTAGTGGCCTAGCGCCATAAAATCGACGTTGGTACGACAAGCCCCATCCATGATGTTGAACCTTCGAGATTCGGGCGATGTCGCAGTCTCGAGAGTGATGGGCTAAATGCCATCATCCTCGATCAATGATCTACTGAGCTACCGTTTTTGCGGGCGTTACATATGACGTGTCCGTTTGAATCTTCAGGAAGAAACTTCATGCTTGATGGGCGAATACTGGTTACCGGCGGTGCAGGGTTTATTGGGTCACATCTTGTGGAAGCTTTGCTTGGCAAAGGCTACAAGGTTCGCGTACTGGATAATTTGTCGACCGGAAAGGTCGGCAATCTGCCGGTAGGTAATGCCAATCTGAACCTCGTTGTCGGCGATGTGGCGGACGGTGTTGCTGTAGAACAGGCCATGCGTGATTGCACCGCAGTCGTGCATCTGGCGGCGGTGGCCTCGGTACAAGCGTCGGTAGATGATCCGGTCGGCACCCATCAAAGCAACTTCGTCGGCACGCTCAACGTGTGCGAGCACATGTTGAAGTCCGGGATCAAACGCGTGGTATTCGCTTCCAGCGCGGCCATCTATGGCAATAATGGCGAAGGCTCGGCGATTGACGAGGACACCCCCAAGTCCCCGCTCACTCCTTATGCCAGCGACAAACTGGCCAGCGAGTATTACCTGGACTTCTATCGCCGTGAACATGGCCTGGAGCCAGTGATCCTGAGGTTCTTCAATATCTTCGGCCCGCGCCAGGATCCTTCGTCGCCGTACTCCGGCGTGATCAGCATTTTCACCGAGCGGGCCATGGCGCAGCAGCCAGTGGCGATTTTCGGCGATGGCGAACAGACCCGTGATTTCGTTTACGTTGAAGACCTGGTGAGCATTCTCGTGCAAGCAGTGGAAGCGAGCGAGCCGAGCCCCGGCGCGGTGAATGTCGGGCTGGGTCGTTCCACCAGCCTCAACGACCTGATCACCGAGTTGGGGAGCGCCACCAGCAATCCTTTGACGGTGAATTATCAGGCTCCGCGTCAAGGCGACATACGCCATTCGCGCGCCAATAACGCTCGCTTGCTGGAGCGTTTCAAGCTCCCGGCACCGACCTCGATCGGCAACGGTTTAGCGCAGCTTTTACGTAGCTTGTAACCCGCCCGCTCCTCATGTCCGACGTTGAGTAGTATCGGTTCAGTCATTTCAAGAGTGAATTATGGAAATCGTTTTTCGCAGGACGCGTGCCCGCGCGATTGCCAAGCGGCTGCTGGCGGCACTGGCACTTTTCGTGAGCGGACCAGCCGTCCAGGCTTCAGCATTGCCGTCACCTTCCAGCGTGGTTTTTTGGTACGCCGACCAGCCCCCATTGCCCGAGCTGGCTCAGTTCGATTGGGCTGTGGTCGAGCCGGGGCATATGACGGCGAGCGATGTCAAAACCTTGCGCAAGCTGGGCAGCCATCCGTTCGCTTATGTGTCGGTGGGCGAATTCGATGGCAACAAGGCGGCCATCGACAAGGCGGGGTTGCGTGATGCGGTCAGCCCGGTGCGAAACGACTCCTGGAACAGTCAGGTCATGGACCTCACCACGCCGGCCTGGCGCGAGTATTTGCTCGGCCGCGCCAAGGCGTTGCAGGCAGAAGGTTATGACGGTCTGTTTCTCGACACCCTCGACAGTTTTCAATTGTTGCCGCAAGCCTCACGGGAAGCGCAACGGGTCGCCCTCGCCAGTCTGCTGCGCGAACTGCACAAGCGTCAGCCGACGCTGAAACTGTTTTTCAATCGCGGATTTGAAGTGTTGCCCGAGCTTGAGGGTGTCGCGGCAGCGGTAGCCTTTGAATCCATGTATGCCGGCTGGGATGCTGCCGCCAAGCGTTATCGTCCGGTGCCGGAGGCCGATCGCCAGTGGCTGCTGGGCGAGTTGCAGCCGTTGCGTGCCAAAGGCATCCCGCTGGTGGCGATCGATTACTTGCCACCTGAGCGTCGTGACGAAGCGCGCAAGCTGGCCAAGCGTCTGCGCGACGAGGGGTACATTCCATTCATCAGCACCCCGGAACTGGACTCTATCGGCATCAGCAACATCGAAATCCAGCCGCGACGCATCGCACTGGTTTACGACCCGCGCGAAGGCGATCTGACCACCAACGCCGGTCACACCCTGCTGGGTGGTTTGCTTGAATACCTCGGCTATCGGATCGATTATCTGGCCGCCGACGATTTGCCTGAGCATCGTTTCAGTGGTTTGTACGCTGGCATCGTGACCTGGATGGGCAGTGGCCCGCCGCAAGACAGCCCTGGCTTTAATCGGTGGATCGGCAAGCGTCTCGACGAAAAGGTGCCGGTGGCCTTTTTCGCCAGCCTGCCGATTGAGGATAAGGTTTTACTCAAGCGCCTGGGGTTGACTCTCTCGCCCCCAGCAGGCACTCAAGCCTTGAGCATCACTTATCAGGACAAGTCGCTGATCGGTGCGTTCGAAGCGCCAGTGCAGCCAAGATCCCGTGACCTGAGCTCAGTGTCTTTAATGCCCAACGGACCCAAGGCCGCAGTGGTGCTGACCGGTGCGGGCGGCCAGACATTTGCTCCGGTAGCTGTTGGCGAGTGGGGCGGTCTGGCGCTCGCACCTTACATCCTTGAAACCAACAACGAGCGCAGTCGCTGGATCCTTGATCCGTTCGCGTTCCTCCAGGCGAGCCTGCGTCTGCCGGTGCAGCCACGTCCGGACACCACCACGGAAAACGGTCGCCGAATCGCGACGGTGCACATCGATGGCGATGGTTTCCCGTCGCGCGCCGAAGTGCGCGGCTCGCCGTATGCCGGTCAACAGGTGCTCGACGATTTCATTCGGCCCAACCCGTTCCTGACTTCGGTGTCGATCATCGAAGGTGAAATTTCGCCGCGGGGCATGTACCCGCACCTGGCTCGCGAGCTGGAGCCCATCGCCCGCGAGTTGTTTGCCAACCCTAAAGTCGAAGTCGCCACGCACACCTTCAGCCATCCGTTTTTCATGCAGCCGGAAAAGGCCCAGCAAGACGAAGATTTCAACCCGGAATACGGTTTGAAAATGGCCATCCCGGGCTACGACAAAATTGATTTTCGTCGCGAGATCTTCGGCTCGCGCGACTACATCAACCAAAAACTCACGACTGCAGAAAAACCGGTGAAGATGGTCTTCTGGCCGGGCGATGCCTTGCCATCGGCAGCCACCATCAAACTGGCCTACGACGCCGGTCTGAAAAACGTCAACGGCGCCTCGACCATGCTGACCAAGGCCAAGCCATCGTTGACCGGTTTGAATCCGTTGTTGCGACCCACCGAAGGTGGCTTGCAGTACTACGCACCGATCATCAACGAAAACGTTTACACCAATCTGTGGAAAGGGCCGTACTACGGTTTTCGCGATCTGATCGAAACCTTTGAGCTGACCGACAGCCCGCGGCGTCTGCGCGGCTTGCACCTGTATTACCACTTCTATTCGAGTACCAAGCAAGCCTCGATCAAGGCGATGAACGACATCTACGGTTACATGCGGGAACAGCAACCGATGTCGTTGTGGATGAGCGATTACCTTGATCGTTTGCACGGCCTGTATCAGTCCAGCCTGGCGCGTACGGCTGACGGCAACTGGCAGGTTCGAGGGATGGACGCGCTGCGCACCTTGCGACTCGATCCGCAAATGGGCTGGCCGGATTTGCTGCGTTCACAAGGGATTGCCGGGGTTCGCGATTTGCCTCAAGGACGCTATGTGCACTTGAGCAGCGACCGCGCGCTGTTGGTCCTGCGTCCTGATCGCGATAGCCGGCCTGCACTTGAGGAGGCCAATCTGCCGTTGGTGGACTGGCGTTACCTGGACGACCGGCGTGTGAGCTTTTCGTTTGCCGGACAGATCGATTTGACCTTCTCGGTACGCTCTGCGAGCGCCTGCCGGGTGGAAGTGGATGGACAGCGTTTTGCAGGCAAGGCATCCGCCGACCTGTGGATTTTCCAATTGCCAATGAAGCAGGTGAGTAATGGTCAGCTCCTCTGCAACTAAAAACAATCGCCTGCTCAATCCCTGGGCATTGGCGGTGGTGGCCGTTGCCGTGGGAGGCTTGCTATGGGCGACTTTCCAGCGTGAGGAAGTGTTCCAGCCCGATGGCCGTGAACCGGATGCCGTCTCGGCCAACTACGCCGAATTGTTGTTGACCGCACACCCCGATGACGATCACTTGCGCCTGCAGTTGATTGATCTGTTGATCCGCCTCGGCGACTACGCGAAAGCACGCAAGCACCTGGAAAACTGGCCCACACCAGTGGCGGAAGTATACGCGTACTACCGGCTTGAGCTGGATGCATTGGAGGCGGCGACCAGCGAGGACGCTACCGTGCGGCAAGCGTTGGTGGAGCGTCTGAAAGGTTTCGATCATCGCAAACTGTCACTGCCGCAATTGCAGAGTCTGGCCAGGCTGGCATTGACCCTTCAGGCCCCGGCTTTTGCTGCCACCGTGTTTGAAGAAATCGCCGACCGTGATCCGTCGCAGCGTACTGATTCGCTCAAATCTGCTGCTCAGTGGTATCTGGCCGGCGAGCAGCCGGGTCAGGCCGCCGACATTTATCTGCAGTTGAGAAAGGACAGCCAGCAGGCTGCCGAGCGTCGTGGGTACGCACAGTTGGCGTTCAACAGCCTGCTGGCTGCCGGTCGCGGCGCCCAGGCCGCGCAAGTGCTCGCCGATGAACTTGACCAGCTCAAGGATCCGCAAACCGATGCGGCATGGCTTGAGCAGGGCGTGGACGTCGCGATGGGCAACCAGCGCTTCGATCTGGCACAGCGGTTCCTCGAGCAGTGGCGTGTTTTGCAGCCGGACAATCCGCAAATTCTCAGGAAGGATTTCAGTATTCGTCTGGCCATGAATGATTTGGCAGGCGCCTGGGAGAGTGGGCAGCAATTGGCGATCGACTTCCCCGAAGATCAGGCGCTGCTGGAGCAAATGGCTCACCTCGGCGAATGGCGCGGTGAGATGGACGCAGCGCTCGGTTACTGGATTCGCCTGCTGGAATTGCACGAGACGCCGCAAGTCCGTGAACATGCGTGGCGTCTGGCGAGCATGCAGTTTGATTTTGATCGGTCGATTCCATTGCTCTCGGGGATCATGAACCAGCGCGCGCTGACCGACACCGAGCTTGATGCGTTGGTCTACGGCCATGAGTCACGGGGCACGCCGGAGCAGGCTCAAGCCTGGCTGCACACTTACTTGCGCAAGTACCCGAAGCATCGACTGGCCTGGACTCGGCTGCTGCAAAACCTCGAAAACACCGGACAGTTCGCGGCCAAGGTCAAGGTCTACAAGGATTATTCGAAGCGTTTTGCGTTGACCATCACCGAGCGGGTCGACTGGGCCGGAACCTACCTGAAGCTGTTTGATAATCAGGCCGCCTGGAATGTGTTGCAGGTGAACACCCGAACCATCACCGATCAGAATTACTGGACCACCCGAGCCGCCCTGGCCTGGGATCTGGAGCTCGACGAGGAGTTGCGTGCGGCTCTGGAAAAACAGCTGGAGCTCAAGGGGTCGCTCAACTCTAACGATGAGTCCCATCTGATTGCGAGCTATCGCCCCGGCAATCCGCGGCGTGCACTGCAATTACTGGTCGACAGTTGGGAGCGCACCCGTAGCCCGATGCGCCTGGTCGACGCGTTGCTGCTTGCCCAGGAACTGGAGGATTGGCCACAGGTGACTGCACTGCTCAAGGATGCCGAGCAAGACCCGGCGCTCTACGAGCAGGCTCAGGTGCTGGGTGTGCGCGGTGCGCTGGCAATGCAGCAGGGCCAGCCCGAAGAAGCGAAACGCTTGTACCTGCTTGGCTTGTCGCGCTACCCCGATGAGAATCTGTTCCGCGAGCGCCTGATGTGGCTCTACGTCGACCAGGGCAATACCGTCGAGCTCAAGCCGTTGCTGACCCAGTGGAAAGCGCAGGCGCGTGGCGACCAGGTCCTGTGGCTGGCGTTTGCCAGTGCCAACCAGATGCTCGGTCGTGACAGCGAAGCGTTGGCCTGGTATCGCATGTACCTCAAGAACAGTCCGCAGGATTGGCTGGTGCAGGCAGCCTATGCCGATGCGTTGTACAGCGCCGGTTATCAGGATGCGGCCCAGCGGCTGCGCCTCAAATTGCTGCGAAGTCCTGAGGGTGAAAACATTCAGCCGTCGTCCCAGCGCTACGTGACCTGGTTGCGTCTGATGGCCAGCAGTTATTCGCCACGCAAGGCTCAACAGGAAGTATCGAAGTGGAAAGACGGTTCGCCAGCGATGCTGCAACTGTGGTTCGAGCGTTTGCTGGCGCGCCTGGACGCGACCAATCAGGAATCGCAGAAAGACCAATGGCTGGAGTGGGCAAAAAGCCAGGGCTTGAAGGTCGACCGCTATGAGCAGATTCAGCAGGCGCTGCGAAGCCGCAACAAGGCACAGGTCGAAACACTGTTGGCCAGTAGCGATCTGAACCCGGCGCAGCGGGCCCAGGCCCTCAGTCGACTTGGGCGCGTCAACGAAGCGCTTGATACCAACCTGTCAGCGCTCGGTGACGAGCAGCCCGAAGCTGTGCGCGACCAATTGCGCCGTCAGGCCGTGGAAATTCACGAAAGCACGCCGCAAGGTGCGCTGCTGTCGTGGCAGGACCAGGATTTTGGCGGTATTGCGTTCAACGCTCCGCGCCTGCAAATTGCCCACAACCTGGGTGACAAGTGGTACGCCGATCTTGAGCTGGAGCAGGGCACTTACGACGGCGACGACGTACATTCATCGAAAATCGGTGAGGAGCGTAACGCGGCCCTGACCCTGATTCGTCCGGTGGACAACGGCAGTTACAAGTTGTTCGCCGACACCAGTCAGCGCAAGGACGACGACCGCAATGGACTGGGCCTTTCCCGGACCTGGCAGTTGGGCGTCAGTGATGAACTCGAAACCGGTCTGGATTGGCACCGTAAAAGTGAAGACAGTGGCTTGATGCGCGCTTTCGGTCAGCAGGACCGTGTCTGGGTTGGAGGTCGTCATGGCCTGACCGCTCGTGATCAGTTGAGCTGGGAAGTCGCCCGCAGGTCATTCTCCACGCGTGCCGGCGACTCGCTGGGTAATGGCGAGGCACTTAAGCTGGAACTCAATCACACGCTGGAATTCGCCGGTCCCAACTGGACCGTGCGCAGCGGAGTCGACTACCAGCACAACAATGTGAATGACCGCAGGCTGGATTATCTGTCGAGTCGTAACGACGGCCCGGTGATCGTGCCCGATCAGGCGCGAGATCCTGAAACCAACGAACTCGACCCCACCGATACGGAAACCGTCATGGGCAGCGACTTGCTGCAAAGTCGCTACGGCCAGCTCTATGTCGGTACGTCCTGGCGTCGCGGCATACCCGGCGCACTGGTTCGCACCAAGCCGCAATACACCTGGCTGGTGGATGTGACGGCAGGCTGGCAATGGCTGGATCAAACTTTTAACTACGGCATCAATACCGGGATCGGTTTTGAAGTGCTGGGTGATGACGAACTGGCCCTGACCTTCGGCTACCAATCCGCGCCACAAGGCGGGGATGGTCAGTCCGGCGGAACACTGGGTGTGAGCTACGGCGTGCGGTTTGGACGCTGATCATGGAATGTCTACGGAGAAAAACTATGCAAGCAATTCGTAATCTGGGCCTGGCGCTTGCCGTCCTGTTCGTCGCCGGTTGCGCCAGCTTCACCGATGAATCCAGCCCGAACCTGCCGCGCAATGCGCAGTGGGGCATCGTGCCAATGATCAACTATTCGCAGACGCCGCAGGCCGGTGAGCGCAGCGAGCAGATCCTGCTCAGTGTGCTCAGCAGCCACGGCTTGCAACCGCGGGTTTACCCGGTCAGCACCCAGGGCGAACAAGCGCTGATGGATGACAACGAGCGTCTGGCTGGCGCCCTGGAATGGGCACGTGAACAGAAACTCGATTATGTGATCGCCGGCAGCGTTGAAGAGTGGCAGTACAAGAACGGCCTGGACGGCGAGCCAGCGGTGGGCATCAGCCTGCGCGTACTCGAAGGCAGCAGCGGTCGGGTACTCTGGAGCAAGAGTGGCGCACGTGCCGGCTGGTCCCGTGAAAGCCTCGCGGGCACCGCTCAAACGGTGCTCGACAAACTTGTCGGCGCCCTTCGGTTCGAGTGATCGCAATGAATTCTCCCCACATGGATTACAGCCTGGCGCCTCAAGCCAGCGGCCCGGTGTCTTGGCTGGAAACGTTTCTGGTCACCGGCGCGGCCATCGGCCTGGGCTTGTGGCTGACCCCTGAAGACCCGTTGCAGATACACGGCGGGTTCCCCTGGCCGATCCTGGCGCCGCTGCTGCTGGGCGTGCGCTACGGTTTTGTGCGTGGCCTGTTCAGCGCCAGCCTGCTGGTGCTGGCAATGTTTGCCCTGCGCCGCAGCGGTCTCGAAGGCTACGCCCAGATCGATCCGTCATTCATTGTCGGTGTACTGGTTTGCGGGATGCTGGTGGGTGAGGTTCGCGATCAGTGGATGCGGCGCCTGGAGCGGCTGCAGATGGCCAACGAATATCGTCAGTACCGTCTCGACGAGTTCACCCGGGCGCACCAGATTCTGCGGGTCTCCCACGACCTGCTCGAGCAGCGCGTGGCCGGTAGCGATCAGAGCCTGCGCAGCTCCTTGCTGGGCTTGCGCGAAAAATTGCGGGTGATGCCGGACTCGGGCGATGCGTTGACCGCGCTGGCAGACCCGATCACGTCGATGCTTGGGCAGTACGGCGCGTTGCGCGTGGCCGGTCTGTACCGTGTTGACGAGCGTGAAGAAAATGTCTTGCCTGACGCGTTGGCAACGATCGGCGTGATGGGGCCGTTGGGCACCGAGGACGGTCTGGTCAAGCTGTGCCTGGAGCGCGGCGAACTGGTGAGCGTGCGTCAGGAGTTGATTGATTCCGGCACCTCGGCGCAGTTCTCATCGTTGCAGGCGTGCATCCCGTTGATCGATGCCGAGGGTCGTCTGCTGGCAATCCTGGCGGTTCGGCAGATGCCGTTCTTCGCCTTCCAGGATCGCACCCTGAGCCTGTTGGCGCTGCTCGCCGGGCACATCGCCGACCTGTTGCGCCGCGACCCGCATGTGTTGCAACTGCCCGACGCCGATGCCCAGCAATTCACCCTGCAGCTCAAACGCTCGCTGGTGGATGTCGAGAAACACGCATTGCCGGCCGGGTTGTTTGCCTTTGAAATGACCCGTCCCAACGACGAGCTGACGCGTCTGCTGGAGCGCAGCCAGCGCGGTCTCGATCTGCACTTGCCGGTGCGCAACAATCGCGATCATCAACTGTTGCTGGTGCTCTTGCCGTTGACCAGCCCGCAGGGCACCGAAGGTTATCTGGCGCGTATCAACCTGTTGTTGCATGAGCACTTTGGTATTGAAAGTGACATGGCGAGCCTGGGGGTGCGGGTGATGCCTTTCAATCTGGAGCCTGGTTGTGAACGCGACGGGCTGCGTAATTTCCTGTTCAACGAGTGTGGCCTGAATGATCAGCAAGTGGCTGTTTAGCGGAGCCTTGTTGTTAGAGGCGGGCAGCTGGGCCAGTTTGTGGCTCGCGGCGCCCGAGTTACAACAATTGCTGGTGTTCACCTTAAGCCATGGTCTGGCGTGCGCGCTGTTGTGCGGCGCGGTGTGGCTGTTGTTGCCGGCACGCTACCGTGCGCCGTTGCCCTGGAGCCCACTGTTCATTTTCAGCCTGGCGTTCTTTGTGCCGGTGATCGGCACGATTGGTGTGGTCGCGTCGATCTTTCCGGCGCTGTACCTGCCGCGCAAACGCGACAAGCAAGCCTGGCAAGCCGTCGGTATTCCGAGCCTGCCGTATCGCGCGCAGCAGCAATTGCATTCGCCGATCTTTGCCGATGGCGGTTTGCAGGATGTGCTGCGCCATGCGCCCGATCCGGATCAGCGTCTGGCCGCGTTGCTGGCCACGCGACGCATGCCGGGCAAGGAAGCGGTGCCGATCCTCAAACTGGCGCTGGGCGATCCCAGCGACGACGTGCGGCTATTGGCGTACTCGATGCTCGACAAGCAGGAAAGCGACATCAACCTGCGTATCCAGATTGCCTTGGGGCAACTGAGCGGCGCCAATGCCAAAAACGCCGGTACGTTGCATGGCACGCTGGCGCGTTGGTACTGGGAGCTGGCGTACCTCGGCCTGGCGCAAGGCAGCGTGCTTGAACACGTGCTCAATCAGGCCAGCGAACACGCCGCGCAAGGGCTTGAAGCGGGCGAGGGCGGCGAGCTGTTCTTGCTGGCCGGGCGCATTGCGCTGGAGCGAGGTGATATCGAGCGCGCCGAAATGCTCTTGCATCAGGCCCAGGACAACGGCATGGGCGCTGCTCAGGTGTTGCCGTTCCACGCCGAACTGGCGTTCGAGGCCGGTCGTTATCACGAAATTCCCGGGTTGCTCGAGAAGCTTCCCGAGAAAACCCGCCAGCGGCCACCGTTCGCTGAGCTGGTGAGGAGCTGGACATGAATCACAAGGAAGCGGCGCCTACGGCCGACATCTGTCTGCTGCTCGAAGGCACCTGGCCTTACGTGCGCGGCGGTGTATCGAGTTGGATTCACCAGATGATTCTTGGCCTGCCGGAGCTGACCTTCTCGGTGATGTTCATCGGCGGCCAACGTTCGGCCTACCCGTCGCGGCGCTATGAAATCCCCTCGAATGTGCTGCACATCGAAGAGGTATTTCTCGAGGATGCGACCCATCCGACTAACACCCGCGGAACGCCGCGAGAGGCTGACCCGCAGCAGTTGCTGGATCTTTATCGTTTCCTGCACCACCCGGACGCGCCGGAGCCCGAGCTGGGTGAGCGCCTGCTCGACTGCATCGCGCAGGGCCGCATGACCCTCGACGACGTGCTGCGCAGCCGCGCCAGTTGGGAGGCGTTGAGCGAAGGGTATCGGCTGCATTGCGCCGACCCGTCCTTCGTCAATTATTTCTGGACCCTGCGTTCGATGCAGTCGCCGTTGCTGATGCTCGCCGAAGCGTCACGTAAAATGCCGCGAGCGCGGATGCTGCATTCGATTTCTACTGGTTACGCCGGGTTGCTGGGGTGCATCCTCAAGCAGCGCTGGAACTGTACCTACTTGCTCAGCGAGCACGGGATTTACACCAAGGAACGCAAGATCGACCTGGCCCAGGCCAGCTGGATCGCCGAGAGTTCCGGGCAGGCGCTCAATCGCAGCCTCGACGCCGGCTCGGGTTACATCCGCACCTTGTGGGTACGCTTCTTCGAACGCATCGGTCAACTGACCTACAACAGCGCCGACAACATCATCGCGTTGTATGACGGCAACCGTCAGCGGCAAATCAAGGATGGCGCCGACCCGACCCGCACCCAGGTCATTCCGAACGGCATCGACCTGCCGCAGTGGACCGCGGCATTGGAATCCCGTGCGCCCGGCATTGCGCCCGTGGTGGGCTTGATCGGGCGTGTGGTGCCGATCAAGGACGTGAAAACCTTCCTGCGGGCCATGCGCGGTGTGATCAGCGCCATGCCGGAGGCTGAAGGCTGGATCGTCGGTCCCGAAGAGGAAGACCCGGAATACGTCAGTGAATGCCGCAGCCTGATGGCCAGCCTGGGTCTGGAGGGCAAGGTGCATTTCCTTGGTTTCCAGCGCATCCAGGAGATCCTGCCGAAACTTGGCCTGATGGTGCTCACCTCGATCAGCGAGGCGCAACCGCTGGTGATCCTCGAAGCCTGGGCCGCCGGTACGCCGGTGGTCAGCAGCGACGTGGGTTCGTGCCGAGAATTGATCGAAGGCGGCAGCGCCGAAGACCGCGACCTCGGCCTGGCCGGCAAAGTGGTGGCGATTGCCGATCCACAGGCCACCTGCGCCGCGATCCTCGAACTGCTGCGCAGCCCGCAGCGCTGGCAGGCCGCTCAGGCCAGCGGCTTGTTGCGGGTCAATCGTTACTACACCGAAGCCTTGATGCTGCAGCGTTATCGCGACTTGTATCAAGCAGCCATGGAGAACAATTAAATGGCCGGCATTGGCTTCGAACTGCGCAAGATCCTTTCGCGCGACTCCTACACCGCGACCTTGCACGCCTACATATATGCCGGTCTGATCAGCTCCGGACCCTGGGTGTTATCAATCATTAGCGTGATGCTGGTGGGGATCATCAGCCTGGGCATTGTGATACCCAACACACTGGTGGGGCAGTTTCTGGTGACGGTGACCTATCTGATGGCCACCTCATTGATACTCACCGGTGGCTTGCAGCTGTTCTTCACCCGGTTCGTGTCCGACCGATTGTTCGAGCACCAGTACGAGCAGATCCTCCCCAACTTGTTGGGTATCCTGTTGTTGGTCACGCTCTCTGCCGGCGTGCTGGGCATCATCGTACTGGCCGTGTTGTTCGATCAACCGCTGATCTACCGGGTGCTGGTGCTGTCGAATTTCGTGGTGCTGTGCAACTTGTGGCTGGTGATCATCTTCCTGTCGGGGATGAAGGCCTATAACCGCATTCTGCTGGTCATGCTGGTGGGCTACACGCTGATGGTCGCCAGCGCCTATGTGCTGAGCTTCCTGAAGCTACCGGGCTTGCTGCTGGCGCTGTTGATCGGGCACAGCACGCTGCTGTTTCTGTTCCTCTACGACATCCTGCGCGAGTACCGTGCGGAGAAACTGATCGCCTTCGACTTCCTCGATCGTCGCCACGTTTTTCTCAGCCTGCTCGCCACCGGTTTCTTCTACAACTTCGGCATCTGGATCGACAAGTTCCTTTTCTGGTTCAACCCCGGCACCTCGAACATCGTCATCGGTCCGCTGCGCGCGTCTATCCTGTACGACCTGCCGATCTTCCTCGCCTACCTGGCGATCATCCCGGGGATGGCGGTGTTCCTGGTGCGCATCGAAACCGATTTTGCCGAATGGTATGACCGTCTGTTCCGGGCGATCCGCGAGGGTGAAACCTTGCAGCACATTAGCTCGCTGAAAACCGAGATGACCTTGTCGATCCGTCAGGGCCTGCTGGAAATCTGCAAGGTGCAGGGGCTGACGGTGGTGCTGTTGTTCCTGTTCGCACCGCGTCTGCTGGATTGGCTGGGTATCTCCAGCTACTACTTGCCGCTGTTCTATATCGACCTGATCGGCGTCAGTATTCAGGTGGTGTTCATGGCTCTGCTCAACGTGTTCTTCTACCTGGACAAGCGCACGGTGGTGCTGGAGTTGTGCGTGCTGTTTGCGGTGTTGAACGGGGCGCTGACCCTGCTGAGCATGTACCTCGGCCCAAGCTTCTTTGGCTATGGGTTCACGCTGTCGTTGCTGGTCTGTGTACTGCTCGGGCTGCACCGATTGTCCACGGCGCTGGAAGACCTGGAGTACGACACCTTCATGTTGTCATCGCGCTAACGGTACTTGCGGGTATAAAAAAGAGGCACTGGCGATCATCGCCATGTGCCTTTTTTTTCGCTTGATGGCTTCCGACTGACGTCACTTGAAAGGCCAAGGTACGCTGCTAACCTTGTCGTGCCACCGGTGTCGGCAGTGAGCTGTCACTGGCCAGCGACATGCGTTTTGCCAGTCGCGAAAAAGCCATTCTCTCGCAATGGGAAATCGGCGCCGCGCTGGTGCCGGGTGGTGGCCCCATGGCTCGACTGCCGCGGCTGATGGAGCGTGGGCGCGCACTGGAAGTGCTGCTCACCGGCAACGATATCGATATCGATGGCGACCTCGCGGAACGCTATGGCTATGTCAATCGTGCGCTACCCGATGCTGAATTCGACGCGTTCGTCGACACCATGGCCCGGCGTATTGCCCGGTTCGACAAGCAGTCGATCACCGACATCAAGCGCCTCGTCGACGCTTCCAGCTTGCCACCGAACTAGGCCATCGCTGCCGAATGGGACGGGTTCATCGGCTCGGTGAAACGTCCGGCGGCGCAGCAACGGATCAAACAATTGATGGAGCTTGGCTTGCAGAAAAATGCGGATATTGAAAAACGCCTGGCGTATCACACCGGCACCCTCGGTGACTGATCAAAACGATCTCGTCTATCAGGAGTTACTGTCATGAGCACTGCATTGGAAACCGTTCTCTACACTGCAAAAACCCACACCGTCGGCGGCCGCACGGGCACCGGCAAATCCAGCGATGGCGAGCTGGACGTGAAATTCAGTTCCCCCGGTTCAGGCAAACCGGGGACCAATCCGGAGCAACTGTTTGCACTGGGTTATTCAGCCTGTTTCATCGGTGCGATACAGGTCGCCGCCGGGAAACTGAAAGTCAAATTGCCCGAGGACACGTCGGTGGATGCCGAGGTGGATCTGGGCAAAACCAGTGGCGGGGATTTTCAGTTGGCGGTCAGGTTGAACGTCAATATTCCTGGCCTGGAGGAGGGCGTGAAACGGGAATTGGTTGAGGCTGCGCATCAGATCTGTCCGTATTCGCGGATGACGCGCGACGGTGTGAAGGTTGAGTTGAAAGTCGTTTGATCGCTGGATAAAAAATCCAGGTAACAAAAAAGCCGTGAAGCTTCGATTTCTCGATGCTTTACGGCTTGGTTTTACTGAGTCAGGCAGGCCATGGCCTTGGTGATAAGGTGGCGCAATTGAGTCCCCCACTCTGGCGATCAAGTCAGACGGGGCCAGCACAAATTGTTCGCTTTTAACCAATACGCCTACAACTTGAACGTATTTACCACGTTTTTGAGTCGCCCAGCTTCTGAATCCAATTCTGCACAGGCTCTGAGGGTAGAGCCAAGATTGTCATTGGTCTGGCGATTCAACTGGCTGATCTCATGCACATCCCTTGTCAGTTGATCGACGGCTGTTGTTTGCTCTTCAGTCGCGGCAGCGACTGTAAGGCACATCTCATCAATCTCACCGATTTTCGAGACTACTTTCACAAGGCTGGCCCCAGCCTGTTTCGCGACGAGCACGCTTTGGCTGCCGATTTCATTGCTGTGCAGCATGGTTCGGGAAGCCTGGGCGCCGCCGGCCTGTAACGCTTCGATGACCTGGCGAATTTCTTCGGTAGCATTCTGGGTATGATGGGCAAGGTTTCTCACTTCGTCCGCCACAACGGCAAAGCCGCGTCCCGCCTCTCCGGCTCTGGCCGCCTCGATAGCCGCATTCAGGGCCAGCAGATTGGTCTTTGCGGAAATAGTCGAAATGACCTCCAGGACTTTTCCGATGTTGATGGTTTTGGCGTTGAGCTCTTCGATCTGCGAGCGGGTCAGTTCGATATTTGCCTGCAGGTCGCTCATGGCTGTGACTGTGTTCTCGACCAGTTCGCAGGTCGACTCGATCTGCAACCTGGCACTGGAAGCACCTTTGGACGCCGCCGAGGCGCTGGAGGCGATCTCCTGCGCTGCTGCGCCCAGCTCTTCAATTGCGGCAGCCACGCTCGTGGTGTAACCCGATTGGTGTTCCGATTTTTCCATCGAGGAGTCGGACGCCGACAGTACCCGGCGCGTCGCTTCACCCAAGGCATCCGTCGTCGAGGATACTTCGCTGATAGAAGTGTGGATACGATCGCTGAAGCGGTTGAAGCTCATGGCCAGTTGCCCGAATTCGTCCTTCGACAGGATCGACAATCTACGGGTCAAGTCGGCATCGCCTTGGGCGATATCTTCCATCGCGTGGCTGATCGAATGCAGGGGCCTCATGAGCACGCGAATCAGCAGCCCGAGCATCAGCAAAGTGGCCAGGCCCGCAACAGCCGTCGCGATGATCGCGGAGTTGCGGAACGCGGAGACACTGGCCAGGGCCGCTTGTTTGTCGAGCACGATACCGATGTACCAATCCTGCGAAGGCAGGCCGTTGACCGCTGAGAACAGGGTGAATTTGCTGCCATCAACCGACGTGGCTTCGACCAGCCGGTCGCTCAGGGTCAAGGTGTTGCCCGGAAACAGATCGGCCAGGGTTTTACCTATCAGCGCCTGGTCAGGGTGAACCAGGATCTTGCCCTCCTTGCTCACCAGAAAGGCGTAGCCGTTGCCATCGAACGCCTGGGCATTGAGTGTTTGCGAGATCGTCTCGATTTTCAGGCTGGCGCCCAGTACCCCGAGTGTTTGCTGCCCGGAAGGGATGGCGACCGCCTGGGTAATGATCCGGTAATCGATCCCTGCGCCTACGTAAGGTTCGGTCATCGCGGCTCCGTTGGCGATAGCGTCCTTGTACCACTGGCGCTGTCGGGCGTCGTAGTCCGCAGGCATTTCCCGTGGCGGATAGATCTGAAACTTGCCATCACGGGTGCCGGCATACGTGGCAATGAACTGTTCCATAAGCACTTGGTTTTGTAATGTGGCCTGGACGTTTTCGGCCGTAGGGTTGTGCCCGATAAACTCGGCGACGCTTTTCATCAGAATCAGCCGACCGGTCAGCCAGCTCTGGATGTCATGCGCCATGGAGGCTGCGAGGGCGCGTGTGTTTTGTTCGATTTTCTGCGCGTTGTCTTCGCGCAGGCGAATGTCATTCAACACGGAAAATGAGCAAAACACCGTCATGATCACCAAGGAGGCGATCAGCAATATCTTCTGATTAAATTTGAGATGTCCCATCGTTCACTCTCCGGGTTTGAATCGGTACACCACGTATTCAGGCTGAGGATTCCGGGGTTGGATTATCAACCCCGGGGCCTTGTTACTTGCGAACGTAATTGCCTCCTTGTAAAAAAACGGAGCTGTCAGTTATCCGAAGTTTGCTTTGTTGTACCTGTTAAAACATCGCGTCAGGATAAAAGCGCCCCTGCGGCAGCCAACTTCATGGCGAACCAGATACTTTGACTTGCGTTATTGGTTGGTAAATTTGTAAGGCGTCCAGCACAGGTTGTGGCTGAAAGTTGTCTGGGTGTTTGGCCGTTACCACAATGCCAAGGTGTAACTAAGGATCAGGCGTGTTTCATCCAGGTCATTACCAAAGTTTGACCTGACGGTTGCGTTTCTGACTTTCAGGCCGACGTTTTTCAGCGAACCTGACTGTATGACATAACCAATGTCGGTGTTGCGCTCCCACTCTTTACCGGTGTTGTTGCCGGCGACCAACGCATTGTCTCCCTGGACATAACGACTCATGAACGTCAGCCCCGGGAGGCCCAGCGCGGCGAAGTTGTAGTCATAGCGCAGCTGCCAGGAGCGTTCCTGGGTATTGGCGAAGTCATTGATCTGGACGAAGTTGACCAGGTACGGATCGCTATTGGCAATGTAGGGGAAGGGGTCGTCACCGCTCATGCGTTGATAGGCTGCGGTGAATACGTTGGAGCCCAGGGTGTAGGACACCAGGCCGTTCGCTGCCCGGTTATCAAGGGGGCGAAAGTTGCCGTCGTCGGTGCTTTTCGAATAGCGCAGGTCGAACTTCAGCGACTGTTGCTCGGCGAGGGGGATCTCGTAGACCACACCACCAAAGTACTGCCGATAGACGTTTTCCAGGTTGCCGTAGTACAGGCTGGTGCTCAGGGCCTTGTTGAAACTGTAGGTGCCGCCGGCAAAGCGAAAGTCATCGCTGACGCCGCCAATGCGGTTACCCGTGAAGTCTTGATAATTTGAAGAGCTGTTGAACTTGATTTGCTCCAGCTTGCCGCCTTGCAACATGAGCTTGTCGATGTCCTTCGAAGTCAACAGTGCGCCTTCGAACGTCGCCGGCAGTAAGCGCGTGTCATTGCTCGAGACCACGGGCGTACGGAAGGCGAGTGAGCCGACCTTCAGAATGGTTTCCGATACCTTCGCCTTGGCCGTCAGCTCGAGTTTGGAGTATTCGTCCTGTGAGCCTCGGCCGTTTTTCGAACCAAGGTCCGCCGGCAACAGGCCCGTGCCGCCGGAACCATCACCGCCGTCAAGCTTGATACCGAGCATGCCGACAGCGTCGACGCCCAGGCCCAGAGTACCTGCGGTATAACCCGACTCGAATCGCAACATGGCTCCCTGCGCCCACTCCGCCGCAGAGTCACGTTGGGCGGTGGGCGGTCCGTTACGAAAGTCACGGTTGAAGTAGAAGTTGCGCAGTTCAACGCTGGCCTTGCTGTCGGCAATAAAATCTGCAGATGCCGTGAGTGGGAAAATTAATGCGCAAGTACCCGCGACAGCGAAAGTCGTTTTGATCAACATGCTCTTTATGCTCCAGATAACGGCAGATCTATTGGTTGAGTTTTATCGTTATTTTGAGTGCGCAGTTACATCTACAGTTTTCTGCAGGCAGCACGCGGCAACGGAGTTATTACCCCGTTGTGCGTACTACCGGCGAAAAGAAGAGTGTTTAAATCAATTAATGGTCTTGATGCGGCCAATCACGGAGGCGGCTTCAAAATAGTCACCGGCCTGTTTGGCGATCTGCACCTGACCTTCACAAGGTGCCAGAACCGAGGTTTCCATTTTCATGGCCTCTACAACCGCGATCACTTGCCCGACGCTCACCGACTCGCCGTCTTCGACGACCCAGGTATGCAGATTCCCCGCTACGGGTGTCAGTACCGCCTGTGGATCAGAGACCTCGGAGGGGGCCGTGCTTTCGCTGACGGTGTCCGCTGCGTTCAGGCTGACGCCGCGCAGCAGCGCAGCCGGAAGGCCGAGTTCGTGGCGCTTGCCGTCGATCTCGACAAACGTGCGCAGGATGCCAGGGTCGGCCGATACAACGGCACGTGGGGCGAGAGTGATCTGTTCGGCGAAATCGGTCTCGATCCAGCGCGTGTGTACGGCGAATTTATCGGCACCGGTGAAGTCGTCATGGTCCATCACGGCTCGGTGGAACGGCAGCACCGAGGCGATGCCCTCAATGTTGAACTCAGCCAGCGCGCGCCGGGCGCGGACGATAGCCTGTTCGCGGGTGGCGCCGGTGACGATCAGTTTGGCCATCATCGAATCGAAGGTACTGGGCACTCGCGAGCCGCTTATCACACCGCTGTCCAGACGCACACCCGGGCCAGACGGTGGCAGGAAATCAGTAATCTGACCGGGGGTGGGCAGGAAGCCCTTGCCCGGGTCTTCCGCGTTGATGCGAAATTCGAAGCTGTGGCCACGCGGGGTCGGCGTCTTACTGAAGGACAACGGGAAACCGTCGG
>Ga0255334_1000663_pt1 | contig 23452 bp, 18 predicted proteins | sample EtOH5_35cm_T3_12_FD_202080 | JGI IMG/M metagenome (GOLD analysis project Ga0255334, IMG submission 202080) | Sandy soil microbial communities from University of British Columbia, Vancouver, Canada - EtOH5_35cm_T3_129 | ecosystem: Engineered > Artificial ecosystem > Sand microcosm > Unclassified ... | reverse complement strand
AACAAGCGCTCGATCGGCAAAGTCAGCATGGCACCCAACGAAGGTCTGGTCGGCCTGGTCGGCACGCGTGAAGAACCCCTTAACCTCGAAAACGCCGCGGATCACCCGCGCTACCGCTACTTCGCCGAGACCGGTGAAGAGCGCTACGCCTCATTTCTCGGGGCACCGATCATTCACCACCGCCGCGTCGTCGGCGTGTTGGTCATTCAGCAAAAAGAACGCCGTCAGTTCGATGAAGGTGAAGAAGCCTTCCTCGTGACCATGAGCGCGCAGCTCGCCGGCGTTATCGCCCACGCCGAGGCCACCGGTTCGATTCGGGGTCTTGGCCGTCAGGGCAAAGGCATCCAGGAAGCCAAGTTCGTCGGCGTGCCGGGTTCGCCGGGTGCGGCGGTCGGTACGGCGGTGGTCATGTTGCCACCGGCCGATCTGGACGTGGTGCCGGACAAGACCATCGTCGACATCGAGGCCGAACTGGGTCTGTTCAAGACCGCCATCGAAGGCGTACGCGCCGACATGCGCGCGTTGTCGGCCAAACTGGCCACGCAGTTGCGCCCTGAAGAACGAGCCTTGTTCGACGTGTATCTGATGATGCTCGCCGACGAGGCGCTGGGCAACGAAGTGACCACCGTGATCAAGACCGGTCAGTGGGCCCAGGGCGCGCTGCGTCAGGTGGTCACCGATCACGTCAACCGTTTCGAATTGATGGACGACGCCTACCTGCGTGAACGTGCCTCGGACGTCAAAGACCTTGGTCGGCGCTTGCTGGCCTACTTGCAGGAAGAGCGTCAGCAGACCCTGGTCTACCCCGACAACACCATCCTGGTCAGCGAAGAACTGACGCCGGCGATGCTCGGCGAGGTGCCGGAAGGCAAGCTGGCGGGTCTGGTGTCGGTACTCGGTTCCGGCAACTCCCACGTGGCGATCCTTGCACGCGCCATGGGCATACCGACGGTGATGGGCCTGGTCGACCTGCCGTATTCCAAGGTCGACGGCATCCAGATGATCGTCGACGGCTACCACGGCGAGGTCTACACCAACCCCAGCGAAGTGCTGCGCAAGCAGTTCGCCGAAGTGGTCGAGGAAGAAAAACAACTGGCCCTCGGGCTGGATGCGTTGCGCGACTTGCCATGCGTGACCGTCGATGGCCACCGCATGCCGCTGTGGGTCAACACCGGCCTGCTGGCGGACGTGGCGCGGGCGCAGAAGCGCGGTGCCGAGGGTGTCGGTCTGTACCGCACCGAAGTGCCGTTCATGATCAACCAGCGGTTCCCGAGCGAAAAGGAGCAGTTGGCGATCTACCGCGAGCAACTCGCCGCGTTCCATCCGCAACCGGTGACCATGCGCAGCCTGGACATCGGCGGCGACAAATCGCTGTCGTACTTCCCGATCAAGGAAGACAACCCGTTCCTCGGCTGGCGCGGCATTCGCGTCACCCTCGACCACCCGGAAATCTTCCTGGTGCAGACCCGCGCGATGCTCAAGGCCAGCGAAGGCCTGAACAACCTGCGGATTCTGTTGCCGATGATTTCCGGCACCCATGAACTCGAAGAAGCCCTGCACCTGATTCACCGGGCCTGGGGTGAAGTCCGCGACGAAGGCTGCGACGTGCCAATGCCGCCGATCGGCGTGATGATCGAGATTCCGGCGGCGGTGTATCAGACCAAGGAGCTGGCGCGGCAAGTGGATTTCCTGTCGGTCGGCTCCAACGACCTGACTCAGTACCTGCTGGCGGTGGACCGAAACAACCCGCGGGTGGCCGACCTCTACGACTATTTGCACCCGGCGGTGCTGCAAGCCCTTCAAAGCGTGGTGCGTGACGCCCATGCCGAAGGCAAGCCGGTGAGCATCTGCGGCGAAATGGCCGGTGATCCGGCGGCGGCGGTGCTGTTGATGGCGATGGGCTTTGACAGCCTGTCGATGAACGCCACCAACCTGCCGAAAGTGAAGTGGATGCTGCGTCAGATCAACCTGAGCAAGGCCAAGGAACTGCTCGCGGAGTTGATGACCATCGACAACCCGCAAGTGATCCACAGCTCGCTGCAGTTGGCGCTGAAGAACCTTGGGTTGGCGCGGATGATCAATCCGGCGGCGATCAAAGCCCTCTAGATCTGCGGCGCCCCTTTCGCGAGCAAGCCCGCTCCCACATTCGATCTGCGTCGTACCAGAGATCAAATGTGGGAGCGGGTTTGCTCGCGAAGGCGTCCGACCAGACAACACAAATCTAAATCCTGATCTCCACTTCCCCCAAATGCCCGCCATACGGCCCAAAACTCCGCTCAACCAGATGCCGGGTGCCGTCGGCATGAACAATCAACGCCGTACTCGCCCGCGTCCCGTAACTCTGGCTGGCAATAAACACACTCGATAACAACGTCTCGGTCGCCAAGCCCACCCCGGTGTCCGGCAACTCCGCAAACGGCGCCGTCTGCGCATCACTCAGCAGTGCCAACAACGCCTCAGGCAGCGGATTCTCCAGAACCATCTCCAGCGCCGCTCGTGCCTTGAGCAGCTTCGGCCACGGCGTATCCAGTCCCGCATTCGACAATCCGTAAACGCCCGGCTGCAACAGCACAGCCTCAGTCTCCCGTGCGTTGTAGTGCCACAACTCATTGGCATTGCCGATCAGCAGGTTAAATCCGGCATATTCCAGCGAACGTCCGACAACGTCGCTCAAGTAGTCATCAATCGGCATGTCGCCATTGAGAAATCGCGCGACCAGCTCACCGCGGGATTTCCGGGCGGGCGGTTGGTGGGGGTCGCGGATATTGGTCAGGGCTGCGAAGCGCCCGTTGGCGCCGACACCGAGCCAGGTGCCGCCGGCTTCCACGTCGCGACCGGCGTAGACCTGCGGTGCTTCGGGCCACTGTGCCAGGGGCAGGCTGGGCCGGGCATAGAATTCGTCGCGGTTGGCAGCCACGATCAGCGGCTGGGCATGACCCGGGCGCCAAGCAAAGACAATCAGGCACATAAGGTGGTCCTTGTGTGTTTTTTTGCCCACTCTACGCAGTCATTGTGCTGGTATCCATCGCCATCCAGTGGAGCCCGAGGCCATGCATCCGTTACCATGCCGCTCCGGTTTTGGGGTTGGGTGGGGAAACAGCATGGAATTTCTGCTCTATCTGGCGCTCGGCGCCTGTGCCGGAGTGCTCGCCGGGCTGTTCGGCGTGGGCGGCGGGATCATCATCGTCCCGGTGCTGGTGTTCAGCTTCACCCTGCAGGGCTTCGATGCGTCGATCCTGACTCACCTGGCGGTCGGCACCTCCCTGGCGACGATCATCTTCACCTCGGTCAACGCGGTGCGCGAACACCATCGCCGTGGCGCTGTGCGTTGGCCGATCTTCGCCTGGATGACCGTCGGCATTCTGCTCGGTGCCGGTTTCGGTGCGCTGACAGCCGAAGCGATCTCCGGCCCGAACCTGCAGAAAATCATCGGCGTGTTTGCCCTGATCATTGCCGTGCAGCTTATGCTGGACATCAAACCCAAGGCCAGCCGAACGGTGCCGGGGAAAGTCGGTCTGACCCTGGCCGGCACAGTGATTGGCTGGGCCTCGGCGATTTTCGGGATTGGCGGCGGTTCGTTGACCGTGCCGTTCCTGACCTGGCGCAGTGTGCCGATGCAGCAAGCGGTGGCGACGTCGTCGGCGTGCGGCCTGCCCATCGCGCTGGCCAGTGCATTAAGTTTCATGATTCTGGGCTGGTACGATCCGTTGCTGCCGGCCCATAGTCTCGGTTTTATTTATTTGCCGGCGCTGCTGGGGATCGCCCTGACCAGCATGGTTTTCGCCCGCCTCGGTGCTCGACTGGCCCACAGGCTGTCGCCGAAGTTGCTGAAAAGACTGTTCGCCGCTTTGCTGTTCTGCGTGGGTTTGAGTTTTCTGATCTGACGCACCGCACAATCCTGGCTTAATCCTGAGGTGGCAGCGTCGCCCGGGAATTTTGAAGGTTTCAACTCTAACGAGGAGTCGCAATGCTGCCTTACCCGCAGATCGACCCGGTGGCCCTGGCCATCGGTCCGCTGAAAATCCACTGGTACGGCCTGATGTACCTGATCGGCATCGGCGGTGCGTGGCTGCTGGCGTCGCGCCGGCTCAACCGTTTCGACCCGACCTGGACCAAGGAGAAGCTCTCCGACATGGTGTTCTGGATGTCGATGGGCGTTATCGTCGGCGGTCGCCTGGGCTATGTGCTGTTCTACGATCTGAGTGCTTATCTGGCCAACCCGACGCTGATTTTCGAGGTGTGGAAGGGCGGCATGTCGTTCCACGGCGGCTTCATCGGCGTGATGCTGGCGGCGTTGTGGTTCGGTAAAAAGAACAACAAGTCGTTCTTCCAGCTGATGGATTTCGTCGCGCCGATGGTGCCGATCGGCTTGGGCGCCGGGCGTATCGGCAACTTCATCAACGCCGAATTGTGGGGCAAGGCGACCGACGTGCCATGGGCGATGATCTTCCCGCCGTTCAGCGATCCGGCGCAGTTGCCGCGTCACCCGTCGCAGCTGTATCAGTTCGCGCTGGAGGGCGTGGCGCTGTTCCTGATCCTGTGGCTGTTCTCGCGTAAACCGCGGCCGACCATGGCGGTGTCCGGGATGTTCGCGCTGTTCTATGGCATCTTCCGTTTCATCGTCGAATTCGTCCGCGTACCGGACGCGCAACTGGGCTATCTGGCCTGGAACTGGCTGACCATGGGCCAAGTGCTCTGCGTACCGATGATCGTTGGTGGGCTGTTCCTGATCTGGCTGGCGTATCACCGCGCCCCGGCGACTCCAGCGGCAGCCGTATAAATTCGAACCCCGCAGCGACGGCTGCGGGTTCAAGGACACAGGTAACTCATGAAGCAATATCTCGAACTGGTCGCCCACGTCATCAAGAACGGCACCAAACAGGCCAACCGTACCGGCGTGAACACCATCAGCTTTCCGGGTGCGATGCTGCGCTATGACCTTAAAGAAGGTTTCCCGGCGATCACCACACGCAAGATGGCCTTCAAATCGGCCATCGGCGAGATGTGCGGTTTCCTGCGTGGGGTGAATAACGCCGCGGAATTCCGCGCGCTGGGCTGCAAGGTCTGGGACCAGAACGCCAACGAAAACGCGCAGTGGCTGGCCAACCCGTTCCGTCAGGGTGAAGACGATCTCGGCGAGATCTACGGCGTGCAATGGCGCAAATGGCCAGCGTACAAGCAGATTCCGGTCAGTAATAAAGCCGCCATCGAGCAAACCCTGAACCAAGGCTATCGTCAGATCGCTGAAGGCGAAGAAGACGGCCAGGCTTACGTGGTGCTGTACAAGGCAATCGACCAGGTCCGCCAGTGCGTCGACACCATCATCAAGGACCCGGGCAGCCGCCGCATCCTGTTCCACGGCTGGAACGTTGCGCAGCTTGATGAAATGGCCTTGCCGCCATGCCACTTGCTGTACCAGTTCCACCCGAATGTCGAGACCAAAGAGATTTCTCTGACCCTCTACATCCGCTCCAACGACCTGGGCCTGGGCACGCCGTTCAACCTCACCGAAGGCGCCGCGCTGCTGAGCCTGATCGGTCGCCTGACCGGTTATACGCCGCGCTGGTTCACCTATTTCATCGGTGATGCGCACGTCTACGAAAACCACCTGGACATGCTGAATGAACAGCTCAAGCGCGAACCGTTCCCGATGCCGAAGCTGGTGATCAGTGATCGCGTGCCGGAGTTTGCCAAGACGGGGGTTTATCAACCGGAGTGGCTGGAGTTGATCGAACCGAGTGATTTTTCGCTGGAAGGTTACGAACACCACGCCCCAATGACCGCGCCGATGGCGGTTTAAGCCTCAACACCGAAACAATGTGGGAGCGGGCTTGCTCGCGAAGTGGGAGTGTCAGTAGACAGAAGTGTTGTCTGACACACCGCATTCGCGAGCAAGCCCGCTCCCACATTTGATTTGGGGTGTGCTTAGTGGCCGTGGCTGCGGCCCACATGGGAATGCTCAACTTCCGTTGCCACAACCCCGCCACTCACCTCCAACCGCTGCAAAATCCCGCATTGATCGATATCCGGCCCTTCGCCACAGCGTTGGCGCAGGTCGAGCAGTTGTGTCTGTAACGCCAGCAACCCATCTATCCGCGTTTTCACGTGATGAATGTGTTCATCGATCAGCGCATTCACGCTTTCACACTGATCCTGCGGGCTGTCGCGCAAGGCCAGCAGGCTGCGGATTTCCTCGAGCGTCATGTCGAGGGTGCGGCAGTTGCGGATGAAGGTCAGGCGTTCGGCGTGGGCCTGGGTGTAGACGCGGTAGTTGCCGTCACTGCGGGCCGGCTCCGGCAGGAGGTTTTCGCGCTCGTAATAGCGGATGGTTTCCACGGCGCAGTCGGTGAGTTTCGCCAGTTCTCCGATCTTCATGACGGCCATCTCCAAAAGGGTGCTTGACCCTATAGTGGCTACAGGGTCTTTACTTGGCAACAGGCACCTTATGGACGCGACCTGATGAGCGATTCTCTTCACACCCACAAACCCGAGTCTGATCACGATCACGATCACGATCACGATCACGATCACAGCCACACGCTGCAGCCTGTGCAGAAGCATGAGCATGGCGGGCACGGCGATTCCTGCTGTTCCTCCAAGGCGGCAGTACCTTCACTGATCAAGTTGAGCGACAAGCCGACCGACGGCGCACGGCTGAGCAGTTTCCGCATCGACGCGATGGACTGCCCGACCGAGCAGACGCTGATCCAGAACAAACTGGGCAAGCTCGCGGGTGTGCAGCAATTGGAATTCAACCTGATCAATCGTGTCTTGGGCGTGACCCATGACCTGCCGAGCACTGCGCCGATTATCGAGGCGATCAAGTCGCTGGGCATGGTGGCCGAACCGATGGAGCAGGGCTCCGAAGCGCCAGCGCCGATCCCTGAGAAAAAACACTGGTGGCCCCTGGCGCTGTCTGGTGTAACTGCGCTAGCTGCCGAAGTGATCCACTTCACCGACGCCGCACCGATATGGGTGGTAGCCATCATCGCGCTGGTTTCGATTCTCAGTGGCGGGCTCACCACTTACAAGAAAGGCTGGATCGCGCTCAAGAACCTCAATCTGAACATCAACGCGCTGATGAGCATCGCGGTAACTGGCGCAATATTGATTGGCCAATGGCCGGAAGCCGCAATGGTGATGTTCCTGTTCACCGTGGCCGAGTTGATCGAAGCCAAGTCGCTGGACCGGGCGCGCAACGCCATTGGCGGCTTGATGCAGATGACCCCGGAGCAAGCGACGGTGCAGCAAGCCGACGGCAGTTGGGTCACGCAAGAGGTCAAAACCATCGAACTCGGTGCGCGAGTGCGGGTGCGTCCCGGTGAGCGGATTGGCCTGGACGGCGAAGTGGTGTCGGGCAGTTCGACCATCAATCAGGCGCCGATTACCGGCGAAAGCCTGCCGATCGAGAAAACCGTGGGCGACAAAGTCTTCGCCGGCACCATCAACCAGGCAGGCTCGCTGGAATATTCCGTGACTGCCGCGGCGAACAATTCGACCCTGGCGCGGATCATCCATGCCGTGGAACAGGCTCAGGGCGCACGGGCACCGACTCAGCGCTTCGTCGATCAGTTCTCGAAAATCTATACCCCGGCGGTGTTCTTGCTCGCCTTGGCGGTGGCGGTCATCCCGCCTCTGTTCATGGGCGCCGTCTGGTTCGACTGGATCTACCGGGCGCTGGTCTTGCTGGTAGTCGCTTGCCCATGCGCGTTGGTGATTTCCACCCCGGTGACCATCGTCAGCGGCCTCGCGGCAGCGGCGCGCAAAGGTATTCTGGTGAAGGGCGGTGTTTATCTGGAGGGCGGTTACAAGCTTAATTACCTGGCCCTGGACAAGACCGGCACCCTGACCCACGGCAAACCGGTGCAGACCGATTATTTGTCGCTTGATCCCACCGTTGACGCGACCGCCCCGGCGATTGCGGCAGCGCTGGCCGGGCGCTCGGACCACCCGGTGTCGTTGGCCATCGCCAATGCGGCTGTGGATAAACAATCCGCGCCGCTCGTTGTGGATAACTTTGAAGCCTTGGGTGGTCGTGGTGTACGCGGGGAAATCAATGGCCGGGTCTATCACTTGGGCAACCATCGCCTGGTGGAAGATTTGGGCCTGTGTTCGCCGGCGCTGGAAGAGAAGCTGTTCGCGCTGGAAAAACAGGGCAAGTCGGTGGTGTTGTTGCTCGACAAGTCCGGCCCACTGGCGCTGTTTGCCGTGGCTGATACGGTGAAAGCATCCAGCCGCGAAGCGATTCGGCAACTGCACGATCTGGGCATCAAAACCCTGATGCTGACCGGCGACAATGCTCACACCGCCCAGGCGATTGCCGCGCAAGTCGGTATCGACGAGGCCAGGGGCGATCTGCTGCCAAGCGACAAGCTGCAAGCCATCGAAGCGCTTTATGCACAGGGTCATCGCGTCGGCATGGTGGGCGACGGCATCAACGATGCGCCGGCACTGGCTCGCGCCCAGATCGGTTTCGCAATGGCCGCCGCCGGCACCGATACCGCCATCGAGACCGCCGATGTCGCCCTGATGGACGACGATCTGCGCAAGATCCCAGCGTTCATTCGTCTGTCGCGTCGAACCTCAAGCATCCTCAAACAGAACATCGCCCTCGCTTTGGTCATCAAGGTGATCTTTCTTGGGGTAACCTTCGCCGGGATCGCCACCATGTGGATGGCGGTGTTCGCCGACATGGGCGTTAGCCTGTTGGTGGTGTTCAATGGTTTGCGTCTGTTGCGCAAGTAGTCGATGAGGAACGGGTGTGCTGAGTGCCGAGCTGAAGGCGTTTTACATGGTGGCCCGCCTGGGCAGCATTACCCTGGCGGCGAAAAAGCTCGGCCTGAGTCAGCCCACGGTCACCACGCAGATCCGCAATCTGGAAAGCCAGTACTCGGTTGAACTGTTCTACCGTGGCGGCCGCCGCCTCAGCGTCAGTGACGAAGGTGCGCGGCTGCTGCCGATGGTCAAGACGCTGTTGCAGCAGGAAGCCGACATCGAATTTTTCCTGCGTAACAGCGGCCAGGTCCAGGGCACTTTGCGCATCGCCGCCACGGCGCCGTATTACATCCTCGATCTGGTGAAGGCCTTTCGCGAGCGCTTGCCGCAAGTGGAAGTGTCGGTGGAGATCGGCAATTCGCAGCAGGTGTTGGAAGCGTTGGAGGATTACCGGGTCGATGTCGCGGCGTCTTCGCAATTGCTCGACGATGCACGACTGATTCGCCGGGTGCTTGGCAGCGATCCGCTGGTGTTGGCGGTGCATCGCAATCATCCGCTGGCGGTGCACGATCATGTGCCCCTCAGCGCGTTGGCCGGGCATACGTTGTTGATGCGGGAGTCGGGTTCTACGACTCGGCGGTTGACCGAAGAATTGCTGGCCAGCGCCGGGGTGAGTTTCGGGCCGTTGCTGGAGATTGGCAGCCGTGAGTCGATCCGCGAGGCGGTGCTGCGCAACATCGGCATCAGCATCATCGCCCGGCAGGAAGTGCCGCATGATCCGCAACTGCGCGTGCTGACGATTGAGAATGCGCCGCAGATTCCCGAGTATTTGTACTGCCTCAAGGAGCGAAAAGGCGCGCGGTTGCCGGCGGCGTTTCTGGGACTGGCGCAGGAAATGGCGCCGGTCTGACTCCAACCCAAATCCCTGAATACCACTATCAGCCGTTTTTGCCTCACTGCCACATGACGGACGCATTGCACGTTCAGGATGGCCCCATCTGCTTGATGAGGCCTGTCCATGAACCACTCGATCGCAACTGCCCTGACCAACCCCGGCGCCCCGATGAAGGTGCGCGGTGTGCAGAAACGCTTTGGCGCCTTCACCGCGCTGGATAACGTTTCCCTCGACGTGGCGGCGGGTGAACTGGTGTGCCTGCTGGGCCCGTCGGGTTGTGGCAAAACCACCTTGCTGCGTTGCATCGCCGGTCTGGAGAAACAGGACAGCGGCGAGTTGTACCTCGGCAATCGCGACGTTTCCCACCTGGCACCGCAGGCTCGGGACTACGGCATTCTGTTTCAGTCCTACGCGCTGTTCCCCAATCTCACCGTCGAAGCGAACATTGCCTACGGCCTCGCCGGCAGCGGTCGCGACGAAGTGCGCAAACGTGTCGGTCAGATGCTGGAGCTGGTCGGCCTGACCGGCAGTGAGAAAAAGTACCCCGGCCAATTATCCGGCGGTCAGCAGCAACGTGTCGCACTGGCCCGCGCTTTGGCGCCGGCGCCTTCGTTGTTGCTGCTGGATGAACCGATGTCGGCCCTCGACGCTCGGGTCCGCGAGCACCTGTGCACCGAACTGCGCCAACTTCAACGCAGCCTCGGCATCACCACCCTGATGGTCACCCACAATCAGGACGAGGCCATGCTGATGGCCGACCGTATCGCCGTGATGAATAACGGCAGGGTCGAGCAATACGCCACGCCGCAGGAAATCTACGACCGCCCGGCCACGCCGTTCGTGGCGGAGTTTGTCGGCCAGGGCAACTGGCTGCCCTTCCGGCGCAGCAGCGACAGTCATGCCCAGGTCGGCGGGATGAACATGCGCCTGGCCGACGGTAGCGCAAAAACCGCGTCGGGCCGGTTGTTCTGCCGCCCTGAGGCGATCAACGTCAACCCGCTGGTGCATGAGGAAAACCTGTTCCCGGCCAAGGTTCGCGAGATCACCTTCCTCGGCAACCGCTGCCGCATGAGTTTCGAACTCGATCAACTTCCCGGCCACGCCTTGCTGGCGGAACTGGCGCCGGAAGCGATGCCGCGCCTCGGCGCGCAGCAGATCATGGTCGCCTTGCCGCCGCACAGCCTGCAGGTGTTTGCCTGATGAGCGCGAACATCGCGCTGCCGATACCGCACAAGCAGGTTCGGCAGGCCTCCCGTGCCGAGATCGGCGACCGTGTGTTCGTGGTCGGCGGCAAAGTCCTTTTGCTGGTGTTGCTCGGCATCGCGGTGTTGATGCCGTTGCTGGCGATCTTCTGGCGTGGTTTCAGTTCGGAGGCCGGGCAGGGCGGTGGTCTGGTGGCTGCGCGTGAATTGGTCACCAGTGCGAATTTCCACTGGTTGCTCGGTAACAGCCTGAAAGTTTCCCTCAGCGTCGCGGCCATCGTCGTACCACTGGCCTACCTGTTTGCCTACGCGCTGCAACGTACGTTGATTCCCGGTAAAGGCATTTGGCGTGGCATGTCGCTGTTGCCACTGATGGCGCCGTCGATGTTGCCGGGTATTGCGCTGGTTTACCTGTTCGGCAACCAGGGCCTGTTGCGTGGTTTTCTCTCGGACAATATCTACGGCTTCTGGGGCATCGTTCTGGGCGAAGTCATCTACACCTTCCCACACGCCTTGATGATTTTGCTGTCAGCTCTGTCCCTGGCGGATGCGCGCCTCTTCGATGCCGCCTCCAGCATGGGCGCCAGTCCGGCCAAAGCCTTCCGCAGCATCACCTGGCCAGCAACCCGTCAGGCGGTGTTCGCCGCGTTCTGCCTCGTTTTCACCCTGACCATCACTGACTTCGGCGTACCGGTGGTGGTCGGTGGCGACTATCAGGTGCTGGCGCTGGAAGCCTACAAAGCCGTGGTCGGCCAGCAGCAGTTCGGTCGCGGCGCGTTGATCGGCATGGTCCTGCTGCTGCCGGCGCTGTTCAGCTTCGGTGTCGATGCCTGGTTGCGTCGGCGTCACGGTGATTCCATGAGCGGCCGGGCTCAGGTGTTTCAACCGGCGCCATCGAAGCTGCGCGACGGCTGCTACCTCGCCATCGTGCTGCTGATCTGCGCGGTGCTGTTGCTGGTGTTCGGCATGGCGGTGTTCTCGTCGCTGGTGAAATTCTGGCCGTACAACCTGTCGCTGTCGCTCAACCATTACCAGTTCAACGACACAGCGGGCGGCGGCTGGCTGGCTTACGGCAACAGCGTGAAGATGGCCCTGTGCACGGCGTTGATCGGCAGCGTGTTGATCTTCACCGGCGCCTACCTGATGGAAAAAACCAAAGGCCAGCGCGGACTGAACCTGACCCTGCGCATGCTCAGTTTCGTACCGATGGCGGTGCCGGGCCTGGTGCTGGGCCTGGGTTATGTCTTCTTCTTCAACCTCACCGACAACCCGCTGCATGTGCTCTACGGGACCATGACCCTGCTGGTGGTCTGCACCATTGCTCACTATTTGACCACCGCGCAAATGTCCGCGACCACCGCATTGCGTCAGCTCGATGCCGAGTTCGAAGCCGCCGCGCTATCGCTCAAGGCGCCGCTGTACCGGCATTACCTGCGGGTCACCGTGCCGATTTGCCTGCCGGCGCTGCTGGACATCGTGCGCTACCTGTTCGTTTCAGCCATGACCACTGTCTCGGCGGCGATCTTCCTTTACAGCCCCGACACCATTCTCGCGGCAGTGGCGGTGCTGAACATGGATGACGCCGGCAACGTCGGCGGCGCGGCGGCGATGTCGACCCTGATTCTGTTCACCTCGGCGGGCGTGTCCCTGCTGCTGGCCTGGGCTTCGCGCGGATTGCTGCGCCGTTCCCAGGCTTGGCGACAGACCGCCCCCGGCCACTGATTTCCAATCCCGCAAACCTCAACTCAAAACAGGAAAAGATCATGTTCAAGCCCCTGGCCCTGGCCGCTGCTGTCCTCACCGCTTTCAGCCTGAACGCCTTCGCGGCGAAAACCGAGTTGACGGTGTACACCGCCCTCGAAGCCGAACAACTGAAGACCTACAAAGAAGCCTTCGAAAAAGCCAACCCCGACGTCGAGATCAAATGGGTACGCGACTCCACCGGCATCATCACCGCCAAACTGCTGGCCGAAAAAGCCCGCCCGCAGGCTGATGCTGTCTGGGGCCTGGCCGCTTCGAGCCTGGCGATTCTCGATCAACAAGGCATGCTGCAAAGCTACGCGCCGAAAGACCTGGGCAAGATCGGCGGCAACTACCGCGACGCCGCGAATCCGCCAGCCTGGGTCGGCATGGATGTCTGGGCCGCGACCATCTGCTTCAACACCGTCGAAGCCGAGAAGCAGGGTTTGAGCAAACCCGTGAGCTGGCAGGACCTGACCAAGCCTGAGTACAAAGGCAAGATCGTGATGCCGAACCCGGCTTCGTCCGGCACCGGTTTCCTCGACGTCAGCGCCTGGCTGCAGACTTTCGGCGAGAAGCAGGGCTGGCAGTACATGGACGACCTGCACCAGAACATCGGCCAGTACGTTCATTCCGGCTCCAAGCCTTGCAAACTCGCAGCGGCGGGCGAATTCCCGATCGGTATTTCCTTTGAATACCCGGCCGTTCAGTTGAAGCGCCAGGGTGCGCCGCTGGACATCATCCTGCCGAAAGAAGGTTTGGGCTGGGAGATCGAAGCGACCGCTGTGATCAAGGGCACACCGCATGAAGACGCGGCGAAGAAACTGGCGGACTTCTCGGCCAGCCCGGCGGCGATGGAGCTTTATAAAGAGAACTTCGCGGTGCTGGCGCAGCCGGGGATTGCCAAGCCGCAGACTGAATTGCCGGCGGATTACGAGCAGCGTCTGATCAAGAACGACTTTGCCTGGGCGTCGAAGCATCGCGACGAGATCCTGACCGAGTGGCGCAAGCGCTATGACGGCAAGTCCGAGAAAGTGGCTGCCAAATAAGATCTCTATTGGCTGACAGGGCCTCTTCGCGAGCAAGCCCGCTCCCACATTTGGAATGCGTTCCCTTGTGGGAGCGGGCTTGCTCGCGAAGGCGGCTTCGAACTTTGGACAAAACTCCATGACACACCGCAACGACATGCTGATCGTCGGCGCCGGCATTCTCGGCCTGTCCCACGCTTACGCCGCCGCCAGGCGCGGCCTCAAGGTCACGGTTTTCGAACGCAGCGAAACCCCGCTCGGTGCTTCGGTGCGCAACTTCGGCCAGGCCCTCGTCACCGGGCAACCGCCGGGCCCGATGCTGGAACTGGCCAAAGCCAGCCGCGAGATCTGGGGTCAATGGGCGCAACTGGCGGGCCTGCAGCTCAAGCGCAACGGCTCGTACCTGTTCGCCCGCACCGAAGCCGAAGAACATCTGCTGGAAGCTTTTTGCGCCGGACGCGCCGTGGAACACGGTTACCGCGTCGACCTGCTGCGCGGTGCGGCATTGCGCGATTTGTACGGCGGCCAGTTCAGCCATCACCGCGCCGCGCTGCACGGCATGGACGATCAACAACTGTACTCCCGCGAAGCGATCCCGGCGTTGATCGATTACCTGCGCCGCGAAATGAACGTCGAGTTTCATTTCTCCACCCTCGTGCGCGACATCGAGCCCGGTCGCTTGCACAGCACCGCCGGCACCTTCTGCGCCGGGCAGATCATCGTTTGCTCCGGCCACGACTATCAGACCTTGCTGGCCCAGCCGATCGCCGCGCTTGACCCGCAAATCTGTCGCCTGCAAATGCTTCGCGCCCGACCGCAGATCAACCTCAACCTGCAACACGCGCTGCTCACCGGTTTGAGTTGCGTGCACTACGGCGCCTTCGCTGATCTACCGGAAGCGGCGGCGGTGCAGGCGCACATCCTGCGTGAAGAACCGCACCTGCACGAAAACGGTATTCACCTGCTGATCAGCCCGACGCCTTACGGCGAACTGATCATCGGCGACTCCCATCACTATGGCCGCGACCCCTCGCCATTCAACGCCGAGCAAGTGGACGACTGGATGATCGCGCTGGCCGAGCAGACGTTGCGCTGCAACGTGCAAGTGGTCGAGCGCTGGCAGGGTGTCTATGGTTCACGGGGGCCGGGACCGTTTTCATTTCTGCGGCCGATGCCGGGCGTGAGCGTGGCACTGATGCACACCGGCGTCGGCATGAGTGTCGGGCCGGCCATGGCAGAACGTAATGTCGCGACTGTATTGGGAGAGCGTTGATGGACCGCACCGCGCAAGTGATCGACCAGGTATTCGCGCTGTACGAACGTTTGGGTGACAGTGATTACATCGGTGAGCCGGTGTCGCAGATCGAGCACATGTCACAGGCCGCACAACTGGCCATGGCGGAAGGCTTCGATGACGAAGTGGTGCTCGCCGCGTTCTTTCACGACATCGGGCACATCTGCGCCGAGAGTGCGGAGAACATGGGCGGTTTCGGCGTCGTCAGCCACGAACGCCTGGGGGCTGATTATCTGCGCCGTGCAGGCTTCAGCGAGCGCATGGCGCGGCTGGTGGAATACCACGTGCAAGCCAAGCGTTATCTGACACTCAAAGAGCCCGGGTACTACGAGCGCTTGAGCGAAGCCAGCCGCCGGACCCTGGCGTATCAGGGCGGGGTGATGACTGAGGCGGAGGCTGAAGCTTTCGCGCAGGACCCGTTGTGCGCCGTCAGTTTGCGCATGCGCGAGTGGGATGAGCTGGCCAAGGAGATGTGGGTGCCGGTGATTGATCTCGACGTGTTGAAGCGCAAGGCCGCGAACGTCTTGTCCGGCGAGGCGCGTTGAGTTGTCTCACAGGCAATAGCGAAACGGTGGATGGTATGCCTTGCGGCGATGGGCCAGTCTGGGCTTTTCCCCGGGAAGCGCACGGATGCGTTATTTGAAAGTGATTGCACAGGATCGAAGCGGGAAGGGTGTGGCCGACACGCTTCATTTTGAGTTTTTTGAAGATGGCCGGTTGCAGCGCAAGGCAACGGAGGCGGATATCAACCGGCTCAAATCATTCCGTACGAACTATTTGAAATGCGCCTGGTTCAACCGCGCAGAGGGTGAAGAGCGGCACTTGCGCATCTACTCGCAGAACTCCTCCGGGGACGGTACGCCGGAGATGGTGCGGCTGGATTTTCATCAAGGGCCGGTGATTGCCTACAAAGCTGCCGTTCGTGATCTTGATAATGATGGGGTGTTCGAGCTGATATTGAGCTCGGATGTGGACAATGACGGGCGGGCGGATCGGACGGATCGAAGTCGTGTTGCGGCATTGGCAAGGCAGTTTTTGAAGCTGGGTTGGTAGTGATCACCTAAGAGACCGAGGCGCTGCCTTCGCGAGCAAGCCCGCTCCCACACTGGATCTGTGCTTGCCGCGAATCCAATGTGGGAGCGGGCTTGCTCGCGGAGGGGCCAGAACTGAAACCGCAAATTCAAAGCTGCTGCGCCAACACCTCAACCTGCTCCTGCCGCTCCGCCTGACTCAACTTCGCCTGCGGATTGAGCGACGACCACTGCGGATGCGCCCGAGCCTTGTTCAGGGCTTCGGGCAGTTTGCCTTCGCGCCAGGTCTTGTCCTGGGGCGTGGCGACCTGGATGCTGTCCATCGCCGCATGCCCGCGCGCATTCAGCGCCTGCAGCAATTGCCGCTGACGCAACGCCAGCAACCGCAACACGCTGTCATCGACCGTCAGTTCACGCTGGCCCTTGATCTTGCCCAGCAACCGGCTGCCATAACTGCGCGCGGTTTGCAGGGCACCGCCGGCAATCGCGCCGGCCAGTGCCGCGGCGCCGAGGGTCAAGCCGCCGACGAGCAGATCCACCCCGGCCCCGGCGGCCGCACCCGCCGCGATGCCGCCGCCGACGCGCACGCCCAATTGCTTGAGGGTTTCCGGGTTGAACAGATCGTCGCCCCAACGGCCATCGAGCAGCGGCAATTCACTGGCCGCCGCATCCTGCGGGCGAAAGGCATAGAGCTTGAGCAGCGCTTCGACACAGCGCTGTTCCCGTTGGCGAACGGCTTTGCGCAGCGCGCTGATCGCCTGCTGTTCCTGCTCGGCATCGCTGACCACGCTGCGCCGACACGCCGCGCAATCGATCAACAACTCGGCAATCAATCGCGTCGCACTTTGCTGTCGGGCCAGACGCTGGGCTTGCTGATCGGCGATCAGGCGCTCCAGTTGCTCGCGGGAGTTTTCCAGCAGCAACGCGAGGCTTTCATAGAGTCGGCGTTCGCCATCCTCCGGCGGCGCGACGCTGTCGAAACGCACCAGGGCGTGCAAGCCCAACCGTGCGAGTGCTTCGCGCCAATCCGGTTCGCGGTGGTTGGCGCTGCTGACGAAATTCAGCACCGGCAGCAGCGGTTTGCCGCAGCTGGCCAGCACTTCCAGTTCGTCGCGGTACTTGGCCAGCACCGGTTCGCGGGCGTCGATCACATAGAGGCCGGCATCACAGGTCAGCAGTTGCCGCAGCACTTTGGCTTCTTGCTCGAAACGCTGCCGCGCTTCGCTGCCTTCAAGAAAACGCGCCAGCCGCGCCGGGCCGTCGAGGCGTTCGCCGGGGCGCTCCAGGCGTTCGAGGTAGTCGAGCAGGGCGATGGCGTCTTCCAGGCCGGGGGTGTCGAAGAGGTCGAGCAAGGGTTCGCCATCCACCGACAACCGCGCGCCTTCGACGTGTCGCGTGGTGCTGGGACGATGGGACACTTCACCGAAACCGACGTCACGGGTCAGCGTGCGCAACAGCGAGGTTTTACCGACGTTGGTGTGGCCGACCACGGCGAGCTTCAGCGGCGCTTTCCACGGATTAGTCATGACCGGTCTCCAGCCAGCTCAGCGGTGCGCAGTCGGCGAAGGGCAGCTCCAACTGTTGCAGCGCCACGTGCCAGTCGCCGAGGCGCTCGGCGTCCAGTGCTTCGCCGGGTGGCGCTTGCAGCAACCAGACGCGGGTGGCGCTGGCGTTGCGAGCCAGTTCGGCGATCAGTGCCAGGCTGCCGCGGTCCGGCGAACGGCGTGGATCGCAGGCGATGGCCAGGCGCGCCGGAGGGAAACGGCTGAGCTGTTCGAGGAGTTTGTGGCGCGATTCGCGACTGTCGAGGATGCCCGCGTCGCTCACGTTTTCAGGCAGTTGTGGCGGCCATGGGCGTTGATCGTCCAGCTCGATGGCCACCAGCAACGCGCCATCGCTTTGCAGATCGCTGACGCCGCTTTCCACCCGATGCAGTTGCGCGGGCGCGGCATCGCTGATGCCCAGGCGTTCGCTGGTGGGCATCAGGCGTTCGCGCAGTTGAGCGTAACCGGGCAGGTTCAGGTCCAGATGCAGGTTGGCGCGGCCGCTTTTCCAGCGCCACAGGCAGACCAGTGCCAGAAGCAGCCGCGGCACAATCCCGTAAACCACCAACACGCCGACCAGCCACGTGGCCCAGGCCTGACGGGCACTTTCGATGTTCAGCGCGGCATCGCCACTGGCGCGGATCATGTCCACCGTCGGCACGTTGAAACCCAGCACGGCGGGCAGCGCACCCAATGTTTGGGTCATGGCCACAAAGGTGTCGGCGCTCAGGAGGGTGGTTTCCCAGACGAAGCCATAACGCCGGGTCGCCATCAGCATCAGCAGGATGGCCAATGCGCTGAGCATCGCCAGCAACCACAAACCGTTGACCAACACGCCGAGCGCCCAGCGATTGAGTTTTTGTCGTTGCAGCAACAACAGCAGGGCGGGTGCCAGTTGCACGGCTTTGGCGTCGCGGGCGAGTTTTTCACTGAGCCACAACCACAAGCGTCCCAGCGTTGCGCCGTGCTCGCCGGCAAACATCAGGCCCAGGGCCCAGCTCAGCAGCAGAATCAGGTTCAGCCCGAGCAGACTGCCCAGGGCCCAGAACACATTCACCGGCGTTTGTCCGTCGCCCAAGGCGGCAAACGCCAGCCCGGCACCGCTGACCACGGCCAGCAAGGCCATCACGATCAATGCCAGTCGCGCGCCTTGCAGCCAATGCCTGAGGGCTTCGGCCAACCCATCGCGCTCGGCCAGCCACACCGCGCGGCGCACTATTCTTGTCGGTAGATCGCCGCCGGCGGTGCGCGCCAGTCTGTTGGCTTCCATGTCATCCAGAGGGCCGGCGTGTTCTTCACGCAGGCGGATGGTTTCCGTCAGCCAGAGGTTATTCAGTTCTGTCACGCGGCATCCCGTCGCTCAATTGAGCTGTGAGCATAACCGCTGTGGCGCTTATCGGGGTACGGGAGGCTCTGGTATCCTCGCCGGCATGACTAAATCACTCCCCCTCAGCCTGATCGCAGCCCTCGGTGAAAACCGCGTGATCGGCGTCGACAACAGCATGCCCTGGCACTTGCCGGGGGACTTCAAATACTTCAAGGCCACCACCTTGGGCAAGCCGATCATCATGGGTCGCAAGACCTGGGATTCCCTCGGTCGTCCGCTGCCGGGCCGGTTGAACATCGTGGTCAGCCGTCAGGCGGATCTGCAGCTGGAAGGTGCGGAGGTTTATCCGTCGCTGGAGGCCGCGGTGGTTCGCGCTCAGCAATGGGCGAACGAGCAGGGCGTCGATGAGGTGATGTTGATTGGCGGGGCGCAGTTGTATGCGCAGGGGTTGGCGCAGGCTGATCGGTTGTATCTGACGCGCGTGGCGTTGAGCCCGGAAGGGGATGCGTGGTTTCCGGCGTTTGATTTGAAGCAGTGGAAACTGGTGTCGAATGTTCCGAATCCGGCGGAGGGTGACAAGCCTGCCTACAACTTCGAAGTCTGGGAAAAAGCCTAAAAGCATCGCGGGCAAGCCCGCTCCCACAGTAATCAAGGTGGAACACACATTGTGTAAGCACCAAAAAACCTGTGGGAGCGGGCTTGCCCGCGAAGAGGCCCGCTCAGACGATGAAAATCTTAAGCGTGAGCCAACGCCCCATGCTCATCTGCATCCAGCAGCTCTTTATCGGTCTGCTGCATCATCTGGCTGGTAATCGCACCCGCCGTGATCGAACCACTCACGTTCAACGCCGTACGACCCATATCAATCAGCGGCTCAACCGAAATCAGCAACGCCACCAGTGACACCGGCAAACCCATGGCCGGCAACACGATCAACGCGGCGAAGGTCGCGCCACCGCCCACGCCCGCGACGCCAGCCGAGCTCAGCGTCACAATCGCCACCAGCGTCGCGATCCACAGCGGGTCCAGCGGGTTGATGCCCACGGTCGGCGCTACCATCACCGCCAACATCGCCGGGTACAGACCCGCACAGCCATTCTGGCCAATGGTCGCGCCGAACGAAGCGGCGAAACTGGCGATGGATTGCGGAATGCCCAGACGGCTGGTCTGCGCTTCGATGCTCAACGGAATGGTCGCCGCGCTGGAGCGGCTGGTGAAGGCAAATGTCAGCACCGGCCAGATCTTGCGGAAGAAACGCAGTGGGTTGATCCCGGCTGCCGACACCAGCACGCCATGCACCACAAACATCAGGCCCAGGCCGATGTAGGACACCACCACAAAACTCCCGAGCTTGATGATGTCTTGCAGGTTGGAACCGGCGACCACTTTGGTCATCAGCGCCAATACACCGTAAGGAGTCAGCTTCATCACCAGCCGCACCAGACGCATCACCCAGGCTTGCAGGGTGTCGATGGCGTTGATCACTTTCTGACCTTTCTCGACATCGTCCTTCAGCAATTGCAGGGCGGCGACACCGAGGAAGGCTGCGAAAATCACCACACTGATGATCGACGTCGGCTTGGCGCGAGCCAGGTCGGCGAACGGGTTTTGCGGGATGAACGACAGCAATAACTGCGGCACATTCAGGTCGGCGACCTTGCCCGCATAGTCGGTCTGAATGGTTTGCAGACGGGCCATTTCCTGCGTGCCGGCCACCAGGCCTTCAGCCGTGAGGCCGAACAGGTTGGTCAGACCGATACCGATCAGCGCCGCGATAGCCGTGGTGAACAGCAGCGTGCCGATGGTCAGGAAGCTGATCTTGCCCAGCGACGACGCGTTGTGCAGACGCGCCACGGCGCTGAGGATCGAGGCGAACACCAGTGGGATCACGATCATTTGCAGCAACTGCACGTAACCATTGCCCACCAGATCGAACCAGCCGATCGAGGCTTTCAGCACCGGGTTGCCGGCGCCGTAAATCGTGTGCAGTGCGACACCGAACACGACGCCCAACACCAAAGCGAGCAGGACTTTTTTAGCCAGGCTCCACGTCGTATGACGGGTTTGTGCCAGTGCGGCGAGCAGGGCGAGGAACACCAGCAGGTTGAGAATCAGCGGCAGATTCATTGGAACTCCCATTAGACATGTGCCAACTGCCTTCCGGGGCAGCTGCGAACCGGGAAGCCTAACAGCTTGATTTACAATGAATTAATATCAAAAAAGTCTGATTACTGTCGTTTTTGGAATAAGCGGGTGTCGCTCACAGGGATGCAGCTGGCGCGATAGGTGCGTTGACCGTCGCTGACAGACGGGGACTGTCACACTTATTTGTTAGCGTCGATGTCTTTAATTCAGGGAGAAATGCCGATGAAGCTTGCACCGAAATTTCTGGCTGCCGCGTTGGGATTGGGTTTGGGCCTTAGCCTCGCCGGCCAGGTCTTCGCCACGGATCTGAAGCATTGGCCAGCCGATCAGGCCAAGGCGCTGGACGCGATGATCGCGGCCAACGCCAACAAAGGTAACTACGCGGTGTTCGACATGGACAACACCAGCTACCGCTATGACCTCGAGGAGTCGTTGCTGCCGTTCATGGAGAACAAGGGGCTGATCACCCGCGACAAACTCGATCCCTCCCTGAAACTGATGCCGTTCAAGGACACCGCCGACCACAAGGAAAGCCTGTTCAGCTACTACTACCGCCTCTGCGAAGTCGACGACATGGTTTGCTATCCATGGGTCGCCCAGGTGTTCTCCGGTTTCACGCTCAAGGAGCTCAAGGGCTATGTCGATGAGTTGATGGCCTCCGGCAAACCGGTGCCTGCGACGTATTACGAAGGCGACGTGGTCAAGAACCTCGACGTCAACCCGCCGAAAATCTTCACCGGCCAGCAAGAGCTCTACAACAAGCTGATGGAGAACGGCATCGAGGTCTACGTGATGACCGCCGCTTCCGAAGAGCTGGTGCGCATGGTCGCTGCCGATCCGAAGTACGGCTACAACGTCAAACCACAGAATGTGATCGGTGTGAGCCTGCTGCTCAAGGATCAAAAGTCCGGCGAGCTGACCACGGCGCGCAAGCAGATCACTGCTGGCAAGTATGACGAGAAGGCCAACCTCGGCCTCGAACTGACCCCGTACCTCTGGACCCCGGCAACCTGGATGGCCGGTAAACACGCGGCGATTCTGACCTACATCGATGAGTGGAAAAAACCGGTACTGGTCGGCGGCGACACCCCGAGCAGCGACGGTTACATGCTGTTCCACGATGTTGACGTGTCCAAGGGCGGCATCCACTTGTGGGTCAACCGCAAGGACAAATACATGACCCAGATTAACGGCATGATGGCCAAGCACGCAGCCGCTCAGGCCAAGGAAGGGTTGCCGGTGACGGCGGACAAGAACTGGGTGATCGTGACACCGGCAGAAATCCAGTAACCGAAACACCGATCTAATGTGGGAGCCGGCTTGCTGGCGATGGCGGACATTCAGTCGAAATCGTCACTGGCTGAACCACCTCTATCGCCAGCAAGCCGGCTCCTACAGGGACCTGCGTACAGTGTGGATAAAATGATCGGCAAAAAAATGCCCCGCACTTGGCGGGGCATTTTTATTTCTGCGACTGACGCTTACAGCCCGTCAAGCATCGCCTTGTTACGCACAGCACCCTTGTCGGCGCTGGTCGCCAGCAGGGCGTAGGCCTTCAGCGCGGTGGTCACTTTGCGTGGACGTTTCTCCACAGGCTTCCAGCCTTTCTGATCCTGCTCGGCACGGCGCCCAGCCATTTCTTCGTCGCTGATCAACAGGTTGATCGAGCGGTTCGGAATGTCGATCAGCACCTTGTCGCCGTCCTGCACCAGACCGATCGCGCCACCGGCAGCCGCTTCCGGCGAAGCGTGGCCGATGGACAGGCCCGAGGTGCCGCCGGAGAAACGACCGTCGGTGAGCAAGGCGCAGGCTTTGCCCAGGCCTTTGGATTTCAGGTACGACGTCGGGTACAGCATTTCCTGCATGCCCGGGCCGCCTTTCGGGCCTTCGTAACGAATGATCACGATGTCGCCGGCCTTCACTTCGTCCGCGAGGATGCCGCGTACGGCGCTGTCCTGGCTTTCGAAGATCTTCGCGTTGCCTTCGAACACGTGGATCGACTCGTCGACGCCCGCGGTTTTCACCACGCAGCCATCCAGCGCGATGTTGCCGTAGAGAACGGCCAGGCCGCCTTCTTTCGAGTAGGCGTGTTCGACACTGCGGATGCAGCCGTTTTCACGGTCGTCGTCCAGGGTTTCCCAACGGGTCGACTGGCTGAACGCGGTTTGCGTCGGGATGCCAGCCGGACCGGCCTTGAAGAAGTGATGCACCGCTTCGTCGTCGGTCTGGGTGATGTCCCACTTGGCGATGCCTTCGGCCAGGGTCTTGCTGTGCACGGTCGGCAGGTCGGTGTGCAGCAGGCCGCCACGGGACAGCGAGCCGAGGATGCTGAAGATCCCGCCGGCACGGTGCACGTCTTCCATGTGGTACTTCTGGATGTTCGGCGCGACCTTGCACAGTTGCGGCACGTTGCGCGAGAGACGGTCGATGTCGCGCAAGTCGAAATCGATCTCGGCTTCCTGAGCGGCGGCCAGCAAGTGCAGGATGGTGTTGGTGGAACCGCCCATGGCGATGTCCAGGGTCATGGCGTT
>Ga0255334_1000662_pt1 | contig 23458 bp, 18 predicted proteins | sample EtOH5_35cm_T3_12_FD_202080 | JGI IMG/M metagenome (GOLD analysis project Ga0255334, IMG submission 202080) | Sandy soil microbial communities from University of British Columbia, Vancouver, Canada - EtOH5_35cm_T3_129 | ecosystem: Engineered > Artificial ecosystem > Sand microcosm > Unclassified ... | reverse complement strand
TCACGTGCCACAACTGTGCAAAGTTGCGCCGAACATCCAGAAGTACCACATGGAAGACGTGCACCGCGCCGGCGGGATCTTCAGCATCCTCGGCTCGCTGGCCCGTGGCGGTCTGCTGCACACCGACCTGCCGACCGTGCACAGTAAAACCCTGGCCGAAGGCATCGCCAAGTGGGACATCACCCAGACCAACGACGAAGCGGTGCATCACTTCTTCAAGGCCGGTCCTGCGGGCATCCCGACCCAAACTGCGTTCAGCCAGTCGACCCGTTGGGAAACCCTGGACGACGACCGTGAAAACGGCTGCATCCGCAGTGTCGAACACGCCTACTCGAAAGAAGGCGGCCTGGCCGTTCTCTACGGCAACATCGCGCTGGACGGCTGCGTGGTGAAAACCGCCGGCGTCGACGAGTCGATCCACGTGTTCGAAGGCAACGCGAAGATCTTCGAAAGCCAGGACAGCGCCGTACGCGGCATCCTCGCGGACGAAGTGAAAGCCGGCGACATCGTGATCATTCGTTACGAGGGCCCGAAAGGCGGCCCGGGCATGCAGGAAATGCTGTACCCGACGTCGTACCTGAAATCCAAAGGCCTGGGCAAAGCTTGCGCCCTGCTCACCGATGGCCGTTTCTCCGGCGGTACCTCGGGCCTGTCCATCGGCCACGCTTCGCCAGAAGCGGCGGCCGGCGGCGCGATTGGTCTGGTGCAGGATGGCGACAAAGTGCTGATCGACATTCCAAACCGCTCGATCAACCTGTTGATCAGCGACGAAGAAATGGCCGGTCGTCGTGCCGAGCAGGATCAGAAAGGCTGGAAGCCTGTGGAAAAACGTCCACGTAAAGTGACCACCGCACTGAAGGCCTACGCCCTGCTGGCAACCAGCGCCGACAAGGGTGCTGTGCGTAACAAGGCGATGCTCGACGGGCTGTAAGCGTCAGTCGCAAAAATAAAAATGCCCCGCCAAGTGCGGGGCATTTTTTTGTGGCCAACTCGGTCAACTGTGGGAGCGGGCTTGCTCGCGAAAGCGGTGGGTCAGTCGACATCATCATCGGATGTGACGGCCTCTTCGCGAGCAAGCCCGCTCCCACATTGGTTCTATGGTGCTCACAAAATCTGTGTATCACCCCAACCCATGTGGGAGCGAGCTCGCTCGCGATGGCAGCGCCTCGGTCTTACTGAATCTCTTCCGGCTTCACGATCACCCAGTTCTTGTCCGCCGTGACCTGCAACCCTTCCTTGGCCTGAGCCGCCGCGTGCTTGGCCATCATGCCGTTAATCTGGTTCATGTATTTGTCTTTGCGGTTAACCCACAAGTGGATGCCACCCTTGGCCACGTCAACATCGTGGAACAGCATGTAACCGTCGCTGCTCGGGGTATCGCCGCCCACCAGTACCGGTTTTTTCCACTCGTCGATGTAGGTCAGGATCGCCGCATGCTTGCCGGCCATCCAGGTCGCCGGGGTCCACAGGTACGGGGTCAGTTCGAGGCCGAGGTTGGCCTTCTCGTCGTACTTGCCCGCGGTGATCTGCTTGCGCGCCGTGGTCAGTTCGCCGGTCTGGCGGTCCTTGAGCAGCGTGGTCACGCCGATCACGTTCTGCGGTTTGACGTTGTAGCCGTACTTCGGATCGGCGGCGACCATGCGCACCAGCTCTTCGGAGGCGGCGGTCATCACGTAGACATCGATGCCGTTCTCCATCAGCTTGTTGTAGAGCTCTTTTTGGCCGGTGAAGATTTTCGGCGGGTTGACGTCGAGGTTCTTGACCACGTCGCCTTCGTAATACGTCGCCGGCACCGGTTTACCGGACACCATCAACTCGTCGACATAGCCTTTGAGTTCCTGGAGGGTGAAGCCGGAGAACACTTGGGCGACCCATGGGTAGCAAACCATGTCGTCGACTTCGCAGAGTCGATAGTAGTAGCTGAACAAGCTTTCCTTGTGGTCGGCAGTGTCTTTGAACGGCATCAGTTTCAGGGAGGGATCGAGTTTCTCGCGGGTGATCAGGCCCTTGTTTTCCATGAACGGCAGCAACGACTCTTCGAGGTCGTAGCGGTAACTGGTGTTGTCCATGTCGAACACCGCGTAGTTACCTTTGTTGGCGTTGGCGGCAATCATTGCGTCCAGCGCCTTGGCCTGATCGGCTGGCCAATGCTTCAAATCCGTGGCGAATACCTGGCCGGCGAGGCCAAGACCCAAACTCAATCCCAACGCGGCAGCCAGAAATTTCGGTGCAAGCTTCATCGGCATTTCTCCCTGAATGAAAGACATCGACGCTAACAAATAAGTGTGACAGTCCTCGCCTGTCAGCGACCGCTCACGTCTCCATTGCGCCAGCTGCATCCCTGTGAGCGACGCGCGCTTATTCCAAAAACGACGGTTTTCATACGTTTTTGGTATTAATTCATTGGAAATCAAGCTGTTAGGCTTGCCGGTTCGCAGTCACCCCGGAAGGTGGCTGGCACAAGTCTTATCGGAGTTCTCATGAATCTGCCGCTGATCCTCAATCTGCTGGTGTTCCTCGCGTTACTTTTTGGTCTTGCACAAACCCGTCACACCACCTGGAGCCTGGCGAAAAAAGTTCTGCTCGCGCTGGTGCTGGGCGTGGTGTTCGGTGTGGCTCTGCACACCCTTTACGGTGCCGGCAACCCGGTACTGAAAGCGTCGATCGGCTGGTTCGATCTGGTGGGCAACGGTTACGTGCAGTTGCTGCAAATGATCGTGATCCCGCTGGTGTTCGCCTCGATCCTTAGCGCCGTGGCCCGCCTGCACAACGCCTCGTCGCTGGGCAAAATCAGCTTCCTGACCATCGGCACGCTGCTGTTCACCACAGCCATTGCGGCGCTGATCGGTATCGGGCTGACCAACCTGTTTGGTCTGACCGCTGAAGGCCTGGTGGCCGGCACTCAGGAAATGGCCCGTTTGCAAACCATCCAGACCGACTACGCGGGCAAGGTTGCCGACCTGAATGTGCCGCAGCTGTTGCTGTCGTTCATTCCGCAAAACCCGTTCGCCGACCTCGCTCGCGCGAAGCCGACCTCGATCATCAGCGTGGTGATTTTTGCTGCGTTCCTTGGGGTCGCGGCGCTGCAACTGTTGAAAGATGACGTCGAGAAAGGTCAGAAAGTGATCAACGCCATCGACACCCTGCAAGCCTGGGTGATGCGCCTGGTACGTCTGGTGATGAAGCTGACCCCGTACGGCGTATTGGCGCTGATGACCAAAGTGGTCGCCGGCTCCAACCTGCAGGACATCATCAAACTCGGCAGTTTCGTAGTGGTTTCCTACATCGGGCTGGGTCTGATGTTTGTGGTCCATGGCCTGTTGGTGTCGGCGGCCGGGATCAACCCGCTGCGTTTCTTCCGCAAAATCTGGCCGGTGCTGACGTTTGCTTTCACCAGCCGTTCCAGTGCGGCGACCATTCCGCTGAGCATCGAAGCCCAGACCAGCCGTTTGGGTATTCCACAGTCCATCGCCAGTTTCGCCGCGTCGTTCGGCGCGACCATTGGCCAGAACGGTTGTGCCGGTCTGTACCCGGCGATGTTGGCAGTGATGGTTGCACCGACTGTGGGCATCAACCCGCTGGACCCACTGTGGATCGCGACGCTGGTGGCGATTGTGACGCTGAGCTCGGCGGGTGTGGCCGGAGTGGGCGGTGGCGCGACGTTTGCCGCGTTGATCGTGTTGCCGGCGATGGGCTTGCCGGTGTCACTGGTGGCGTTGCTGATTTCGGTTGAGCCACTGATTGATATGGGGCGCACGGCGTTGAACGTGAGTGGTTCGATTACCGCCGGTGCGATCACCAGCCAGATCATGCAACAGACCGATAAAGAGCTGCTGGATGCGGATGAGCATTCGGAGTTGGCTCACGCTTAAATTTTTTAGCGTCTGATCCGGCCTCATCGCCAGCAGGCTGGCTCCCACAGGGATTTTGCGTGTTCACACAATCCGTGTTTCACCTCAAACCCACTGTGGGAGCCAGCCTGCTGGCGATGCTTTTAGGCCTTTTCCCACACCTCGAAGTTGTACGCCGGCTTGTCGCCTTCAGCCGGATTCGGAACATTCGACACCAGTTTCCACTGCCCCAAATCAAACTCTGGAAACCACGCATCCCCTTCCGGGCTCAGCGCCACGCGCGTCAAATACAGCCGATCAGCCTGGGCCAACCCCTGCGCATATAACTGCGCCCCACCAATCAGCATCAGCTCATCGACGCCCTGTTCCCGCGCCCACTCTTCAGCGCGAACCACTGCAGCCGCAAGCGACGGATAAACCTCCGCACCTTCCAACTTCAGATCCGCCTGACGGCTGACCACGATGTTCAACCGGCCCGGCAACGGGCGACCGAGGGAATCCCAGGTCTTGCGACCCATGATGATCGGCTTGCCGAGGGTCGTGGCCTTGAAGTATTTGAAGTCCCCCGGCAAGTGCCAGGGCATGCTGTTGTCGACGCCGATCACACGGTTTTCACCGAGGGCTGCGATCAGGCTGAGGGGGAGTGATTTAGTCATGTCGGCGAGGATACCAGAGCCTCCCGTACCCCGATAAGCGCCACAGCGGTTATGCTCACCGTTCAATTGAGCGACGGGATGCCGCGTGACTGAACTGACTCCACTGCAAAACCTCTGGCTGACCGAGACGGTGCGCCTGCGTGAAGAACACGCCGGCCCCCTGGATGATCTGGAAGCCAACCGACTGGCCCGCAGCGCGGGCGGCGATCTGCCGACACGTATTCAACGCCGTGCCCTGTGGCTGGCCGAGCGCGATGGGCTGACCAGCGCCCTCAAACATTGGCTTCAAGGCGCGCGTCTGGCGCTGATCGTGATGGCGGTGCTGGCCATTGCCAGCGGCGCCGGTCTGGCGTTTGCCGCGTTGGGCGACGGACAAACTCCGGTGAATGTGTTCTGGGCTTTGGGCAGTTTGCTCGGGCTGAACCTGATTCTATTGCTGAGCTGGGCCTTGGGCCTGGCCTTCGCTGGCGAACACGGCGCCACCCTCGGCCGCTTATGGTTATGGCTCAGCGAAAAACTCGCCCGCAATGCCAAAGCCGCGCAACTGGCCCCGGCCCTGCTGCTCTTGCTGCAACGACAGAAACTCAATCGCTGGGCGGTCGGCATACTGGTCAACAGCTTGTGGTTGCTGGCGATGCTCAGCGCACTGGTCATGCTATTGATGCTGATGGCGACCCGCCGTTATGGCTTCGTCTGGGAAACCACGCTCCTGGGCGGCGACACTTTCGTCGCCATGACCCAAGCCCTCGGTGCCCTGCCGGCCATGCTGGGTTTCAACGTTCCGACCGTGGAAATGATCCGCGCCAGCGGCGACGCCGCATTGAATATCGAAAGCGCCCGTCAGGCCTGGGCAACATGGCTGGTCGGCGTGCTGGTGGTCTACGGTGTTTTGCCGCGACTGTTGCTGGCGCTGTTTTGCCTGTGGCGCTGGAAAACCGGCCAAGCGGCATTGCATCTGGATTTGAACCTGCCCGGTTACGCCCAACTGCGCGAACGGCTGATGCCGACCAGCGAACGCCTGGGCATCAGCGACGCTGAGCCAGAGCAATTGCACCGTATTGAAAGCGGTGTCAGCGACCTGCCAAGCGATGGCGCGCTGTTGGTGGCCATCGAGCTGGACGACCAACGCCCCTGGCCACCGCCACTGCCGAAATCCGTGAGCAACGCCGGCGTCCTCGACAGTCGCGAATCGCGGCACAAACTCCTCGAACAGCTGAGTCGCTTCCCCCCGGCCCGTCTGGCCATCGCTTGCGATCCGCGACGTTCGCCGGACCGCGGCAGTCTGGCACTGATCGCCGAACTGGCCCGCAGCGCCAGCGCCACCCGCGTCTGGCTGCTGCAAGCTCCGCCGGGTGAAGCGCTGGATGCCGAAAGGGTCGGCGACTGGCACGTGGCGCTGCAACAGCTGGACTTGCCGTTCGCCGATTGCGCGCCGTTGAACTGGCTGGAGAGCGGTCATGACTAATCCATGGAAACCGCCCTTGAAGCTCGCAGTGGTCGGCCACACCAACGTCGGCAAAACCTCATTGCTGCGCACCCTGACCCGCGATGTCGGTTTCGGTGAGGTGTCTCATCGCCCCAGCACCACACGACACGTCGAAGGCGCACGGTTGTCGGTGGACGGCGAGCCGTTGCTCGACCTCTACGACACCCCCGGCCTGGAAGATGCCATCGCCCTGCTCGACTATCTCGAACGCCTGGAGCGTCCCGGTGAACGCCTCGACGGCCCGGCACGGTTAGCGCGATTTCTTGATGGCAGCGAAGCACGACAACGGTTTGAACAGGAAGCCAAGGTGCTGCGGCAACTGCTGACCTGCGACGCCGGTCTCTACGTGATCGACGCCCGGGAACCGGTGCTGGCCAAGTACCGCGACGAACTGGAAGTGTTGGCCAGCTGCGGCAAACCGCTACTGCCGGTGCTGAATTTTGTCAGCAGCGCCAACCACCGCGAACCGGATTGGCGCGAAGCGTTGGCACGCCTCGGCTTGCACGCATTGGTGCGCTTCGACAGCGTCGCACCGCCGGAGGATGGCGAACGTCGACTGTATGAAAGCCTCGCCCTGCTGCTGGAGAACGCCCGCCCGCAACTGGAACGCTTGATCGCCGATCAGCAAGCCCAACGCCAGGCCCGGCAACAGAGTGCTGCGCGGCTGATTGGCGAATTATTGATCGACTGCGCCGCGTGCCGGCGCAGCGTGATCAGCGAAGCCGAGCAAGAACAGCAAGCCATCAACGAACTGCGCAAAGCGGTTCGACAACGGGAACAACGCTGCGTCGAAGCGCTGCTCAAGCTCTACGCCTTCCGTCCACAGGACGCGGCGGCCAGTGACCTGCCGCTGCTCGATGGCCGCTGGGGTGACGACCTGTTCAACCCGGAAACCCTGAAACAGCTCGGCGTGCGAGTCGGTGGCGGTATCGCGGCCGGCGCGGCAGCCGGGGCCGGAGTCGACTTGCTGGTAGGCGGCCTGACCCTCGGTGCAGCCGCATTGGCTGGAGCGATTGCCGGTGGCGCCCTGCAAACGGCCCGCAGTTATGGCAGTCGGTTGATGGGCAAGATCAAAGGCCAGCGCGAACTGACCGTCGATGACAGCGTGCTGCGGCTATTGGCGCTGCGTCAGCGACAACTGCTGCAAGCACTCAATGCGCGTGGGCATGCGGCGATGGACAGCATTCAAGTCGCCACACCTCAGGACAAGACCTGGCGCGAAGGCAAACTGCCCGAACCGCTGAACAAGGCCCGGGCGCATCCGCAATGGTCGTCGCTTAATCCGCATTCGAAGTTGAATCAGGCGGAGCGGCAAGAGCAGATCGAAGTATTGGCGCAGCAACTCTGAACCTGATCGTTCCCACGCTCCTGCGTGGGAATGCAGCCCGTGACGCTCCGCGTCACTGGACGCGGAGCGTCCCTTGAGGCATTCCCACGCAGAGCGTGGGAACGAGCAACCACTACCAATCGACCTTCAGAAACTCTCTCACCAACGACCTGACACGACTGCGATCCGTGCGATCCGCGCGTCCGTCATTGTCCACATCCGAACTCAGTATCACCTCCAGTCCACCATCGTTATCAAGATCGTGAGCCGCAGCTTTATAGGCAATCTTCTGCCCCTCATGAAAATGCAGCCGCACCGTTTCAGGTGTGCCATCAGCGGATGGATTCTGCGAGAAGATGCGCAAGTGCCGCGCCTCACCTTCACCCTCGTTGAACCAGGCGCATTTCAAATAGGTTTTGCCGAGCGACCTGAGTTGTTGCCGATCAGCATCCGTGGTCTCACGCTGCAATTGTTCATCTTCATAGAACTGGAAATGAACGGTATCTGCCGAGCCCTTCCCGCTTCGATCCTGTGCAATCACTTTCAAATAACGCATCCGTGCGCTTCCTTGCGAAAAGCCCAGATTGAACCGTTATCGCAAGCCCCTCCATCCGCCGTTTCTCAATTGCCTGTGAGACAACTCATTGCGCCTCGCGGGACAATAGACCGACCGCTTTGCGTTTCAACACTTCCAGATCAATCACCGGCACCGCCATCTCCTTTGCCAGCTCATCCCACTGGCGCATGCGCAGACTGACCTCGCACAACGGATCTTGCTCGAAGGCTTCAGCCTCGGCGACCGTCATCACCCCGCCCTGATACTCCAGCGTCCGACGACTGGCTTCACTCAAGCGCTCGTAGTAACCCGGTTCTTTAAGTGTCAGATAACGCTTGGCCTGAACGTGATACTCCACCAGCCGTGCCATGCGCTCGCTGAAACCTGCACGGCGTAAATAATCCGCGCCCAGGCGCTCGTGACTGACCACGCCGAAGCCGCCCATGTTCTCGGCACTCTCTGCGCAGATATGCCCGATGTCGTGGAAGAACGCGGCCAGCACCACTTCGTCATCGAAGCCCTCGGCCATCGCTAGTTCGGCGGCCTGGGACATGTGCTCGATCTGCGACACCGGTTCGCCGATGTAATCGCTGTCGCCAAAGCGCTCGTACAGACCGAACACCTCGGCGATCACTTGCTCATTGCGGTCCATCAATGCTCTCCCAACAACGTTGCTACGTTGCGTTCAGCCATCGCTGGCCCGACGCTCATGCCGACACCCGTGTGCATCAGCGCCACGCTCACGCCCGGCATCGGCCGCAGGAACGAGAACGGCCCCGGCCCCCGTGAACCATAGACGCCCTGCCAACGTTCAACCACTTGCACCTTGCAACCCAGGGTGTGTTCCGCGAGCTCAAGCATCCAGTTATCCACCTGCTCAGCGTTGAACGGCGACGGGTCGCTGCCGTAATGGTGGGAGTCGCCGATGATCAATTCGCCATACGGTGTCGGGCTGATCAGCAGGTGAATGCCGTTTTCATGCAGGTGCGGCGCGTCTCGCAGGATTTGCGCCTGCACCGCCGCCGCTTCCGGCAGATCGGCGAAGGCGCCGTAGTGCACGCAGCTCAAACCGGTGAGCAACGCGTGTTGCAGGTTGAGGTTGATTTGCGGCCGGGCGCGAAGCATTTGCAGGCGGCAGATTTGCGGGTTGAGTTCAGCGATCGGCTCGGCCAGCAGCGTCTGATAATCGTGGCCGGAACAGACGATGATCTGCTCGGCACTGAAGGATCCGGCGGTGCTGTGCAAGCGGCCGGGCTCGATGTCGCGCACGAGAGTGGAGAAGTGAAACGTGACGCCGAGTTCGCGGCGCAGGTAGTCGATCAGCGCTGGAATCGCTTCACGGGAATACAGTTGCTGATCGTCCATCCCGTGCAACGCGGCGCGGTGATGGCTGAACTGGCCGCGGTACACATCACGCAATGCAGCGCCACGCAGCAGGTTGACGCGGTAACCGTGTTCCACGGCGCGACCGGCGCAGAAGGCTTCCAGCAGGTGTTCTTCGGCTTCGGTGCGGGCAAACAGGTACGAGCCGTTGCGCTTGAGTTGCAGGTCGGCGAGTTGCGCCCATTGACCCCAGATCTCGCGGCTGGCTTTGGCCAGTTCGAACATCGGGCCCGGTGGTTGGCCGGTGACCAGGGCCTGGCCGAAGTTGCGCACCGAGGCGCCCAAAGGCGTTTCGCTGCGTTCGAAAACGGTGACTTTCAGACCGCGCCGGGCGGCGGCGTAGGCGTGGGACAGACCGAGGATGCCGGCGCCGACGATCAGCATGTCGTTGTGGTGTGTCATGGGGTTTTGTCCTGAATTCACGACCGCTATCGCGAGCAGGCTCGCTCCCACAGTTGATGGGGGACAACCCCAAATCTCCATCCACTGGAGATCCAATGTGGGAGTGAGCCTGCTCGCGATGGGGCCCTCTCAGCCAATGAAGATCTTACTTGGCAGCCACTTTCTCGGACTTGCCGTCATAGCGCTTGCGCCATTCGGTCAGGATTTCTTCGCGATTCTTCGACGCCCAGGCGAAGTCGTTCTTGATCAAACGCTGCTCATAATCCGCCGGCAATTCGGTCTGCGGCTTGGCAATACCCGGTTGCGCGAGCACGGCGAAGTTCTCTTTATAAAGCTCCATCGCTGCCGGGCTGGCGGAGAAGTCAGCCAGTTTCTTCGCCGCTTCTTCGTGCGGTGAGCCCTTGATCACAGCCGTCGCTTCGATCTCCCAGCCCAGGCCTTCTTTCGGCAGGATGATGTCCAGTGGCGCGCCTTGGCGTTTCAACTGAACGGCCGGGTATTCAAAGGAAATACCAATCGGGAATTCGCCCGCCGCCGCCAGTTTGCAAGGCTTGGAACCGGAGTGAACGTACTGGCCGATGTTCTGGTGCAGGTCGTCCATGTACTGCCAGCCCTGCTTTTCGCCGAAGGTTTGCAGCCAGGCGCTGACATCGAGGAAACCGGTGCCGGACGAGGCCGGGTTCGGCATCACGATCTTGCCTTTGTACTCAGGCTTGGTCAGGTCCTGCCAGCTCACCGGTTTGCTCAGGCCCTGCTTCTCGGCCTCGACGGTGTTGAAGCAAATGGTCGCAGCCCAGACGTCCATGCCGACCCAGGCTGGCGGGTTGGCGGCGTCGCGGTAGTTGCCGCCGATTTTGCCCAGGTCCTTCGGCGCGTAGCTTTGCAGCATGCCTTGCTGATCAAGAATCGCCAGGCTTGAAGCCGCCAGGCCCCAGACCGCGTCAGCCTGCGGGCGAGCTTTTTCGGCCAGCAGCTTGGCGGTGATGATGCCGGTGGAGTCGCGCACCCACTTGATCTCGACGTCCGGGTTGGCTTTTTCGAAAGCTTCTTTATAGGTCTTCAGTTGTTCGGCTTCGAGGGCGGTGTACACCGTCAACTCGGTTTTCGCCGCGAAGGCGTTCAGGCTGAAAGCGGTGAGGACAGCAGCGGCCAGGGCCAGGGGCTTGAACATGATCTTTTCCTGTTTTTGAGTTGAGGGGCTTTCGGTTTTAGGAGCAGCGAATCAATGACCAGGCGCGGTCTGCCGCCAAGCCTGGGAGCGGCGCAACAAACCGCGCGAGGCCCAGGCCAGCAGCAGGGACACGCCCGCCGAGGTGAACAGAATCAGGGTCGACATCGCCGCTGCGCCGCCGACGTTGCCGGCGTCGTCCATGTTCAGCACCGCCACCGCCGCGAGGATGGTGTCGGGGCTGTAGAGGAAGATCGCTGCCGAGACGGTGGTCATGGCCGAGACGAACAGGTAGCGCACGATGTCCAGCAGCGCCGGCAGGCAGATCGGCACGGTGACGCGCAGGTAATGCCGATACAGCGGCGCCTTGAGCGACAGCGCGGCGGCTTCGAACTCGGCGTCGAGTTGGCGCAGTGCGGTGGTGGCGGTCATTTGCGCGGTGGTCAAATAGTGAGCAATGGTGCAAACCACCAGCAGGGTCATGGTCCCGTAGAGCACATGCAGCGGGTTGCCCGTGAGGTTGAAGAAGAAGACATAACCCAGGCCCAGCACCAGACCCGGCACCGCCATCGGTACGAAACTGAGCATGCGCAGTGTCAGATTCAGCCCTCGTTGGCCCTTGGTTTTTTCCATCAGGTAGGCGCCGGTGAAGATCAGCACGCTGCCGATCAACGCCGTGCATAAGGCCATCTTCACGCTGTTGCCATAGGCCAGCCAGCCACCGCCCGCGGTGTCGTTGAACTGGTAATGATTGAGCGACAGCGACAGGTTGTACGGCCAGAATTTCACCAGTGACGAATACACCGCCATGCCGAACACCAGCAGCAACACCGCGCAGATCAGCAGCACGATGGCCAGGTAGCAACCGTCCCGTAGTTTCGACGGCGCCGGTTGAAAGACCTGCGCCCGACCGCTCATGGAGTCGCCGTGACGCCGACGCAACCAGGCATCGACACCGAAGCTGAACAGCGCCGGCAGCAGCAGGACCATGCCGATCAACGCGCCGCGACCGAATTGTTGCTGGCCAACCACGGCTTTGTAGGCTTCCAGCGCCAGCACTTGATAGTCGCCACCGACCACCACGGGCACGCCGAAGTCGGTGATGGTCAGGGTGAACACCAGACAGAACGCCGCGAACACAGCCTGACGAGTCGCAGGCCACGTGATGCTGCGAAACGCCTTCGCCGGACTGGCGCCCATGCTGGAGGCGGCATCGAACAGTCGCGCATCCGCCAGGGACAGCGCCGACAGCAGAATCATCAGCGCGTGTGGGAAGGTGTAGATGACCTCACCCAGAACAATGCCCCAGAAGCCGTAGATATTGTCCGAGAGCAAACCGCGCAACATGCCCTGGTTGCCGAACAGATAAACCAGCGCAATGCCCGGCAACATCGACGGCGCCATCAGCGGCAACAGAGACATGCCGCGCCAGATACCTTTACCCGGAATCAATGTGCGTTGCAGCGCGTAGGCAAACAGGTAGGCCAGCGGTACGACAATCGCCGCCACGCTGAGGGAAACTTTCAGGCTATTGCCGAGCAACCAGTGGAAATTGGCACTGGTCAGCAATTCACGGGCGGCCACCAGACCGCCGCCCTGCCCGGCTTCCGAACTGAAACCGCGCCAGAAGATCGCCAGCAACGGCATCAGTACCGCGACGCCGAGCAACACCAGTAACAGGACCTTGCCGCCGACCACGAACACCCGGTCGCCGATCTCGGCACGGGAGGTCTGCCGAACCTGCTTGTGCGGGATCGGCAGCGCGAGGTTCGCGCTCATCAGGCAAACACCTGCAGGCTGCGCGGAGGCAAGGCGACCATGATCTGTTGCGCGCCAAGACGCGGCATGGCTTCCGGCGCCAGTTCCGCCAGCAATGCATGACCCGGCAGTTGATCGAGTTCGAAGCTCATGCGGCAGCGGTTGCCGAGAAAGGTGATTTCGCGAACCTTGGCCGGGAACAGGTTTTCTTCATGCACGGGCGGGTTGACGTTGATCGCTTCCGGGCGGCAAAACAGACGACCCGATGCGGCGTTGCCCGAATCGGCGGCCAGGCGCATGTTCATCCCGCCGACCTGGGCGTGGCTGTCGCTGCTGCGCTGGAAGGGCAGCCAGTTGCCCTGGCCGACGAACTCCGCCACAAACGGTGTGGCCGGGCGGTCGTAGATTTCCTGCGGGGTGGCGTATTGCTCGACCTTGCCGTTGTTCATCACGGCGATGCGGTCGGCCATCAGCATGGCTTCGTCCTGATTGTGGGTGACCATCAGGGTGGTGATGCCGAGGTTGCGCTGCAATTGGCGCAGTTCGGTGCACAGGTGCTCGCGTACCCGGGCATCGAGGGCCGACATCGGTTCGTCCAGCAGCAGCAACGAAGGTGCTGGCGCCAATGCCCGAGCGAGTGCGACGCGCTGCTGTTGGCCGCCGGACAATTGGCCGGGGTACTTTTTCTCACTGCCGATCAGGCCGACCAGCTCCAGCATCTGACCGACACGTTTGCGCACTTCATCGCGACCACTGCCGGCGAGGCCGTAGGCAATGTTCGCTTCGACGGTGAGATTGGGGAACAGCGCGTAGGACTGAAACAGAATGCCGTAGTCCCGAGCCTGAGGCGCCAAATGGGAAACGTCGCGATCGCCGAGGTACAACTCGCCGCTGTCCTGCTTCTCAAGACCGGCGATGCAACGCAACAAAGTGGTTTTGCCGCAGCCCGATGGACCGAGCAGGCACACCAACTCACCGGCCGCCACGTCGAGGGAAACGTTATCCAGCGCGGTGAAGGCGCCGAAGCGCTTCTGCACGCCGCGCACTTTCATCGGCGCGCCGGGGTTGGTCAGGGCAGTTGCGATCGAGTGGTTCATGGACAGGCCTCATCAAGCAGATGAAGGCCATCCTAGGTTTGTAATGCGTCCGTCATGTGGCAGTGAGGCAAAAACGGCTGATAGTGGTATTCGAGGATTTGGGTTCACCGCCGATCGTTCCCACGCTCTGCGTGGGAATACCTCAACGGACGCTCCGCGTTCGGCTCTTGGGACGCAGAGCGTCCCGGGCTGCATTCCCACGCGGAGCGTGGGAACGATCATTACGCGGGGGCCATTTCCTGCGCCAACCCCAGAAACGCCGCCGGCAGCCGTGCGCCTTTTCGCTCTTTGAGGCAGTACAAGTATTCGGGAATCTGCGGCGCATTCTCGATGGTCAGCACGCGCAGTTGCGGATCATGCGGCACTTCCTGCCGGGCAATGATGCTGATGCCGATGTTGCGCAACACCGCCTCACGGATCGACTCACGGCTGCCAATCTCCAGCAGCGGCCCGAAACTCACCCCGGCGCTGGCCAGCAATTCCTCGGTCAGATGTCGAGTGGTCGACCCCGATTCGCGCATCAATAACGTATGCCCGGCCAACGCACTGAGCGGCACATGGTCGTGGACCGCCAGCGGATGATTGCGATGCACCGCCAGCACCAGCGGATCGCTGCCGAGCACCCGGCGAATCAGCCGTGCATCGTCGAGCAACTGCGACGACGCCGCGACATCCACCCGATAATCCTCCAGCGCTTCAAGTACCTGCTGGGAGTTGCCGATCTCCACTGACACTTCCACCTGCGGCAAGCGCTCGCGAAAGGTCTTCACCAGATCGAGGATGTAATACGGCGCAGTCGCGGCGATGCGCAACGTGCCTTGGACCTGACCGCTGTTACGCAGGAAAAACTCGATGTCGGCTTCCTGCTGCAACAGCACCTTGACCATCGGCAACAGCCGCGCACCTTCATCGCTGACGCTGAGGCGGCGGCCGCCACGGTAGAACAGTTCAACCGAGTACTGACTTTCCAGATTGCGAATCTGCGTGGTCACCGTGGGTTGGCTCAGGCCAAGCTTTTTCGCCGCCAGGGTAATGCTGCCCAGGCGAGCAACCATGTAAAACGCCTTCAGCTCGGCACTCAGCACACCCTTCCCCCATCGCTTATTTGCGCAACAGGCGCAAACCGTTAAACACCACCAACAGGCTCACGCCCATGTCGGCGAACACCGCCATCCACATGGTGGCGATCCCGGCGAAGGTTACCCCAAGAAAGATCGCTTTGATGACCAATGCCAAGGCAATGTTCTGTTTGAGGATGCTTGAGGTTTGCCGTGACAGCCGGATGAAGGTCGGGATCTTGCGCAGATCGTCGTCCATCAGGGCGACATCGGCGGTCTCGATGGCGGTATCGGTGCCCGCCGCCGCCATGGCAAAACCGATCTCGGCTCGCGCCAGCGCCGGAGCGTCGTTGATACCGTCGCCGACCATGCCGACGTTATGGCCCCGGGCATAAAGGGCGTCGATGGCTTGCAGCTTGTCGGTCGGCAGCAGATCGCCCTTGGCCTCGTCGATGCCGACTTGCGCGGCAATCGCCTGAGCGGTGTGGACGTTGTCGCCGGTCAGCATCAGGGTTTTGATGCCCAGCTCGTGCAGTTGCTGGATCGCCTCGCGGCTGGACTCTTTCACGGTGTCGGCCACAGCGAACAGCGCCAATGGGCCGGATTTGTCGAGCAGCAGCACCACGGACTTGCCCTGTTTCTCCAGTGCGAACAGCTTTTCCTCCAGCGCAGGCGAGCACAGGTTCAGTTCTTCCACTAAACGGTGATTACCCAAGTGGTAAACCTGACCGTTAATTTCGCCGCGCACTCCGCGACCGGCCAGGGCCTCAAAGTTATCCACAATCAGCGGAGCGAATTGTTTATCCACAGCCGCGTTGGCAATGGCCAAGGACACCGGGTGATCGGAGCGACCGGCCAGCGCCGCCGCAATCGCCGGGGCTGATGCGTCCGCGGTCGGATCAAGCGACAGGTAATCGGTCTGCACCGGTTTGCCGTGCGTGATGGTGCCGGTCTTGTCCAAGGCCAGGTAATCGAGCTTGTAACCGCCCTCCAGATAGACGCCGCCCTTCACCAGAATGCCTTTGCGCGCCGCCGCCGCGAGGCCGCTGACGATGGTCACCGGGGTGGAAATCACCAGCGCACATGGGCAGGCGACCACCAGCAACACCAGCGCTCGGTAGATCCAGTCGAACCATACGGCGCCCATGAACAGCGGCGGGATTACCGCAACGGCGAGCGCCAGGATGAACACCGCCGGGGTGTAGATTTTCGAGAAGCTGTCGACGAAACGCTGGGTCGGCGCCCGCGCGCCCTGGGCCTGTTCCACGGCGTGGATGATTCGCGCCAGGGTCGAGTTGTTGGCCGCCGCGGTTACCGAGTATTCCAGGGAGCCAGACTGGTTGATGGTGCCGGCGAAGACTTTATCGCCGATGGTCTTCTCCACCGGCAGGCTTTCACCGGTGATCGGCGCCTGATTGATGGTCGAACTGCCCGACACCACTTCACCGTCCAGACCGATCCGCTCGCCGGGACGTACCCGCACTCGTGCCCCCAACTCGATGGCTTTGACCGGCTGCAAGACCCAACTACCGTCGGCCTGCTGCACCGTGGCCTGTTCCGGGGCCATCTGCATCAGACCACCGATGGCGTTGCGTGCCCGGTCCAAAGACTTGGCCTCGATCAACTCGGCTACGGTGAACAGAAACATCACCATCGCCGCTTCCGGCCACTGACCGATCAGGATCGCGCCGGTCACCGCGATGCTCATCAGCGCGTTGATGTTCAGGTTGAGGTTTTTAAGTGCGATCCAGCCTTTTTTATAGGTGCCGAGGCCGCCGCTGAGGATCGAGATCAGCGCGATGACCGCCACCACCCAGTTCGGCGCAGCGCTGGTGAAGTGGATAACTTCGGCGACCAACGCGCCAACACCCGACAGCGCCAAGGGCCACCAGGGCTTTTTCTCGGGCGCCGGTGCAGGCAGTTCAGCGCCCTGCTCCAGCGGCTCGGCCTGCATGCCAAGGGACTTGATCGCGTCGATGATCGGCGCAGTGCTCGGCAGGTCATGAGTGACACCCAACACGCGGTTGATCAGGTTGAATTCCAGTTGCTGCACGCCCACGAGTTTGCCGAGTTTGTTCTCGATCAGCGTCTGCTCGGTCGGGCAATCCATGGCGTCGATGCGGAAATTGCTCAGTCGCGCGCCAGCCGTTGTGGTTTCACTCAACTTGATCAGCGACGGTGCAGCCACTTTGGCGGAACAGCAGGAATCCCCGTGGCCGCCATGCTCATGCTTCTGTACAGGCTGCAGCTTGTGGCTGTGATCGTGATCGTGATCGTGATCGTGATCAGCCTCGGGTTTGTGCGTGTGAAGGGAATCGCTCATTGGGTCGCGTCCGGAAAGGTGCCTGTTGCCAAGTAAAGACCCTGTAGCCACTATAGGGTCAAGCATCCTTTTGGAGATTGTCGTCATGAAGATCGGAGAACTGGCCAAACTCACCGACTGCGCCGTGGAAACCATCCGCTACTACGAGCGCGAAAACCTGCTGCCGGAGCCGGCCCGCAGCGACGGCAACTACCGCGTCTACACCCAGGCCCACGCCGAGCGCCTGACGTTCATCCGCAACTGCCGCACCCTCGACATGACGCTGGAAGAAATCCGCAGCCTGCTGGCCCTGCGCGACAGCCCGCAGGATCAGTGTGAAAGCGTGAATGCGCTGATCGACGAACACATTCATCACGTGAAGGCGCGGATTGACGGGTTGATGGCATTGCAGACACAGCTGCTCGACCTGCGCCAACGTTGCAGCGAAGGGCCGGATATCGATCAGTGCGGGATTTTGCAGCGGCTGGAGGTCAGTGGCGGGGTTGTGGCGACGGAGGTTGAGCATTCCCATGTTGGCCGCAGCCACGGGCATTAAGCACACCACAAAACCCTGTAGGAGCCGAGCTTGCTCGCGATAGCGGTTAGTCAGACACATCAATGTTGAATGTGCTGCCGCCATCGCGAGCAAGCTCGGCTCCTACAGGGTCTGCGGTAGTTCTTTAGACCGCCATCGGTGCGGTCATTGGGGCGTGGTGCTCGTAGCCTTCCAGCGAAAAATCGCTCGGTTCGATCAACTCCAGCCACTCCGGCTGATAAACACCGGTCTTGGCAAACTCAGGCACACGGTCGCTGATCACCAGTTTTGGCATCGGGAACGGCTCGCGCTTGAGCTGTTCATTGAGCATGTCCAAATGGTTTTCATAAACGTGGGCATCACCAATGAAATAGGTGAACCAGCGCGGCGTGTAGCCGGTCAGGCGACCGATCAAGCTCAGCAGCGCGGCGCCTTCGGTGAGGTTGAACGGCGTGCCCAGGCCCAAATCATTGGAGCGGATGTACAGAGTCAAAGAGATCTCTTTGGTCTCCACATTCGGGTGGAACTGGTACAGCAAGTGGCACGGCGGCAAGGCCATTTCATCAAGTTGGGCCACGTTCCAGCCGTGGAACAGGATGCGGCGGCTGCCCGGGTCTTTGATGATGGTGTCGACACACTGGCGGATCTGGTCGATCGCCTTGTACAGCACCACGTAAGCCTGGCCGTCTTCTTCGCCTTCGGCGATCTGGCGGTAGCCCTGATTCAGGGTCTGCTCGATGGCGGCCTGGTTGCTGACCGGGATCTGCTTGTATGCCGGCCATTTGCGCCATTGCACGCCGTAGATCTCGCCGAGGTCGTCCTCGCCCTGACGGAACGGGTTGGCCAACCACTGGGCGTTTTCGTTGGCGTTCTGATCCCAGACCTTGCAGCCCAGCGCACGGAACTCGGCGGCATTGTTCACCCCGCGCAGAAAACCGCACATCTCGCCGATAGCCGATTTGAAGGCCATTTTGCGGGTGGTGATCGCCGGGAAACCTTCCTTCAGGTCATAACGCAGCATCGCGCCAGGGAAGCTGATGGTGTTCACGCCGGTGCGGTTGGCCTGTTTGGTGCCGTTCTTGATGACGTGGGCGACCAGTTCGAGATATTGCTTCATGAGTTACCTGTGTCCTTGAACCCGGGACCGTCGCCCCGGGGTTCGAATTTATACAGCCGCCGCTGGAGCCGCCGGTGCACGGTGATACGCCAGCCAGATCAGGTACAGACCGCCGACGATCATCGGTACGCACAGCACCTGACCCATGGTCAGCCAGTTCCAGGCCAGATAGCCCAGTTGCGCATCCGGTACGCGGACGAATTCGACGATGAAACGGAAGATGCCATAGAACAGCGCGAACATCCCGGACACCGCCATGGTCGGCCGCGGCTTGCGCGAGAACAACCAGAGAATGGCGAACAGCGCCACGCCTTCGAGGGCGAACTGATAGAGCTGCGACGGGTGGCGCGCCAGTTGCGCCGGATCGGTCGGGAAGACCATCGCCCACGGCACATCGGTGGCCTTGCCCCACAACTCGGCGTTGATGAAGTTGCCGATACGTCCGGCGCCCAGACCGATCGGCACCATCGGTGCGACGAAGTCCATCAGCTGGAAGAACGACTTGCCGTTCTTTTTACCGAACCACAACGCGGCCAGCATCACGCCGATGAATCCGCCGTGGAACGACATGCCGCCCTTCCACACTTCAAAGATCAACAACGGGTTGGCGATGTAAGCACTCAGATCGTAGAACAGCACATAGCCCAAGCGGCCGCCGACAATGACGCCCATCGACATCCAGAACACCATGTCGGAGAGTTTCTCTTTACTCCAGGTCGGGTCGAAGCGGTTCAACCGGCGCGACGCCAGCAGCCAGGCGCCGCCGATGCCGATCAGGTACATCAAGCCGTACCAGTGGATTTTCAGCGGACCGATGGCCAATGCCACCGGGTCGATCTGCGGGTAAGGCAGCATTGCGACTCCTCGTTAGAGTTGAAACCTTTAAAATTCCCGGGCGACGCTGTCACGCCAGGATTAAGCCAGGATTGCGCTGCGTCAGAGCAGGAAATTCAGGCCGACGCAGAACAGCAAAGCGGCGAACAGTCTTTTCAGCAACCTCGGCGACAGGCTGTGGGCCAGTCGTGCGCCAAGGCGAGCGAAGAACATGCTGGTCAGGGCAATCCCCAGCAGCGCCGGCAAATAAACAAAACCGAGACTATGGGCCGGCAACAATGGATCGTGCCAGCCCAGAATCATGAAAAATAATGCACTGGACAAGGCAATCGGCAGGCCGCAGGCGGATGAAGTCGCCACGGCTTGCTGCATCGGTACGCTGCGCCAGGTCAGGAACGGCACCGTCAGCGAGCCGCCACCAATCCCGAAAATCGCCGAGGCCCAGCCAATCACACTGCCGGCCACGGTCAGACCGACTTTACCCGGTACCGTTCGGCTGGCCTTGGGTTTGAAATCCAGTGCCAGTTGCGCAGCGATGACCAGGGCGAAGACGCCAATGATTTTCTGCAGGTTGGGCCCGGAGATCGCTTCAGCCGTCAGCGCGCCGAAACCGGCGCCGATGAGAATACCGAGGGTCATCCAGGCAAAAATCGGCCAACGTACGGCACCGCGGCGGTGATGCTCGCGGATCGCATTGACCGAGGTAAATATGATTGTCGCCAGGGACGTGCCGACCGCCAGGTGCGTGAGGATCGACGGATCGAACCCTTGCAGCTTGAAACTGTAGACCAGCACCGGAACGATAATGATCCCGCCGCCGACCCCGAACAGCCCGGCCAGCACACCTGCACAGGCGCCGAGCGCCAGATAGAGCAGAAATTCCATGCGCATCCCCAAATGAGAGCGGCATGGTAACGGATGCATGGCCTCAAGCTCCACTGGATGGCGATGGATACCCACACGATGACTGAGTAGAGTGGGCAGAAAACACACAAGGACTGCCTTATGTGCCTGATTGTTTTCGCTTGGCGGCCGGGTCACGCTCAGCCGCTGATCGTGGCGGCCAACCGCGACGAATTCTATGCCCGGCCCAGCCTGCCGCTGGCGCAATGGCCCGAAGCACCCCACGTGCATGCCGGTCGCGATCTGGAAGCCGGAGGCACCTGGCTCGGTGTTGGCGCCCATGGACGCTTCGCCGCGCTGACCAATATCCGCGATCCGCATCAGCCGCCCGCGCGCAAATCGCGAGGTGAACTGGTCGCACGATTCCTCACCGGCGACATGTCGATAGATGACTACTTGGCGGACGTTGTCGGACGTTCACTGGAATATGCCGGATTTAACCTGCTGGTCGGCAATGCCAACGAACTGTGGCACTTCAATGCCCGGGAGACTGAGGCGGTGATGCTGCCACCGGGGGTTTATGGGTTGTCGAACGCCGGGCTGGATACGCCGTGGCCGAAACTGCTCAAAGCGCGGGCAGCGCTGGAGGAAGTGCTGGACGATCCACAACCCCAGGCTTTATTGGCGTTGCTGAATGATCCGCAGACGGCACCCTTTGCCGAACTGCCGGATACCGGAGTCGGGTTGGCCACCGAGACGTTGCTGTCGAGTGTGTTTATTGCCAGTCCGACTTATGGGACGCGAGCGAGTACGGCGTTGATCGTGCATGCGGATGGGACGCGGCATATGGTCGAACGGAGTTTTGGGCCGTATGGCGGGCATTTAGGGGAGGTAGAGGTCAGGGTTTAGATTGGTGTTGCCAGGGCGGGCCCCATCGCGAGCAGGCTCGCTCCCACAGGGGACTTGTGTAGATCACAAATCAAATGTGGGAGCGAGCCTGCTCGCGATGGGGCCATCAGCCTTTTAGAGGGTCTTGGCCGAAGCCGGATTGATCATCCGCGCCAACCCTAGGTTCTTCAGCGCCAGTTGCAGCGAGCTGTGGATAACTTGCGGGTTGTCGATGGTCATCAACTCCGCGAGCAATTCCTTGGCCTTGCTCAGGTTGATCTGACGCAACATCCACTTCACTTTCGGCAAGTTGGTGGCGTTCATCGACAGGCTGTCGAAGCCCATCGCCATCAACAGCACTGCCGCCGCCGGGTCACCGGCCATCTCGCCGCAGATACTCACTGGCTTGCCTTCGGCATGAGCGTCACGCACCACGCTCTGAAGGGCTTGCAGCACCGCTGGGTGCAGGTAGTCGTAGAGGTCGGCTACCCGCGGGTTGTTTCGGTCCACCGCCAACAGGTACTGGGTCAGGTCGTTGGAACCGACCGACAGGAAGTCCACTTGCCGCGCCAGTTCCTTGGTCTGATAAACCGCCGCCGGAATTTCGATCATCACGCCGATCGGCGGCATAGGCACGTCGCAGCCTTCGTCGCGGACTTCGCCCCAGGCCCGGTGAATCAAGTGCAGGGCTTCTTCCAGCTCGTGGGTGCCGGAGATCATCGGCAGCAGAATCCGCAGGTTGTTCAAGCCTTCGCTGGCCTTGAGCATGGCGCGGGTCTGCACCAGGAAGATTTCCGGGTGGTCGAGCGTGACGCGAATGCCGCGCCAGCCGAGGAACGGGTTGTCTTCCTTGATCGGGAAGTACGACAGCGACTTGTCGCCGCCGATGTCCAGGCTGCGCATGGTCACCGGTTGCGGGTGGAATGCAGCGAGTTGCTCGCGATAAATCGCCAGTTGCTCCTTTTCGCTTGGGAACCTCTGATTGATCATGAACGGCACTTCGGTGCGGTACAGACCGACGCCTTCAGCGCCACGCTTCTGCGCTCGCGCTACATCCGCCAGCAGGCCGGTGTTGACCCACAGCGGCATGCGGTGGCCATCGACGGTCACGCACGGCAAGTCCCGCAGTGCATCCAGCCCGAGGGCCAGTTGTTTCTCTTCCTCGACCACTTCGGCGAACTGCTTGCGCAGCACTTCGCTGGGGTTGGTGTAGACCTCGCCGTGGTAGCCGTCGACGATCATCTGGATGCCGTCGACCTTGGAATACGGCAAGTCGACCAAGCCCATCACCGTCGGGATACCCATGGCGCGCGCCAGGATCGCCACGTGGGAGTTGCCGGAACCGAGTACCGACACCAGACCGACCAGCTTGCCTTCCGGCACCTCGCCGAGCATTGCCGGCGTCAGTTCTTCGCTGATCAGAATGGTGTTGTCGGGGTAGACCAGGGTCTGTTGACGCTCTTCCTGCAAGTAAGCCAGCAAACGTCGACCGAGGTCCTTGACGTCCGAGGCGCGCTCACGCAGGTAGGCGTCGTCCATCAATTCGAAACGGTTGACGTGCTCGGCAACCACCTGACGCAACGCGCCCTGGGCCCACTGGCCAGTCTTGATCACGGTGGTGATTTCGCTGCCGAGCGAGGCATCGTCGAGCATCATCAGGTAAACATCGAACAGCGCGCGCTCTTCCGGGCGCAACTGGTTCGCCAGTTTGGCGGACAAGGCGCGCATGTCGGCGCGCACGCCTTCGATGGCAGTCTTGAACAGCGCGAGTTCGGCGGCGATGTCGGTGATGGTCTTGTCCGGCACCACGTCCAGATCGGCCGGCGGCAGCATGACCACCGCGGTACCGACCGCCGCACCCGGCGAACCCGGTACGCCGATGAACTTGGCTTCCTGGATGCCCTTGCCCTGACGGCCCAGCCCGCGGATCGAACCGGTGGCTTCGGCGTGGGCGATAACGCCGGCAAGCTGCGCGCTCATGGTCACGAGGAAGGCTTCTTCACCTTCGTCGAACTGGCGACGTTCCTTTTGCTGAATGACCAACACGCCGACGACGCGGCGGTGGTGAATGATCGGCGCCCCGAGGAACGAGGCGTAGCGTTCTTCACCGGTCTCGGCGAAGTAACGGTAGCGCGGGTGATCCGCGGCGTTTTCGAGGTTCAGGGGTTCTTCACGCGTGCCGACCAGGCCAACCAGA